>Ga0302278_10000244_pt1 | contig 70547 bp, 48 predicted proteins | sample III_Bog_N3_2_FD_194543 | JGI IMG/M metagenome (GOLD analysis project Ga0302278, IMG submission 194543) | Peat permafrost microbial communities from Stordalen Mire near Abisko, Sweden - III_Bog_N3_2 | ecosystem: Environmental > Terrestrial > Soil > Wetlands > Peat | place: Sweden: Abisko...
TCAATAATCGGGTCATTCGGATTGATGCCGCCGGCAAAATCCTGGCCGATTATGGTCTCCCGCTGCCGCCGGACGGTGACACCTTCTCCGGGGGCAGCGCCGGCATCTTGATCGGTGACAACGTGGGGTACAGCCTCACGACCACGCAAGCGGGATTGTTCTCCCCTTACGACGCTAAAATCATCGGCGACTACACCGGACTCACGCCCCCTCAGTAATCCTTGGCGAAGTGGAGTGCGAATGGCCGCCGATAACTGTTGAAACGGCTGGATTGGCCGCAAGCCCGTTGAAGGCATTGCGCTCAAAGATGTTCCTCGCTGTCTTCCGTGGAATGACCACTGGCTTGACCCTTCGCACTGGATGGTCTGCTGGGTTCCAATATCGCTCCGCAACGACCAAGCCCGAGGCGCACGGACAAATCCGAAAGAAACTCAGCCATGGCCGAGGCCGGCAAAACCCGGGGATGCCGCCACTCCCCGCCGTGCCGGTGAAACTTCAAAAACCGCACCACCCATTGCCAATCAGGGCTTGGAAATAAATAACATTTACCAGATGACGCCGGAATTTTGGCGGCTGGCAAGGCGCGGGCGAGGCGCATATCCACAGTGGATCTGTATCGAGCGAGCAACGCCGCCAGCCGCCAAAAGACCAAGGCAGGTTGTAAATGTTATTTATTTCCAGGCCCTAAGCCGTTTCGGTGCGCTCACTCAAGTGCTTAAACCGCATCCCCTCGTGAAATGGCGAAGGCAATTTCAATTTTGGATTGGGGATCAACTGGCCCCCTCCGCCTGCGGTTTTTCCCGGCCCAATATTCATCGGCGCCCAAGTGTAAACCATGCTTGTCAATCATGAAAGTCTGAAATATCATCGCACCGTATTGAAACAGATTAAACGCAAAGTGCGGTCGAATCCCTGTTAGGCCACTACACACCACCACACTACACAAATATGAAAAACACCATGATTAGTCTGATGCTCGTCCTATTCGTTTCGGCTTGTTCACACAAGACCGAGAGCAACGTCACGGACATACCACAAGCAAAAGCGGCAGCCCAGAAATCGGCGGAGCAGTGGCTGGCCTTGATTGACGCAGGTAGTTACGCCGAGAGTTGGAAGACCGCAGCCGGATTCTTTCAGGCGGCTGTTCCCCAGGATCAGTGGGGACATACAATTGCCGCCGTCCGTGAACCGCTAGGCGATCTGGTTTCTCGCCAGCTTAAGAGCGCCCAATTCACTAAGTCACTTCCCGACGCACCCGCTGGCAATTATGTGGTGTTGCAGTTCGACACTTCGTTTGCAAACAAGAAGGCAGCAGTCGAGACTATCACGCCAAGGCTTGACCCGGATGGCCAGTGGAAAGTTTCGGGATATTACATCAAATGATTCATTCGACGTGGCCTAACAAGTCGCCGGAGCCAACCGCCGTTGGCGCTGGCCGTTCCGCTATCGCGGTTCACGCCGCGAGTCGGCGGTGGCTCAGCTTTCTACGTTAGACCGCTTATGCCTGACACACGCGACCAGATGAGCCAAGCATTGAAGGATGTAGTCGTTCCGGTTTTACGCGACCGTGGATTCACCGGCTCATTTCCACATTTCCGTCGTCGTCGGCAGGAGCACATTGATTTGTTCACGTTTCAGTTTGACAGGAATGGCGGCGGTTTCATCATTGAGATTGCCAGGTGTCAGCCAGAAGGTTTCACGACTCACTGGGGCAAGCAGATCGCGCCACAGAAGGTCACGGCTTGGGATTTACCACCGAAGCAGAGGGCACGGATTCAGCCGATTGCTGGTTCGGGCACAGATAGTTGGTTTCGTTTTGATGGCGCAGCAGCAGACATTTTCACACGCACAGCCACATCGGTTGTTCCGTTCGTGGAGCAGGCAGAAAGGATGTTCGATGATTTTGAGCAGGTTCAGAAAGTTGGACGAGCGGTCTAACCAGTCGCCGGAGCCAACCGCCGTTGCCGCTGCGGTTGCAATCCACGCCACGAGTCGGCGGTGGCTCAGCTTTTTTCGTTAGGCGATCTCACACCATGCAAAAACTTTGGCCATTCATTTACGGAGCCGTAGCCATTCTATTTGTGGTTATTGGCTATTCCAGCCTTGCTCCCGCACACACCGCAAATACAAACGCAGACTGGATTTTTGTTTCGATTACTTTCGTCGCGACTAGCCTGTTTCCCGTTTTGTCCTTGACCATTTCTCGGAAGCGAGGAGTTGAGCGTTTTGAGCGCCCATCATTTTCACGGTCGCCCAGCGGGACGCTTCAGAGCATTCGTTTGTATTTAGTTTCTGCGGTTGGCTTCGCTATTGGTTCGGCATTAGCTTTACCAAGCACAGACCAAAAGGGCGTCATGCTTTTCTGGTTTCATGCAGCGTTGGCGGCGGGGCTTTTTACCGGCGAGCGGTTAGCATATCGGATTTATGCAAATAGGATCGCCTAATAAGTCGCCGGAGCCAACCGCCGTTGGCGCGGTCAGTTCCGCTATCGCGGTTCACGTCGCGAGTCGGCGGTGGCTCAGCTTTCTACGTTAGGCATCGTTGCGTATGTTCGGCCTTTTCAAACATAAACCGAAGCAGATGACCGAGGCTGAGTATCAGGCCGAGTATCGCCGATTGTTGCGTGAGCTTGGCGAGCAGTTCGCGGTTGGAGACTCGCCACAGGAGCAGCTTCTCGACGCCATGAGTAGGGTTGACCACGAGATGAACGGGAATGGCGGATGCAACTGGAAAGAGAACGATTATCTTGAGTATTTTGATACGCTTCGAGAGCATTTGACGGCAGAGAGCCGGTTCACATCGGAGCAGCTTGATAAGATTCAGTGGTCGTTTGATGAGATTTCAGCGTGTGCTAGAGAGCTTGACCAGAAGGGTGAGTCATCACGCGGTGCGACAGAGGCGGTTTACTATTTGATTTCGAGAGTTGTTGATTGGTTACACTGGAATCCAAGATCGAATGACGATGCCTAACCAGTCGCCGGAGCCAACCGCCGGTGCCGCTGCGGTTGCAATCCACGCCGCGATTCGGCGGTGGCTCAGCTTTTTTCGTTAGGCCACATCACCTCGATTATTTTATGGCAAGCGAGAATATTTTGCCGAATGAGCTGGTTGCGGTAGCGCGGTCGTTGGAAAAGCAGTCCCAGCAGCTTGGTTTATCTAATCGCACGATACCATTGACCCAGTGGGATTCCCTGTCTCCAAAAGTTAGAGGCATGATTCCCGGGTGGCTGATGAAGTTATTATCTAGCCACAGTTTGACTGGCGTAGCATTTAAGCGACCACACGAGCATGGAGACTGGGAGCGATATTTTGGTTTTTGGACGCCATCTGCCTACGCGCAGAGAGTGACACCCGATGACCCTGTGGCTAGTAAAACAAATGGATGGTGGTTGACGGAAGAAATGATTCAGGACGGATTTATTCCCTTGAGCGACGAGAGCGATGGCGATATGTGGCTCACCAGCATTACTGGCACTCCTTTGTCGCCGGTTTATCTGTATGACCTTTCAGGCAGAAAGCGCAAAGTGGCTGGTGCCAGCCTGGCGAGTTTTTTGGGAAGCTTTCAGATATGCAAGAACCAAGATTAGTGATAAGCGGAAAGGGGGTCAGTTAATGGTATTGGCATATTTTATGACATTTTCTCCTGCCGTTGCCATCAGCCTGGCTAAACCAACCGTGTTTGGCCGGTCAAAATCAACCCCCAACTTTGCTTTTGCTCCTTCCCAACCGCCTTTTCCCCCTCTCAGTGGAGAGGGCCGGGGTGAGGGCGGACTTGTCGCGCCGTCTTGTCCGCCATAGCCTTGGCGACGGCGGAAGCCGGGCGAAGGCGGACGCATCCTGTTCCCGGGACGGAATTTTATTTCCATCCATGAAATGCCTGCAAGGTGCAAGCCACGGCCCCGCTTCCGCCCCCGGAAAGAATCATTGCTGGCTGCGGGTGTCGGCGATAAACTGGACGCATGTTTGAAAGTGTGCTTGAGGCCGAGGCCGTGGGCGAAGCCGCCCAGGATCGGGACCGGCACCGGTCGGCCTACCGGTTTATCCTTCAGGCCCGGTTGCTGGATGAAAAACTCGCCGGCCTTTACCGGGCCGGCAAAATTCACGGCGGCGTTTTTCTCTCGCGGGGGCAGGAAGCCCTGAGCGTGGCGATCGGTCTGTCCCTGCGTAAAACGGACGTGTTTGCGCCGCTGATCCGGGATTCCGCGGGCCGGCTGGCGTTCGGGGAATCCATCCCCGAAGCGCTCCAGACGTGCCTGGGTTCGGCCCAGGGGCCGATGCGCGGGCGGGATGGCAATGTCCACCGCGGCCGGCCGCAGGAGGGGTATTTGCCGATGATCAGTCACTTGGGGGCGATGATTTCGGTCGTGAACGGCACGTTGTTTGCCCGCCGGTTCAAGGGCGTGACGGACGTCGTGGGCGCCACCTGTATCGGCGACGGGGGTACGGCCACGGGCGCCTTTCATGAGGCGCTCAACCAGGCGGCCATTGAAAAACTGCCGCTCGTGCTGGTGGTGGCCAACAATCAATTTGCCTATTCCACCACCAATGACCGGGAATTCGCCTGTCGCGATCTGGCGGACCGGGCCGCGGGTTACGGGGTCACTCCCCATTCCCTGGACGCCACGGACCTCTCGGCCTGTCTTCAAGTCGTGGGCGGGGCCGTGGCGCGCGCCCGAAAAGGCGGTGGCCCCCAACTCGTCGTGGCCCGCCTGCTCCGGTTGTGCGGCCATGGCGAACATGACGACGCCGGTTACATCACCCCGGAATTGAAAGCCTCGCCGCTGGGCCGGGATTGCCTCAAAGTGGCGGAAGATATTTTGTTGAGCCGCGCCTATGCGGCGGCGGATGAACTGACGGCTTGGCACAACGAAGCCCAGCGGACGATCGAGACCGCGGTCGCCCGGGTGCAACGCGAGCCGGCGCCCGATCCCTTCACGGAAACCTGGTCGGCCATCTCCTGCAAACAATTGCGCGAAACGCATGAAGCGATTTGATATTATTCCAATGTCCTTTCAAGCTGAGTTTAATTCGCTGGTCTTTTGGGACGCTGGCGGCGTTGCTCGCTCGTTGCAGACCGCTGCGGGTAGGCGCCTCGCTCGCGCCTTGCCCGCCTCCCAAAATCCGGCGCGCCTTAAACTCAGCTTGAAAGCAAATTGGAATTAGGACATGAGCATCACCTATCTTGAAGCCATTCGCGAAGCCCAGGCCGTGGCCTTGCGCGACGATCCGCGCGTGTTCATCTACGGCCAGGATGTCGGTGCGTTTGGCGGCGCCTTCAAGGCCACGAAAAATCTGGCCCGCGAATTTCCCGGTCGCGTCTTTGACGCGCCCATCAGCGAAGATGCGATGATGGGCCTGGCCGTGGGCGCGGCGGTCGAGGGGCTGCGGCCGATCATCGAGATGCAATTTGCGGATTTTTCCACCGCCGGCTTCAACCAGATCGTGAACCAGGCGGCCACGTTATATTGGCGGACGCAAGTGCCGTGTTCGCTGGTGGTGCGCCTGCCGTTCGGGGGCACGTCGGGCAGCGGTCCGTTTCACAGCCAGAGCCTCGAAACCATTTACGCGCATTACCCCGGGCTGATCGTGCTCACGCCCGCCACGGTCGAGGACGCTTACAGCATGTTGATCGAGGCGGTGGCCATTGACGACCCGGTGATTTTTTGCGAGCACAAGTTTCTGTATTACCATCTCAAGGCGGAATCCCTGCCGCGCGAAGCCCTGCCGGTGGGCAAGGCGCGTATTGCGCGCGAGGGCCGCGATCTGACCATCGTGGCGTATGGCGCGATGGTCCATGAAGCGCTCGCCGCCGCCGCCGAACTCGCCCCGGAAGGCTGGGAGATCGAGGTCGTGGATTTGCGCTCGGTCAAACCGCTGGACACGGACACGATCATGGCCAGCGTCGCCCGCACCGGCCGCCTGTTGTGCGTCGGGGAGGCGTGGCCGTGGGGCGGGGTGACGGCCGAGGTGATCGCCCGCGTCGCCAGCGAGGGGTTTGGCCTGCTGGATGTGCCGCCCCAGCGTCTCAACGCCAAAGACACCCCCATTCCCTATCACCCCAACCTGTGGGCCGCGCACCGCCCCGCCGCCCGGGCCATCGCCGGGGCCGCCCGGAAAATGCTGCGGCTCTGAAGCGCCCATGATTTAATTATCCAGTCATATGCCGTCAATCCCCATCATCATGCCGCAACTGGGCGAGTCCATCGCCGAGGCCGCCATCATTCATTTTCTGGCGGCCCCCGGCGACCGCGTCCAGGCCGATCAGGATTTGATCGAAGTCGAGACCAACAAAGCCACCATGACCGTCACCGCCCCGTGCGCCGGCCGGGTGGTGAAATACACCGTGGAACTCAATGAAAGCTATCCGGTGGGCGCGGTGCTCGGCCAGATCGAAGCCACCGCCGAGGAAATCGAACGGGCCGGGTTGGATCTGCCCCCCACCGGCGGCGAGGACGGGGCCGAACTGCCGGCCGAACCGGAGGCCAAAGCCGAGGCTAACCGGGTGCAGCCCACCGTGCGGGGCCTGCCCGTGCCGGCCAATGCGGCCGGCGCGAGTTATCTTTCGCCCCGGCTCAAGGCCCGCATGAACGAACTCGGCCTCCACGCGGCGGATCTGGCGGGGATTGCCGGCAGCGGGGCCGCCGGGCGGGTGACCATCGAGGATTTCGAGAAATTCATCGCGAACCTGGACCAGCACAAGATGAGCAAGGCCTCCACCATGCGCGTGGCGGTGGCGGACGCCATGCGCCGCAGTTGGACCCGGCCCATCGCCACCGTCGGCCTGCCGGTGCAACTCGACCCCTTGCTGGCGCATCGCAAGGCCTCTTCCCCCAAGCCCGGCCCGGCATTATACGCTTTGCGCGCGCTGGCCATCGCCCTGGCCGAAAACAGCGCCCCGGCCGGCCGGCTGGTGGGCAGCAAGGTCATTCATCCCACCTCCATTGACGTCGGTTTTGCGGTCGAGGCCGAGGACGGCGTGCTGGTGCCCGTCATCCGCCATGCCGACCAAAAGCCGCTCCGGGAACTGGTGGCGCGCTACAATGAACTGGTGGAACTGGCGCGGGAGCGCAAGCTGCCGGCGGAGGCCACCGGCGGTTCCATCGCCACGGTGACGAATTACGGAACGTTCGGATTGATCTGGGCCACGCCCATTCCGCTGCCGGAACAGACCCTGGTGCTCGGCATGGGCGCCGGCCGGCGGATGCCGTTTTGGGACGAGGCCCAAAACCAGTTTGTGCCCGTGCTGGAGGCGAATCTCACCCTGAGTTTTGACCACCGCGTGCTGGATGGCGGCGGCGCCGGCCGGTTGCTGGCCCGCATCGCGGATTTAATGCGGCATCCGGAGACGTTGTAATTTTACGGCCACGCCACGGCTTATTTCAACGTCGCCATGTCAATCACGAAGCGGTATTTCACATCGTTTTTCACCAGCCGTTCGTAGGCTTCGTTGATTTTTTGGATGGGGATGAGCTCGATGTCGCAGGTGATGTTGTGCTGGCCGCAGAAATCGAGCATCGCTTGGGTTTCCGCAATGCCGCCGATGAGCGAACCGGTGAAGGAACGCCGGTTGGTGATGAGGTTGAACACCTGGACATCCAGCGGTTCGGCGGGCACGCCCACCTGCGTGAGCACGCCGTCGCGCTTGAGCAGCGTGAGATAGGCGTTGATATCGTGTTTGGCGGCCACCGTGTCCAGAATGAAGTTAAAGCTGCTCTGGTGCCGCTTCATTTCCTCCGCGTTTTTGGATTGGACGACTTCATGCGCCCCGAGACGCAGTGCGTCCGCCGCCTTGCCTGGCGACGTGGTGAAGACCACCACGTGCGCGCCAAACGCCCGGGCCAGCTTCACCCCCATGTGGCCGAGACCGCCCAGGCCCACCACGCCGACCTTTTGCCCCGGACCGACCTTGTGGTGGCGCAGGGGGGAATACGTCGTGATGCCCGCGCACAGGAGCGGCGCGGCGGCGGCGGGATCCAGATTGGGCGGCACGCGGAGGACGAAGGCTTCATCCACCACCACGCTCTCGGAGTAACCGCCGTAAGTCTGGCCGCCAGTGTGTTTATCCGGCGCGTTGTAAGTGAAGGTGGGGCCGCTCGTGCAGAATTGTTCGTAACCGTCGCGGCAGTTTTCGCAGGTGCGACAGGAATCCACCATGCAGCCCACCGCCGCCAGGTCGCCGGGTTTGAATTTCGTCACCCCCGGACCGACTTTGACGACCCGGCCCAGGATTTCGTGACCCGGCACGCACGGATACGTCGTGCCATGCCATTCATTGCGGACAATATGCACATCCGTATGGCAGATGCCGCAAAAAAGGATCTGGATTTGAACATCCAGCGGCCCGGGCTCGCGGCGCAGAATGGTGGCCGGGGCGAGCGGCGCGGTGGCGCTGGTAACGGAATAAGCTTTGGCATTAAACATAGTATTATTTTTACCACAAGTGGGCCGGAAATGCAAAAAGCCGCGCCCCGATCGGCGGCGGTCGCCCCATGGAGGTTCGCGTTGGCCCAGCGCCTTCGGGCCTCTATTTCAACCGTTCAGTATTTGTCTTTCCCCCCCCATCCGTGTCATCCGTGAAATCCGTGGTCAAAAAGATCCGGTCTTAATCTTTGTGTTCTATGCGTTCTTTGCGGTTAAGTTTCTTTGTGCCGCGCCTAGTTCCAGCAAAATCCAAAACGTCGCCGCCGTCGGCAGCTTGAACAACCCGCCATCAAACCAAAACCCCACCAGCAAAACCATGGCCCCGGCGTGACACGTGGCCGACAAAAGGTCATCATTCAGACCCGTAGCCGCCGAAGTAACGAGACTCTGAATTGTCCCCGTTTCCCGCTTTCCCGCTTTCTGCCCTTCAGACCCCGCGCCCCGCGCCCCACGTCCCGCGCCTTCCCTTCCCAGCGTCCGCCACCAATACATCCCGAAACCAAACAGCGCCGGCACCCCCAGCGTCGCCCCCAGCAGCAAATAATCATTCATCTGAATCGCCGCGCTCTCCGTCAATTTGGGCGATAGATAATAATGTTCATAAAGCGGTTCCGGCTGGTTCCACCCGGCCCCGAACCACGGACGCTCCGCCATCATCTGCCAGTCCCCCTCCCAGGCCGCCACCCGGTTCCGCCATGAAAAATCCACCGGATTAACCGCCGATAACGCCCGTCGCACCGGATGCCATTCGGCCTGCCGAAACTGCCAAAAACCAAGCCCCCAGACCGAAGCCAGCATCACCGCCACCGGCCACCAAACCGACCCCGGGCGGTGCCTTGGCCTAGCGCTGCCGGATAAATTCCCCTCGCCTGCGGCTGCGTCCACCCTCCTGTTTCGCACCGTCCGCCAGACCAGGAAAACGAATCCAAAACCTGTGGCGATCCACGCCCCCCGGCTATAACTATGCAGCCATCCGCGCCCCAAAAGCAACGCGGCCGCCAGACCTAAAAGCCCGCCCAAACAGGTCAAAACCATCCCGCCTTTCCCTGCGGCCCGGCGGCCGGTTGAAAACCGATAAAGGCTGGCCATGCCGCCGATGACCAGCACCACACCCGTCCCCATGAGCAACCCAAACAAGTTGGGATTATCCCATGCGCCCGTCCAGCGCGTGTGCGCCTGATAGGCATAAGTCGGGCCCGAATCCCCATGCCAAACCGAAGCCCCGGCCAGCAGCAGAACCAGCAACCACGGGATTTGAAATGCATAATCCAGAAACCAGGGCGAACGGTTTGACCCCCTCCCTTCCGAGGCAACGGCCACCGCCTGGCCGCCATTTCCAAACGTCACCCCAGCCGCCACCCCCTGGCCGAGCACGGCCCCGGCGAGCAGCGTCAAGGCCGGCACGGAAGCACAATAGTAAAGGGCGTAGCCTCCCGCACTGATGCCCAGGGGATAAACCAGCCAATAAATCGTCGCGGCCCTTCGCCGCCTCGCCGGGAACCCACCTTCCGACCGCCGGCGAAAAAAACCCAGCGCGATGAAATAAATTGCCAGACACAGAAACACCATCCACTGCGTTCCCGCATCCCGCAGCACCGCCATCAGCTCACTTAAAACCGGGCCCACGAAATTGACGGATGCCCACCCGCTCCATCCCCCGAATAAAAGTGCCAACAGCAAAAATGCCAGGCCTCCGGTCTTAAGGACTGTGGTCAATGCTTTGCGAACCATCCTTGGACGATGCCAGCCGGGCTAAATGATGTAAAGAATTACGGTGCCCGACGGATTGACACCGGTGCCTCCCAATGTTGTGGGTGGATTTTCTGTACCGCCGACTTCCCAGTCTGCTGTCTCGCATCCCGCTTTGCGGGACAAACCTGCAGGCCTTCCGCCAAGTTGGCGCGTCTGCCTTCTTCTCATGCCAAGCCAAGGTTCGGCACGCAGTAAAAATTCCCTGCGTAAAAAATGCATAAATATGCCATTAACATATTGACATATGGCATAAAATTGCGTATTGTGAATTTAAGATAGCGAATGAACGCATCAGAATCAGCCTCATCCTTGAAATGGTGGCCGAGGGTTTGGCCGCGCGGTCCGGCTTCGAGCCGCCGAGCGTTCGCGGGGTGCGGGTCAAAGAGCGCCACCAGACACGCATCTTGCGGTCGTGGCGGTCAGCCAGCCGTCCAACCGGCACAAGCCCAGTCAAGGTGGGTCAAGGCTGGTCAAGGTCAGTCAAGCTCGGTCAAGGTCGGTCAAGCTCGGTCAAGGTCGGTCAAGCTCGGTCAAGGTCAGTCAAGCTCGGTCAAGGTCGGTCAAGCTCGGTCAAGGTCAGTCAAGCTCGGTCAAGGTCGGTCAAGGTGTGCGTCGGCGGACCGCCGGGGGCATGAATCGTTTAGGGCCGATCGAGTTTATAACGGCATTTAACACCTTTTAACACCTTTTAACACCTTTTAACCATTGTTGACCCCCCTTAACGAATATACGAAATGAGAATTGGGAGCGAGGCGCAGGGCAGGGGACCGGTTCAATTTCCCGCCCGTTTTTCCCAGCCAAACATTTTTTGTAGTGGATGCATCCAAACTTGGGCTTCGGTTCGTTGTTGTTTCGTGAGTCTGATTAAAACAACCAATAACCAAAGACCTTGCACCCCATGAAACCACTCAAATCTTTGTTCCTCCTTGGCGCCACGCTGCTGGCAGCGGGCGCCGCCTTTGCCTCCAGTCACCGCGAGGCGCCGCTCATCACCGGCCTGCCCAAGCTGGACGGGGCGGACTTCTACATGTTCAACAGTTACGAAGCCGGCCGTTCCAACTTCGTGACCTTCGTGGCCGATTATCTCCCGCTCCAGGATCCCTACGGCGGCCCCAATTATTTCATGCTCGAAACCAACGGCGTTTACGAGATTTCCATTGATAATAACGGCGACGCCCAGGAGGACATCACGTTCCAATTTCAGTTTTGGGAAACGCCCCGGCACATCACGCTGCCCATCGGGCCCGCAGGCAGTCAGGTCACGAACGAAATCCCCCTCATTGTCTCCGGGCAGATTCTGCCCAATAACAACGCGGCGTTGAACGTGGTCGAAAATTACTCGGTGAAGATGATTCGCGGCCCGCGCCGCACGGGCACGGCCCTCTACCTGACCAACGCCGCCGACGGCACCACGGTCTTCACCAAGCCGGTGGACAACATCGGCAACAAGACGATCCCGGATTACAACGACTATGCCAACCAATACATTTATAACGTCAACATTCCCGGTTGTCCGACGCCGGGCCGGCTCTTTGTGGGCCAGCGCAAGGATCCGTTTGTGGTCAACCTCGGTGAGACCTTCGATTTGATCAACCTCAGCAATCCGCTCGGGCCGGTGAACGGTGAAAAGGACAGTCTGGCGTTGAAAAATGTGACTTCGTTGATTTTGGAATTGCCGAAATCCTGTCTGACCAATGGCGCCAGCCCCGTCATTGGCGCCTGGACCACGGCCAGCCAGTGGCAGGGGACCAATCTCGTGCAGGTCTCCCGTCTCGGCCAGCCATTGGTCAATGAAGTAGTAATCGGTTTGAAAGACAAGGATGGTTTCAACGCCAGCCAGCCGGTCAACGACGCGCAATATGCGAATTACGTGACGAATCCCACGCTGCCCGCGCTGATCCAGATTCTCTTTGGCAGCGCCGGGGTGGTGGCCCCGACCAATTTTCCGCGCTCGGATTTGGTCGAGGTGTTCCTGACCGGGGTTCCCGGCTTGAACTACACCACGGCGGTGGCGGAATTATTGCGCTTGAACACCACCACCCCGACCGTTGCCGCCGGGCTGCAAAACAATCTCGGGGTCATCGGCGGGGATGTGGCGGGCTTCCCCAACGGCCGCCGCCCGGGGGATGATGTGGTGGACATTGCCCTGCGAGTCATGATGGGCGCGTTGTTGTCCACCAATGACGCCCCTTCGGGCCAGTTGCCCTTCACGGATGGCGCTTACGTGGATTCCACTTTCTTCACCAACGCGTTTCCCTACATCATGCCGCCGCTGCCGGGCTCACCCAATTCCCCTTCCGTGACCGTGACCATGATGAGCAGTCCGTCGCTCGCCGGGCCGTATCAAGCCGTGCCCACCACATATAATTCCAATAACGCGACCCTGACGTCGCCCACCACCGGGGCCGGCACGGGATTTTACAAGGTGCAGGCGGATCGTTACGGCGTGGTGCTGAGCAATCCCAAGGTGAAAGGCACGAATGTAACCATGACCGTTCAAGTGCCATAATGCCATCCGTGACGGCGAGGGCGGGTTTCGCCAAAAAGCCTGCCAACCAAGTGAAGCCCGCCCTCGATTTAGCCTTTGCGGTGCGATGCCTCAAATCAGTTAACCGCCGATGGCCGCAGATTAACGCAGATGAAAGTTTATGAAATTCATCACTCGACATATCCGGTGGCTGCCCGCGCTGGCTTTCGGCCTGATCCTCGGCGGTGGGGCGGTTTGCGCCGAGCCGTTTCTACCCACCGACAGCGGCCAGGTGCTCGAACGGTTGCGCGCCAAGCCGCTCGACCCGGCCGCGCATCATCTGCATGAATTGCGGGCGCGCCTGGCGGCCGATCCGGGCAATCCGGCGGTGGCCTGCCAGTTTGCCCGTCAGTGCATCGAGCTGAGCCGGAGCGAGGCCAATCCCCGGTATCTCGGCCGGGCGCAGGGGGCGCTGGCGCGGTGGTGGGATGACCCAACTCCGCCCATTGACGTGCTGGTGTTGCGGGCCACCATTAAACAAAGCCAGCATGATTTCACCAACGCCCTGACGGACCTTGATCTGGCCCTGCGGCGGGACCCGGGCAACGCCCAGGCCTGGCTGACCAAGGCCACGGTGTTGACGGTGCAGGGGAATTATGCGGGTGCCCGCCGGGCCTGCCTGCCTCTGATCCAACTGACACCCGGTCTGATCGGACTCACGGCGGCGGCAACAGTGGGTTGCCTGAATGGCGCCGCCGCCGGGAGTTGCGCCTTATTGAGCCGTGCCCTCGAGGGTCAACCCAACGCCAGCGCCGGGGACAAGCTTTGGGCGCTGACGGTGCTGGCGGAAACCTCCGCCCGGTTGGGGCGGTTGCCGACCGCCGAGGCTTATTTTAAAAGCGCCCTCGCGCTGGGTGAAGCCGATCCTTATTTGCTGGGCGCCTACGCGGATCTCCTGTTGGACGAAGGCCGCAACCGCGAAGTGATCCAGCTCCTGGCCGGCCAGCTCAATGCCGACGCCCTGCTCCTGCGATTGACCCTGGCGGAGGACGCCCTGTCACCGCCGCCGGATGGCCATGCCGCCCATCTGGCCTCACTCCAGGCGCGGTTTGAGGCGGGTCATTTGCGCGGGGATTTTGTGCATCAACGCGAGGAGGCGCGTTATACGCTTGAACTGCTGCATCAGCCCGGGGCGGCCCTCCGGCTGGCGCAGGCCAACTGGAAGGTGCAGCGCGAGCCGGCCGATGTGCGGATTTTGTTGGAAACCGCCCGCGCGGCGGGCGATGCCGCCGCCGCCCAACCCGCGCTGGATTTCCTGCGGGACACGCATCTGGAGGATGTGCAACTGGATCAAATCGCCCGGAAAATCACCCTGGCCAGCGCCCAATAAACCAATCATCCCGTCATGCACTTTTCACCCAGAATCCCATGCTTATCCCCATTCATTTCCCTGCCGAACGCCCCCGGTCGGTGGGCATCCGGCATCTGCCTGGCAATCGTGCTTTTTTTCTCGGGAGCGCCCCAGCCAGCCGGGGCGCACACGCAGAGCAACGCTTATCTGATGTTGCGCACGACGCCCGCCGGCCTTTCCGGCGAGTGGCATCTCGCGCTGCGCGATCTCGAGGACGCCGTCGGCTTGGATGCCAATGATGACGGCGTGATCACCTGGGGGGAGCTGAGTTCCCGCCGGGAAGCCGTTTGCGCCTACGCGCTCTCGCGGCTGCACCTTCAAGGGGACGGCCGGCCGGGTACGCTGGTGGTTCGTGATCTGTTGGTGGACAATCATTCCGACGGCGCCTATGCCGTGGTGCGGTTTGAGGTCGCCGGTCTGGGCCGGCCCGCCGCGCTGGACCTGGATTACCGGGCGTTTTTTGACATTGATCCCAAGCATCGCGGCCTCTTGCGGTTGGAGAACGCCGGCCAGACGCGTGTGGCGGTGTTCAGCCCCGAGACGCCAGTCCAACACTTTGACCTTGGCGCCGCCTCGCACACGCCCTTTTTCACCTTTGTGGGCGAGGGCATCTGGCACATCTGGTCGGGGTATGACCACATTCTGTTTCTGCTGGCATTGCTCTTGCCGGGCGTGTTGAAGCGCCGCGACGGCGTCTGGGAGCCAGTGACTGCGGCCCGGCCGGCGTTCGTGAATATTTTGAAAATTGTCACGGCGTTCACCGTAGCGCATTCCATCACTCTCAGTCTGGCCACGCTGGGGGTGGTGCATCTGCCGGTGCGACTGGTGGAATCCTCGATTGCCGCGTCGGTGGTGCTGGCCGCGTTCAACAACGTGATTCCGTTCTTTGCCGAACGCGGTTGGATGGTGGCGTTTGGGTTTGGGCTGCTGCACGGTTTCGGTTTCGCGAATGCGCTGGCGGACCTCGGGCTGCACACGGGGCAGATGGCCGCGACGTTGTTCGGCTTCAACCTCGGGGTGGAAATCGGCCAGTTGACGATTGTGGCGGTGTTCATGCCGTTGGCGCTGAGTGTGCGCCATCTGCTTTTTTATCAGCAGTTCGTGCTGCGGTTTGGCTCGGTGGCGATCATGCTCGTCGCGGCAACTTGGTTCACCGAGCGGGTGCTGAACGTCAAATGGCTGCCTTTTTGAAAGACGGTTGGAGCGTGGCGCCCGAATGGGCGGCAATAATTGCGCTTGGAAGGGCCGGTGATGATGGATATTATTAAAAGTAAAGATGGGCGGTAACCAAAACCAACCGGTCCCGGACCCGGACGTTGAATTGCTTCGCAGCATCAGCGCGGGTGACCGCCATGCTTTTGCCCGTTTTTATGAGCAGTATTGCAAGCTTTTGTTTTCCATAGCGTTCCGTATTTTGAATGATCAGAAAGAAGCCGAGGATGTGTTGCAGGAGGTCTTCCTGCAAATCTGGGACAAGGCCGGCAGTTACAATCCGGTTTTGGGCCGGCCCGGCAGTTGGGCCGTCACCCTCACGCGCAACAAGGCCATTGATTACATTCGCGCCCATGAGCGGCGGTCCCGGTTGCTCGAAAACGCGTCCACCGAAATGTTCGTGTCCACCCCGGGTTCGCCCACGGCCCATGAATCGGTCCCTGGCCGGGGGGATGCGGAGTTAATCAGTTCCGCCGTGGCCGAATTGCCCGCCGACCAGCGCAAAGCCATCGAAATGGCTTTTTTCAGCGGACTCACCCAACATGAAATTTCCGAAACCTTGAAAGAACCATTGGGCACCATCAAAGCGCGCATTCGTCGCGGCATGTTAAAGTTGCGCGACCGATTGGAGGGGGTCGTATGAGCGACGAGCGCCTGGAAGAATTGGCCGCCCTGCATGTGCTGGGAGCGCTCACCCCCGCCGAGCAGAGCGAGTTTGACGCCGCTCTGGGGCGGGATCCGGAATTACGGGTGCTGGTGGCCGGCTTGCTGGCGGCGCGCGATGCCGTCGCCGGGGCCGTGCCGCCAGTCACGCCTTCCCCCGCGCTCAAACAACGGATTCTGGCCGAACTCGATGCCCGCAGGCCCAAGGTCGTGCCGCTGCCGGTGCGGCCAGCCGCAGGGAATTTTCCGGGCATCTGGCTTTCGTGGGCCTTGACGGCGGCGGCGATGTTGCTGTGCGGAATTTTGTATCAGGCCCGGAACGACTTGCAGGAACAAGTGCGCGGGCAGGCCGAACGGATTGAAGCCCTGAACCAAATGGCCGACGCCCTCCGCAGCGAGACCAACACCCTCCGGCAGACCGTGGCGGCCCTGCGCGAAACCACGAAGTTGGCGGATGTGCGCATTGCGCTGCTCAGTTCGCTCCTGAACGATTCGCCCAAGGCCGTGGCCGTAAGCCTCTGGGACAACCAGCGGCAATCGGGCGTGTTTGTGGTGCAAAACCTCAAGCCCCTCCCGGCCGACCGCGATTATCAATTATGGGTGCTGGATCCCCAGAATCCGGCCCCGGTCAGCGCCGGCGTCTTCCAAGTGGACCCGCAGGGGAACGTTCGCATCCAGTTCAAGCCGGACAAGAAGATCCTAACCGCCGGCAAGTTTGCCGTCACCCTCGAACCCAAGGGCGGTTTGCCCGCGCCCACGCTCAAAAACCTGGTACTCCTGGGTGGTTGACCCGCGCCTGCGGAGTGAGCCGGCCGGCGGCGTTTTCGGGGCGAATAAGCTTGCCTTTGGCGCGGACCTTCCCAAAATGGTGTCCGCTGGTTTGGTCAGCGGACGGGATTGGGGGAGTGGTGTTTAGCCCCCCGTCTGCGTTCGTGCTGGGTTTGTGGCCGCAGGGCTCCAAGAACCCATTTGCCGATGGAGCCAGTTCCGGCTCAAAACACCCGTGAAAATAACGGCGTTGAGGCCGTCTTTTCAATGGCGCAGGCCAATGTAGCTCAGTGGTAGAGCAACGGTTTCGTAAACCGTAGGTCGTCGGTTCAATCCCGACCATTGGCTCCAGCCTTCAGTGAGAATTCGCGAATAAATTAGCGGGTAGAAAGCAAAGTCGAAGGCGGGCTCATCTGAAAAGTAATACCTCATGAACTCATTTCACTACGTCCACATACTGTAAACTCTTTCCCATCCCGGGGCAAATCTACACCGGAATCAAAACCGATCTAGATTCTCGCAATGGCTCCAAAAAATTTCCCTCCGCGACTTTATTTCGGCGTGACCGGGGCGGGGGAGTTCAAATCGCGGTCAAGGGCGGTGCCGTCGAAGGGGACCACGATCACCTTGCTGCCATGGTTGTCATTGCCCCGGTCCTCCCATTTGGGCACATCAATCACCGCCAGCGTGAAGTAGGCCACGTGTCCGTTTTCCAAAAACACCCCGGGGCGCTCGATGTTGTTCCAATGGTTCACCGTCCCGTCCGTATAGCGCAGAAAGTCGGTCGTCGGGTCGTAGGCCAGCCCGCGGAACGTCCAGTTCTTGATGCCGTCCGGGGAGGTCAGGTGGTAGGCCTTGCGGTCGCTCCAGCCGTTGACCACGATGTGATAAAGTCCGCCGCTGAACCACACCACGGGATCTTCCAGGTTGCGCAACGGGAGGCCCGCCACCTGCGGATACACGGAGGGCCCCTGGATCTTATACGGTCCGAGGATGCCGTTGGTGCTGAGCAGGATCGCGCCGGAGCGCGGCACGATCTCAAAGCCGCCATCCGGGCGCACCATGACGCTGGCGTTGGACATCCGGCCATCCTTCGGGTCGAACCCGTTCGCGTCCACCTGGATGGACCCCAGTTGTTGCCAGGGACCGTCCAGCGACGCGGAAACAAACACATCCCCCGGCCGGGTTTCACTGACCACGACGGCATAACGCCCGTCCGGCAGCACCAGCGCCGTCACGTTGTGACCGCGGCCGCCCTGGTTGTCCGGCCACAAGAGGCCTTTGTCCACATAGGGTCCGGTGGGGCTGTCGCTGACCGCATGGATCGCCTTCGAGCCGCCCCAGCCGCCATGGCCCCGGGCTTGATCCCAGCGGCTGGCAAAAAGATTATATTTGCCGTCCGGCCCCTTGATGATCTGGCCGTCCCAATAATACCACTGCTTGACGGTGGGATCTTCGAGGCCGTTCAGCGGATCGCGGGGGAGCACCCCGGCGGCACCCCACGCGTTCGTGGTCAAATGCTCATGAATCGGCATCGGCAGAAAATAATCAATCAGGGTTTTCTCCGCCGCCATCGCCGCGCCACCGGCCAACAGGGACATCAACGCCAATAACTTAACAATGGTTTTCATAGAATGGTTTCAAAGAAATATGGAATCCGGTTCCTTGATAGCAAGCCACCGGTTGAATTTCAATCATTAATCTTCCAGCCCTGATCTTCCCTCAAATTCTGACTGGCTTTCGCCGGCTCAAAAAAACGAGCCAAAGACGGACGGAATCTCCTTGACGATGACGCGCAGGCTCAAGTTGCGCTGGCGCAGTTCGGCGTCCAGTTCGTGGTCCGAACCTTTGCGGCTTTCCAAAATGTGCCGCACGTCGGTTTCGTATCCGGCAAAGCGTTCGGCGTGCGGATGCCGCGGATCGCGCCAGTGCCGGAGCAGGCGTTCGCGGTATTCCGGCACGCGCCAGAGCAATCGCCCGTATTCCAGTTTGGCGTATTCTTCCAAATAAATTCCGTTCACGAACATAATCCAAGGATAACACGTTTCAGCCGAGCAATCCAATGCGTTTTGCCCAGTCGGCATGGGCGCGGTCACGTGGTTCGTTGCGTTTCAACTTGGGCGGCAGCAAGTTTAATTTTTCGATTTCTTTTTGCGTGGCGCGCTGCTGCCAGCCGGACGGCAACTCCCGCAACACGGATTCCGGCATCAAGTTGACGTGCCAGCCATGCGTGCGTTCGAATTCGCTGCCGATGAGCGCTTCGTAACAAAGCATCGCCACTTCGTCGCTTTCGGTTACGGGGTCAACGTCCATGCTGGCTTCGGGAAGTTCCGCCGTCAGCCCGCGTTCCAGCGCGTGCCAAAGCAATGCGCCGAGCCGATGAGGGTCATATTGCCGGGCGCTTTCAATTGCGAACCGAGTTCGGTGAGCCAGTCGGCGACTAGCCTTGCGCTTTTGAGTTCACGGCGCGGCATAAGTTAACAGCTAATGTCAACGGCACCCGGCACGGCGGGTTCGATTTTATCCTGGACAGCAAGTGTCTGCAGACGGGTTTTGTGGTTGTTCATTTTAGGCTCCCTTGTTGATTTTCTGTGTGACGCCCAAATTGAACCAATGCGGTTGCAATCGCTCCGAGACCGAAAGCAGAAATAAATTGTATAAAACTCATGCTATACATGTTTGGCGACAAACTGTTGCACTCACAGGATAATCCTAGCTCAACCCCGTGACCCCGCCAAGCGGCTTTTTCCCCCCGATTACTTCCTCGACAGCAGCTCGAATTCATCACGCGCCAGCCAGCCGGCGTAATTGCGGAAGCGGAGGTAAGAGTAATTGCCAAACGTCCGCTCGCACCGGCCCGGTTCACCCGCGCCCAGGCGGGTGATTTCCTGCGCGGTTTCCGTGGGGGTGAGGCGCAACGGCGTGTCGGACTCGAGGACAAAGCCGATCTGCGACCGCGTGTGCCAGCCCAGGTGGGCGGGCAGACTCAGCAGGAACAAAGTCAACCCGAGGGCCGCCAGGGCTTGCTGCCAGCCGGTCCGGTGGCGGCGGGTAATGCCGGGCCGGGCCAGCAGGTCGGCCACCAGCCATAAACTGAACGCGGTGAGCAACGCCCACCAACCCGAGGGCAGCCAGGTCGAGATCACCTCATACCAAGTCAGTTCCGGCGCGTCAATTTGCCCGAGCGTGCGCGCATATTTCAGATTGTTTTCCGCCGCCGCATTTTGGGGCGACAGCCAGAGCGCCTGTTCCCACGCCACTATCGCCGGGCCGACGCGCCCCTGCTGCCACTCGGCGTCGCCCAGATCCTGATAGGCGCCCGCCGCCGGTCTTTCCCCGACCGCCGCCCGGAAGGATTCCGCCGCCAGGCTGAAATCCCCCGCCTGATACGCCACCAACCCGGCCTGAAATTGTTGTTCCGCCGGGGTGAGATTCCCGGCCGGAGCGGTTTGTGCGGCGAGGGTCAGCAGCAGCCCCAGGATCAACAAGACTCGTGATAAAGAGTGCGTCATCATAATTGCGCCTCCAATCGCGTGAGCAACCGCTCGAGCTGGGGTTGCCATTCCAGCAGGCCGGCGACTTCCGCCGGAGTGCCGGCATAATCCAGCGCGTCCACCGCTTGGAACAGCCGGCGCACCACCTCGCCGCCCTCACCCGTCCGCTCCGTTTCCGGCAGCAGTTGCAGGACATCCCGGGACACCAACGCGCGGGGTTCCGCCGGGAAATGCGGCGCACAGGCCAGGCGAATGGCTTGGACGGCACCGTTGGCAAACCCCCGGGCATCCCCCGACTGGGCGGTTTGGCGCAACGCCCGCCATTCGCGCCGCAACGCCCGCCGCGCCCGCCGCCGCCGCACGAGGTCGGGGTGCTGTTCCAGAAACTGCCGCCGCCGGCACACGAGCCATACGGCCAGCAAACCCAGCACCGGCCCCAGTTCCACCCCGAAAAACCAACCGCGTTCCTGGAGCGGAACCAGACTGGCGGCCGTTCCGCCCATCGCCAGTGCGAGCGGACTGAGGGCCGGCTTTTTCTCGGATTCCTCCGCCGGCCCGCCGGTCCCGGCCGGTTCGGCCCCGGGCAGCACCTTGATGGGCACGGACGGAATCGCGAGGTTCACATACCGTTCCACATCCGAATCAAAATAGCAGAAGGGAATTTCCGGGGTGGCGGCGGTCTGGTCGGTTTGCGGAATCAGCGTATAGGTGAAGGTGATGCTGTTCCCGCCGCTGGCCGGCGGGGTGGTGGCGAACGATTCCCAGGCCGGCGTGGTCGGGGCCGGGGGCATGGCCAGATGGATGACGCCGGTCTCACTGTGAAAGGTGACCGTGAGCTTGACGGGATCGCCCGCCGCCACCGCGCCGGCGGAAAGCTGCGGTTGGTCGCGGGTGAACCGCCCAATCGCCCCGTTGAACCCCGGCAGCCGGCCGTCGAAGGGCAGGGGTTTGACATTGAGAGTGACCGGGTCGGATTCGAGCAAAGTGTATTCCGGCGGGCCGCCGGGAATAGTCACGTTACCACGAATCACGACTTGTCCCCCGCCAAACGAATTGCCGGAGGTGAACCCCTGGGCGGAGATTTTCAGCGGTCCCCGGGCGAAGGGCGTGACGCCGGCATCGTAAATGAAGGCATTTCGTTCCCCGCCGCCGGGCAGGCGCACGGGGGAAATTTGCTGGCGCACGTCGCCCTTGCCCGCGATGAAGCCATCACCGTTCAACCGCACTTCGGACAACATCGACACCGCCCCGTTCTCCGCCGCCGGATTCAGCACCCGCACGCGCACGGATTCGCCCACATAGACATTGGTTTTGACCGGGTCGAGGAACAATTCGCGGGCATTCGGCAGGGCGGGGGAGCCCGCCCGCACCTCGAGGCGCGCCTCTGGGATGGTGAGGGGCTGGCCGTAAATTTCGATTTGAAAGGCAGGAATAACATACACTCCCGGCCGGTCGGCGGTGGCGTGGAAATTGATGACCGTCAGGGGTTTCATCGTGCCGCCACCGTAGTTGAAGACCATACCCTGTGCGCCCCGCGTGAATTCCAACTGCGGCGGCACGGGCATCTGATCCGGCCACTTCGTGATGGCTTCGTCCAGCGTGTGCAGCGACACGCGGTAAACCGATTTGCCGCCGGGGGAAATCACCGGCGGATCAAACGCCGCCACGGGGGCGACCGGCGCATCCATGACCAGCCGGGGGGCCGATTGCATGAGCTGCATCAACTGTTCCGGTTTCATCTGGTCGAAGGATTGCGCCCCGAGCGGCGGCGCGGCCAGGAGAAATCCCGCCGTGAGGAGTGCGAACCGACGCCACACGCCTCCCGCCGGCCACCGGGGACGGAGACCGGTTTCGCGATTGGAATTAGGAGCGTTCGCGTTCACCAGTTTTTGCCCGATTGATTTTTGGGTTTGTTGTTCGCCTCGTCGGTCAGTTTCAGGGGATGGTCCCCGGCCAGTTTATAGCCGTTCAACAACTGCTGCGCCTCCTCGGGGGAAAGCTTGTTGTCATCCCCGGTCTTGCCGGCCGCCTCCTTTTGGCCCGGCTTGATGCCCGCCATGTCTTCATCGTCATTTTCATCCCCCGGCGCGCCGGGCGGCATGTTGGGCGCGGGAATCATCCCCTTGAGCTGTTTTAATTTATCCCCGAGTTGATGCCCCGCGGCGTTCATCCGGAGGCCGGCCTGCTGCAATTGGTTCAATTTGTCAATCAATGCGGCGATGGCGCGTTCCGTGGCCCCGGCGTTATACAGGGCGTCGGCGTCGCGGTCGTTCAATTCGGCGGCGCTGCGGAAGTCGCCCGCCGCCCGCTGCCATTTCGCGAGCGTTTGCCGCCGCGATTCCAGGGCCTTGCGCACGGCCTTGGTGGCGGCGTTGATTTCCCGGTGGATGCCGCCGCCGTGCAGGTAGGCCGCAATCATCTGTTGCTCGCTGGCGCTGGCGATGGCGTCGTCAATCCGCCGGCTCGCGTCCCCGGCCTCGTCCGTCAGTTGGTCCGCGACCGTCGGATTTGACTGCGCGCCGGCCTCTTTTTCCTGCTTCAAAAGCTCCACCCCCTCCGCCACCCGCACGCAACCCAAATTATACAAAGCCGGCGATTGCAGCCGGGCGTCCTGACCGGCCACGCTGGCTTGCAGCATTTCCTCGGCGGCCGCCAGTTTCCCGGCCTGCAACCGCCGGGTGCCGGCATTGAACAGCCCCAGGGGTGTGGTGGGCGGCGGCGCATTCGTGGCGTCCTCCGCTGACCGGGCCGGGGGGCTGACGAGCAAACCCAGGGCGGCGACCAGCCAAAACGGGAATCGGTGACGGGGGTTCATGGCGCGGCCTTTCTCCGCCGGGTGCTGATCAGGGATTCGGCCACCAGTCCTGCCAGCGCCGCTCCCAGCGGCCAGCGAAAACGTTCCACGCCCAGTTTGTTCTCGCGGGCGGCATCCGTCCGGGCGGCCATTTCCGTCAACGAAGTTTGCACACGGGCCAGGCCCCCGCCCAGCGGCCCCAGCGGAAAATATTCCCCGTGCGTGGCCTGCGCGATTTGCCGCAGCGTGGCCTCGTCCAGATGACTGGTCACGATCTGACCGTCCTTGTCGCGCAGCCAGTCCTTCTGGCCCCGGTCGTTGAGAATTTGAATTTGCGAGCCGCCGGGCGTGCCCACGCCGATGGTGTAGATCACCACGCCCTGTTTGCCCAGTTCCACCGCCTTGTCCACGCCGCCGCGCTCCAAATCTTCGCCGTCGGTCAGGAGCACGATCACCTTGCGGCGGCGGTCCTTTTCCATGGCGTGAACCGCCTCGTCCAGCGCCCGGGCGATGTCCGTGCCCGGCACCGCGATGGTCTGGTCATCCACCGCCAGCAGCGCCTCTTGAAACGCGCCGTAATCAAAGGTGAGCGGGCATTGCAGAAACGCCTCGCCGCTGAAGGCCACCAACCCCACCCGGCCCCCGCGCCGGTGGTGGATGAAATCCAGCAGGCCCAGCCGCGCCCGCTCGATGCGGTTCGGCGTCACATCCGCCGACCACATGCTGCGCGAGCAGTCCAGCACAAACATGAGATCTTCGCCGGTGAGTTCCTGTTCCGCCAACGGTCGTTCGCCCCATTGCGGCCGCGCCAGCGCCACGCCCAGCGCCGCCACCGCCAGCAAGAGCAGCGCCTCTTTGACCGCGCGCCGGGCCGGGCTGAGCGATCGCGTGAGCTCCGCGAGAAACCGGGGCGTGGCGATTTGCGCCAACTGCCGCCGCCGCGCCGCCGCCGCGTAACGCTGCAACCCCAGCAGCAGCAACGGCGCGGCCACCGCCAGCCACAGCCAGCGGGGTTCGGCGAAATGCGGATGAGTGAAGGCGTTCATCAGGGCACGCGGCGGTAACGGGTGTGGGTCAAAATCTGTTCCAGGGCCAGCAGCCCGAACGCGGGCAGCAAAAACCATTGGAACAACGGCGTATAGATCGAGTATCGCCGCAACTTCACCTCGGTCTTTTCCAGCCGGTCAATGTCCGCGTAGATGCTCTGCAATTCCGCCCGGTTGGTCGCCCGGTAGAATTTGGCGTGGGACAGCGCCGACATTTTTTCGAGCACGCTGTAATTGGCCGGCTGCAGGATCATGGTGGGAATGACGTTGCCCTGGGCGTCCAGCACCATTTTCCCGGTGGCGGGATTGAATTTGGGCAGCGAGCAGGGCTGCTCGATCCCGATGCCGATCGTATAGACCTTGGCGCCCAGCGCCGCCGCCAGTTGCGCGGCCGGCACCGGATCAATCTCGCCCGCGTTGTTGTCGCCGTCCGTGAGCAGGACGATGGTGCGGCTCCGGGCGCCCTGGACGCCGCTCAGCCGTTTCGCGGCGCTCGCCGTCGCATCCCCGATGGCCGTGCCCAGGTCGCGGATGCGCCCCACATACAGCCGGTCCAGGTTTTCCATCAGCCATTCATGGTTGAGCGTCAGCGGGCTGACCACATACGGCACGGCGGAAAAGGCGATCAGCCCCAGCCGGTCGTTCGGCCGCTTGCGGATGAAGTTTTCCAACTGCTCCCGCGCCATGTCGAACCGCGACACGCGCTCGTTCGGCCCGCTCATGTCCAGCGCCGCCATGGACCAGGACAAATCCAGGCAGAGCATGATGTCCACGCCCGTGGTGCTGGTTTCCGTATGTTCGTCGGCGAACCGGGGCCCGGCCAGCGCCACGATCACCAGGGCGGTGATCAACAGCCGGAGAAACAACAGCCAGCGGCCCGCCGCGCTGCGCACCACGGCCCCCGCCGCCCGGGCGATGTCCGCGCTGGAAAAGCGCACCGCCGCCAGCCGCCCCGTGCGCCCGCACAAGAGGGCATACCCCGGCAGCAGCGCCAGCAGGCCCAGCAACCACGGATATTGAAATTGGAAATGACTGTTCATGCCGCTGGGTGGTGGGCCGCCGGGACGGCCGTGGCGGCGGCGCGCAGGGCGGTCCGCCGCGCTTCGCACCGTTCAATGAGCGCCAGCGCTGCGGTCACGGTCTCGGCCCGGGACGGTGCGGTTCCGGCGGGCGAAAATTTCCGCCGGTCATTCTCCCGCAAATAATCCGTCAGTGCTCCGGCCAGTTCCAGCCCGACTTGGGCGCTGCCCGAAAGCTCGCGGCAAAACTCCGTGGTCGTCAGTTCCGCTGGCGGCAGATCAAACGCCCGGCGGACATAGCCCCGCAGAATTTGGGTGGCCCGGCTCAACGTCTCGCCCGCCCCAGCACCGGCCGGCAGCGCGGCCAGAGCTTCGCGCGCTTGCACTTCCGGCGGCACCTCCACCGGCGGTTGCGGTCGCAACCACCACCAAAGCGCCAGCCCCGCCAACCCCGCCAGCCCCAGACCGGTGATCACCACCAGCACGCCGTGCCGCTCCCAAAACGTGGGCGGAAATTCCGCATGGAACGGATGCAGTTGGGGAAGTTCAACCGCCCCGTCCTGCGCCCGCGCCCGGGCGGAAAGTAAAAGCCCTGTGATGATGACCGCCACCCGTCCGCCGCCCGGCATCCGCCGGCGATCCAGCCCGCCGCCCCTGCCGGGTCGATCGGTGTATCCTGACATGGCCCCCGTAGCGCAGGTTTCCAAACCTGCCGTATCGCCGATTTCCAAATCGGCAGACTTCTCCCGCTCGGATTGACAATGCTTATTCATCCGCGCCTCCGTCCCCGCCGCGTTTCAAAGAAATGCTGCAACGCGGGGGCAAACTCCTCCGCCGTGCTGAAACGCAGCGTATCCACCCCCGACCGGTTGAAGGCCAGGTCCAACTCGGCCAGCCGTTCCCGGTTGATGCGCGCAAACTTTCCGCGCACCGCCGCGCGCCCCGAATCCAGTTCCAGCAATTCCCCGGTTTCGGCGTCTTCCACCGTCAGCAGGCCGGCGTCCGGCAGGTTGCTTTCGCGCGGGTCGTGCAGGTGCAGGCACACCAGGTCATGATGTGCGTTGGTCAGGCCCAATTCCTGAATCACATCCCGGCCCGAGTGGCTCCGGGTGGTCGCCGCGCCGAAGCTGTGCAGAAAATCCGTCAGCAAAAACACCATCGCCCGCCGCCGCAGCACCTGGTTCAGAAAAGTCATGGCCGCCGGAATGTTCGTGCGCCGCTGTTTGGGCTCAAACGTGAGTAGTTCGCGGATGATCCGCAGAATCTGCCGCCGGCCCTTGCGCGGCGGCAAAAACAACTCCACCCGGTCGGTAAATAACAGCACTCCCACCTTGTCACTGCTGCGCGAGGCGGATACCGCCAGCGTGGCCGCAATCTCCGCCGCAAACTCCCGTTTCGTCTGCCGCCCCGAGCCAAAACCCGACGATGCCGACACATCCACCGCCAGCACCATGGACAACTCGCGCTCCTCGCGGTAGCGCTTGATGAACGGCCGGCCCATCCGGTTCGTCACGTTCCAGTCAATGTCCCGGATGTCATCGCCCGGCATGTATTCGCGCAACTCCTCGAAATCCATGCCACGCCCCTTGAACCGGCTCAGATACGCCCCCACCATCATGTCGTTCACCAGCCGGTTCGTGCGCACTTCCACGCGACGGACGGCGGCGAGAATTTCACTGAGGGTCATGGGCAATTAAAAAATCGGCGGGCGGCGGTCCGGGTCACGGCACCGGCACCGCGTTGAAAATCTGCTGGATGAGCCGGTCGCTGGTCACCGCCTGCGCCTCCGCCTCGTAAGTGAGGATGATGCGGTGCCGCAGCACATCCGGGCCGATGCTCTTGACATCCTCCGGCGTGACATACGCCCGGCCCTGCAACAGCGCCCAGGCCTTGGCCGCCACCGTCAGGTAAATCGTCGCGCGCGGCGAGGCTCCGTATTGGATGTAAGGCTTCACCTCCAGCTTGTATTTCTCCGGCGAGCGCGTCGCGAACACCACGTGCACGATATAATCCCGCACCTTTTCATCCACGTGAATCTGATCCACCAACTGGCGCGTGCGCAAAATCTCGTCCAGTCCCACCACCGGCTTGATTTTCATTTCCGGCGCGGTGAACGCCATCCGGTCCAGAATCTTCCGCTCCTCGGCAAATGACGGATAATCCAGCAGCACCTTGAACATGAACCGGTCTACCTGCGCCTCGGGCAGGGGATAGGTGCCCTCCTGATCAATCGGGTTTTCCGTGGCCAGCACCAGGAACGGCGACGGCAGCGGCAGCGTCTCGCCCCCCAGCGTCACCTGGCGTTCCTGCATGGCCTCGAGCAGCGCCGACTGCACCTTGGCCGGCGCCCGGTTGATTTCATCCGCCAGCAGCAGATTGGCGAACACCGGGCCGCGCGTGGCGTGATATTTGCCGTCGTGCGGACTGTAAATCAGGGTGCCGACAATGTCCGCCGGCAGCAGATCCGGCGTGAACTGGATGCGGTGGAACTTGGCGTCAATCGCGGCGGCCAGCGCGCGCACCGACATCGTTTTGGCCAGCCCCGGCACGCCTTCGAGCAGCACATGGCCGTTGGCCAGCAGCCCGACCAGCAGCCGGTCCACCAGCGCCTCCTGGCCCACGATCACGCGCCCGATTTCCTCGCGCAACGCCTTGATCCAGCCAAACGCCGCCTGCACCTGTTCCTCTAATGTGTTACTCATGGGGGCCGAATTTAACCCTGAACCGCCCCCGGCTCAAGTCATCCCTGCTTTAAATTTGGCAAAATCGGTGTGGCGGCGGGCGTTCTCCCCCGCCGCTAATCCGCCTGGAACACGCGGAAGGAATGTGCCGGCACGCTGATTTCAAAGGGCGTCCCGCCGTTGCCGCTGAAATTGCCCCGGCCACCAAAGCGCCGGGCACCCGGCCCGTCCGCGCCGACGGACGCCGGTGCGATGAATTCGCCGGTGAGCAGGTTGTGCAGGGGGCCGGCGCGCACCACCGAGACGCGCGCGTTCACCGGGTGCGCCAGGAAATTCTGCACGATGAACGTGCGGTTGTCATAGGCGAAGAGGGCGACATGGTCCGGCGCGTCCAGGCAGACAAAGAGGTCGCGGCCTAGCAGGTTGCGGATTTGGTTCAGAACGTTTTGCGGCAGGCGATAGAGGTCGGCGAAATCATCCGGGATGGCCAGCTCGTAAAAGGTGCCCTGACCATAGCCGGCGGACACGACGAGCGGATAACCGGAGTCGGCGGTGTTGAAGGGGATGCCGGTCCAAGTGTCATTTTCAAAATGGCGCATCTGGGGGAGCAGGATGTTCAAGTCCGCCGCCGCGCCCGGTTCGGTCGCGCCCCGGCCCCCGTCCAAGCCGCCGCGTCCGCCGCCGAAGCTTTTGGCCATCACGCGGTGGCCCGTGACCTCGATTTCCGCGAGGTCTTGAAACCCCTTGTCGCCCAGCGCCTCGATCAGGCCGGTGGTGGCGATGGCCCGGCCGCCGCGCGCCACGAACGCTTTGACTTTCGCGACCAAATCCGGGTCGTGGGCGGAGGCGACGGTGAGCAGGACGGTGCCGGCGTTCGTGGGAAATTCCGGCACGAGGTCCATGGGCACGCCGATCATGCCGAGGTAGTCGGGCAGATAGGCTTCGCCCACGGAATTGGCGGGCTTGTAGGCGGCCACGCCGACGGGTTGGCCCAGCCGGCCGAGAAAGCGGTCAAGCAGTTCGGCCGAGTAGCCGGCGATGCGGGCGACGCAGTCGGGCGGGTAAGCTGAACCATCCGGCTGGGGAACCGGGGCGGCCAGTTGCGCGAGGCTACCGTTGGTGTCGCACCCGGAGAAGTCCGCGCCGGCCATGATCTGCTGGGAATTAAAGAGCATGATTTCCGGCACTTTGGCGAAAAAGGTGTCCCAGAACATCTCCGCGTAACGGTCCGCGTCGCGGCCGCCGTCAATCCAGCCGCCGCCGTTGCCACCGGGCTTGATGTGGTTGAAATACTGCGTCTGAAGATAGCTCTGATAGGACTGGAGCCGCTGGCCGCCATTGGCGTCGCGGGTTTCCGTGCCGGTGTAAATGCCGTCAAAGAGCCCGGGTTCCACCGCCAGGTCGTAGCCCAGCCCAGGAAAACTCTCATACCAGTTCGGAAATTTAATTGTCACCTTCACGCGGGGATTCACCGCCCGGGCCGGCCCCAGAATCAGATCCCGCGACACTTCGTCCATCAACTGGGTGCGGAATTCCGACCAACTCCGTCCGCCCTTGGCGGCGATGGCCGCAGCGCCCTTGTTGTTCGAGAAATAAAAATCGTCGAGGATGAAGTCGTCGAAGTTGGTGGCGGTGAACTCCGCCATGGCCTTCACTTGGGCGCGGTCGGCGTCGGAGTTATAATTATACGATTGGTAGCCGTTGGCCTCATTGGCGGTCAGCCCCATGCCGCCGGAGACCCGGATGCCCCGGTCCGTGAAAAATTGTTTGAGGGTCGCGACGTCCGCCGCCGTGGCGAGTTGGGCATTGCGGGTGGTTTCCAGATACACCCTGGCGACCTTCACTTGTTTCTCGACGTTGACCCATTGGTTTGAGAACCGCTCAAGGTTGGCCGGAATGGTATGAACTTCCTGATAGCGGAAATAGACGGCGACGCTCAGGTTGGTGTAGCCGCCGGCCCGCGCCGTCAGGAGGGAAAGGAGCAGAGCCAGAAAGGGGAGCCAGGTTTTAATTGGTGCCGGGAAGGGAACGGCCTTCCAACCGGTCAGTCCTTTGTGACAGACGGGAAGCCGGTTCCACTTTGGGGTGGCATCCCGCTTTAAGGGTTTAGTGTTGGCCTTTGCAGTAAAAAGAATCATGCGGTTAAATTCCCGGGCCGGGGTTAAAAAGTTCCCAGCGTGACATGCAGGGCCTGCGCACCAGTGGTGAAATTCAGGCCCCAGTCGGTTTCGTCCCCGTTCCAGATGCGGAGGGGCTGCCACCGGCCGTTGACATCACCGCCCTCTTCAACATGCACAAAATCCCGGTGTTCGCCCGACACCGACTTGAAATCAATCCAGCAATACGCGCCGGTGACGAGGAATTCGTTTTCCCCGAGTTGCCCGATGAGGGCGCGGCCGACGGGGGTGGCGTTGCCATGCGGCGCACCGTTGCGGCCGGAGTTGCCAAAATTAATCGTGCAGCGCCATGGGCCGAAATCCAGCGTCTGGGAGGGGGTGTCCGGCTCTTCGGCCACGGCCTGGAGTTTGCCCTCGAAATTGAGGTGCGCCACCTCGCGCATGACCGGCTCGAGCAACCGGTAACTCAGCGCCAGCGATGCCAGCGAGGCTTCCGTCAGGCGGGGCGCGCCGATGGGGTCGGTGGCGTAAGGAGTGTAATCCAGGCCGAAGGGCGACCACCCGATGGCCCCGTGCCCCAGGGCGGCGAAACACATCCGGGCGCCGGTGGCGGAGTTGAGCGTCTCGGGCACCAGCAGGGCGTTGTCCGGCCGGCTGTATAAGTCCAGCACTTTGTAGTAACGCGGGCTGTCATTCTGATAATTGTCGGGCGCGAGCACGTCAATGGCCGGGGCGGCGGCTTTCCAAATCCATAAGACGTTGTCGGTGGCCCCGCCGCTTTCGTAGTGGCTGGCGGAGCCGGGCGTCAGCGGATCGCGCAAAGCGACGTTGACATACATCGGCAGCGGATCCTCGGCCTTGCCGGCGGCGGCCACCTGCCCGATGAAGCGCGCAATGGACCAGGCGTTGAAATATTCATCGGCGTTGGTGCCGAACACTTCCGGCCAGGTTCCCCCGCCGGGCGCGCCCGGGCCCATGGCCTGCAATAACTCCGCCGGCACCGGGGCGTGGAACAATTTTTCGGCCATCGGCGAAAAATCCCGGACGCTGCCCCAGGAGCCGGGCTCATTTTCCACCTGCACCATGATGACGGTGTGCTGGCGGTCGGCGGATTTTAAATGGCGCATGAGCGCGCTGAAGGCGTGTTTATCCGCCTCGAGCGTGGCCGGGGCATGGGGTGAGGGCGAATCCGAGCGGCGACCATCCCGTCCGAGGATGCGCGGATACAGGTCCGGCCGGCTTTTCATCCACAGCGGTTCATAATGCGAGCTGCCGTTCTTCCAAGTGCCGAACCAGAGCAGCACGAGGCGCACGTGATGTTCCCGCGCCTGTTTGAGCAACAGATCAAGGTTCGACGGGTCAAATTTCCCCGGCTGCGGCTCGAACTGTTCCCAATACACCGGGGTTTCGAGGGTGTTGGCGTGAAGATAATCAATGGCCGGCCAGACTTTGGGCAACAGCGCGGGCCAATCGCTGGAATTGTGGCTCTGATCGCCGAGCAGCAGGAACGGCGCGCCATCCACAAACAGGGCGTGGCGGCCGTCCCGCGTCACGATGCGGGGCAGGTTGGCGTCGGCCGCCCGGACGGGCTGGGGGCCGGCGAATCCCGGCAGCAGCGCCGCCAGCGCGGCCAGTTTGAACAGTTGGAACAAGGTTTTCATGGCTTGGATTTCCCGGATTGCGGTGTTTGGGCGATATCGCCGTAAAGGATGCCGCGGCCGTCGGTGCCGACATACACCCGGCCGTAAATGCGCGGGTCGCCAGCAATGCAGCGGAAGCGGTTGCCCCATTGGTGCTCATCGTCATTGATGCGCACCCAAGTGGCGGCCAGGTCGTCGGAACGAAACACGCCGGGCTGGCCGTGATACGAACCCGCCGCGAACAGCGCCGGATAATCCGCGCCCGGAGCCGTCTTGCCAAAGGCCAGGGTGCCCATAGTGGGGGGATTGGCGATGGGTTGAAATCGCGCGCCGCCGTCGGTCGAATGATACAGTGCGCCCCGGCCGAGCAGCCACAGGTCGCCTTCTCGGGCCGGAGTGGCAATCAGGCGCCACCCGCGCCCGCCGCCGCCCCCCGAGGGCAGGCCGGTGACCCGGTTCGTTGTAAAGGTCGCCCCGCCATCCGTGCTGCGGTAAAGCTTTTTATCGGTCACGCTTACGGCGTAAAATTTCGCCGGGTTCGCACGGTCGGCCACCGGCCGGAGGCCGGGCGGCAGCCCCTGCACATCCGTCCAGCTTGCGCCCCGGTTCGTGGAGATCTGCACCGGGCCGGCCGTGCTCATGAACACCGCGCCATCCGCTGAAAGGATCACCGGTCCCGAACCCACTCCGCCACCTTGCGGGCCGCCCCCGCCGCGCCGCCCGCCGCCCGCCGCCGCGCCGAGGTTGAACGGGGTCCAAGTGTGACCGCCATCCAGGGAATAGGCGAGCGTGTCGCGATCCGAAATGTGCAGCGCGCGTGCGCCGCTGCGGATGACGATGGCGGGATTCCGCTCAGCAAAATCCAGCGAGGCGGTGGTGGTGAACAGCGGATGCAGATGCATGCCCTCCGGCGGGGTGACGTCCAGATCATCGTGCGTGAAGCCGCCGATGTCCCCGAAGGCGCTGATGAGATGCGCCCCGGCGGGCGGACTGGCCAGATCAATGACGGCGGTTTCCTCAATCCCCTTCGCCCAAATGGACCAATGGGTGTCCTGATCCGTATCAACGTTGGTGATTTCCAGGGTGTTCCAGATGGTCGCGCCCGTGGCATAGCACACATGCCGGGAATCAAACGGATCAATGGCCAGCGTGGCGATCCACCAGCCAACGGACGCTTCCGGATGCACCGGGTCGCTGCCCACGGGCTTGCCCACCCAGACGACATATGGTGAGGCGGACGAGTCCCGGTGCGATTGGGGCGTGAGATCCTTCCAGGTGGTCCCGCCATCCGTTGTGCGGTAGAGGCGGTCATCGTCATCCCCCACCTTGCGGTTTAGCGAAGCCACCATCACCGTGCCCGGATGCTGCCGGTCCACGCCCAAACCGCCATACCCACCCGGCGGCCGGTTGGGATCCTTCACGGGCGTGATGTCCGTCCAGACGCCGGTCGTTGGGTTGAATTTCCAGACGGCCCCGTCCGTGACACCATTGGGACCGACGCCGTTGTCATAAACCAGATACAAGTTTTCCCGCGGGTCAAACGCCGCGTGAATGGCGGCGAAATTCGTCGGCTGCCCCGGCACGGCGGCCCAACTCCGGCCTGCATCCAGGCTGCGGAACAAATGCGCATATCCGCGTTCGGTGGAGCCGACGTAGATCGCGGGCGTGGCCTGACCCGGTTGGCCCATGGCTTCGTCAAAAACCACAAAACTCAAACCCGCCCCGCCGTTCCGCCCACTCCGTCCGCCGCCGCCGGTGATGGGAAAAGCCGCCACCTTTTTCCACGTCAAAGCGGCGTCGCGGCTCACCCACAACCCGTCGTTGCGGGAGCCGAAGTAAAGAGTGTCGGGTTCGTTGGGATCAATCGCCAGCCGTTCCCCGCAGCCGCGCCCGGCGGAATTGCCGCCCATGCGGAACGGCACGTCCACCACCTGGAACGTGCGGCCCTGGTTGGTCGAGCGCAGGATGGCCGCCGGTTGGTCGGGCCCCATGCCCGCCGCGATATAGAGGCGGTCCGGGTTCACGGGGTCGGTGGCCAGACTTTCCGAACCGTGGAAGTTGCCCACGCCGCACCAGTCGGTCAGGGGCAGCCAGCGTTGGGCCTGGTTGTCCCACTTGTAGGAACTGCCGATATCCGACCGGCAATACACCAATCCTGGCTGCTTGAGGTTGAAAATGATGCCGGGAATAAATCCGCCGGCCATCACCGTCACATTCTTCCAGATATACGGCTGGGCGGCGGCCCGAACGCCGGTGACGGAACCCGTCACCAGCACGGCGGCCCAGCCGAGCGTGAGCAGCAGTGATCGGGTGTAATTCATCCTCCGCCGTCGGCGCGTGCCGGGCGGCGGAGTGCATACCGGCGGATCAAAGGAGCGGTTGCGCATAAATGGGCATTGACTGTTAACATCACACCCCGCCGGCCAAGGTTGCCGTCAAACCGGGGGATGAATAAGCCTAATGGTTAAGGACGGAATGATAAAGCGGAAAGTTGCAGCAAGCTTTGGCGCTTTCGCCCCGTGCATCCGGGATTGAGGTTCCATGGGGACGGTTGCCCGGGGTGGCACCGGTGGCGCCGTTCCGGGTTTAACGACGGAAACCCCTTGGAATTCGGGAAGGGAACTGGGCCGGTCGGGCCTTGATTGTTTGGTTTGAGGCCCTGCCTATAAACGGCTACTCCTCAACCGCTTCTTCCGCCGCCGGGCTGGCGGCGGGTTTGGGGCGGTATAACACGACGACATTGCCCACGCGGGTGATGAGATGGCTGTCGGACTTTTCGGCCAGCACCGGGGTGAGTTCCTTCTTCTGCTCTTTGTACTGGTCGAATTTCACTTTGATTAGCTCGCGGTGCTTGAGGGTCTCGACCACTTGGGCGATAAATTGCGGGCTGAGCCCCTCTTTGCCCACTTTCAAGGTGGGTTTAAGCAATTGGGCACGGGCTTTGAGGTCGCGGATTTGGGCATTGGTCAATTCAGACATGAACTCAGGATGACAAATTTCGCGCCAAAAATCACCGCCATTTTTGCTTTATATTTCCGCTGGAAATTTCAGGGTCGATGTCCGCCCACCGGGATTTGTGCTCGGACAAGTCCCCCGCTGGAACTCCGCGAACGCAATCCGCCCGGACACGGTAACTTGGGATTGGCGGAATAAACTCAGAAAAAAATAAAAAATCGGGACCGGTGGTCCGGTCCCGACGCGGGAAATTTACTGATGAATCGCGATGATCAGCGATTAATAGCGATTGGAGCGACCGCCGCCGCCGCCGCCGCTGCTGCCGCCGAATTCACGACGACGACCGCCGCCGCCACCGCCGCCGGCCGGACGATCTTCCCGCGGACGAGCCACGTTGACGGTCAGGGCGCGACCATCCATCTCTTTGCCGTTCATGGCTTCGATGGCTTTTTCAGCCTCGGCCGGGGAGGCCATGGTGACGAAGCCGAAACCGCGGGGACGGCCCGTGGTGCGGTCCATCATCAGGTTGGTTTCCGTGACCGTGCCGAACGCGGCGAACGCGTCGTTGAGGTCGTTTTCCGTGACATTGAAGGAAAGATTTCCAACAAATAATTTATTACTCATGTGATATTTTAATACTGTCCGACAAACCGTTACTTTCCATAGCTGTTCCCGAACGCCGGGTTTAAAATCATCACTGAACGGAGTTCACCTGAGGATTCACCATGCCTTGAAAGAGACTAATTATCATACAGACAACCGAAGTATCCCTGATATTTCAGGAATGGCAACAACAATCTTCATTTATTTTTCGGCGGGGGGGGCGGGGCTTTGAACGTGCCTTTGGGGGCGGGGTTGGCTAGGTTGGGGGGATGATGACGATGACGGGTTGGGAGATTTGGGGGCTGGCCGGTTCGGCGACGGCGGCGGGGGCGATTAATGCGGTGGCGGGGGGCGGCACGCTGCTCACGTTCCCCACCCTGCTGGCGTTTGGCACGCCACCGGTGACGGCCAACGCCACCAGCACCCTGGCCCTGGTGATCGGCACGGGGGGCGGCGTGTTTGGCTACCGGGAGCACACGAAGCCCATCCTGCCCTGGCTCCGGCGGTTTTTGCCGGTCAGTCTCCTGGGCGGTTTGGTCGGCAGTATATTGTTGACGCATACGAGTGACAAAATCTTCGGCAAACTCGTGCCGTTCCTGATTTTTTTCGCGACGATCCTGTTTCTGGCCCAGGGTGCGTTCCGGCGGTTTGCGGGGGCGCGGCGGGAAACGCCGGGGGCGGGCGGACCCGGCCAGCTTTGGGGCCCGGTGGCGTTCCAGTTTCTGGTGGCCCTTTACGGCGGCTATTTTGGCGCGGGTATTGGGATATTGATGCTGGCAACACTCGGGTTCATTGGGATGAACAACATCCATGAGATGAACACGCTGAAGACCATCCTGGGTTCGCTCATCAACCTCATGGCGGCGCTGTGGTTCATCGTGGCGGGTTTGATTGACTGGCCGCGGGCGGGGGTGATGACGGTCGGGGCGCTGGCGGGATACTATCTGGGCTCGCGCTATGCGCAGCGCATTCCCCAGGCGCGGGTCCGGCAGTTGATCACGGCCATCGGCTTCATCATTTCGGGGGTGACGTTTTACCTGGAGTTTCTGCGGTGATCAAAGGGGCCGGGGCCGGCGAAGGGGGGGCGGGCAAGTTCAAAAGCGGGTTACCCGGCGGCACCTCATGCGCTTTTCCACCTTGAAGCCGCCCGCGCGGCGGGGGCAGAGTCGAGTTTCGCCTGCGGTCCTTCCGGTCCTCCCGAGGTGGTTGGCAACGCAGACGGGCGCGCCAACTTGGCGGACGGCCGGCAGGTTTGTCCCGCAGAGCGGGGACGCCCCGGGGGTGCTGATGCAGGAAGCAACGTTCCTCAGACGGGCGACGGAGGATTGGATCGGGCTTTCAGCCCTTGATTATTCATTTTCCTGGAACCTGGGGCGTGAGCCCCAGGCTGGTATAAAGGCGGGCCTTTGGCCCTGAAGGCAACCGGCTACCAATCAACACGTTCCATAGATGTTTCTTAAGAGCGGGATGCGAGACAGCAGACTGGGAAGTCGGCGGTACAAAGCTCCGCCAACAACATCGGGATGCACCGGCGGCCGTCTTTTTTCTAAAAATGGTTCGACATACCTGTCCCCTCCGGGCATCGTTCTTCGCATCAGTCTTGATTACCTTTTCTGGGGTTGGTTCATCCGATGCTAATTATGCCCTCAACGGGGAATGGATTGAATTAACGACGCCTTGGATAAGGTTTTGCATTGGGGAAAAATCAACAATTATTTAAGAGTATATATGAAAACGCCCGGGTCCGCGGTTCCTGTCATCTCTCCCACTGGCTTCCCGGCCGGGTGGCTGCGGACCGCTTTGGTCATCGCGGGGTTATGCGGTCTCCAGTTCGCGGCACCGGGGCAGACGGTGCGGCTCCAGACGCTGCCGGGGCAGGTGCCGGCCGCCGTCGCCCAACTGACGCCGGTGGGCCGGCCGGAGGCGGCGCGGGAAATACGGATCGCCGTCGGTCTGCCCCTGCGCCACGCGGCGGAACTCACCAACCTGCTGCAAAATCTATACGATCCGGCCAGCCCGGATTACCACCATTACCTGACGCCGGCGCAGTTTGCGGAGACGTTCGGTCCGACCCGGGAGGATTATGAGTCGGTCCTGGCGTTTGCCCGCACGAACGGGCTGACGGTGACGGCCACCCACCCCAACCGTACGCTGCTCGATCTCTCGGGGTCGGTCGCGAATCTCGAGCGGGCGTTCCATGTGACGTTGCGGACGTATGTGCGGCCCTCGGATCACCGGGTGTTTTATGCGCCGGACGGGGATCCCGCGCTGGCGCTGGCCACGCCGGTGCTGCACGTCAGCGGGCTGGACAATTATTCCCCGCCGCAACCGCGGTTGAGGGCCACGCCGCTGACGGTGCATCCCGGGGGGGGTGGCCAGGTTGGGCGGACGCGCCCATGGGGCGGACGGCCGGCAGGTTTGTCCCGCAGAGCGGGATGCGGGACAGCAGACTTGGAAGTCGGCGGTACAAAAAATCCGCCCACAACTTCGGGACGCGCCACGCCGCTGACCGAGACGCCGCGCGTGGCCCCGCCGACGGGTTCGGGACCGGCCGGCACCTTGATGGGGAACGATTTCCGGGCGGCGTATGCGCCGGGGTTGCCGCTGACGGGGACGGGGCAAACCGTGGGGCTGCTCCAATTTGATGGCTACACCGCCAGTGACATCACCTATTATGAAAGCAATGCCAGTCTGCCGAATGTCACGCTGGTGAATGTATTACTGGACGGATTCGATGGTCGGCCCTCCGGCAATGGCAATGAGTTGGAAGTTTCGCTGGACATCGAGGCCGCCATTGCCATGGCCCCGGGGCTGTCGCAAGTAATCGTTTATGAGGCCGGGCCGGCGGGTGTCTGGGACGATATTCTCAACCGCATGGCCACGGACGATCAAGCCCAGCAGATCAGTTCTTCCTGGTATCTAAATGGCGCCGGACCGGACCCGGTGGCGGACCAGATTTGGCAGCAGATGGCGGCGCAAGGCCAGTCGTTTTTCAGTGCGTCGGGCGACCACGGCGCCGACTTGGGGCCGATTGATTTTCCCGGCGAATCCCCCTACATCACGCAAGTGGGCGGGACCACGCTGACGACCGGCGGACCGGGGGGCGCATGGGTGTCGGAAACCGTCTGGAATTGGAATAATGGCGCTGCCGGCAGTGGCGGGATCAGCACCCGCTATGGCATCCCGAGCTGGCAGGCGGGCATCAACATGACGGCCAACGGGGGTTCGACCACGCAGCGCAACGTCCCGGATGTGGCGTTGACGGCGGATAATGTTTATGTGCGGGTGGACGGGGAGGATTATGAGGTGGGGGGCACGAGTTGCGCCGCGCCGCTCTGGGCGGGATTCATGGCGCTGGTCAACCAGCAGGCGGTGGCCAACGGCCGTCCGTCAATCGGCTTTGCCAACCCGGCGATTTACGCCCTGGGGCGGGAGGCCGGTTACACGCTGGGGCTGCATGACATCATGACGGGAAGCAACGTGACCCCGTTCTCCCTGCCGGGCAAATTTCTGGCGGTTCCCGGCTACGACCTTTGCACCGGTTGGGGCACGCCGACCGGCAGCAACCTGGTCAACGCCCTGGTTGCGCCGGCCGACGCCTTGCAGATCAGTCCGGGACTGGGTTTCATCGCCGTCGGCGCGCCGGGTGGACCGTTTACCCCGTCAGCCCAAACTTATTCCCTGAAGAATGCCGGGGCCGGGGGGGTGAACTGGACGCTGGCCGGGCTGCCCGCATGGCTCAGCGCCTCGGCCACCAGCGGCCAGCTCAAGCCCGCCGGGTTCGCCAGTCTGGCCATCGGTCTGAATTCCGCGGCGACCAATCTGCCGCTGGGAACGTATGCCGCCACCCTCAGCTTGACCAACCTCAATGATGGCGTGGGGCAAAGCCGTCAATTCTTCCTGCAAGTGGCGTATCTGCCGGTGGCGATCACCCAGCAGCCGACCAATCAGGCGATCCTGGCCGGCGGCGTGGCGGCCTTCACCGTGGCGGCGACGGGGAACGATTTGACCTACCAATGGCAAAAAAATGGCGCGCCCCTGACCGACGGCGGCCGCCTTTCCGGTTCGGCCACCAGCACCTTGACGGTAAGCAACGCCACGGTGGCGGATGCCGGCATTTATTCGGTCATCGTCAGCAACCCGCTGGGCGCGGTCACCAGCGCGGGCGCGGGATTGACCCTTTACACCGTCGGGGGCGGAGAAGTGGTGCTGAACGGCGGGTTTGAAACCGGGGATTTTTCCGACTGGACGCGGTCGGGGAACACCGACCTGATGTCGGTGACGACGAATACCAGCGCTGTCCATTCGGGCGCGTATGGGGCGCAAAGCGGGGCGAGCGATTCCCCGGGTTGGCTTTCCCAAACACTGCCGACGGTGCCCGGTGCCGCCTATTTGATTTCGCTCTGGCTGGACAGTCCGGACGGCGCGGCGCCCAATGAATTCAGCGTCCAGTGGAATGGCGGCGGTCTCTATGAGTTCGCCGATCTGCCGGCCTGGGGTTGGACGAACCTGCAATTTTTGGTCACGGCCACGGGCACCAACACGGTGTTGGCCCTGGGGTTGCGCGATGACCCCGCCTACCTTGGCTTGGACGATGTGAGCGTGACCGGCTTTACGAATGTGGCCAGCCCACCGTTGATTGTCGTTCAGCCCGCCCGCCAGGCCGTGGCTCCCGGCGGCAGCGCCACCTTCAGTGTGGTGGCCACGGGCAGCGCCCCGCTGGGTTACTACTGGCGGCGCAACGGCAGCCCCATTGCCGGGGCCACCCAACCCAGCTACACCGATTACAGCGTGGCGGCGGATGCGGGCAGCCAGTTCAGTTGTCTGGTGAGCAACCAGTATGGTGTATTGCTCAGTGCCACCGTCGGACTTACGGTTGGCGGATCGCTTTATGTTTTTACCGGCCCGGATGGAGGATCGCCTCAGGGCGGCTTGGTGCAGACGGCTGAGGGCAGCTTTTATGGGACGACCACGTATGGCGGAGCGGACGACTATGGCACCGTGTTCAAAATCGCCACCAATGGCGCCCTGACCACGCTGGTTTCATTTAACTACCAAAACGGGGCCAATCCGGCCGCCGGGCTGGCGCAGGGCCCGGACGGCAACCTGTATGGCACCACCGAGTATGGCGGAACGAATGAGGCCGGCACGGTGTTCAAAATCACGACCAACGGAGTCTTAACCAGTGTGGTGTCGTTTCAATATTTTTTGAACGGGGGATATCCTTTTGCCGGGCTGCTGTCGGGCTCGGACGGCAACTGGTATGGCACGACCTCTGGCGGTGGCACCAACTATGATGGCACCGTGTTCAAGCTGACCCCCAACGGAGTTTTGACCACCCTGGTGGCGTTCAATGGCACCAATGGGGCCGATCCCGTGGCCGGGTTGATCCAGGGGGCCAATGGAACCCTGTATGGCACGACTGCGGGCGGCGGCCTTGATGATCAAGGCACCCTATTCAGCCTGACCACCAATGGCGGACTAACGACCCTGGTTTCCTTCAACTTCGTGAATGGAGACTTCCCCCAAGCCGGGTTGTTCCAGGGCACCAATGGAACTTTGTATGGCACGACCGAATATGGCGGCCTTGATGATCAAGGCACCGTATTTAGTCTCACCACCAACGGCCTGCTCACGACCCTGGTTAGCTTCAATGGTGCGAATGGAGCTGATCCCATGGCCGGGCTGGTGCAAGGCCCGGACGGCAACCTGTATGGCACCACCACCCAGGGCGGTGATGATGACGCCGGAATCTTGTTCCGGCTGGCGGGCGATGGGACGCTGACGACGATTCTGTCTTTGACGGGGGCCAAAGGGGCCACACCGGAGGGGACGTTGGTGGCGGGCCTGGATGGCAACCTATACGGGACCACCACCGGCGGTGGTTTCGGCTATGACGGCTCCCCGACCAGCGGCGATGGCACGGTCCTGGCCCTGCTGCTCGCGCCCACGCCGGGCCGGGCGGCGCCGGCGGTTATTGCCCAACCCGTGAGTCGGATAGTCCCGGTCGGCGGGAGGGCGACTTTCAGTGTTCAGGCGAACGCCAGCACCACGCCCGGTTATTTCTGGCAGCGGAATGGGTTGCCGATTGCCGGGGCCACACAAGCCAGCTATACGGCCAGTAACGTGCAGGCAGCGGACTCCGGCAGCCAGTTCAGTTGTCTGGTCAGCAACGCGGCGGGCGCCAGCCTCAGTTCCAACGCGGTGCTGACGGTGCTACCGAACAACGCGTCGGGGCCGGTGTTTTCGTTCAGTGGCTTCGATGGCGGCGGTGCGGTGTCCGGCTTGTTGTTGGGGACCAACGGCATTTTTTATGGCACCACCGAATACGGCGGCACCAACGGCGGCTATGGCACTATCTTCAGCCTGACCACCAATGGCGGGTTGACGACCCTGTTTTCGTTCGATTCCACCAACGGGGCTTATCCCCTGGCCGGCCTGACGCCGGGCACGGATGGCAACCTGTATGGCACGACCCCGAACGGCGGCAACGACGACGCCGGGACCGTGTTTAAAATGACCCCCAACGGCCAGGTGACGACGCTAGTCGAATTTAGTGAGTATGACGGGGCGTTTCCGGCGGCGGGGCTGGTGCTGGGGACGGACGGTAACTTTTATGGCACGACGACGGACGGCGGAGTCGGCAATTATGGCACGGTGTTCCAACTCACCCCCAACGGGGTATTGACCACCCTAGTGTCGTTCAACAACACCAATGGGGCCGATCCCCTGGCCGGACTGGTGCAGGGCACGAACGGCAACTTCTATGGTACGACCGAATACGGCGGAACCAATGACTCCGGAACGGTGTTCGAAATCACCACGAATGGGATGCTGACGACGCTGGTTGCCTTCAATTACTATAATGGCGGGTATCCCAAGGGCGGGTTGGTGCAGGACATGGATGGCAACTTCCATGGTACCACCAGCTCCGGCGGAAGGGATTATGGCGGCACCGTGTTCCAATTGACCCCCTCCGGCCAGTGGACGACGCTGGCGGTTTTTGGCTACGACACCGGGACGGATCCGGCGGCCGGACTGGTCCTGGGCGCGGACGGCAATTTCTATGGCACGACCGAGTCCGGCGGGGTGTACCCGGGCGTTGGCACCGTGTTCCAAATGACCCCCGCAGGCGTCTTGACCACGCTTTTCTCGTTTGCCAATACGAATGGCGACTCGCCCCAGGCCGCTTTGGTGCAGGGACCGGACGGAAATTTCTACGGCACCACGTCCGCCGGCGGCGCGGGTTACGACGGGAACTCCGCCAGTGGCGATGGCGTGATCTTCCGCGTCATGGGACCGCAAACGCCGCCCGTCATCGTCACTCAGCCGGCCAGTCTGGTCGTGCCCGTTGGTGGCACCGCCAGCTTTAGTGTGAGCGCCGCCGGCAGCGCGCCCCGGGCATACTCTTGGGAACGAAGTGGCACGGCCATTGCCGGGGCCACCAACTCGAGTTATACGACCAATAATGTCCAGTGGGGCGACTCGGACAGCCAGTTCAGTTGCCTGGTGACCAACGCTTATGGATCCGTCACGAGTTCCGTGGCGGTGCTGACCGTCACAACTTCCACTGGCAATCTTGTGCAGAATGGCGGTTTTGAACTGGGCTCGTTCGCCGACTGGACGACCGGGGGAAACACCTCGAGCGACTCCGTTACCACCAACCCGCCTGATGTTCACTCGGGGCTTTACGGGGCGCGACTGGGCCCGGCGGGATCCCTTGGTTACCTTTCCCAGACGCTGGCCACCACCGCCGGGCAGGCCTATGTGGTTTCCTGCTGGCTGGATTGCGACGGCGGGATTCCCAATGAGTTTTCGGTGGCGTGGAATGGGACCAACCGGTTCGACGAGCAGGACCTCGGGGCCGTCCTCTGGACCAACCTGCAATTCACGGCCATGGCCACCAGCGCCAATACGGTGCTGACGTTTGGGTTCCTCGATGATCCCGGTTTCTTGGGGCTGGACGACGTTTCAGTTTACCCGGTGGGATCAACGAGCCTGGATCATTTTGCCTGGAGCCCGATCGCCTCGCCGCAAGGCGCGGCCCGGCCCTTTTCCGCCACGATCACGGCCGAGGATGACGCCGGCAACGTGGTGACCAATTTTACGGGGACGGCGGCCTTGAGCGGCTCGATGGGTGGCGGCGGTGGCGGAACGAACCAAACCATTCTCGGTTTCCCAGCCGGCACAGGATCCGGGGATTTCGGCACGTTTACCGTGGGCTACGCTTTTACGCCCAGTAGCAATCTCACGGTGACGGAGGTGCTCAGTTACTTCGGCGCCAAAGTTTCAATTTGGACGGCCGGCGGTGTGCTTCTGGCCGCCCAGAATGTGGCCGGCACCCCGGGCGCCTGGGTGGCCACCCCCCTGACCACGCCGCTGACGCTGATGGCTGGCAACCAATATGTAGCAGGGGTCTATACGGCGGGCGCGAGTTACTATTGGCGGACCGATCTGAGCAACTCCTTCCCGGCGGGGATCATCAATCAAAGTTACGAAGCCACGGGGGATGCCTTCCCCACCATCACGGATAACGAGAGATGGTGGCTGGTCAGCCTCGGTTACACGGTGGGCTCCTTCTCTCCGGTGACGCTGTCGCCGACGAACGCCGGCCCGTTCATCAGCGGGGTTTGGAACGGCCGTTTGGCGGTGCAGCCCGATGGCTCGAATTTGGTCCTGACGGCCAGCGATGGCGCGGGACATGTGGGATCATCCAATCCGTTCAACGTTATTCCCGGCATGGGGATCACCCCGGCCAACGGTGCCCTCCAAATCTCCATCGCCGGGTCCGCGGGCGAGGTATATCGAGTGCTGGCTTCGACCAACCTGATGACCTGGCAAACGATTGCCACGGTGACCAACCGCACCGGGGTCATTCAATTCATTGACCCGGCCAAAACCAATTTTTCCCAACGGTTTTACCAGGAGGTGGCGCCGTGAATCCAATGGGCGCCCGGGTAACGGGCTTTTAATCTCACGACGAAGGGTGGATCCGCCTCAATTCCCGCGCGGCGGTTGATCGTTGAGGGCCATTGGCGCGGCTTCGGCGCGCTCGCGCCCTTTGGCGTCCGCCAGTCGGCGCAGTTCCGCCGCCGGCCGCACCACCGGGCCGGGGTGGGGGTGTTCCGCCGCCCATTTCCGCGTGTTCTCGCACAACTGATGGACGTCATAATTCGCCTCCCGCGCGAGTTCGTCTTTGACCCGCCAAACCTCATCCAGAATCGGATTCGTCTTCATGCGATCAATCGATCATTAATTCCAACGGGGTGCAAACCCGGGGCAGTTTCCAGCCGGAATGCTCAGCCCCGCGGGCCAGTCGCCGCAGAATTTGCTCGTTGGCCAAATGCCGGCAGTTCCAGGTGAGCAGGTAGTCCGTTTGCGCGAGCGTTTCGTCCGAAGTGACACATTGATACAAACCCTGCCGGAATTGCCACCAATCACGCGTGGTCTGCTGCCGGCCGGCCGCAATCAAGTTCCGGGTGGGATTGGCCACCAAGTAGCTGACAATGGTCGTTTCGATATAGACTATTTTCATACCCTTCCTGACCTGAATAATCTAGCCGCTCTCCCTTTCCGCTTCAATCAGGCAATTCCCGGCAATTCCCGGCCTGATCGGAAGTGGGAAGCGGTTAGACCTTGAATGATGAAGGACGCGAATACCGCCGGTATCAGCGGCGATGGGGTAGGGGGGCCGTGCTGAGCAGTTTTCGGCTGCTGGATTGGCATTCGATTTTAATCAGCGACTCGTTACCTCGTCTCCTACCATTATACGGGTGATTGGGGCAGGAATCCCGCCGGCGGCGGGGCGGTGAATTCGGCGGGCTGGTGGGTGAGCGGGTGGCGGAACTGGATCCGCCAGGCGTGCAGGCCCAGGGGCGGATCGCCCGGGGCCAGGGTCTGGGTGGCCCCCAGCTTTTGGCCGGGCAGATAAACCGGGTCGCCGCAGACGGGAAATCCCAGATGCCAGAGGTGGATGCGAATCTGATTGGTGCGGCCGGTGAGGGGGCGTGCTTCCAACAGCGTGGTGCCATCGGCACGGCGCTCGCGCACGGTGAATTCAGTCCGGGCGGCCAAACCTTCCGTTCCAGCCACGGTGCGCGAACCGAGTTCGCCGGACCGGCGGCTGATGGGGGCGTCACAAGCGAAAGTGTCCGGCTCCGGATGGCCCTGGATGCGAACCAAGTAGCGCTTTTCCACCCGGCCCCGGGCGAATTGCGGTTGCAAGCGCCCGGCGAAACGGCCGTGGCGCGCCACCAGCACCAGGCCGGTGGTGTTCGCGTCCAGCCGGTGGGCCGGGTATGGCTTTTCCGGCTGATACACGGCGGCGAGGATGTATTGCAGCGTGTTGCGATAAAACCGGCCGCCGGCGTGCATGGGCAGCGGCGCGGGTTTGTTGACGACGATCAGCGCCTCGTCTTCGTGCAGGATTTCCACCCGGCCGTTGACCTCGGGCTCGACCACGCCGGGGAAAACATGCCGGTAGCGTTGCCCCATGCGGACGATTTGCGCGGGGGACACCGGCTGCTGCTCGAGGTCAACCAGCAGGCCGCGCGCGAATTCCTCCCGCCACCCGGATTCGGAAACGTTTTTGACCATCTGGCACAGGGTGTCGAGCAGGGTGCGGCCGTCGCAATCGCCGGGGACATTGACGGATTTGTAATTATCGCGCGGCACACTGCCCGGCAGCGGCGAGCAAACCCGGAGAATGGCGGCGTGGCGTTCGGCCAGGAGGGACGCGGCGCTCATCGCGGATCGGTGACGTGCCCGAGAAACAGACAGGCGCCGCTCGCCCGGTGCTGGATCGCAAAGAGGAACGGGTGATCCACATGGACTTCCACCGGGGGCGCCGGCCGGGCGATGATGGCCGCCGCCCGCAGCATGACCACCGCCGTGGCCGCCGCCGCCTCGGTGCCGGATTCGTCCAGTTTGAGGAACGTCTTATGGAAAATATCGGAGATATACAGATAGTCATCCCCCCGGCGCGGGGCCATGCGGTCAAAATCCGCGCTGCCCCGGGGCGTGTCAAAGGCGCTGTTCATCCCCAGGGTCTTCAAGGCCGTGGCCAGCGACCGGACCGGGGGTTCGAGTTTGAATTTGGGCAGAAATAAAATCACTTTCTGCTCCGGCAGCTCAGCGCATTCCGCGAGCATTTCGGGTTTAAGCGTCGCCTCCAGATGGGCCAGTCCCTGCGGGGCGTCCGGCAGCAGAATGACCAACTGCAGTTCCGAGCCGGCGTAAGGCAGGGTCACCACGGTGTAACCGTCTCGCCGGGCGTAACCCAGGGAATGTTCCAGCGACATGGCGGGCACCGCCGCCCCGCCGCCCGCCGCCAAATGAAAGGGTCGCGGCCGGGTGGCTTCGTCTTTAAACGGGGTTTGCCACGGGGCCTTCAAATAAATGGCGTTCACCAGCACGAGCCGGGTGTCCTGATTCAAGGCTCCGTCCGGGATCAAATTTTGGATGCGGTCATGCGTTTGGTTTTCCACCCAAGTGTTGATATGTGTCGTAGCCCCGGCGGCATTGTGGAAAAAATCCATCGGTTCCAAGGGCGCTTGATAATTATCCTTCAACAAAGTCAAAAACGCCGGGCGGAAGTCGTATCCGGCCTGACCGAACAGCCGGTTGGCGGTGGTCAGGGTGAGCGGCTCATTGGTGATGCCATACTGCTTCATGGACTCGGCCCGGGCCGCCTGGCGTTGCATGAGCCCGGCCAGCGCGGTCTGCAAAGCCGAAAAAGCGGCGTTCAATTGGGTCTCATCGGCGGGATAATGCAGCACCCGGACCATTTCCGCCCGCGTGCCGCCCGCCGCCCCGGCATAGGTCATGGCCAGGGCCATCTGAATGGAATAGGGCGACAACAGGGCGTTGGCATTCGCAGGGGCGGTTTGGTGGAGCAGGTCAATGCCCAGGGCGTTGATGGCGTTGACCGCGACGGTGTCCGCCCGGCCGGAGAGAGCCGGCAGCAGGGCCAGCGCCAGCGGCAGCAGTAGGTTCAGTGGTTTCATGGCCGGCCACAAGCTTCCCCATTCCCCGGCCAATGACAACCACATTTGCTTTGAAGGCTGGGTTTTCTCAACGTTGTCTTCAAAACGTTGCCGGATTGTCACCCAAGCGTTGTGGTGTCCGGCCGCCGGTTCTGGCAGATATGAGGTTTAAATATGTTGATAAACCGCCCGCACCGTTTCCCGGATTCAACCGGGAAAAGAAATCCCTTGACCCGCCGCCCATGATGATCCCGCCCAAACCCGACAACGGCAGGGGGGACCTGGCCCGCCAATTTCTCAAAGCCACCGGCGATCTCGTGTTTCACCATGTGCACGGCAGCCAGCTCATCTACAACACCTGTTGGGAGGATCCGCGCATTGACCGCCAGTTGATGAAATTGGATCCGGCCAGCCGGGTGGTGATGATCACCAGCGCCGGGTGCAACGCCCTGGACTACCTGCTGGACGGGCCGGCGGAGATTCACGCCGTGGATGTGAACCACCGCCAGAACGCCCTGCTGGAATTGAAACTCGCCCTGCTCCGGCGCGGCCAGTTCATGGATTTATTTGAATTTTTCGGCATCGGTTCCCATGGCGAGCACCAGGCCGTTTACCGTTCCGTGGCGGCGGACCTGCCGGAGCCGGCGCGCAAATTCTGGGACCGTCACATCGGCTTCTTCAATCCCGGCGGGTTGAAAAAATCTTTTTATTACCACGGCACTTCCGGCGCGGCGGCGTGGTTGCTGGGCGGCGTGCTGTTCAAGGCCAAGCCGAACATCAAAAATTTCGCCCTGTGTCTGCTGGACGCCAAATCCCTGGAGGAGCAAAAGGAAATCTATGCGCTTTTGGAGGCCAAAATCTGGGGCAACCTCAGCAACTGGCTCATCCGCCAGCGGGCGGTGATGACCCTGCTCGGGGTGCCCGGCCCGCAAATCAAGCTGATCGAGGATCATTATCCCGGCGGCTTGGAAAGTTACATCAAGGACAAACTCCGCCATGTGATGACCGCCCTGCCGGCGGCGGACAATTATTTCTGGCGGGTCTATATCACCGGTTCCTACACCATGACCTGCTGCCCGGAATATTTGAAGAAATTCAACCAGCCGGTGCTGCGGGAGCACCAGCACCGGATCCAAACCCACACGAGCACGCTCACCGGCTTTTTGCAACAACATCCCGGGGCTTACACGCATTACGTGTTGCTGGACCATCAGGACTGGCTGGCCTGGCACGATCCCCGGGCCCTGTTGGAGGAATGGGAACTCATTCTGGCCAACAGCCGGCCCGGCACCAAAATCCTGATGCGTTCCGCCGGCATGGACCTGAGTTTTGTCCCGGAATCGGTTCATGCGCGGCTGCGGTTTGAGCCCCAACGGACCGAACCGCTGCATCTCACCGACCGCGTGGGCACCTATGGCAGCCTGCATTTTGCCGAAGTCCTGTGAACAAAATCAATTCCCCGACCGCCCGTCCGGCACCGACCGCGCTCGAAAATTATTACCGGTGGCACGCGCGCATTTACGACGCCACCCGCTGGAGTTTTCTGTTTGGCCGCACCGCCCTGCTCCGCGAGGTGGCCACGCTGGCGACGCCCACGCGGATGCTCGAGGTGGGCTGTGGCACGGGCAAGAATCTCGCCGGCCTCTGCCGCCGGTTCCCGCAGGCCGCGGTCACGGGGGTGGACCTTTCGGAGGCGATGCTCGCCGTCGCCCGGCGCAAGACCACGCCTTTTGGCCCCCGCGTCACTCTCCGGCACCGGGCGTATGACCAACCGCTGGGGGATCCGGCCGGGTTTGATCTCGTGCTCTGCTCTTATGCGCTCTCGATGTTCAATCCCGGTTTTGAAACCGCCCTCCGCGCCGCCGCAGAAGATTTGGCGCCCGGCGGCTGCCTGGCGGTGGTGGACTTTCACGCCACCCGCTTCCGCGCCTTCGAACGCTGGATGGGGGTCAACCATGTGCGCATGAACGGCCAGTTGCGCCCGCTCCTGCAAGCCGGTTTTGAACCGCTGATCAACCGGGTGGAGGCGGCCTATGGCGGCGTCTGGCAGTATCTCACGTTTGTGGGGCGGAAGAAATAGCCAGAAAACGCTCCGCCACCGCCACGCCGGCATTTTCAAGATACCAACGATATTGATGCGTGAGGTCGGCCTCGGCGCGGGCAGAGATACGAACCGGCAGATTCATTTGCCGCCACGCGCCGCCTGGCGAATGCGATGGAGCGTGGTCTTGCCATAGGGTCGGTGCGGACTGCGCACCCCTTCCAACAAGGCCGCCTCCAGGGCGGGCGATTCGTAATCATCACGCAATTCGAGCGCCCGCAACGCGTCGCGCATGACATCGCTTTCGTCCGCGTAACGCCCGCTGCGCACCTTTTCCTTCACGAGCGTCTCCAATTCTGCCGTCAACGTGACTTTCATTTGTGCATTCTATCACTTTGGTGCGGGGGTGCCAAGATTCGTTCGCCGATGTGTCGTTCGCCGATGAGCGGTTGGTATTTGAAAATAACCGCTCACGGCCGCGAAACGAAGGGGTTGCCCCGGAGATAAAATCGCAGCAGCCGTTTGGCCCAGTGCTTCGCGTAATCCACGCCGATGCGCGGACGCCGGACAATGGCCGGGGTCGCCGGGCTGCCGGGATCGGTGATGAAAAAATCCTTGCTCAGCAGGTCGTGACCGTTCAACGCCCGGTCAATCCCCATCGCCCGGCACAGCAGGCCCGGCCCCCGGGTGCGGCCGGTGAGCCCCCGCACCGGTTCCAGGGCGCGCAACAGCACCGCCGCGCCGTGGCCCGCCGGTTCGGTCACCACATTCATGCAGTGATACACTCCGTATATCAGGTAAACGTAGCTGTATCCCGGCGGGCCGAACATGATCCGGGTGCGGTCGGTCAAACCTTTGGAAGAATGGGCGGCCAGATCGTGCGGCCCCAGATACGCCTCCACCTCCACAATCCGCCCGACCCGCTCCCCGCCGGACGTGACCAGCACCAGATGTTTGCCCAGCAATTCGCGGGCCACCAGCACCGTGTCCCGGTTATAAAATGAGCGCGGCAGCGGCGGCATGGCGGGTGGGTTGCACCGGGCAATGCCCGGGATCGAACGCGGTTCAAATTTGAAAATCAAGGGCGGTTTGCCGGTCCGCCTTGCTGAGCACGCGCATATCCAGCCCGTCATAAATGACGAGCGAATTGGGGGCCACGCTCTGCATGATGAACACGTTGCCGCCGATGGTGCTGCCCGCCCCAATGACGGTGTCGCCGCCCAAAATGGTGGCGCCGGGATAAATGGTGACGCGGTCCTCGATGGTGGGGTGCCGTTTTTTCCCGCGCAATTGCTGGCCGCCGGCGGTGGATTTGGCCCCGAGGGTCACGCCGTGATACATCTTCACGTGATTGCCAATGACCGCCGTTTCCCCCACCACGCTGCCGGTGCAATGGTCCACAAAGAAATGCGTGCCGATTTGCGCGCCGGGATGGATTTCCATGCCCGACCGCGAGTGGGCCCACTCCGCCATGATCCGCGGAATCAGCGGCACGTTCTTCAGATAAAGTTCATGCGCCAACCGTTGGACGGCGATGGATTCCACAAAGGGATACGCCACCAGCACCTCCTCCCGGCTCAGGGCCGCCGGATCGCCGTCAAAGGCCGCGTCCATGTCCGTCTGCAACACCTCGCGGAGCGCGGGCAATTGGCCGAGCAAACCGACCGTCAGGTCATGCGCCGCCTGCGGCAGGTGTTTCTTGTCCATATCTTCCGGCGGGTGATACTCCAGACTCTTGCGGATTTCATCCTCCAATTTGCCCAGCACGGAATCAATCAAAACCGCCGTCTCGGCCTTGATTTCCGAGGAGTGAATCAGTTGCTCATCAAAATAACCCGGAAACAGCAGGCGCAGCAAATCCTGGGTGATGGCGGTGATCGCGCGCTTGGACGGCAGATTTTTCCCATCCAAATGATTGATGCCGCCCACCCGGGCATACGAGGCAACCAATTGGTTGGTCAGTTGGGTGACATTGTCCACCCGGGGGATTTACCACAAAAGCCGGCGCGGGACAAAGTCTAAAAAAAACGGTGCCCCGGGCGGCAGGGAAAGCCTTGACTGACCTTGACCCGGTTTTCGGGTCTGGGGTCTGGGGTTTCGGGTCTCGGGTCCGGGGTGCCGGGCGGAACGGGAAAAGAAGGCACGGGGTTTGGGGCGCGAGGCTCGGGGTGGGGCAGGCAGGCGATCCGCCACAACCACAAGATGCGGGTATGGGGCCGCTCTTTGACCCGCACCGCACGGACGTCCGGCGGCAGCACGCCGCCGAACCGTCGGCCGCCATTTCAAGCATGGTTCTGATGCGTTCATTCGCCATCTTCAACTTATAATACGCATCATTATGCCACAAGTCAACAGTAATAAGCGTAAAGTTGCAGTTTTATTGGGCGGAACGTTAACCATGGAGGCTCAGAGCGGGGACGCCCTGTGGGAGCTGATGCAGGAAGAAACTCCACAGTGAGTTAATGGTTTCAGGTTGGGGAATTCTGGCACCCCTACCGGGGTGCGGTTTGTTTCTGGACGATATCCGGGGGTGTCGCTACGCTCGACCCCCGGCTACTGTCTGGCAACCCTCCGGGTTGCGGAATTGTCCGGCTGTCGGTAAATGTAACCTGTCACATATCAACAGGTTGTGAATATGTCTCTTAAGGGGTTAAACAAGATTGAACCAGCACGGACCACCGTTTTTCACCGCCCAGCCCTGAACCGAAAATCAATTGTGCGGCGCCAGCTCATTTCTCAGCGCCTCCATGAGCGCCTCCAACTGCGCGTCCAGTTCCGCCGTCCGGGCGGCGATCTGGGCCGGGTCGCCCGTCTTGGCGGCCTGTTCCAGCGCCGCAGCACTGGCCGACAGGGCCTCTCCGCCCACATTACTGGAGGCGCCTTTGATCTTGTGGGCCTGCCGGCCGATGCGCTGGGTCTCCCGTGCCAGCACGTGGCTTTTCAATTGCTTGATTTGGGCGGGCATATCGCCGAGAAACGTTTCGATGATCATGTGGGCCAGTTGCTCATCGTTCATCATCCGCTGCATGAACGCCCTCCGGTTGAAGACGGCGGGTTCCGCCTCCCGCCGCGCGGGTGCCACCGGTTCCGCCGTCCGTTCCGCCGGCGGTGGCGCGGTCTCCGTATGTGACGGCAACCATTTTTCCAGTGCGGCCACCAAGGCCCGCACTTCAATGGGTTTGGTCACGTAATCGTTCATGCCCGCCTCCTGGCATTGCTCGCGGTCGCCCGGCAGGGCATGGGCCGTCATGGCAACGATGGGCACCTGATGGTTATGCACCCGCGAACGCTCGTCCCGGATGATGCGGGTGGCTTGGAGCCCGTCCATTTCGGGCATCTGCACATCCATCAACACCAAATCATAAGGCCGGGCTTCCAGCGCCCGCACCGCCTCGGCGCCATTGGCGGCCACGGTGGCGCTCAACCCGAGTTTCTTGAGAATGCCCAGGGCCACCTGCTGGTTCGTGGGGTTGTCCTCGGTCAGGAGAATCCGGGCGGGGCGGGCGCCGGGATTCGGGGCGAAAGTCAAGGGGACGTCCGGCCGGGGCTCGCCCACCGCTTGGCCACCGAGCACCTGCAACAACACTTCCAGCAACTTTTGCCGCCGCACGGGCTTGCGCAACGCCGCCATGAAACCGGCTTCTTCCATGCGTTGGGGGCTGACCCGCTGGCCCAGCGAGGTGCTCATCAACAAGCGCGTCGCCTTCAGCAGCGGATGACCCTTGATGGTGCCCGCCAGGGAAGTTCCATCCATATCGTGGAGTTTGCTGTCCAAAACCGCCACGCGGAAGGGATCCCCGGTGGCCTGCGCCTGCATCAACGCCTGCAGCGCGGAAGCCGCGTCCGTCGCCGCCGCCGGCCGCATTCCCAGGGAATGCAACAAGGCGAGCGCCATCTCGCGGTAAATGGCGTGATCATCCACCACCAGGATGCGCACCCGGCCCAGCTCCGCCGCCGGCGCACCGGTTTCCAGCGTGGGAGCGGCGGCTTTGGCCAGCCGCACGGTGAACCAGAATTCCGAACCCCGGTCGGGCTGGCTGCGCACACCGATTTCGCCGCCCATCAGTTCCACCAGTTGCTTGGAAATGGCCAGGCCCAGGCCCGTGCCGCCATAGAGCCGCGTGGTGGAGGAATCGGCCTGGGTGAATTTGGCGAAGAGCCGGCCCGCCTGGTCCTTCGAAATGCCGATGCCGGTGTCGCTCACGGAGAAATGCAATTCCGCCCCGGCCGGGGTTTCGGCCACCAGCCGTACACGAATGACCACCTCCCCTGCGGGGGTGAACTTGATGGCATTGCCGGCGAGATTGATCAGGATTTGCCGCAACCGTCCCGCATCCCCCCGCAGTTCGAGCGGAACCCCCGGGGCCGCCACACAGCCCAGCACCAGGCCTTTCTCCTGCGCCCGCAAGGCCATGACTTCCGCCAGATCATCCAGCAGGTCGGCCAGGCTGAAATCCAGGGTTTCCAGCACCAGCTTGCGCGCCTCGATTTTGGAAAAGTCCAGAATGTCATTGATCAACCCCAGCAGCGCCACCCCGCTGGCCCGCGCCACGCGCGTATAATGATGCTGTTCTTCCGTCAGCCGGGTGTCCTCCAGCAGGCCGAGCATCCCGAGCACGCCGTTCATCGGGGTGCGGATTTCGTGGCTCATGTTGGCCAGGAAGTCGCTCTTGGCCGCATTGGCCAGTTCGGATTGGACCGCCATGTCATTGGCCCGCGCCGTGGCGATTTCGAGTTGCTCATTGGTCGTCTGCAACGCCGCCTCGGCCCGCTTGCGATCCGTGATGTCCTCCTTGATGCCCAGGTAATGGGTGATCTTCCCGGAGGCGTCGCGGATCGGCGAAATGTGCGCGCTCTCCCAGAACAACTCGCCGTCCTTTTTCTTGTTTAAAAACTCGCCCAGCCATTCCTTCCCGCCGGCAATCGTCCGCCACAACTCCCGGTATTCCTCCGGGGAAGCCAGGCCGGATTTCAACACCCGGGGGGTTTGCCCCAGCACCTCCCCGGCCGTATAACCGGTCACCTGGCAGAATTTGGGGTTGACGAACTCGATGATGCCCTCGCGGTTCGTGATCACCACGCTGACCGGGCTTTGTTCGATGGCCTGCGAAAATTTACGCAGGGAGTCCTCCACCCGCTTGCGCTCGGTGACGTCGTAGAGGATCAAATGCAGCACGATGCGAGGGCCAAACTGGATGCGACTGGCGGACACCTCGACATCGCGCAGCCCCCCCCCGGCCAGCCGGTGTTGGGACAAGAATCGGCACCCCTGTTCCCGCCGGACCGTCGCGAGGGCGGACAGCACTGCCGAGGCCGGCTGCACATCCAAATTCGTAATCCGCATCGTCCGCAAAACCGCCGGGCAATAACCATAAAAACTCGCGGCGGCGGTGTTGGCATCCAGGATCATTCCATTCCCGGGATCCAGCAGCAGCATCACGGCGGAATTTTGGGCGAACTGATCCCGGTGCGCCTGTTCACTCGCGCGCAACTCGGTCGTGCGGTCGGAAACCAACTGCTCCAATTGCTCGCGCCGGCGGTGCAGCACGCCAATGAGCAGCGCCAGCGCCGTGGTGGCCACCAACCCGGTGAGGCCCGCCAGCCAGCCATCCCGCACCGTATGCAGCCGCATGAATTCCGGCCCCGCATACGTCGTCACCGAAAACGCCTTGCCGAAGGCCAGCACCGGACGCATCAGCGAAAGCGCCGGCGGCGGGCTGCCATCCGCCGGCCAGGAGGTGGCCAGTGGTTCCGACGTGCCGTCTTCCCGCCGCAGGGTCAATTCCATCAGCACGGAGTTATCCGTCGTCACACTGCGCAAGACACTGCTCATCCGCAATACAATCAGGGCGAACCCGCGCAGCCGCCCCGGATGCTCGCGGTCAAAGACCGGCCGGAAAACCAGCATCCCCTTCTGGTTGTCCCCCCCCTGCACCAACGGCACCGGGTCCGTGGCCGTGGGCAGGCCGGTGGCCGCCGCCGTCTCCAGCGCCGCGCGGCGCAACGGCTCCGAACCCAGATCAAAGCCCTGGGCCGGCTCATTCCCGGCGCGGGGAGCCACGTATAACACGGGGTAGCACACCGCGCCGGCGGTGGCCGGACGGCGATGGCCCGCCGCATCCCTTTCCCAAATCTCAAATCCGGTCAACCCCGCGGCGCGGGCTTCGCCCTCCAGGCGCGACCGTTCCGCCGCGGGCACCACCGGGATCCATTCCCACGCCAGCACCGCCGGGTTTTTGGTGAGATAGGCCGTGAATTGTTCGAACTGTTGCGCCGTCACCGTGCCGCTCTGTTCATACAGATGGGCCAGCCCCTCCAGCCCGGAATTGCGGAGTTCATGCAGCGTGTTGGCAAACACCTCCGACTGGCTGGCCGCCAATTGCGAAAATGCCGCGTGGCGGTCATGGAGATCCCGTTCGCGGATCATCCAACCCACAAACAGCGTCAGCACCAACCCCGTCGCCGCCGCCAGCCCCGGTTCCAAATGCCGCCCCCAACGACCGGGCGGGCCCGGGTGCCGGGCGCGCCGGGCCAGTTGCGCCGAGCCAAACAACACAATGCCCGCCAGCAGCAGGGTCATGATCCCCGGCGGCAGCGCGGCCTGGGCGAGCTTCCAGTTCCACACCCCGGTCGCCGTGTCCATGCCCAGGATGCTGAGAATCTTGCCATCCCCCTTGTAGGCGCCGGCACAAATGATCAAATCATCGGCCCCCGCCACATAAGTGGTCTTGTGATCGAGTTGCTGACTGACAAAATTTTCGTATTCAAATTCCACCCAGCCGCGGCCCGGATTGCGCGCCACCGCCTGAATTTCCCGGCGGAAATACGTTCCGCCAGCCCAGTCTTTCTGGTTGATCAAATTCTGGCCGACCAACTCCGGTTTGACGGGATGGGCCAGAAAGGTCATCTTCCGGTCATACACAAAGGCGTAGAGATCGCCCCGGTGGAACCGGCCCTGCGGATTGTTGACTTCCTTCAGAAATTGTTCCCGACCGTGCTGGTGGTAATAGTCCACCGCCGCCAGCACCATCCGCCGCGCATCCTCCGGGGTGGCCAGCCCATCCACCGCCGTCTGCGGGTCAAAGATGGGCACCAGCGCTGAAATCCATTTGCCCCAGCGGTCGGTGTAAGGCCCTTCGGTGGTTGCATTCCGGGTGGCGAACACCCGCTGGAATCCCGCCGGCGCCTCGGTATAAATCTGGCCCGCCGGGGAACAGTCCTTGGAGTCGGACGGTTCACTGTCCACATAGAAGAACAGCGTGCCATCCATCCGCCGGCCCACCAGGTAAATAAACCGGCACTGCGGCGTGGCCAGGCGGATGGCGGCCAGTTGCTGCTTGATCCGCAGATAAACCGGTGCGTGCAGATCCGCCTCCGTGCCCGTCAGCGCTTTGATATCCTCGCCGCCCACCGCCTGCGCCACCAGGCGCGCCTGCTGCATCTGCCCGGCCCGCAGCTCATGATCGGCCCGGATCACCGCCCACCAGGTCAGCAGCGCCCCCGCCGCGAACACGGTCAGCAGCAATCCCGCCGTCAGGCGCAGATGCTGGCCGGACTGCAAAACCGCTTTGATTTGAGCCTTCACCGCATTTGCCTCGTTCAAATCCTGACCAACTCCACCTGGTGATCCAGGCGCGTGAATGTCAGCGTGCGCTGGACATCCGGGTTGGCGCAAACCACCCGCACCCGCGCGCCCGCCAGACGCGCGGCTTTATAGATTTTAACGATGAGATTCAGCCCCATCGAGTCCACCAGCGTCGCGGTCTCCAGATGCAGGACGACCGTATTCCAAGGCGCCGTTTCCTCCGCCGGCACGACTAATTCCGGCAGGATCTCCTCGCCGAGCGCCTTGACGCGGGTGTGCGTCAGATCGCCCAAAATCCCGATCATCATCGCCTGTTGTTCGGGCTCAAACCGCACGGTGGGCTTGAGGTTGTTGAACGAACGGACCGGCGATTCCATCGGGATGGTCACCGGGGCGGTTTCCACCAGGGCGGCCGGTTCGTTGCCCGACGCAACCAGTTCAAAATCCATGATCACACTCGCACCCCGGCGTTCAAACCTCAGCCGACGCGCCAGGTGTTTCATCATGATCAACCCCCGGTGCCGTTCGCCGCCCGTTTGGCCGGCGGAAGATTCGTGGGCCGCCAAATCAAAATCATGGCCCGCGCCCGGATCGTCCACCCAAACCCGGAACGCCTGCTGCGCCGGTTGGTAACTGATTTGGAAGGCGGTCCGCCGCCGGACGTCCTGTTGGCAGCCATGATTCAGGGCATTCAACACGGCCTCCCGTGCCGCCAGCAACAGATCATAAAGCAGCCGTCGCCCCACCTCCGGCACCGCCCGTTTCACGCTGCGCGACCAGCGCGCCTGCAATCCGTCAATGTCGTCCGACTGCCCGCCGTGATATTCCTCAAACACCAGCGGCTGCCAAAGCACCATCTCCGGCCCGCCGTCCGGCAGCCGGACCCCGGCAAACAGCACATCGTCCGCCGCCGCCGCCACCACCGCCGGGGACTCGTGGTTCTGGCGCGCGCGTTGCAAGGCGTAACCCAGGCTCAGCGCCGTCACCCCGATTTTTTCCGCCAAATCCTCCAACCCGTCCGTCCACAGCAAAAACGCCCCGCCCGCCGCCGTGTCCCGTCCCCGGGCCGGCACGCAAAAATCCTCGAACCATCCCAGCGGAAAACCGCCTGGTTCCGTGAGCCGTTCCACCCGGCCCTCGGGCGTCACATACACCGGGGCGGGCGTCCCGCAGGTGATGACATACACCTTTTGCGCCTGGAGTTCCACCAGCAGCGCGCACACCGCCACCGACGTCCCCGCCTCGGATTGCGTCAGGCCCTTCCATTCCTCCAGCAACAACCGGTTGAAATAACCGAACACCTCCGCCAGCGGCGCGGCCCGTGCCAGCATCCCCCGCACAATCCCTTGAAAATAAGCCGATAAATACGCCGCCTGCAAATCATGCCCCGACACATCCGTCAGCAGACAGCAGTATTGCCCCGGCGCCGGTTGAAAATGACTGAAAAAGTCCCCCCCTGCATCCAGCTTCGGATGAAAACAAATCTCGACCCCCACCGGCAGACCCGCCGCCTGCGCTTGTAACATCCGCGTCTGCGTCTCGCCGAGTTCCCGGACCGACAATTGCACCTCCGTGGCATGCCGCTGCTGCCGCGTCCGGACCGACGCCACTTGAATGGCCTCGAGCAATTTCTCGATGGCCACCGGCTTCTCCAGAAAATCCACCGCCCCGCCGCGCAACGAATCCGCCACCAACTGCTTCTCCCCCACCGCCGTCAAAATCAGCGTGGCCAGACACGCATCCCATTCCTGCAACCAGGCCAGCAGGTCCAACCCCGTCAGCTCCGGCATCTCATAATCCGTCACCACGCAATCAAAGGCCGCAAACCCCAGGGTCAGCAATTCTTGCTGGGCGGCGGGCACCCCGTCGGCGGCCACCACGGCCCAACCGCGCTGCTCCAGCGCCACCCGCAAAAACTCACGGCTGGTCAGATCATCCTCCACCACGAGTACACGCTGGAATCGGGGCGCGGCGTTATGTCCGGTCGTCGTCATGCGTTGGCAAGACATCCGTCGGTGGCTGTCGGATTATCCATCTGCGGTGGTATCGGCTCCTCTGCCCTCCAACTTAAACCCGAATTCCCATCCCCTGGAGGTTGGATTTTGAAAATTGAGGGTTCGCCCGCTTCCGCTTCCCCGCTTGCCAGCCGCACGGAGCCCTGTATTCTGGAACCGGGCCGCAGCAAAAAATCCACTGCGCCCCCGGCGAAATGATTTTAATCGCCGCCCCCGGCCCCCGGCCCGGGAACGACCGGACAACTGACACTATGCGCTACGCCCCCATTGACCCGAAGCTGTTCATCCACAACCGCGCCCGCCTGGCCAAACGCCTGCCGCCCCAATCGCTGGCCGTGCTGCACGCCAATGACATTCTCCCCACCAACGCCGACGGCTCCCTCCGCCTGCGCCAGAATTCCGACCTGTTCTACCTCACCGGCGTGGACCAGGAGGAGAGCATCCTGTTGCTTTACCCGGATGCCGACGACGAAAAATTCCGCGAAATCCTGTTCCTGCGCGAGACGAACGACCTGATCGCCACCTGGGAGGGTCGCAAACTGTCCAAAGCCGAGGCCCGCCTCGCCACCGGCATTCAAAGGGTGGAATGGCTCTCGGAATTCCGCCCCATCTTTCACCGCCTCATGTGCGAATGTGAACACGTCTGGCTCAACACCAACGAACACAAGCGCGCCGTCGTCGAGGTGGAAACCCGCGACGCCCGGTTCATCCGCGAAACCCGGGCCCGTTACCCCCTGCACGATTACCAGCGGCTCGCCCGGCTCATGCACCCGCTGCGCGCCGTGAAATCCGACGAGGAAATCAAGCTCATCCGCCGCGCCTGCGACCTCACCAGCGCCGGCTTTCAGCGCGTCGCCCGGTTTGTCAAACCCGGGGTGACCGAGACGGAGGTCGAGGCCGAGTTTGCGCATGAATTCATCCGGCGCGGCGGCGATTTCGCCTACTGGCCCATTATCGCCGGCGGCGCCAATGCCTGCGTGCTGCACTACGTCGCCAACGACCAGGCCTGCCGCAAAGGCGAACTGCTCCTGCTTGATGTCGCCGCCAGCTATGCCAACTACAACTCCGATCTAACGCGCACCCTGCCTGTCAGCGGCAAATTCACGCGCCGGCAAAAACAGGTTTACAACGCCGTGCTGCGCATTTTACGCGCCAGCATCGCCGGCCTTACGGTGGGCCGGCTCCTCAAAGACTGGCAGAAGGAGGCCGAGCGCCTCACCGAAGCGGAACTGCTGGGCCTGGGCCTGCTGACCCCCAAACAGATCAAAAACCAGGACCCCGAGCGCCCGGCGTTGAAAAAATACTTCATGCACGGCGTCGGCCATCCCCTGGGCCTGGACGTCCACGACGTCGGCCCCACCACCCAGCCGATTCAAGCCGGCTGGGTGATGACCGTGGAACCCGGCATCTACATCCGCGAAGAAGGCCTCGCCGTCCGCCTGGAAAACGACGTGCTGATCACCGAAACCGGCCCGGTGGATCTCATGGCGCACATTCCCATCGAAGCCCGGGAGATTGAGGAACTCATGGCGCGGAAATAAATTTCACCGTGTCCAACGGCCGGCAGGTTTCACCCGGTTCCAGTGTCCATTCCGGGATATAGTGGGAACCTGAAAACCTCACCATTGGCGAAGCTCAGGGGTGTTGGCAGAGCTGATTGAGCGGGTTCAGGTTAGTTCTGGACGCCCTCCAGGGTGCCATGGGTGTCTGCTTTAACCACCTTGCCCAAGGCCGCATCAATGTCGCTTTTCAGTCCGGTGACGCCGCTCCGTTTCAAGACGATGGCCCCGTGCTGATAGAGAATCACATGCGGAAAGGCCGTGACGGTTTGGAGGGAGGTCATCAAATTGCTCCGATTATCAGCGGTTTCGCCAAGGGGAGTGGATTTCCGGTTGAGTGGACCATTGATCCAGCCGGTCAACTCCAAGCCAAAAAAATGGCCGGGGCGAAGCGCCCCGGCCATCTGAAGGGTCAAGCAACAATTATTGCACGGACGAGCGGAAGAACTGCGCGGTGTTCGTGGCCGTGATCTTCAAGGGCGACGGCGCATAGATCGGCGTCCACGGCCCGCTGAGGTTCGTCGCCGTCAGCAGGGTGCCTTCCGGCCAGCTCACGGTGAGGGTGGCGTGGTTGGTGCCAGAGGCGGCTGCAAACGCGGTGCTCAGCTTGACACTGGGCGCCGGCGTGTCATAACTCACCAACTGGATTTGCGCGGCATTGAAGTCGGCTTCCGTGTTGGCGCCGCCTTTCGCCGCCGGATTGGCGTCAATATCCACCGTGAGCGTTCCGCCGGAGACGTGGACATTGGTGAAGAGGGCGACATTATCCCCCGCCGCCAGCGCCGTCCCGGCCGGGTTGTTGATGGTGCCGTTGAGTGTGGAATTGGTGTGGTTGCCGTTCAACGCATCGTAAACCACAAAGGTGACGCCGCGATCACCATAGGAACCGTCAATCCCATACAAGGCCAGATTGTAGGTGCCGTCGGGAACGCCGGTGAATTGAAGCGCACCGGGGCTGTAATAGATCTGGACGTATTGATCCAGCAGGTTGCCAATGTCCGTTGGGTTGGGAAGGGACTGCGCCAGGCTGCTGCCCCCGGAAGCGTTATTCACTTTGGCATAAATGCCGGTATGCGTGGCCCCATCGTCGGCCAGATCCGAGACCCCGGCCAGGTTGATGCCGGTGTAGAGGGACGTGACCACGTCAGGAATGATGTTCCAGTATTGGCCGGTGCCGAGCAGACCGCGGCCGACATAGTTGCCAATGCCGACGCCAATGGTGCCTTGCAGCAGGTTGTTGGTGATTTGGTAGTTGGCCGTCCAGAGTCCGGCGGGGGTGACGGGCAGCGCGTTATAGGTGACCTGGACCGGAGCGCTCGTGATGGAACCAGCCGAATTGGCCGCCTGCAACCGATAATAAGTCGTGCCCACCGTGAAGGAATTGAGCAGCAAGTTGGCCGAGGTGCCCCCGGGTACGTTCGCCCAAGTATTTTGGTCCGGACTGGACTGCCATTTCAGGTTCAACGGTGCAGAGCCGCCCACATTACCGGCCAACAGCACGTTTTGACCGGCATAAACGGTGTTCGTGGGGAGGGTGGCCGGAGCGACCGTGGGCGCCAGCGCCGTGGCGCCAATGCCCGTCAGGAAGAGTTGCTGCACTTGGGCGAGGCTCAGGGCATTCGTGAACAGGGCGGCTTCGGCCATCAGCCCGCTGAACGTCCGATTGAGGCCACTGGTATCGCCACCCAACAGGATGGTGCCGCCGGCGAAGGTTTCACTGATGTTCGCCCCGGGATTGCTGGCCAGGGCGAAGTTGGTTGTGCCGTTGTTCAAATTGCCCAAATAAACGGTCGCATTGTTCGGCGTGATTACATACGCCACAAAGTTCCACTGGTTGTCCGCCACCACCACGCCGGAATTCCAACTCCAAGTGGACTGGGCGTTGTTATCCCAAGTATAACCCAGATTGTCGGTATTATTGCCGTAGCCAAAGCCGCAGGCGTTGTCAGGGCCACCGCGATTGAACAGCAACCCGGTCGCTCCGTTTTGGGCTCCGCTGGGATTAATCCAAGCGATGAACGTTATATTGGTCTGGCCCGCGAGGTTCAGGGCGGGCACGGTCAGGTTTCCGCCCCCCGTCTCTAGCGTTTGCACCGCGCCTTCCGTGGCGCTGAAACCCGGGAAGGTGGGCGACTGAGGACCCGCCAGCGGGCTGCTCGGCGTGTTGACATAGACGTTGATGCCATAATAAGCGTCGAACCCGTTGCCGGACCAATCATACGCCGTGTAGGTTGGGGCGTTGGCGGCGGTGGGATCGTTCACTTCGTTCAACCGCCAATAGGCATAGGGTTTGTCGGCGAGGACCAAATTGGCATACTTCTCGCCGACCGCCGGCGGGGCCGGGGCGGGGGCCACGGTCACGGACACGCCCACCGAGCTGGGGCCGACTTTGTTGGTGGCCGCCACTTGGATGGTGCCGGTGTCACTGGTCGTCAGATTGCTCAGCGTCAGCGTGGTGTTGGTCTGCTGCGTGAGGCTGACGCCATTAATCTGCCACTGGTTGGTGATGGGGGTCGTGCCGGCTTCCGCCACCGAAAGCACGAGGGATTGCTGGCCGGCAAAGGTGACGAGGCTGTTGGACATGAACTGCGAGACCGTGAACAACGGCACGGACGCCCCATTCACTGTCAGCACCACTGGTCCACTGGTGGCGTAACTGTTGCCCACCGAGGCCACAAAATAGTAATTGGTCGTGTAGGTTCCCCCCGGATTCCAATTCGGCGGAACCACAACCAGTTTGTTGGTGGCCGAGTTGGGAACGGCAATGTAATTGGGCGGGGTGGCGCCGCTGCCGTCATCCGTCAGCCACTTATAAACAAACGTGCCATTCGTGGGCAGGAACACCGAATCGCTCAGCGTCACCGGCGACAGGGCGTAAACTGGATTCTGCGAGGCGGAGGGACTGTTCACGACCAAACTGAGTCCCAGCGGGACCAAACCGATATCAAACGCCCCGTCAATATTCCCCGGGGTCGTAGGACCGCCCGAATTGCCATAGACCACGGTTCCGCCATTGGGGGGGATGCAACAAATTTGGCCGCCCGGGTAGAGGTCGCCGCCATTGTCGGTCGCGAGGCCGGCATAGCCGCCCTGGGTTCCCCGGCTGAAGGTATAGGCATATTGTGAATTGGGATTCAACTGGAGGGCCGGGAAACTCCACTTCAGCCAAGCGCCATAAGAGTAGGTGAAGCCATCATTGGTGACCGAAAGTAGCAGGCTCGCGGTGGTGCCATCCGTGGAAATGGAGTAAATGTTCAAACTATAGTCCAAGGCCGTGCCGGTGGTGGTGCCACTGCTGCCATAGTTGAGTTCGAGGGCGAGGGAGTTCAGGAGATAGCCCTTGGCGTTGCTGCCCGTGGTGAAGACCTCGCCGGGGGCGTTGCCGTTGTTGTCGTAGTAATTCAGACCGTCTCCGGTATTATATCCATCCACCAACTGGCTGATGTCATAGCTGCTGGGGGTCGGCGCGGTGGACCCAAGATTCACCAGCGTACCCGCTTCCAATTGCTCCACAATCACCGTATAGGTCGCACTCGTGGCGGTGGAAAAGGGACTGGTGCTTTCTGTCACGACCACCTGAAAGGAGGAATTACCCAAACTTAAATTGGCGGTGTTAACTGTGTAGGTGGAGCTGGTCGCACCGGGAATGTTGGTGTAGCCGCCGCTGCTATTGTTCTGCTGCCATTGGTAGTTGTAGTTGCCATTGCCGCCGATAATGCTGCCCGGCGTCAGTGTGACCGTGCCCCCCTGAACGATGGGATTGGCCGCCGATCCCGTGGGCGCGTTCACCGACAGGGCCGTGGGGAGGGACAACCCGACGTCGAAGGTGGCGTTGTATGAATTGGGGGCGGTCGTATAAGCCACCGCGCCGCCGCCCGTGGGAATGTCACAGGGGGTGCCACCGGGATAGGGATCGTTGTTGATATTGCCCAACTCCTCCCAGCCCGCCGAGCCGGCAAAGGTGTAGGCATACAGGGTGCTGGGCAGCAGGGCCACCGTCACGTCCAAGTTGGTCACTTGCAACCAATCGCCCTGGTTCGCCAGGGCCAGACTCTGCGATTCCAGGGTTTGCACCAGCACCGCATTCCCCCCGGTGATTTGATAAATACGCACATTAAAGGGGGCGCTGTTAGCATAGCCGCCACCACCGCCGCCGTCGGTTTGAATGGCCAGGGAATTCAAGATATAGCCCCCCGGATTGTTGCCCGTGGTAAAGGTGGAGCCCATGGGGTTGCCATTGTTCCAGTAATAATTTAACCCCGGAGGTTCGGTGCCATTGAGGTTGCCCTCGGTGAGTTGGGATTGGTCATAGGTTCCGGGCACGGGGGCGGAGCTTGACTCGATAATCGTGCAGTTGGACCCGGCCCGGCTGATGCCGGCCGCCGCCAGCAGCAGGCAGCCCGCCAAGGCGATCCGGCCCATCAATTTTCTTTTGATCATAGGTTTGATATTATTTAGGGGGTTAGGTTGTTTAGGATTTAGTTCAATTAATTGCATTTAGCAACAGGTTGGTTGGAGGGTTGTCAGGGCAAACTGCATTTCATACACGCGCACACAACGTAACGTAATACCGAACGGTTATGTCGGCGACAGTGTGAAATGGCATGTAGCAACTTTAGCATTGAATGTCTTATGGTCTTGTCACGTAAATTACTGACGCCCCATCCCTGGCGGAGGGGAGGGGGGGCGAAGCTGCAACCCAAAAGCGGCGTCTTGCCGAGATTGGCGGCGGGCAAAATTTTACCGGGGGATGAGGGCGGGAATGAACTCAGCGGGTGCCGGCCCGCCGCAGATGGGCCGGGGGGAGATTGACATATTTGGCCACCGCCTGGGAGCGCGAGCGCACATGCAGTTTTTCATAGATGCGCCGGATGTAGGTGTCCACCGTGCGAATGCTGATCTTCAACGCTTCGGCGATCTCCTTATACAGGAAGCCGCGCGCCAGCATGTCCAGCACCTCGCGTTCACGCGGGGAAAGTGACAGATTGTCGTCGGTTTCGGCCTGGGTGGGGGCGTTGGGAAAAAACTGCGCTACCCGCCGGGCGATGTAACTCGTCATCGGCGACCCGCCGGCATGGACATACCGCAAGGCGGCCAGCAATTCTTCATGCGACGCCTGCTTGAGCAAATAGCCCGTCGCGCCGGATTGCAACGCGCCGAAGATGTGGTTGGAGTCCTCATACACGGTGTGCATGACAAACTGGGTCTGCGGCATTTTGGGCTTGAGCAGGCGGACACACTCCACGCCGCTGATGCCGGGCAGTTTGATGTCCATGAGCACCACATCCGGTTTGTCCTTGGGCAGTTGAACGAGCCCGTCGTCCGCGCATTCAAAGCCGCTGACAAACTGAAAGCCATCGGCCCGGGAAAGCCAGTCCTTCAAAATCTCACGCACCGGCCCGTCGTCTTCAACAATGGAAACACGAATAGTCACATCTTTGCCTCGGCCGGAGCCTGCGTTTTTAGCATATCTTGGTTTCATATTACACCAGTGGGGGCGCGAAGGTTGTCCCGAGTTTACAGGACAGCGCCGCGGCCGGGGGCAGGGGGAAATGGTTCATGGGCTCAGATTTTCACCGGCAGCAGAAACGTGACCCGCGTGCCCCGGCCGGGTTCGCTCTGGATTTCACAGCCCCCGCCGATTTCCTCGAGCCGTTGCCGCATGTTCCCCAAGCCGTGACGCCGGGGCCGGGTGAGCCCTTCGGTGGGGGCCGGCTCGAAGCCGCGGCCGTTATCGGTGATGTTCACTGCGAAGGCCGCCGGTTCCAACCGGAAGGAAATTTGCACTTCGGTCGCCCGCGAATGTTTCAGGACATTGTGCAGGGCCTCTTTGAACGCCAGGAATAAATTATGCCGCACTTCGGACGTCACCGGCCAGACGGGCAAATTCACCGGGAAATCCAGGCGGCAGCGAATCCCCGAATCGCTGAACATCTCGTGTATGAGGATGTCCAGATAACTGGCCAGGCTGTCCAGGGTGTCGTGTTGCGGGTCCACCGCCCAGACAATCTCATCCATGGCCCGGGTCAACTGCCGCGCGGTCGTGCAGATTTGATCGAGGTTGGTCAGCGTCCGGGGGCCGTCCTCCATGCCGGCGCGCGCGGACTGGCTCAACAGGTTGATGCGCGTCAGGCTGGCGCCCAGGTCATCGTGGATGTCCTTGGCAATGCGGGTGCGCTCCCGTTCCAGCGCGCGCTGGCGCTCGACGCGTTCCAGCTTGCGGCTCATCCGCCGCCGCGTGCCATACCAGGCGCCGCCGCCCGCCAGCACCAGCAAGCCCGCCAGGCCCAGCCCGTGAAACCATGCGGTCTGCCAGAAATGCGGCAGCAGGGTGAAGGACAGCGTGGCGCCCGGATCGCTCCACACCCCGTCATTGTTGCAGGCGGTGACTTCGAACGTGTAGTCCCCCGGCGGGATATAATTGTAATTCACCGTGCGCTGGTTCCCCGCCTCGATCCAATCCGCATCCAGCCGGTTTAGCCGGTGGCGGAAACGGACTTTTTCGGGCGCGGCGAAACTCAAGCCGGTGTATTGAAATTCCAACCGGTGCCAGCCCGGGGGGATTTTCAGCCGGGCGGCCAGCGCCGGGGTCTCCGCGAATAATTCGCCGTCCACAAACACTTTCTCGATGATCACCGGCGGCGGCAGCAGATTGTGTTTCACCTCGCGCGGATGCACCGTCACCAAACCCCGGCTGGTCGCAAACCACAACCACCCGTCGTCCGTCCGGCAACCGGCGGGCTGCAAGCCGCCGGAGCATTCCAGGGTCGGCATGCCATCGTTGATGCCGTAGGTGTCGCAGTGCAGGACATTGGTTGAGCCGTCCGCCGATTGATCGAGACTCAATTTGCGGACCCGCAGGAGGCCGTTGAAGGAACTCATCCAGAAAAATCCGCGGTCATCCTCCTCGATGTCGCAAATGACATTGTCGGCCAAACCCTGGCGGGTGGTGATGGTGCTCAGGCGTCCGTCCTTGTATCGGCTCAGGCCCCCGCCGAAGGAGCCGATCCAGAGGGCCCCCGCCTCATCCTCATGCAGGCATTGGATGAATTCGGCGCCCAATCCATCGGCTTTGTGAAAATGTTTCTCCACCCCGTCTTTCAGACAGCCCAGACCGCCGCCCGACATGCCAAACCAGAGTGCTCCCGCCCGGTCTTTCAACACCGTCCGCACCGCCTGCGCCTGGGGGTAGAAGGCCTCCCGCCCCCCGTGGTAAAGCAATAATCCCTGCGCCGTGCCCAGCCACAAACGCCCCGGGGTCTCGCAAAAAATGGCCGTGATGGCCTCCGCCACGGGGTCGAACCCCGGGGCCAGATAAAAACGCTCCCCCTGTTTTTCGTATAATCCACCCCCCCAGGAACCCGCCCAGACCCCCCCCCGGGCATCCTCCGCCACCGACCAGACATACAGATTCGTCAACCCCAGCGTGGCGTCATAATGCGTCCACGCCCCGCCCTGCAGCCGATACACGCCGGCCCCTTCAGTGCCCGCCCAAATCACCCCGTCCCGGCCGGCGGTAACCGACAGTACCGGACGGCCCCGCCATTGGTCCGGCGGACTCACCTGGTCAATGATGCTGTGGCGCAACCGGATCAGCCCGGCACTGCCCGTGCCCGCCCAGAGATTCCCCTCCCGGTCTTCCATCAGCGCGACGATCCAGTCGGCAAAAAACCCATTCGCACGACTGAAATGCAAGGGTTCCCCGGACGCCGCCGGCATGATTACATACATTCCGCGATCCGCCGTCGTCGCGACGAGCAGGCCGGTTTGCGTTTCCAGCAGGTGCGTGAGGGGATCCTCATCCCAGGCGATCTGCACCGCCGGCTCCATCCAACGGTCATTTTTCCATTTTTGGTAGCGTCCACCATAGGAAATCCACAAGCCGCCGTCCCGGCTCGCGCCGATCCCCTGCACCCGTGAATTGGTGCGGGCAAAGTCGAATTCGGGGATGCGCAGTTGGCCGTGTTTCAACACCGAAACCCGCCCGTCGCGCTCCACCCAGAGGTCGCCCGAGGGCAGCCAGGCGAAGTTGACCACTTGATTCAAAGCCCCGCGGGGCGGCGAGAGCACCCGCCCGTCGCGCATTCGGGCCAGCAGGCCGTCGTCATTCAGCAGCCAGACGTCCCCCTCGGCATCCATCCCCAACCCGTAAATTTTTCCCCCGGGCCAGGCCGCATGATAGTCCACGGCGGTGAACCGGCCGGCCCGATAACAGGTGACCTCGCCGTTTTCATGGCCGATCCACAAGGCGCCATCCGGCGCCTCGAACAGGCTGGTGAGCCGGCTGTTGTGAAGTTCCGGGTTGCTGTTGCTGTCAAAGACCGTGAACCGCACGCCGTCAAAGCGCGCCAGTCCGTTGTAAGTGGCCACCCAGAGGTAGCCGTCGCGGGTTTGCAGCACGGCGGTGACGGAATTTTGCGGCAGCCCGTCCTCGCGCAGCCAGTTGCGCGTGGCATACCGTGACGCCCCCGGCGCCGGTTCGGCCGCCGCCCCGCCGGCGAGCAGGCAAAACAGCAAGGCGAGCAACCCGAATCGTGCGGACGGGAAAAACCGGCTCCCGGGTGGAGCCGCTGGGAAGGTTGCGCCAAATCCGGCAATGCCTTTTCCCTCCAGCCGGTTTGATGGCGCAGGCATGATGAACATTTGCGTGATGCGCTTACGTTCCGGTATTCGGGCCGCTTCGGCAAGTCCAATTCGGGCTGGAAAATGAATCGGGTGTCTGCTGCCCCCGGTTTCCACCCACCGGAGGCCAAGGACCGCCGACTTCCCAGTCTGCTGTCTCGCATCCCGCTCTGCGGGACAAACCTGCAGACCGTTGAACAAGGTGGAGCCCCTGAACTTCGGATGGCCTGCCGATTTGGAAATCGGCGATACGGCAGGTTAGGAAACCTGCGCTACGGGGCAGCAGGATGCGCCCAATGAATCGGGCGCATCTTGACGCCTGCTGCCTCCCGGAGCGCCGGTCGGTGACCGGCTTAAACCGCAGGCTCGTTATTAAAGGTTCCTTTGTTTGCCACCGTTTTTGATGACTCGGACGGCCAAAGCCGGCTGCCAGCCGGCGCTCGGGCGCCTGAGAAGGGCGGTTTTCCAACAATCGGCGGCTGTTTTTTGCCAAGTTTGGTCCAGCGGGGGCAGACTTCGTTTGGTAGGTTAGGGGTGTAAAACTTAACCAAACATGCTCATGGTCAAGTCAAAGTTATCCGACCGACCGGCCCCCCGCCGGACGTGAGCCATTCTTAATCACATCATGCCTACCAAATCGAAAAAATCGAGTGCCGGTCCCGCCCTGCCTGTCCGGGGGGTTGACTGGCTGAACAGTCCCAGCTTCAACAAGGGCACCGCCTTCACCGATGCCGAGCGCGACGTGCTGGGCTTGCGCGGGTTGTTGCCCCCCTACGTCAACAGCATGAACGAGCAAAGCCTGCGCGTCATGAATAATTTCCGGAGCAAACCCAGTGATCTGGAACGTTACATCCAGATGGCCGGCCTCCAGGACCGGAACGAAACGCTCTTTTACCGGGTGGTGATGGATCACCTCGAGGACATGCTGCCCATCGTTTACACCCCCACGGTTGGGCGCGCCTGTCAGGAATTCGGCTCGATTTTCCGCCGGGCGCGCGGTTTTTACATCACCAGCAAGGATCGCGGTCAGATCGCGAAAATCCTCCGCAACTGGCCCGTCGCCGACGTGCGCGTGATTGTGGTCACGGATGGCGAGCGCATCCTCGGTTTGGGCGACCTCGGAGCCCAGGGCATGGGCATTCCCATCGGCAAACTCTCGCTTTACACGGCCTGCGCCGGGGTCAACCCCCGGCAGTGCCTGCCCATCACCATTGATGTGGGCACCGACAATGAAACGCTGCTCAAAGACCCGCTCTACACGGGGCTGCGCCACAAACGCATTCGCGGCGAGGAATACGACGCCCTGATTGAGGAATTCATGACGGCAGCCCAGGCAGTGTTCCCCAAAGTTTTGATTCAGTTCGAGGATTTTGGCAATCACAACGCCTTCCTCCTGCTGGAACGTTACCGGAACAAAGCTTGCACCTTCAACGACGACATCCAGGGCACCGGCTCCGTGGCCCTGGCCGGGGTGCTGTCCGCGCTGCGCCTGACCGGCGGCAAATTGTCCGAGCACCGCGTGCTCTTCCTGGGCGCCGGCGAAGCCGGGTTGGGCATTGCCGATCAGATCGTCGCCGTGCTCGTGGATGAAGGGTTGACGGTCGCCGAAGCGCGCCAGCGCTGCTGGTTTGTGGATTCCAAGGGGCTCATCGTCGCCGGCCGCGATCATCTCAACGCCAACAAGCTGCCGTATGCGCA
>Ga0302278_10000259_pt1 | contig 68406 bp, 39 predicted proteins | sample III_Bog_N3_2_FD_194543 | JGI IMG/M metagenome (GOLD analysis project Ga0302278, IMG submission 194543) | Peat permafrost microbial communities from Stordalen Mire near Abisko, Sweden - III_Bog_N3_2 | ecosystem: Environmental > Terrestrial > Soil > Wetlands > Peat | place: Sweden: Abisko...
CCGGAGGTCTACCGGATGCTTTGCGAGGGCGACCACATCTGGGTAGCCACCGGGGCGGGCCTGTATGTGGTGGACACGGCGGCGAAAGACCGGACGCCGCGGTTGGTGGAAGACAAGGCAATCGCGGATCCAGGGAAGCGCTTTACCGATTTGAGCCTGGACAATGAAAAGCGACTGTGGGCAGCTTCAGATGGAGGCCTGTTCCGACTGGATGGAACCGGCTGGCACCGCATCGATGCGGGACTTTCAGGGGTGAATCCGTTCCATGTAGCAGCGGACCGCCAGGGGAATCTGTGGGTGACGGGCGCATTTGCGGGATTGATGCGCCTGCGTGTTGTTGGCGATCGAGTTGTGGAATCTGAGCACATTCCGCGGAAAGACCTCGTCTCAGACCAGGTGGTCTCATTGCTGGTGGACCATCGAGGATGGTTATGGGTGGGCGAGGACGCCGGCCTTACTGTGTACGATGGCCACCACTGGCGAAGCTTTACGCAGGACGATGGCCTGATCTGGAATGATCTGGATGCTTACGCTCTGAGCGAGGATCAGGATGGCAGCCTGTGGATTGGAACTTCAGGGGGGCTGGCACATTCATTGAATCCGCAGGACTCGTTGATAGTAGCGCCGCAGGCTCCTGTCATTTCGCAGGTGGCATTCGGCAACAGGATGCTGGCCGAGGGAGACAAGGCAGAATGGAAGCCGGACCCGCTGACTATTTTGATTGCATCACTGAGCTTCCGCGATCACCGTCACATTCACTTCCGTTACCGGTTGGAGGGGCTCGAGCAGGAGTGGGTGGACACGGCGGAACGAACGGTCCGCTATGCGCGCCTCGATCCTGGCACTTACCGATTTGAAGTGGCGAGAGTGGATGATTCCGGCGAACTTGTCAGCCCGGTTTCCGCGATTGCTTTTCAAATCACACCGCGCTGGTGGCAAAGCTTGATGCTGCGTTTTGCGCTGGCTCTGGTGGCCGGTATTTGCGTGGTGCTGGTTTGGCGGGGACGCATTCAGCACCTGCTTAAGCAAAAGCGGCAATTGGAGTCGGCGGTAAAGAGGCGAACCGAAGACCTGGAATACGAGAAGGCCGAACTGCTGCGCACCCAGGAGAAGATGCGCCAGTATGCAGAGCGGGACGACCTGACTGGCCTATGGAACCATCGCATCATCATGGAGCGGTTGCGGCAGGAGGTGGATCGGTCGGAGCGCGATCGGACGCCGCTGACAGTGATCCTGGTGGATCTGGATCACCTCAAGAATGTGAATGACACATTCGGCCACCCTGCAGGGGACCTGGTGCTGAAGGAGATCAGCAGCATCATTCAGCGAGCGGTGCGTAACTACGACTGGGTAGGCCGTTATGGTGGCGAGGAATTGATGATCATATTACCCGGTTCGAGCTTTGTGGGTGCGCGGCTTCGCGCTGAACAACTCCGCATGGCTGTGCAGGCGGCACGCATTGTTGATGGAGAACTCACATTGCAAATTACGGCAAGCTTCGGTGTGGCGTCTGGGATTCCGGGCGACTACGAGGCGATAATCCAGGCCGCCGACGCAGCCCTTTACAAGGCGAAAAACAGCGGGCGCAACTGCGTGATGGCAACCGAGATTGATAGCCGGGGAGCGCGTGATTTGACGATCACGTAGGGCGGGTCACGAAACCCATTTCAATTCAACTATGCGGACCTGTCAGTTCTGAATGAGCGGTAGACGGACTGTGGCGCGGGCACCCTCGACATCTTCTCGATTAAGCAGTCGGATTTCGCCTCCGTGCGCGCGTGCGATCTGCTGCGCGAGAGCCAGCCCGACGCCGCTTCCCGCGGGCTTGGTGGTGTAGAAGGGGACGAAGAGGTTTTCGGTGTTGGCAATGCCCATGCCGCGGTCTTCAATGGTAACGATCAGGTTGGATTCCGAGCGCTGCCAGGTGGCACGAACCGGGTGCGATCCGTTGGCAAGTGAAGCATCAACAGCGTTGGCAAGCAGATTGATGAACATCTGTTCCAACTGGTCAGAATCGGCAAGCAGCGTGACTGGAGGGCCTGTTTCGAGTTCAACGGGGAGGCGCTGCTCAAGATGAGCGACGCGCTCGAGCAGAAGCGCGATGGCGACGGGCTTGAGGTGCGGCGGCGGTAACTGGGCTAGAAAGCGGTACGACTGCACGAAGCGATGAAGTGAGTCTGCCCGACTCTCAATTACGCCAAGGCCACGGCGAAAGTCACGCGTGGCCGTCTCGTCTTCGGCTTCGGATTTGCCTATTTGTCCGACGCGCGCCAGAAGGCTTCCGGCAATGGACTTGATGGGAGCAAGGGAGTTCGATAACTCGTGGCCAAGCACGCGGATCAAGCGCTTCCACGCAGCCTGTTCTTCCTCCTGCAGCGGCAGGCTTACGTCCGCGAGGAGCAAGAGTGTGTGGGGCGCGCCATCCTGTCGGAAAACGGCTTTGCGCAACAGCCAGCGAGTGGATTGGGTGCCGAAGGAATGGACGGATTGATCTGGGGCTTGAAGTAGGTCTTCCAGATTGAGTTCGCGCGCGGTGCGGCCGAAGCAGCGTGCATAGGGCAATCCCAGTAGCCGCAAGCCGGCGTTGTTCACCAATTGAAGAAGGTTTTCCCGGTCGAAGGCAAACAGGGGTGCGTGCATGACCTCAAGGATGCGACCCAGCAGGGCCGTGGCTTCAAGCGAGCGCACGCGTTGCTTCTGCAGCAGATCTGCGAGCGCGTTGACCTCGGCGGCCAGTTCGCCGATGGCGTCGCGCGAAGACGCTCCGCGGGCACGAAACGAGTAGTCTCCCTCGCGCAATGACGAGACGACATTGGAGAGGGTCTGCAGGGGCCGGACCATGGTCTCGATGAGTGCAGCGGCAATCAGCGCGAGGTAAATGGAAAGACAGCCGAGGATCAGCAGTGCGGGGACCAATGTGAAGTCGCGCTGGTAAAGGAGGATCGACGCGAAGATGAACGCAGGTAGTGCCAGGAACAGGCAATAAAGCCACGCACGGCGGACGGCCGAGCGACGGCGTCTGCGGACGAGCTTCTTAGAGTCCATACTTTTCGATACGGCGATAGAGTGCGGCGCGACTGAGCCCGAGGGATTCGGCTGCCTGCGAGATGTTGCCGTCGCAGCGCCGCATCACCTTTTTGATGAGCAGCGCTTCCACTTCATCGATGCTCATGTTTTCAAAAGACTCGGGAGAAGTTCGGGTGCCCGCAATGATCAGGTTGCCGGGCTCTACTTCATCCCCACGGCACAACAGCACCGCGCGCTCCACAGTGTGTTCAAGCTCGCGCACATTGCCTGGCCATGGATACTGGAGCATGTGGCGCATGGCGGCTGCAGAGAAACCTTTGACCTGCTTGCGATAGCGGGTTTTGTTCCGGCCAAGGAAGTGGGCTGCCAGCAGTGGAATATCTTCGCGGCGCTCTCGAAGCGCGGGGAGATGAATCTCGACCGTGTTGATGCGGAAGAGGAGATCTTCGCGGAAGTTGCCGGCCTTCGCCTCCTCGTGCAGGAGGGCATTGGTGGCGGAGAGGATGCGCACATCGACGCGGCGGGTCTGCGAAGAACCAACGCGTTCGAGTTCGCCGGTCTCAAGAACACGCAGCAGCTTGGCTTGCTGACGAATGGGAACGTTGGCAATTTCGTCGAGGAAGAGCGTGCCGCCATTGGCAAGCTCGAATCGGCCAATGCGATCTGTGCGCGCATCAGTGAATGCGCCTTTCACATGGCCGAATATTTCGCTTTCGAAGGTGCCCTCGGGCAGACCGCCGGCGTTGACGGCCACCATTGCCATACGGGAACGTGGCGATGCGGCATGAAGCAACTTGGCGACGATCTCCTTGCCCGTTCCGTGTTCACCGGTGATGAGGACGTTTGCATCGGATGGGCCGACTTGCGCGATCAGCTCAAGTACAGGCTGCATGGAAGGCGCACCAGCGATAAACTCGGGCATTCCTTCAGCGCGGAGGAGACGATTTTCGAGTTCCAAATGGCGAGCGCGACGAAGGGCGGAATGCAACTCCGCATGAACCCGAATGAGTGATAGAAGGCGCTCGTTTTCCCAGGGTTTTTGTACAAAATCGCGGGCACCGCGCTTGATGGATTCAACGGCGAGGTCGATGTTGCCCCAGGCGGTCATTACGATGACAGGCAGGCGCGCATCGAACTCCTGAATGCGGGCAAGCAGATCCAGACCTTCCTGGCCGGACGTGGTGTCGCGGGTGTAGTTGAGGTCGATTAGAAGGACGTCGTAGTCGTTCTGGCCGAGCGCTTCAAGGAGCAGGCGAGGAGAACGCACGCAGTCCACTGCAATGCCGTGTGGAGCGAGAAGAAGTTCGACAGCCTCAAGTATCGAGGGTTGATCGTCGGCGACCAGAACACGGATATTCTCTTGCTTGCGAGAGTCGGTCATTGTGAGGATTGTCCTGCGCGCAATTTCACGCCCCTGGCGCTCGGGGCTTCGATGGCTACAAGTGCGATTTTATGGCACACGCGCTACTACCCCCGATTTTGCATCGTCGATGGATACCCCTGTCCGCTCCAGCGTTTCGCCGGTGGCGCGGTCAATGTCGACCTTCTTTTTCTCGTAGTTAGTTTGTGCCGCGTCCAAGGCCTCATCGGCCAGGGCCAGCGCGCTTTCCGCGTTCAGTGTATCGAGACCGGATTTTGCGCCGAGTTCCTGTTCCTGTTTGGTGATGTCGAAAAACTTCTGGGCAAGGTCGCGTGCTTTCTGGGCAGAACCGACCTGGGCCTGAGCCTGCTCAAGAGCAAACTTCGAGTTGCGTACGTCGAAGAGTATCGTTTTCTGCTGCTGCTCGGAGGAGATCTGGCTCTGACGGTACTGCAACACGGCGCGGAATTGATCTGCCTTGGCCTGGCGGTTACGCAGGTTGATGGAAAGCGTCATTCCAACCTGGTATTCCGGCGACGAGTAATTGAATGTGTTTTCGAACATGCTTGGGAAGCCGGTCGGAAGATTGGTGGAGCATTCCTGCGCGCTCAGGTCGCAATTGGGGTTCTTGGGTCCGGCGGTGCCTGCCCCGGCGTAGAGGCCGTACATGTTCAGAGTTGGCAGAAGCTCGCTGTTGATGTCCTTAAGAGACTGCTTCTGCACTTCGGCCTGCATCTTGTAGATGGCAACCTCAGGCCGCTTCTTCTCGGCCGTGGCGATGAGGGCGTCGATGGCTTTGTCGGCATTCGGGTCGGGCTCTCCGTGCAGGTCGAGGGGAATCACCGGCATCTCGTCGATGATGGGATCATCGACTTTGGTGAGCGCGTTCTTCATCAGCAACTCGTTCAGTCGAAGGCTCGCACGAGCTACCGTGAGGGAGCCTTCGGCGGTAGCCACGGCTGACTGATCCGTCATCACCTGCATCGCGGGAATGGCCTTCAGCTCAAGTTGCTTCTGATCGTCGGATAGATTCTTGTTGGCGAAGCCGAGAGAGCGCTCGCTGACCTGCTCGCTCTCGTATGCATTCACGAGGTCCCAGTAGATATTTTCAACCTGGGTCACGGTAGCGATTACCTGCGCTTTGAAAGCCAGATCGGTGATCTGGGCGTTGCGCTTGGCGATGCGGATGAAACGCTCGTTGGTGGCGATGCCGAATCCGGCTAGAACGGGCTGCTGGATGATCGCCTGGAATCTGGAATAGAGGTCCGGATTGATGGCGTTGTAAGGACCGTTGCTGGCTTGACGCTCGCCCAGATAATTGATCTGGACGCCGGTGCCGATGGGGAACGACTGGGAATAGGACGAATTGACAGCGATGGTATTGGTTTTGAGAACCGGTACACCGTACGAGAACTGGTTGGCCTCCTGGACCGTGGTGTGATCGACCGATCCCTGGAAGGTGAGATAGGGATCGAAGGATGAAACCTGTGTTCCGGCGCCGAGCGTCGAGGTAACAATGCCGCCGTTGCCGGCGGAGAATCCTGCTCCGGACCCGCCCCCTCCGCCGCCGGATGAGGCAAAACCGCCCTGGGTGGACTGCACGATCGCGGTGTTGACGCCGTTGGCTGAGGCGCCCGATTTGGTACGCAGAATATCGGTCTGAGCTATGGGAAAGTTGTACCGGAAGTAGGCCAGGTCGAGGTTGTTTTCAATAGCCACCGCGATCGCATCCTTCAGTGAAATGTAGATCTTTCCATCGCGGATAATGTTTTCCAGACGCGGCGAGTTGGCCAGGTTCAACTCTGGCGCGGTGGCTGGCATATAGGGCGCAAGCGGGTTGTGCGAGCGGGGCATTTCCACATGAAACGATGTGGGCGGCGCATATGCCTGCTGCTTTACCTGCTGGGCTTGTTGCGCGAGAGATGCGGGCGCCGCGGCAGCACTCTGCGTTGTGGGCGCGGGCGCCTCCGGCACAGTTTGTGCAGGGGATGGTGCCTGAGACTGCTGAGCGGCAGCCGGCAGAGTGGCCAACGCAAGGTTCGCCTGCAAAAGGATAATGGCAGTTGCGGATTTGATGCCGCGAGCCGAAATGGACTTGACCTGATTCACTTTGCGCCGACCTCCATTGTCCTTGGTTCAACGGCTTCATCGCGCGTCAGCCAGCCATCGCGCAGCTCAAGGATTCGCTTGCCGTAACGCGCGTTTTCTTCAGAGTGAGTTACCTGCACGATGGTTGTGCCCTGGCTGTTGAGCTCGCAGAACAGCTCCATGATTTCGCGGGCCTGCGTTGAATGCAGGTTGCCCGTCGGCTCATCCGCGAGCAGCAGGGCGGGAGCATGGACCACCGCGCGGGCGATGCCGACCAGTTGCTGCTGGCCGCCGGAAAGCTGCGACGGAAACAAGTCCTTCTTGGCAACAATCTGAAAGCGGTCAAGAATGTCGGCGACCATGGCCTGGCGCTCTTTGGCGGGCAGATTCTTGTAACTCAGGGGTAAGTCAATATTTTCGGCGACAGTAAGATCGTCGAGCAGGTGATAACTCTGGAAGACCATGCCGATGCGCTGGCGGGCAAGGTCGGCGCGCTGCTTTCGATTGAGCTTGTGCGCGGGAGTGTCGCCGAACCAGTATTCGCCGAGCCAGCCATCGTCGAGCAAGGCAAGCACATTCAGGAGCGAAGACTTCCCTGCCCCGGATGGTCCCATGACGGTAACGAACTCGCCCTCTTTGATGGTGAGCCCTACGCGGCGCAGCACCCAGGTTTCGGTGTGGCCGGTCTTGTAACTGCGTTCTACATTTTTCAGTTCGATCATGGTGTTACTCCGATTCGCGATGCGGTAGCTTTCAGGGTTGTTGCCGAGGCGGCAGCTAATCTGCCCTCAGGGCATGCATGGGTTGAACGGATGCGGCGCGGCGCGCGGGCAGCCAGCTTGCAATCATGGAGGCGCTGAGCAGGATCAGAGAGACGCCTGAAACGGCGGCGTAGTCGAGCGTGCCAACGCCGAATAGTGCGCTCTGCATTGCGCGGCCGACGAAGAATGCACCAATAAGCCCGAAAGCGAGGCCTATACCGGCCAGCACCAGCGCTTCTTTGAGCACCAACTTGAGGATGTTGCCCCGGCTCGCCCCAAGGGCCATGCGCAGGCCAATCTCATGTTCGCGCTGGGCGACCGTGAAGGCCATCACTCCGTAAATTCCGACCGCGGCCAACAGCAAAGCAAGCCCCCCAAAGCAGCCCAGCAGCGTCATGATGAATCGGTCGCTGCCCAGGTTGCGGTGCTTCACCTCTTCCAGTGTGTTGGGCTCGGCGAGGGCGATCTGCGGGTCAACGGAATGCACAGCGGCGGCAATGCTGCGAAACGCCGTTGCCGGATCGCCTGCGGTGTGCACGCCGATGTTGGCACTGGGCCACGGAATCTGCGCGAACGGAATTACGATCTCTTCCCTGTTGTCGCGGAAATCGCCAGCGCGGACGTTATTGAACACACCCACGATTTGCCAGGTGACATAGGGGCCGAGCTTGGTGACCCCGGGAATGAGTTCCTCAACATTGATGCGCTGCTCAAGAGGGTTTTTGCCTGCGAAGAATTTGTCGGCGAATTTCTTGTTGACCATGGCTACGTGGACATTCGCGGCCGTGTCCTGCTCAGTGAAGGCACGGCCCCGCAGAACTGGAATGCCATATGTCTTGAAGTAGTCCGCCGTGATCATGTCAAAGCCTGCGCCGGGACGCTGCGAGGGGTCGGCAAACTCCGGCTGTCCGGCAATGGTGAAAGGCATGCCGAAGCCCGATCCTTCGAGAGGCAGACCCACGGAAACCGCTGCGTCGAGCACGCCGGGAACAGCCTTGATGCTGGAAAGCATCTGCTGATAGTAGGCGTTAATTCGCGCTGGGTCTTTGGGGCGCGCATCGGGTACAGGAAGCGAGAAGGTCTGAATGTTCGTTGTGCTGGTGCCGAGATCCACGTTGGTTAGATTCCAGAAGCTGTGAATAGCGAGGCCGGCGCCGGTAAGGAGCGCGAGCGAGAGCGCGAATTCGCCTATAACAAGCAGGCGGCGCAGTCGCTGACGTCCCGCGCCGGTGCCGCTGCGTCCACCTTCTTTGAGCGCGTCCGCAGGATCGACCCTGGTAGCGTACCAAGCCGGGGCGCAGCCAAACAGCAGCCCCGAGAGGGTGGAAGCGGCAAGCGAGAACAGCAGGATAGGGAGATTCAGCGTGAGATCCGCTTCGGAAGGCAAGGTACCTTCGGGCATCAAGACTTGAAGGCCTCTGATCGAGAGCAGGCCGACGCCGATTCCGCAAAGGCCTCCGATCAGAGCGAGCAGCAGATTCTCGGTTACGAACTGGGTGAAGATAATTCTGCGGGAGGCGCCAAGCGCGGTGCGGACGGCTACTTCTCGTTGACGCGTTGTTCCCCTGGCAAGAAGAAGGTTGGCCACATTCACGCAGGCAATCAGCAGCACAAAGCCTACGGCTCCCAGCAGGATCCACAAGATCCTGATCTCTTCCTTGGGCAAAAAGTCGTTGTGCAGCGGCTCAACCGATGCGCCCCAACCCTTGTTACTCTTGGGGAATTGGTTGGCGATGCCCGCCGTGACGGCGTCCATATTGGCCTGTGCCTGCTGAATGCTGACGCCAGGCTTAAGGCGGCCCATGGCAAGGAGCCAGTGGAAGTCGTGATTGAGTTGCTCAGGCTTGAATGCCAGGGGCACAATGAGCCATTGGTCGAGCCGATCGGGCTGGCCCGCCGCGAGTACACCGACAACTGTATACGCGGTGCCATCCAGCTGAATGGTCTTGCCGACGATGTTGGGATCGGAGCCGAGTCGCCTCCAGAGCTTGTTGATGAGGATGACCTCATGTTCCTTGCCGAGGGTTCCTTCTTCCGGCAGGAAGTCGCGGCCATACAGGAACTTGTTCCCCATCATCCTGTACATTCCCGGCGTTGTGAACTGACCCTGAAGAAATTCGGGCTGCTCTTTGGTGGCGAGATTGAACGCGCCGCCAGTGAACGCGTTGATATCCTGAAAGGCGGTGTTGCGGGTCTTCCAGTCCACAAAGTCCTGCGCGGCAATGCCATTGCGGTTGCCCTGAATCCTGGACCAGACCATGACGAGCTCGTCTGGCTGGGGGTACGGCATTGGCGCCAGCAGCGTGGCGTAGACGACGGTAAAAATCGCGGTATTGGCGCCTATGCCAAGCGCAAGCGTAAGGATGGCAGTGATGGTGAAGCCGGGCGACTTAACCAACTGGCGAAGAGCATAGCGAAGATTTTGAAGGGTGGCCTGCATCGCGAATCTCCTTTCCGTAACTGCGTCTACTCTGTTCTCAATGCTCGCATGGGCTCAACAGTTGCAGCGCGGTGAGCGGGGAGCGCTGCAGCGAGCGCGACCATCACGGCGGTCAGGATCACCGCTCCGCCGAGCGTTACGGGGTCGAACGTGGTGACGCCGTAAAGCTGGCTCTTGAAGAGACGAGCCAGTGCTACTACAGATGGAAGGGCGACGAGGGTGGCAGCAGCGGCAATGATACCCATCTCGCGAACCATGAGAACAACTACGCCGCGGCGCTGTGAGCCGAGTGCTAGCCGCACCCCGATTTCGCGCGTCCGCTGCTCAATGGAGTAGGCCAGCACGCCGTAGAATCCGACGGCGGCAAGCACCATGGCCAATATGGAAAATCCGACAGCGAGGAAGGCAAGTGCACGTTCGTCTGGGGCGCTGCGGCTCACCTGCTCATCCATGGTGCGCAGGCCGTCGACCACGAGCGTGGAATCCAACTGATGCATGGTCTGGCGGACTGCAGCCTCAACGGTCTCGGGCGCCTGCGCCGTATGCGCATACACAGAAACACCTCCCGGATGCTTTTGCTGCAGATAGGGCATATAGACAGCACCTCCAAGCGGCGTGCGCAGATCATAGTGTTTGATGTCGCCGACTACGCCGACGATGGTTGTGTCGTACTTGATATCGCTTCCGGCGCCCTCAGCAATGGCCCGGCCAATTGCATGTTGCGGCGAGCCAAAGAATCGCTTGGCAAAGGTCAGGTTCACTACGGCGACATTGGGCTGGCCCTTTGCGTCTGCCGCCGTGAACTCCCTGCCGGCCAGAATCGGCTGTCGGAGCGTGGCGAAGTAACTGGGCGTGATGCGAGGCTGCTCGAAGTTCATGTTCTCATCTTCGGAAGCCTTGTAACCCTGTACGGAGAAGTTCGACGAGGTATTGTTTCCTCCAAACTCGGGGTCAGTGGTTGCGGCAACTGAATTCACTCCCGGAATTCGCTGCAGAGCGTCCAGCGAGTTCATAACAATCTGGGGCGTACGATCTTCGCCGTACCCGGAGCTGGTGGGGTCCAAAGCGAAAGTGACCAGGTTTCCAGTCTCAAAGCCGACCGGCTCATGGCGAAGGTTGTCGAGGGTGCGCACAAAGAGACCGGCTCCGCCGAGAAGAATTACGCTGAGTACGATCTGCACACCGACAGCGATTTTGCGGAATCGCTGCGAGGCTTTCGACGCGGTTCCGGAGTTCTGCCGCAAAGCACCGGCCAGATTTGGTCTGAGGAAATGAAGCGCCGGAGCGATACTGAACAGCAAACTCACCAGAACCGAAATCGCCAAAGTAAACAGCAAGACACGTCCATCGATGGAAGTGGAGTATGGCTCGCTGCCTGGGTCGGAGCTAGTCATGATGCGCACCAGCGCGGTAGCCACAACGGGCGCAAACGCAATGCCCGCCGCAGCCCCGGCAATTCCAAGCAGGCCGCCTTCGACCAGCAGTTGCGACACAATCTGGCCGCGCTTTGCGCCGAGGGCATAACGCATGGAGATTTCGCGCACACGGCCCGTGGACCGCAGCAGGAGCAGTGTCGCCACGTTGATTGCGCACATAGTGACGAGCAGCCCAGCCATGCTCATCAGGATGATGAGAGGCTTCTGCAGGTCGATACGGCCTGGATTGAACCCCTTGGAATCGTCGACGACTTTAAAAGTCGATTCATCGATGAATCTGTGCTTGAAATGCTCGGACTGGGACTTGTACAAGCTGAATTCGTAGACCCGGAGCGAACGCCACAGCGGTCCCATTCCCGCATTGGCTTGATTCACAGAAACGCCGGGCTTGAGGCGTCCAACCATTGTGAGCCAGGTGGAATGACGATTGTTCAAATCGTCCAGCGGCGCAACCCATGGCATCGCAATTTCCACCATGCTCATAGGAACAAACACGCCCGGCTTATAGCCGCCGATTACGGAATCGAAGTTTTCAGGAGCGACACCAAGGATGGTGAAGGAATGACCGTTGATCAGAACCTGTTTCCCAACGACATCTCGTGAAGCGGCAAAGCGCGTCCTCCAGTAGTTGTAACTGAGCACGACGACGGGGTTGGCATTCTTGGCGGTGTCATCCTCTGGCGTGAGCAGGCGGCCAACGGTGGGCCTGAGCCCGAGAAGCTGAAAATAATTGCCCGAGACTACCTCGGCGTCTTCGTTCTCTGCCTGGTTATGCCATGAAACGCCAACCTGCGATTTGTCCGCAGCCAGGATGCCGCTGAAGACGCGGTTCTGATCGCGAATGTCCTTGTACATGGGATAGGAAAAGTAATTGTGCAGGCCGTCCTTATCGCCGCCAAAGCTGCTCATCGATCCGGAGAATGCGCCACTCCATTCAAAGCGAACCAGCTCGGTTGGCCGGTCAACGGGCAACATGCGCAGCAGCACCTGGTCGAATAAAGTGAAGACGGCTGCATTGGCGCCAATGCCGAGTGCGAGTGTAATGATCACCGTGAGAGTGAATGCCGGCGACTTGCGCAACTGGCGAAACGCGTAGCGAATATTTTGAATGAGCGTGTTCATTTCGAGACTTCTCCAGGGGAAAACTATTCAGTACGCAATGCTCGCATAGGTTCAATGGAGGCAGCGCGGCGGGCAGGAATGAAACCGGCCGCCGTAGCACAGAGGAGCAGCATCAAGGGCGCGCCGATCAGCGCCCACAAGTCGTAGCTGCCGACGCCGTAGAGAAGGCTTTTCATCAGGAAGCCCGCATAAAGAGCGGCGGGAATACCGAAGACGAGGCCAATAACAATCTGCCAGAGCGCGCCGCGCATGACCATGCTCACTACGCTCGATCGAGTAGCGCCGAGAGCCATGCGGATGCCGATTTCACTGGTGCGGCGGGCCACGAAGTACGACATGACACCGTAGAGGCCGACCGAGGCGAGGATGAGCGAAAGGATGCCGAAAAGGCTGCAAAGCTGCGCAGTCAGGCGCTCCTGGTTGAAGTTGCCGGCCACCTGGGCATCGAGCGAGCGGAGATCCATGACGGTGAGATTGGGGTCAACATTCTCCAGCGTCCGACGAATGAGCGATTCGGCATTTGGCTGTGGGCGACCGAAGTTGATCACCATCGCATTCATGAACATTGATTGCGTCTCAGTGGTCGTCATCTGCGGTTCCTTGTAGCCCGTGTAGAACTGCGTGATCGGGCGCAGAAAGACGGGGCGCACTTCGTCGCGCGGATTGTTCAGCTTGAAGTCTGAAAAGACGCCAACAATTTCCCAACTGCCGTTGTACTGCGGGAGGTCGATGCCGAAGTGCTGGCCGACGGGGTCCTGGTTCGGGAAGAATCGTTTGACGAAAGCCTGGTTGACCAGAACAACCGGCGGAGATGAAGCCGTGTCCTGCTCAGTGAATCCGCGGCCGCGCACGATGGGCACGCCGATGGAATCCAGAAAATGGTTACTGACCCGATCCCAGCTTGAACCGCACTTATCGCCGGGGCGCGGAGCAGGGTGGCCCTGCTGAATGACACATTCACCCCAGTTGTCGCCCTCAAGCGGGCTATACATTCCAAGGCCGATGCTGGTGACGCCGGGCAGCGATGAGAAGCGATTCTCGATTTCGCGATTGAGAGCGGGAAGGCGGTTTGCCGTGTAGCCCGCGCCAGCGGGGTCGAAGTGAAGCACGTAGCGGCCCGTGGTCTCAATACCAAATTTCTGGTTCTCAAGATTGTTCAGGGACTTGGTCATGAGAATTGCGCCTGCCAGCAGAACCAGCGAAAGCGCGGCCTGGAACACAACAAGAGCTTTCTGCGGAATGGTGGAGCGGTCGCGCGTGGTGCGATTCACGCCGCGCAACGCTTCGGCCGGTTGAGCATGAGAGGCCATCCATGCGGGAGCGGTACCGAAGAGAATGCCCGTGATCAGCGAGACGAGAAATGCAAATGCAAGTATCGGGAGGGACGGGTTCGGATCCACGGGCATGTTGCGAGCGTCGGGAAAGGCGAGCGCGAGGATAGTGTGCGTGCCCGCATAGGCAACGGCAAGGCCGGCAAGGCCGCCGATACAACTGAGCAGAACGCTCTCAGTAAGAATCTGGCGCATGACACGCGTACGGCCAGCTCCAAGAGCCATACGAAGTGCGACGTCGGCTCGTTGTGCGGTGCTCCGTGCGAGTAGCAGGTTAGCAATGTTGGCACATGCGATAAGCAATACGACCGAGGAGAGAATCATCAACATCTTCAGGCCTGCGCCTGTTTGCTGCTGCAGGCTCTGGATGCCTCCGCCGCCGGGAGTCAGCACCACATGCATTTTGTAAACGATGGTCGAGCCGCCGTTGGCGAGCAGCGATGGGCGGGTATTGATCCACTGGCGCAGAATGCTCGAGAGCTTGGACTGAAGCACGCCAATGTCAGTGCCGGGGCGCACTCTGCCCAGCGGATAAAGCCAGTGCGATTCCTGATGATGCAGGATTGAGCCGTCTCCGCGGACGTACGGCTCGGTCTGGATGGGCATATAAAAGTCGGGAGGGCTGTCGGTGATGCGGTCGCCAAAAAAGCCTGGCGGTGCAACGCCTATCACGGTGAAAGGCTTGGCCTGAATGTAGACCGTTGCGCCAACGATATCGGGATCGGAGTTGTACTCGCCCTTGAATGCCTGGTAGCTGAGTACGGTGGCTGGAGCGGACGAGGGTGTGTCGTCTGCATCGGAGAAGACGCGGCCCATGTAGGCCCCGAGGCCCAGCGTGGAGAAGAAGTTGCCGGAGACAAATTCGCCATGGAGGGATCTTCCTGTTGTGCTGCCACGGCGCACACTCCAGGTCCACTCGCCCGCCTGGACTGCGGCCAATTGCTCGAATTCCGGCGTGGCATTGCGCAGGTATTGGTAGAGATCGGTGGAGACGATGGAGAAGTCTCCGGTGTCAGAAGCGTTGCCGGGAAAGCCGCCCTCGACACAGCAGTCGTCGTTGTCGCCGATGCGGTAGAGCTGAGCCGGGCTTACGACCGGGAGGGAGCGGAGCAGGATGCCGTGTACCAGCGTGAAGATTGCGGTATTGGCGCCGATACCGAGGGCCAGTGTGATGAGCGCCGTCAGGGTAAACCCTGGGGACTTGCGCAATTGGCGCAGTGCGTAATGGATGTCTTGAAGCAGTTGACTCATTGCGTTTGTCCCTCGCGTACGTTGGCGCTGATCTTGAGAAAGCTATTCATTACGCGCTTGATCTATTCGCTTCTTAGCGCCTGCATGGGTTCAATCGACGCTGCACGCGCGGCGGGTATGAGTGCGGCGACCAGGCCAGCGGCAAGCATCAACAGCGCAAGCAGAAAGAAACTGCCGGCCTCTTGCCGGGCGTCGAAGAAAATTACCATGTCGATGACTTTGCGCACGGCGAGTGTAAGCACCAAGCCAGCAGCTGTGCCCGCCAACAGCATCCACGTTACGCGGCGAAGCACCATGCCGAGAATGCGGTTGCGGGTGGCGCCGAGTGCCATGCGCACGCCGATGTCGCGCGTTGCCTGCTCAACCTCGTGATTGACCAGTCCGTAGAGCCCGACCATTGCAAGTGCGAGGGCCAACGCAGCGAAGATGCCGAACAGCCAGCTTTCCATTCGCTCGAAGACAAGAGCTTCAGCCAGCACTTCGTTCATGGTGCGCGGCTCATCGAAGGGTATCGTAGGATCGAGTTCATGCACAGCGGAACGCACCGCCGATGTCACCTGCGCAGGATCGCCACTTGTACGGACCACCAGAAACATGGTGGACATAAGGTCTGCCTTGTACTGGGTAGGGATCTCGTCCATGAGCCAATCGCTCTCCGCCATGGGCGGATCATAAATACTCTGCCGGACATTACCGGCTACGCCGACAATCCGCGTCCACTCTTCTTGCTTGGCGCTGTCATCCATGCGCTGGCTGGTTGGGTCAAGTCCATGCGGAATAAACTTGCTCACAAATGCGTCATTGACCAGCACCGTTGGACCCTTGTTCTCCGGTCCGTCCAGACTCGGCGAGAGCTGCCGGCCCTGGCGCAACGGGATTCCCATTACATCGAAATAGCCCGTGCTGACGAAGCGGCTTTCCGCGAGCATTACCTGATTTGGCGGGTTCGGTGGTTGCCCGGCGATGTGAATATACCTGTTTTCACCGGAACTATCGATCGGCAGCACATCGATTAGTCCAGCGGCCCGCACACCGGGAAGATGTTTGACGCGCTCTTCGAGCGGCTTGTAAAAGGCGGTAACCATATCGCGCCCTTCATACCGGCTCTTTGAGAGTCCCAGCTTGACGGAGAACATGTGGGACGGCTCAAAGCCGAGATCGGCATGGCGGTAGCGGGTCAACACGCGCATCAGCAGACCGGACACCACCAGCAGGACGAGCGTAAGCGCCACCTGGGTGACAACGAACCCGCTGCGCAGGCGCGTCTGCGAGCGCTGTGTTCCTGCATTTCCACCGGCCTTCAATGCGCGATTGGGATCGATGCCGGAGAGGCGGAACGCGGGAAAGAGCGAAGCTGCAAGGCTGGTGAACACGGCAACCGCGATGGCTGCGGCAAGCACAGCCCAGTTCATATGGATGTCCGCTCCGCGGTCGAGCGCCTTCACCATAAACGTGCTCATTAGATTCAGAAGGACTGTGGCCAACAACACTCCACCGGCAGCACCGAGTGCGGCCATGATCAAACCTTCGGCGAGTACCTGGCCGAACAGGCGGCTGCGTCCCGCGCCAATAGCCACGCGCATGGCCATCTCCCGCTCGCGCTTCACGCCGCGCGCCAGCAGAAGTCCGGCAACATTGACGCAACCAATGGCGAGCACAGCCAGTACCGCAAACAAGAGCGTATACAGTGGGCCTTTTGCTTTCCCCGCAGCGCGCTCAGTAACCGGAGTCAACTGCGGCTTATCGCCGCTATCGGTCTCCGGATGCGCTTTCGCCACATCGGCGTAGACATGCGCGAAATCAGCCTCCGCCTGTTGAATTGTCACTCCATCCTTGAGGCGACCGATGGTCCGCAGCCAGTTGGCACCGCGGTTCTTCATCCATTCATCGGTGAGCAGGCGAGGTGAGTACACAGCGTTGTGCAGGTTGAGCGGATAGCGGAAACCTGCCGGCATGACGCCGATGACTGTTGACGTACGGCCATCCAGCTTGACCGTCTTATTTACAACGTCGCGGTCGCCGCCGAAATACTTCTGCCATGCGTCATAGCTGAGGACAACAATGTCGTTCTTTCCGTCTTCCTGCTCACCGGGAAGAAATGTGCGACCCATGAGCGGCTGCACACCAAATACTTGAAAGAAATTGTCTGTTGACCGCACGCTATCCAGCGAAACGGGGCCGCCGGAGGGCGTCTCGATGGTGATCTTTCTGAAGTCAATGTAGCCGGCGAGCGCTTGAAATGTTTGCAACTCCGCGCGCTCATCTTTGAAATTAGGCCACGAAGCGGGATGCGAGAAGCCGCTGCGGCTGGTTGCCTGAATGAAGACGATCTTGTCGGGATTGGCGAAGGGGAGCGGGCGCAGGATCACGTTGTCAATGACGCAGAAGACAGCCGTGGCTACGCCCACAGTGAGGGCGAGTGTGAGGACAACAGTGAAAGCGAAGCCGGGAGCGCGCCGCAACTGCCGCAGCGCATAGCGCATGTCCTGAAGCAAGTTGCGGAATGTCATGATTACGCCTCGACTTCTTCGGTGAGTTTTTTGAGCTCGTCTTCGGAGACTACCTTTCCGTCAAACAGGTGCACTTCGCGTTGTGCGTGCTTGGCGAAACGCGGATCGTGCGTGACCATGCAGATGGTGGAACCCTCGCGATGCAGATCCGCGAGCAGATGCATGACGGCTTCGCCATTCTTCGAGTCAAGATTGCCGGTGGGCTCGTCAGCCAGCAGGACCGAGGGTGAGCCAGCAAGCGCACGGGCCACGGCGACCCGCTGTTGCTGACCGCCAGAGAGCTGGGCGGGATAGTGCTTCATGCGGTGCGCCATGTTCACGCGCTCCAGGGCTTCCTTTACGCGGCCTTTGCGCTCGGCTGACGGCATGCCGGCGCGATAGGTAAGAGGCAACTCAACGTTCTCTTCAACCGTAAGGTCGCCGATAAGGTTGAAGCTCTGGAAGATGAAGCCGATTTCCTGATTGCGGATGCGCGAGCGGTCGCCGAAGCTGAGGCTCTCGACAGGCTTGTTGTTGAGCAGATACTTGCCGCCGGTTGGCGTATCCAGCAGGCCCAGAATGGAGAGCAGCGTGGACTTGCCGCAGCCGGACGGGCCGGACATGGCCACGTATTCGCCACGCGCGATGGTGAGGTGAATGCCGGAGAGCGCATGCGTCTCCACTTCGTCGGTGTAGAAGACCTTGGTCAGGTCCTCAATTTCAATCAGATTGTCGTTCGCCATCCTGTCCCCCTCTTTAGTGGTCAGTGGTTAGTGGTTAGTGGTCAGTTAAAAAAGCCCGCTGACGGTGTCGCCCTTGGTCCCTAGTTCCTAATACCTGTTCCCTACTCTTTGCTATTCCAGCCGGATGCGGTCTACGCCATCCTCATGCGACATGTCGGAGAGGATCACAACGTCTCCCTCCTTCAATCCTTCGAGCACCTGAATGCTGTTGACGGAGGCACGGCCCACCTTTACCGGGACACGCACAGCGCCTTTGCCATCGGGGTCTTCCTTGAAGAGGCTCAGGGTCGTATTTTCATTGCCCAGAGCCGGACGGCCCACTTGCAGCACATCCTTCAACATTGCGAGGTTGATGGTCCCGTCGACGCTCAGGTCCGGACGTGCCCCTGCTGGTAACGGTCCATCAAGTGCTACGTCAACCGTGACCGTTCCGTTCAATACGGATGGATCAATTCTGGAGACGTGGCCGGGGATGATGCCGTTATGCGTGTCAATGGACGCGGGCTGTCCGAGTTGGATGTCACGAGCCTGGGTCTCGGCGATTTGCAGGGCAGCCTTGAGCTTGTCCTTCTGAATGACCTTGGCTACCGAGGTTCCCGCGGTGACGTGCTGGCCCACCTGCAGTGGAACGGGAAGCTGCGCGAGCACACCGGAGATTCCGGCTCTCACATGAAGCGCTTCCGCCTGCTTCTGATATAGATCGAGCTGAGCCTTGGCCTGTTCGACTTTAGTCTGCGCGGATGCGAGCTGGACTTCGATCACTTTCGTATTCACATCGAGCTGCTCTTCCGAGAGCTTTTTCTGGGCTGTGAGCTGGTCAGCCGTGTTCTTCGACGCGCCAGCCACTACACCGGAAACCACGCCCAGCTTGTAGAGTTGCTCGTCCGTTTGCGCCTGCCGGAGGTCCGTTGCATAAGAGGCGTTCACCTGCGCCGCCGCTATTTTCTTGTCCATCAGCGTGCTTTGGAGGGTCGCCTGGAGACTCTTGTAGTCCGCCTGCGCCCCTTTGAGCGCCGATTGGGCGCTGAGCAACTCCTGCTGAAGTTGCGGATCGCTCATGTCCATAACCACTGTGTCCGGGGTTACGGTGGCGCCGGGCAAGGCAATGATGCGGACAACCGTGGCATCGGTCTGGGCGGGAATGAGCTCGATTGAATCTTCGCGCGGCACCAGGCTGCCGGTCGACCCCCGCACCTGGATGGTCAAGTCTGCGCGCTTGACCGTATCTGGCCAAATGGTGGAGCGATCTACTGTGGGCGATGCGGGCTTGAGCCGGGAGACACCGACTGCGAGGGCCGCTAGAACTACCACTCCGACGGCAGCGTAAATGACAAGCTGCCGAGTCTTCTTCTTCTTCAAATCTGGGCGGGCTATATCCATGACACTCTGGATATAGCACTTGACTTGCCAAAGGGAGGTTAATTGCAGATGACTGAAAACAAATCACTTGAAGTCGACGCGTTTCAGTGGAATTCGATCTTTGGTGACCGCTTCCGAAGCGATGGTGTTCGATTCCGGACAGTTCTGTGTGGAGTTGGGGGGAGCTGACCTGACTCAGAGACGTTCCACCGCGAGGGCCACGGCGTTTCCTCCGCCAAGACAGAGCGCCGCAATGCCTTTCGATTTGCCGTGCCGCTGCAACGCATGGAGCAGCGTGACCAGTACACGCGCACCGCTGGCGCCAATGGGGTGGCCGATGGCCACTGATCCGCCGTGCACATTGACCTTCGCGGGATCGAGGCCGAGGTCCCGATTTACGGCGAGCGCCTGTACGCTGAATGCCTCGTTTAACTCGAAGAGGTCTACCTCGTCGAGGGACCACGCGGCGCGAGCGGCAACTTTGCGTACGGCTGAAATGGGCGCGAGACCGAACCACTCCGGCTCTACGCCGCTCGTGGATTGGGCGCGAATCACGGCGAGCGGCTTGAGGCCCAGGGTCTGAGCTCGCTCTGCGCTGGTGACCACCAATGCTGCTGCGCCGTCGCTGACACCAGGGGAATTTCCTGCGGTGACTGAGCCGTCCTTCTGAAACGCCGGCTTGAGACCGGCGAGAATCTCCGCAGATGTTTCGGGACGGACGGACTCGTCGGCGTCGAAGATGCGGGGAGCAGCACCCTTCTTCGCCGCGGGAATCTCGACTGGAAGGATCTCATCGCGAAAGAATCCCGCGGATGTGGCTTGGGCAGCACGGCGATGAGACTGCGCCGCAAACGCGTCCTGCTCTTCGCGCGTGATGCCGTATTTTGCGGCGATCATCTCCGCACCCACGCCCATATGAAACCCGCGGTATGCCTCCCACAGGCCGTCGTTGATCATTGAATCGACAAGCGCCCCATTACCCATGCGATAACCTGCGCGCGCCTGAGGCAGCAGATAAGGTGCGTTGGTCATGGATTCCATGCCGCCGGCGACGATCAGCTCCGCGTTCCCGGTGTGAATGGCCTGCGCTGCGAGGGCAACCGCCTTGAGGCCCGACCCGCATACCTGGTTGATGGTGAAAGCGCCGGCCTGCGGCGAAAGCCCTCCATATATAGCGGCTTGGCGGGCCGGATTCTGGCCGAGTCCAGCCTGAAGGACGCAACCCATGATGCACTCGTCAATTATTTCGAGCTTGAGGACTTCTGTTTCAGCAGAGTCTTCGTCGGCCTTTGGAATGATTCCCAAGCCGGCGCGGCGAACCGCCTCGCGGACGACAAGCGCGCCCAATTGCGGACCGGAAAACGACTGGAGCGATCCCTGGAATTTGCCCACCGGAGTACGGACGGCGGAAACGACGACGACCTCGTTCATGATTCACCAGTGGATTGGGATGGAAATAACCGACGGAGTTTAGATGCGTCCGGCGGCGCGCAGGTCGCGAATCTCAGCATCGTCAAAGATTCGCGAACGGATCAGGAAGCGAACGCCTTCGCCGTTATCGAGCGAGAACATGCCGCCGCGGCCGGGGACTACGTCCAACGTGAGCTGCGTGTGCTTCCAATATTCAAACTGGCTTTTACTCATGTAGAACGGCTCGCCGTCCACTTCGCCCAACTGGATGTCGGAGTCGCCGATGATGAATTCGCCGCGAGGATAGCACATCGGGGAGCTGCCGTCACAGCAGCCCCCCGACTGGTGGAACATGAGCGACCCATGCTTTTCGCGCAAGACGCGGATCAGGTGGATGGCTAGATCGGTTGCCATAACCTGCTGTGGGAATTCGGCCATTGGACCTCAGTGGTTAGTGAATAGTGGTTAGTGGTTAGTTAGTCCTCAGAGCTATGCGCGCCTTCTTTTTCGACGGGCTTTTTTTCATCAAGCCCAGAGAAGTCGGCTGGACTTACGGTACCCAAGGAATCATTCACCAAACCCTCTTCGGTTTCTTCTTCTGGATCGGGATCACGTTTAATATTTTCTTGCTTGTTTGCATCGGCCATGCCTGTCACCTCTGCAGACTGAGATGCCAGACATGGCCGCCGCGGATTCCCTGTTCCCTGTTCCCTGCTTCTAAAAGAAGCCGAGCTTCTTGGGGCTGTAGCTTACCAGCAGGTTTTTGGTCTGCTGATAGTGGTCGAGCATCATGCTGTGCGTCTCGCGGCCAATGCCGGATTGCTTGTATCCGCCAAAGGCTGCGTGGGCCGGATAGGCATGGTAGCAGTTGATCCACACGCGGCCCGCCTGGATGGCACGACCTAGCCGATGGCAGCGATTTACGTCGCGGGTCCACAGGCCAGCGCCGAGGCCGTAGAGCGTATCGTTGGCGATTTCCAGCGCTTCTTCCTCGGTTTTGAAGGTGGTCACGGAGACTACGGGGCCGAAGATTTCTTCCTGGAAGATCCGCATCCGGTTATGCCCGCGGAAGACGGTGGGCTGCATGTAATAGCCGCCTTCCAGCTCGCCGCCAAGGTGTGCGCGCTCGCCGCCGGTCAGCAGCTCGGCTCCTTCTTTGTGGCCTATGTCGATGTAGCTCAGGATTTTTTCCAACTGCTCACTGGAGGCCTGCGCGCCAATCATGGTGTCGCTTTCAAGCGGACTGGCCTGCTTGATGGCCGCAACCCGCTTGAGGGCGCGCTCCATAAACCGGTCGTAGATGCTCTCCTGGATCAGCGCGCGGCTGGGACAGGTGCAGACTTCGCCCTGGTTGAGCGCGAACATGACGAAGCCCTCGATCGCCTTGTCGAAGAAGTCGTCGTCCTCCTGCAGAACGTCGGCGAAGAAGATGTTGGGGGATTTGCCGCCCAGCTCAAGCGTGACGGGAATCAGGTTCTGGCTGGCGTATTGCATGATGAGGCGGCCGGTGGTGGTCTCGCCGGTGAAGGCGATTTTAGCTACGCGCGAACTGGAAGCCAGAGGCTTGCCGGCCTCCAGGCCAAATCCGTTGACAATATTAAGGACGCCGGGAGGCAACAGGTCGGCGACCAGCTCCGCCCAGACGAGGATGCTTGCCGGGGTTTGCTCGGCCGGCTTCAGGACCACGCAGTTCCCTGCAGCGATGGCGGGCGCCAGTTTCCAGGTAGCCATCAGGATGGGGAAGTTCCAGGGAATGATCTGGCCGACAACCCCGAGCGGCTCATGGAAATGGTAGGCGACTGTGTCGCTGTCTATCTCCGAGATGGTGCCTTCCTGGGCGCGCAGGCAGCCGGCAAAGTAGCGCCAGTGATCGATGGCCAGGGGAATGTCGGCCGCAGTGGTTTCGCGGATCGGCTTTCCGTTGTCCCAGGTTTCGGCCAGAGCAAGGAGATCGAGATTTTCCTCCATGCGCTGGGCAATCTGGATCATGAGATTGGCACGATGCGTGGGACTGGTATGGCCCCAGCTCGCACGAGCCGCATGCGCCGCGTCCAGCGCCAGTTCAATGTCCTTCGCGCCGGAACGCGGGATCTCGGTGAAGGTCTTCCCGGTTACCGGGGTTACGTTCTCAAAATACTGGCCGGAAACCGGCTCAACCCACTTGCCGCCAATGTAATTGCCATAGCGCGGGCGAAAGCTCACGCGGTCGCTGAGCTTGCCCGGATGCACTGCTGTAGCTGTCGCCATCGATGTGTCCTCCAAGAGGGAAATACCGCGCAGTTGCAGGCGCAGGGGACGCGGCGCAGGAATCATACACGCACAAGCGCATCACTGGGCAGCCCTGCGATTGGGACAGGTTGAGCGGAATTGCAAGCTATTGAATCAGCGGGGAAAGGCGCGTATCGCACTTAAGGCGATGCGACGGTCTGGATTCTGGTCGAGTTCGGCAGGCCGATGCACGGGACCTTCAAAGGGATGGGGGGTACAGCGGCATAAAACCGCATGATTTGACCCAAAAGTACCATTGATTCGGCGATGGAGTTACTTTAAGTTACCAATATACGAGAGCAATTGGGTACCTCTCTGTGCGGCATGGCTCACAAAAGCCGCCGTGCAGGATTGGGACCAGACGCCTTCTGTATGTACGTGTGAGGAGTACCAATGATCGTCCCCCTGGTGGAGAGCGCCGTTGTCGCGGGTGCCGCAGTTTGTTTTGTTCGCTGGAACGCTGCCGCTCGTCGCCGGAGGGCTCAGACCTGGGAGTCGCTTTTGGGGCGCCTGCGTTCCGACTGGAGCGCGCACGAGCTGACCGAGCATTTTTTATGGAGAGAGGGGCTCGACGCGACACCGGACGAGACCTGGACCCGCATCCGTGGCGCTTATGGACTTTGGGCGATGTACCAAAATGCCGGCGTCATGGTCGAGATGGCCGACTACGCCGCGCGCAACTGCGAAACGATCGATCATGAACTGCTTGAAACTCTGCGCTACGACGCTGTGCACATCCGCATCTGCGTTTTGACGGCTCTTTTGCGGTATGTTTTCAGCCACGTGAATGCTGCAATCAACGTGAATGCTTACCGCGCTGCCTCTATGTACACAGGCATGGCGGCCCGCATGACGCAACTTTTGCAGCAGAGTGCCGGGGAGATCCTTCCGGATTTCGTCGCGGCGATGTAGTTGAGCGCCTCTACTTAGCAGGCTCGCTTGTTGGTCGCTTCCCGTTCGTCCACTCCTCATACGAGATACGCGGAATTGTCATGAACGCGTCGCGCGTGCGGACGTAGTTTCCCAACCCGTTCATACGGCCGATGGAATGTAGCTCGTCAGCTTTGATGTAGGGACCCGCCGGATCCACGTACTGATCCTCGACGTAAATGGCAACAACTCGCCCCAGGATGATTCGGGAGTGGCCGATCTCCATTGTGGTGTATTCGCGGCATTCGAGCGCGGCATGGGCCTCGGCGAGCCGCGGCGGCTTGACGATGAGCGACGGCGTGGTGGTGAACCCCGCCATATCCACTTCGCTCATCTCCGGCGGGAAATCGGTAGCGCAGATGTTCATCTTTTCTGCGATGTCTTCGGTGACGACGTTGACCACAAATTCGCCCGTACGCCGAATATTGCGAGCCGTGTCCTTGGGAACAAACTGCTGGCCAGGCCGGTTGGTTACGCCCACGCCGATGATGGGCGGGTCGGTGCACAGGTAGTTGTAGGCGCTGAATGGTGCTGCATTGAGTTGCCCGTGCTCATCCATGCTGGTAATGAGTGCAATAGGCCGCGGCGCGACCAGGCCCACCAGCAGTTTGTAGGCTTGGCTGGCAGGTCCTCGTTCGAGATCGAAATTCATTGATTGCTGTACCCCTGATTCTTTGATGCTATGCGATCAGGGTACTTGGCTGTCCGGGAGATCATTTGGAGCGGTTGCTGCAAGAGCGTCAATGCCGTTTGAAATATTGGACATCGCGTTCGTGCTGCTTTGCTTTATCGAGGGATTCGAAGGTACCCAGATTGCGGCGCTTGCCGGTGGAATGGTCTTTCTTGCGCGAATACAGGCGGAATTGGCCGGATTTTAGTTTGCGTATCATGGTGAAATCCTCCGTGGTTTAGGACGCTGCCTTCGCCGCAGGGGTTTTCCGCAGGGAGGGATGCGGCCGCGAACCCGGGCTCGCTTACCATTAACGGCGATCCGAAAAAAGGGCAACTCTCAATGACATGAAGCATCTCACCTCAGCAGGGAGCATTGCGTATGGCGCGTCCGTTCTGGTCAGGGCACATTCAGATTTCGCTGGTTTCATTTGGCGTCAAGCTTTTTCCGGCCGTCGAGGCAAAGAGCGAGATCCGCTTTCACCAGATCAGCCGCAAGACGGGTGAGCGGGTACGCCATCAGAAGGTTTCTGCATCGGACGAAGAGCCAGTTGAGAACGAAGATATTGTGAAGGGGTACGAATACAGCAAGGGAGAATATATCCAGATAGAGCCGTCGGAGATTGCTGAACTGAGAATCGCTTCACGAAGCGCAATTGAGTTACTGCAGTTTGTCGACCTGGAGGAGCTTGACCCGGCATTCTTCGAGAAGCCTTATTTTGTGTTACCGGAAAACGATGCGCAGTCAGACGCATTTGCCGTGGTACAAAAGGCATTGCAGCAGACGCGAAAGGCGGGGCTGGGCAAAATCGCTGTTGGAGGACGGGAGCATGTGATTGCCATCTCCGCGCCATCCGATCCAAAGCTAGCCGGCTTGATGGGATACTTCCTTCGCTACGCGGAGGAACTACGGAATGCTGGGGATTACTTCTCCGAAGTGAAGACCAGGAAAGTGGATGACGATCAGCTCGATTTGGCCAAAGAACTAATCAGGAGGAAGACGAAGCCGTTCGATCCGAAAATATTTACTGACGATTACGAGGTCGCACTGCACGAACTTGTAGATGCGAAACTAAAGCACATTCCATTGCCAAAACAAGAGGCGACGGCGCCGCGCGGCAAGGTTATCGACCTGATGGATGCGCTTCGGCGGAGCGTAAAAGAACCGCCTGAAAAGAAGAAACCTGTAGCGCGGGCCGGAGTGGGTGCGGCTAAGGAAAAGCCCGGGTTACGGCTGATCCAACCGCGGAGCAGAGCCGCCGAAAAACGACGTAAGTCGGCCTGAGCCAACCCGAATGGCTAAAAAGCAAAACACACCGGAGAAGATATCCTCCAGCGCCGCAGACCGGCAGTTAGCGCGGTATCGGTCCATGCGGGACTTCGAAATAACCGCCGAGCCAAGCGGCCGCTCATCAAAAAACCCAATCAAGCCGGCAGAGTTGCCATTCGTGATCCAAAAGCACGCGGCGACGCGGCTTCACTACGATTTCCGTCTAGCTTGGGACGGAGTGCTGAAAAGCTGGGTAGTTACAAAAGGCCCGAGTTACTTCCCCGGCGACAAGCGCCTTGCCGTTCAGGTTGAGGACCATCCGCTTGAGTACGGAGGATTCGAGGGGATCATTCCGAAAGGCCAGTACGGCGGCGGCACTGTAATGCTGTGGGACCGCGGAACGTGGGAACCCCATGGCGATGTAGCCGAGGGTTTAAAGAAGGGTAGCCTGAAGTTCGCATTGCATGGAGAAAAGCTGAAGGGCAACTGGGCTCTAATCCGCATGACAGGGCGGGCTGCGAACGAGAGCAAGCCAAATTGGCTCCTGATCAAAGAACACGATGGGGCGGAACGCGGGGCGGATGATGAGCCTATAACGGAGCAAGCACCGAACAGTGTCGCTTCCGGGCGCGAAATGGAGGCGATTGCAAAGGCAAAGGACCGCGTGTGGAATTCCGCAGCGAGTCACACCAGCGCGCGCGAATTGCAGAAACCGTCGCGGCCAGCGAGGCCGACGGCCGCAAAAGCGCTGCCCCAACGTGTCACGCAGAATGTAGAAGCTCCGAGCGAAGTTTTGCCAAAGTTCATTGCGCCACAACTTGCGGCGCTGGCTAAAGTGCCGCCTGCGGGCGACAACTGGATACACGAGTTGAAGCTAGATGGTTATCGAATCCAAGGGCGGGTCGAGCGAAAGCGGGGCAACGCGACGGTGCAACTGCTCACGCGCACGGGCCTCGATTGGACGCATCGGATGAAGCCGGTTGCAGAGGCTGTGGCCTCGTTGCCGGTAAAGAGCGCTCTGCTGGATGGCGAAGTGGTGGTGCTGGCCAAGGATGGGACCACAAGCTTTGCGGATTTGCAGGCTGCTTTTCAAGATGGAGCAACTGGCGAGCTGACCTATTTCGCCTTCGATCTACTGCATCTCGACGGACGCAATTTTCGAGGTGTGCCGCTGGTGGAAAGGAAGGCGGTATTGGCCAAGCTGCTGGCCGGCGCTTCGGCGGACGGTGCGCTTCGGCTGAGTGAGCATCTTGAGGGAGGCGCCAACACAATATTCAAACACGCGTGTCGGTTGGGAGCGGAAGGGATTGTTTCCAAATTGGCGACGTCTCGCTACTCGTCGGGAAGGGGAAACTCCTGGTTGAAGTTGAAGTGCTATCGCGAGCAGGAGCTGGTGATCGGCGGGTTCACGCTTCCATCCAATGGGATTCACGGAATTGGTGCGTTGCTGCTTGGGTATTACCGCGGAGGCAAGCTCATCTACGCAGGGCGCAGCGGCACAGGCTTTACGCAGAAGACGCACAGCATGATGCGCGAACGACTTGATGAGCTCGTTCGCAAGGAGTCGCCATTCGATGAGATTCCTGCCAGTGCCGGCCGGGGCGCACGCTGGGTAAAGCCTGAACTGGTGGCGCAAATATCCTTTGCGACATGGACTGCCGACAATCTTGTGAGGCAGGCTGCGTTCAAAGGGCTACGCGAAGACAAGCCCGCGAGATCAGTCCTACGCGAAGTGGCAGAAGGCCCCGCGGTGGAGGCGGAGGTTGATGTGAAGGCAGATGCGTCCGTGAAACACAAGCCGAAGTCAATTGCGGCGAGACGTGTGGCGTCCCCCGCGGCTGACTCGAATGGAGCATTGCCCATTCGCCTTACTCATCCCGACAAGCTGCTCGACCTGGAGTCGGGGCTGACGAAGGATGGGCTGGCCCACTACTACCAGGAAGTGGCGAATTACATGCTGCCGTATATCGAGGACCGACCGCTAAGCCTGGTTCGGTGCATCGATGGCACGGGAAAGGCGTGCTTCTTTCAGAAGCATAAAAACGCCATGCTGCCGGCGGACATCGGGAGCATCGAGATCGCCGACAAAAAGACCGGCACTCGCGAGCCTTACATCACACTCTCTACGTCGAAAGCGCTGGTCGAGTTAGCTCAACTGGGCGTACTTGAGTTGCACCCGTGGGGATGCCGCAACGGGGACATCGAGAAGCCGGACCGGCTGATATTCGATCTCGATCCGGATTCTGCAATTGATTGGAAGACATTGGCCACGGCAGCGGTCGAAGTAAGATCGCGCCTGAAAACCCTCGGCCTTGAGAGTTTCTTGAAGACGACGGGGGGCAATGGTCTGCACGTGGTCGCTCCGATTCGCGCCTCGAACGGATGGCCGTTGGTGAAGGAGTTTGCGCATAACCTGGTGCTCGCCATGGAGAAGAACTCGCCGGAACTTTACCTGACACGTATGACGAAGGCCGCACGAAAAGGCAAGATATATCTTGATTATCTTCGCAATGAACGAGGCGCTACTTCGATAGCTCCCTATTCTCCGCGGGCGCGCTCAGGCATGCCTGTGGCCCTTCCGCTGAAGTGGGAGGAGCTGAAATCCCAGGAGAGACCGCGTTTCCTTGTGTCGGAATTTGCCAAGTGGAAGCCGCGTCTCAAAAAAGATCCCTGGAGTGGAATGAGCGATCTCCGGCAATCTCTTCCCACGTGGGAGAAGTAACGCATCCGGGGAGCCATCCATATATAGTCTGGCTCAATCCTTCGTGAGTCTTGTGCCACTGAGATCACGTCAGAGCAGGGCTGCGGTCCTAAACTACGACGGCGGTATTATCTACTTTCATCATTTCATTCCTAAATAATTGATCTTGAATTACTTGCGCGGATGATCCCGGATCGGACCCTCAATTCATGGGGGAAATCTTCACTCCGGGAGGATTCTTCAGCTTGGAATTGCTGCAATTTCGATTGGGATTTTGACATTGCTAAAGGGGAAATCCCAAACTTTTTCGCCTGAGAAAGACGGATAGAAGCCTACCGACAACCAAATTTCTGGTTCCTGCATCTATTCAAACGCCTCTACACATCGCACACCAGCGCAGCATCCGTTTTTTGAAGCCTTCACTTAATGATTGCGTTGGTCGCTTTGTACTTCCTCGCAGGATGGTTCCAACTTCATGGAGACCTCGGTTCAGAACGCCGCCAACGGGAATAGCGCATTACAAGACCCCAAAATGGACTCTCCGGAGCAGCCGGTTGCCGACTACCTGGTAGCCATTCTTCAAAGTCTGCAGACGATGAAGAATGGTGATTTCAGTGTGCGCCTTCCTGTCTCATGGACCGGACTGCCAGGCAAAATCGCCGACCACTTTAACGAGATTGTCACGGCCAACGAGCGGATGGCATTTGAGTTGAAGCGTGTTGGTCAGGCGGTTGGGAAGGAGGGTAAGACTCGGGAACGGATTCGTGTGGATGAACGGCGCGGCGCCTGGGACGACATGGAGGTTTCAGTCAACACGCTGGTCGAGGATCTGCTGCGACCCACGACGGAAGTTACTCGTGCCATCGCCGCTGTTGCGCAAGGCAATCTGACGCAGACAGTCCGGCTCGACGTGGATGGGCGTCCGCTGGAAGGCGAGTTTCTGCGTTCAGCGAACATCGTCAACACCATGATTCAACAGTTGGGCGTGTTCACTGCGGAAGTGACGCGTGTGGCACGCGAAGTTGGTACGGACGGCAAGCTTGGCGGACAGGCGCAAGTGCCGGGCGTGGCGGGAACCTGGAAGGATTTGACGGACTCGGTTAACTCCATGGCCAGCAATCTGACCGGCCAGGTAAGAAATATTGCGGAAGTGGCAACGGCCGTGGCGAGCGGCGATTTGTCCCGCAAAATCACTGTCGACGTACGCGGCGAAATTCTGCAACTGAAGGAAGCCATCAATACGATGGTGGATCAGCTGCGGTCGTTCGCATCGGAAGTGACGCGCGTTGCCCGCGAAGTGGGAACCGATGGCAAGCTGGGCGGGCAGGCGGTTGTACCGGGCGTGGCAGGAACATGGAAGGATTTGACTGACTCAGTAAACGCGATGGCCGGAAACCTGACGGCGCAGGTCAGAAACATTGCGGAAGTGACAACGGCCGTGGCACGCGGCGATTTGTCCCGCAAGATTACGGTAGATGTGAAGGGCGAAATTCTGGAACTGAAAGACACCATCAATACGATGGTGGACCAACTGAACGCGTTCGCCGGCGAAGTTACACGTGTGGCTCGCGAAGTGGGAACGGAAGGCAAACTTGGCGGCCAGGCAAACGTCCCCGGCGTCGCTGGAACGTGGAAGGATCTTACCGACAACGTGAACTTTATGGCTGGGAACTTGACCGGCCAGGTTCGTAACATCGCAGAAGTGGCAACCGCGATTGCGAACGGTGATCTTTCCCGCAAGATTACAGTCGACGTGCGCGGCGAAATTCTGCAGCTGAAAGAAACACTCAACACCATGGTGGATCAACTGAACCGGTTCGCCGGGGAGGTGACGCGCGTGGCTCGTGAAGTGGGAACGGAAGGCCGCCTGGGCGGGCAGGCCAACGTACCTGGCGTGGCAGGAACCTGGAAGGATCTTACCGACTCTGTAAACTCGATGGCCGGCAACCTCACCGCGCAGGTCAGAAACATTGCCGAAGTTACTACAGCCGTCGCCAGAGGCGACTTGTCGCGCAAAATTACTGTGGACGTGAAGGGGGAGATTCTTGAATTGAAGAACACCATCAATACGATGGTGGATCAGTTGAATGCGTTTGCCGGCGAAGTAACGCGTGTTGCCGGAGAAGTGGGGACCGACGGCAAACTGGGCGGGCAGGCGCAAGTATCGGGCGTGGCGGGAACGTGGAAGGATCTGACCGACAACGTGAACTTCATGGCCAGTAACCTGACCGGCCAGGTGAGAAATATCGCTGAAGTGGCGACGGCAGTAGCGCGCGGCGACTTGTCACGAAAAATCACCGTGGATGTTAAGGGCGAGATTCTGGAGCTGAAAGACACCATCAACACGATGGTGGATCAGTTGAACGCGTTCGCCGCCGAAGTGACGCGTGTGGCTCGCGAAGTGGGCACTGATGGCAAACTGGGCGGGCAGGCGATGGTGCCCGGCGTGGCGGGAACGTGGAAGGATCTGACTGACTCTGTAAACTCGATGGCGAGCAATCTTACAGGCCAGGTTAGAAACATCGCGGAAGTCTCAACTGCGATTGCGACGGGCGACTTATCGAAGAAGATTACGGTGAACGTCAGCGGCGAGATTCTACTGCTGAAGGAAACCATCAATACGATGGTGGATCAGCTGAACCGGTTCGCCGGCGAGGTAACGCGTGTGGCGCGCGAAGTGGGAACCGAAGGTCGTCTGGGCGGGCAGGCGAACGTGCCAAGCGTTGCCGGAACCTGGAAGGATCTTACTGACTCAGTTAACTCGATGGCCGGTAACTTGACGGCGCAGGTAAGAAACATCGCTGAAGTTACGACGGCCGTTGCTCGCGGCGATCTTTCGCGCAAGATTACGGTGGACGTGAAGGGCGAAATCCTCGAATTGAAGAACACCATTAATACGATGGTGGATCAGCTGAACGCATTCGCCGGCGAAGTTACACGCGTCGCACGTGAAGTGGGAACCGATGGAAAGCTTGGCGGCCAGGCGCAGGTTCCGGGCGTGGCAGGAACCTGGAAGGATCTTACCGACTCGGTCAACTTTATGGCCGGCAACCTGACGGCACAGGTGAGAAACATTGCCGAAGTGGCCACAGCCATTGCGAATGGCGACCTTTCACGCAAGATCACTGTGGACGTGCACGGCGAAATTCTGCAGCTCAAGGAAACGCTCAACACCATGGTTGAGCAGCTTCGCTCGTTCGCTGCGGAAGTAACCCGTGTGGCTCGCGAGGTGGGATCGGAAGGCAGGCTTGGCGGGCAGGCCAACGTACCAGGCGTTGCGGGAACCTGGAAGGATCTTACCGACTCAGTAAACGCAATGGCCGGTAACTTGACGGCGCAGGTCAGAAACATTGCCGAAGTTACAACCGCCGTGGCCAGAGGCGACCTCTCACGCAAAATCACGGTGGACGTGAAGGGCGAAATTCTGGAACTGAAGGACACCATCAACACGATGGTAGACCAACTGAACGCCTTCGCTGCTGAAGTTACCCGTGTGGCACGCGAAGTGGGTACAGATGGAAAGCTGGGCGGGCAGGCCGTTGTTCCAGGCGTTGCGGGTACATGGAAGGATCTTACCGACAACGTTAACGTGATGGCTGCAAACCTAACCGAACAGGTTCGCGGCATTGTGAAGGTCGTAACTGCAGTCGCAAACGGGGCACTTACTCAAAAGCTAACTGTGAATGCAAAGGGCGAAGTTGCTGCGCTGGCAGAAACCATCAATAACATGACGGACACGCTGGCCACGTTCGCAGACCAAGTGACGACGGTTGCGCGCGAAGTGGGCGTCGAAGGGCGGCTCGGCGGGCAGGCGAACGTACCTGGCGCCGCCGGTACGTGGAAGGATCTTACCGGCAACGTGAACCTGCTGGCTGATAACCTGACAAACCAGGTTCGAGCAATCGCTGAAGTGGCCACCGCCGTGACGAAGGGCGATCTCACGCGCTCCATTCAAGTGGAAGCCCGAGGCGAAGTGGCCGAGCTTAAAGACAACATCAACACGATGATCGATAACTTGCGACTAACAACGGATCGCAATACGGAACAGGACTGGTTGAAGACGAATCTTGCGCGATTCACGGGGATGCTGCAGGGCCAGCGCGATCTGGGAACGGTAGGCAGGATGCTGCTGTCTGAATTGGCTCCGCTGGTTAGTGCACAGCAGGGCGTAATTTACCAGATGGCGAGTGAGCCGGCGGTGGGCGCCGGCACGCTGACGCTGTTGTCGACGTTCGCGGACTCGCCCGAAGGCAGCAGCGAAGAAGTGCGAGTGGGTGAAGGTTTGATCGGCCAATGCGCCTCAGAAAAACAGCGCATGCTCATCACAGAGTTGCCAAGGAAATCCACGCCAATCCGTTCCGGATTGTTCAAAGCTGTGCCGAAGAACGTGATCGTGCTCCCGGTATTGTTTGAAGACCGCGTGAAGGCAGTCATTGAATTGGCAAGCCTGAGTGCTTTCACCGCTTCGCACCTGGCATTCCTTGAGCAGCTCACTTCCAGTATCGGAATTGTGCTGAACTCAATCGAAGCCACGATGCAGACGGAGGGATTGCTGAAGCAGTCGCAGAATCTCGCTACCGAGCTTCAAACCCAGCAGAAGGAATTGCAGCAAACCAACGAGCAGCTTGCACAGAAGGCGCAGGAACTCGCCGAGCAGAACTTTGAGGTTGAGCGCAAGAATCAGGAGATCGAACAGGCTCGTCGCGCGCTCGAAGAAAAAGCCAGAGAGCTGGCACTTACTTCGAAATATAAGTCGGAGTTCCTGGCCAACATGTCGCACGAACTGCGGACCCCCTTGAATAGCATTCTTGTGCTTGGACAGCAGCTCGCTGAGAACCCGGATGGGAGTCTGTCGGCCAAGCAAGTGGAGTTTGCGCGTACGATCCATGGCGCAGGCACCGATCTGCTGAACCTGATCAGCGACATTCTCGATCTTTCCAAGATTGAATCGGGAACGGTATCTGTAGAGGCGGAAGAGGTCTTCTTCGGAGGCTTGCTTGAGGCTGTCGCGCGTCCGTTCCGGCATGAAGCGGAAAATCGCAAGTTGCTCTTCGACGTGACGGCCGATCCGCACATGGGCCGGAGCCTCGTAACTGACTCGAAGCGTTTGCAGCAGGTGTTGAAGAACCTGCTCTCGAACGCATTCAAATTCACCGAACAAGGGAGCGTTCGGCTCGTCGTTTCGAATGCCAAAGGCGGGTGGAGTGCCGATCACCCAGTACTGAGCGGCGCCGTTTCCGTGATCGCATTCGAGGTCACCGACACGGGCATTGGAATTCCTCCGGAGAAGCAGCGCATCATCTTTGAAGCGTTCCAGCAAGCTGACGCAGGCACGAGTCGCAAGTTCGGTGGAACCGGGTTGGGCCTTGCGATCAGCCGTGAACTTGCCAGCCTTCTTGGCGGCGAAATCCAACTGAAGAGCGCGCCTGGGCAAGGGAGCAAGTTTACGCTCTTCCTGCCTGATACCTATGTTGGACCTGCCGCCGCCAGTACCAGCAAGGTTGAACGGAGCGGCTCATCGCAGGCGAAGCCCGTATTTCTCACTACTGTTACAGTCGCCGAACAGGATGCCAGGATCGCAGACGATCGCGATAATTTAGTCGAGGGCGATGCGGTCCTGCTGATTGTCGAGGACGACCCGCACTATGCCCGCGTGGTGTGCGATCTATCAAGAGATAAGGGATTCAAGGTGCTGATAGCGCATACTGGAAGCGAAGCACTGGCCCTCGCTCAGGAATATCGGCCAACTGCAATTTCACTCGATGTATTCCTTCCTGACATGCTCGGATGGTCCGTCTTGAATCACCTGAAACAGAATCCAAATACACGCCACATTCCCGTGCAGATGCTCACGCTTGATGAAGACCGGCATCACGGACTTTCCCGTGGCGCATTCGGATTCGTAACCAAGCCTTCATCGGCCGACGATCTTGAGGCTGCGCTTACACGCATACGCTTGTTTGCGAAACCCCGTCGCAAACGCCTGCTTGTGGTCGAGGACAACCCGGCCGAACAACTGAGTGTCAGGGAGTTACTGGGTTCAGACGATATTGATATCGATGTTGCTGACTCCGGGTTGTCGGCACTGCAGACACTGCAGGAGGTGAGTTACGATTGCGTTGTGCTCGATCTTCGGCTTCCGGATATGACAGGATTCGAAGTGCTGGAGAAATTGCGCGATAATCCAAAGCTTAGAGACTTACCCGTGGTTGTGTTTACCGGCAGAGAACTTTCGGCGGAAGAGGATGCGCAGTTACGAACACTGGCTCGAAGTGTCGTCGTCAAGGATGTTGAATCGCCAGAGCGGCTTCTCGATGAGACGGCATTGTTCCTTCACCGCGTCATCGGTGATTTGCCTCCAGAGAAGCAAAGAATGCTGGATCGGCTCCATCGGTCAGACGATGCGCTCGCCGGCCGCAAGGTACTTATTGTCGATGACGATGTACGAAATATTTTTGCATTGAGCAGTGTTCTTGAGCGCCGGGGCATGACGGTGCTTTCGGCAGGAACGGGGCGCGAAGCTATCGAGACAATTGATTCGACTCGCGACCTGGCAATCGTTCTGATGGACATTATGATGCCAGAGATGGATGGGTACGAGACGATGCAGGTGATACGCCAAAATCAGGCTTTGCGACGTTTGCCGATCATTGCCTTGACTGCAAAGGCAATGAAGGGTGACCGGGAAAGATGCCTCGAAGCGGGGGCTTCAGAGTATCTCGCGAAGCCCGTGAACACAGAGCAACTGCTTTCAGCGCTTCGTGTGTGGTTGCATCGCTAAGTGAAGAAGCCAGGTCAAAAGGAATAACTTAATGACGACCAACGAGAAGGTCAACATTCTGATGGTGGACGATCAGCCCGCCAAATTGCTGAGCTACGAAGTGATTCTTTCGCAGTTAGGGGAGAACCTTATAAAGGCTACGTCAGCGAAAGAAGCGCTCAGCATTCTGCTGAAAAATGATATTGCCGTGGTTTTGATGGATGTGAGTATGCCGGATGTGGACGGCTTTGAACTAGCCGACTTGATTCGACAGCATCCCCGCTTTCAGAAAACTGCGATTATCTTCATTTCCGGCGTACACCTCACCGATTCCGACAAGATCCAGGGCTATCGAAGTGGAGCGGTCGATTACATCTCTGTTCCAGTCATTCCAGAGGTGTTGCTTTCAAAGGTTGGGATTTTTGCGGAGTTGCACAGAAAGACTCGCATGTTGGAATCGCTAAACAGCGAGTTAGAACACCGCGTCGAGGAGCGCACAGAGGAATTGCGCAAGAGCCAGGAGCAGTTTCGACTTCGCTCGGAGTTGATTGAACTGGCGTCCGATGCAATTACTGTGCGTGACATGGGAGGGTCAACTCAATTTTGGAATGCTGGCGCAGAAGCGCTCTACGGCTGGAGCCGCGAGGAGATGCTCGGCAAAGACATGCATGGCATTCTGCAGACGCTATTCCCAGTTTCGAAAGATGAGGTGGAAACCGCTCTGCGGGAATGCGGATCGTGGCAGGGACACTTGACGCAGAAAACCAAGAGCGGCGCCGAAATCATTGTCTCGTGCCGTAAGACCGTGAATGACGAGGGCAACGCGGTTCTTGAGGTGGGCCGCGATATTACCTCCCAGTTACGAGCGGAAGAGGCGCTGCGTGAAGCCGAAAGACTTGCGGCGATGGGACGGGTTGCCGGCATCATTGCACACGAAATCAACAATCCACTTGCCGCCATCACGAATATCTTTTACCTGCTACGCAACCATCCTTCGCTGGACCGAGACGCCCAGCGCTTCGCGGAGCAGGCCGAACAGGAACTAGACCGTGTAAGTCACATAACTCGTCAAACCCTCAGCTTCTATCGTGAATCGAAGCAACCGATCTCCGTGCATCTGTCGGAATTGATTGACAGCGTACTAGCCTTGCAGGAAAGCGCACTACAGACCAGCCGGATCAAGGTCAAAAAGAAGTATGCGGCCTCAAGTCTCGTCCGGGGATTCCCCGTAGAGCTTCGGCAGGTGTTTCTGAATCTGGTTATGAACGCCAGCCAGGCGATGCCCGAGGGTGGTGTTCTCGGGATCCGCATACGCGAGATCACGGACTGGACAAGGGGGGAACTCAGCTCATCGATCTCAATCCTGGATACGGGGATGGGCATAAACCATGAAGATGTGAGCCGGCTGTTCGAGCCTTTCTTCAGCACAAAATCCACCAAGGGAACTGGCTTGGGGTTATGGATAAGCAAGGGCATCATCCAGAAGTACGACGGCAGGATTTCATGCAGGAGTTACCGTCATGCGAATGGGTGCATTACATGTTTTCGCGTCTTCCTGCCAACCGAGAAGATCCTCCCTTCTCCAACGAGAATCGGCGACGGGGCGCGAAGACTAGATGCGAATGAAGCCCATTCTGTAAATGCCTGATATGTGAGTGGGTGATGGCTGTAGGCTGTGCACCCACGCCATTGCTTTACACTATGAGCAATGCGACACGTGCATTTCCGGGAGCAGGTGGGGGAGCCGAGGCCCTCCTTGAATTGCGGCTTGCCCTTCCAAGTTGTCTCTCGCTGAGGTGGAATGATTTCACGAAAGAGGCGCGAGTTTCTCAAGCTGTGCGCTGCGTCCATGCCGGGCCTGATCTTCGAGCGCAGTGCCAATGCGGGCGCCTATTTCCTCCCCACAAATGCTCCGCAGCACTATCGCACGCCTGACTCAGTGGACCGATATGTAGACCCACTCCCTATACCAAAGCGACTGGCACCGCAAAGAACGAACGCAGTCGAGGCTCAATATCGCATTGGCATGTCGGAGTTCACCAGGCAGATGCATTCTCAGCTTCCTCCCACAAAGCTCTGGGGATTCGAAGGGCAGTATCCTGGACCAACTATCGAGGCGATTCGTGGGACGCCAATTGCGGTGCAGTGGGAAAACAATTTGCCGCTGCGGCATATCTTCGACGTCGACCCGCATATACATGGCGCAATGCCTCCGACGCCTGCTGTAAGAACCGTTCCGCATCTTCACGGCGCACGCACCAATTCGGAAAGTGATGGACTCCCGGAGAAGTGGTTCACGCCCGGACAATCGGCGCACTATCACTACCCCAATAGCCAGCCCGCGACAACCCTTTGGTACCACGATCATGCAGTCGGCATTACTCGGCTGAACGTATATGCCGGATTGTCAGGTTTCTATCTTCTGCGCGATCACGAAGAACTTGCAATGGGATTGCCATCGGGCGATTATGAGATCCCCCTTCTAGTGCAGGACCGCACGCTAGATGAAGCGGGCCAGCTCGCCTACACACCCACACACGAAGATGGCGCGAAACTCGAACCGGGGGTTTGGGGACCGGAGTTTTTCGGCGATCTTCCAGTCGTCAATGGGGCAATCTATCCTTACCTGGATGTTGAACCGCGGCCTTATCGACTTCGAATTCTCAATGGCGCGAACTCACGATTTTTCAATCTATACTTCAATCTTGCCAAGCGATCTACCGACATCCCTTCCCTTGTTCCGATCATCCAGATTGGAAGCGATGGCGGTTTTCTGCCTAAACCCGCATCGTTGAGTAAGCTCCTGCTGGGACCTGCCGAACGTGCCGATGTGGTCGTCGACTTCACCGGGCATGAAGGCAAGACGGTGACTTTGTCCAACGACGGAGCCGCGCCATTTCCCGGCTGGGAGATGATGGTCATGCATCATCCGCAGTTATATGAGTTAATGCAGTTTCGCGTAACCCTTCCATTCTCTGGAAACAATAAAACCATCAGCCTGGCGCCTTCGATGTCTTTTTCGAAACTGGACGAAGCTGCCTCCGTGATCACAAGGGACTTCACATTATCCGAGCAATTGGACGCTCAGGGGCGGTCGCTTGGTGTGCGGATCAACGCCAAGGGATACGACGATCCGGTTACGGAAGTAGTGCAATTGAATACGATTGAGAAATGGCGGTTTATAAATACAACGGACGATGCTCATCCCATGCACTTGCACCTGGTGCAGTTTCAGATTGTCCAGCGACAGGGTTTTGATCCTTCAGCTCTGCAAAAGGGCATTCTGCAGTTGGTGGGGACTCCACGCCTGCCTGCCGCTAACGAAGCCGGGTGGAAAGATACAGCTATCGTAAATCCGCGAGATGTACTGACCATTATTGCTCGGTTCGAAGGTTATACAGGCCGGTATGTCTTTCACTGTCACATGCTGGAACATGAAGACAACGACATGATGCGGCCATTTGAGGTTGTATCCCAAGACCCTCGGAAATAGCTTCGATGTTTCCCTTCGAGCAACGCTTGCAAGGCGGACGCATCTAAACGGTCTGTTGAGGCTCTCGGCATTTGCGCGCGCCTCGTGCGCTTCTGCATGTGTCCCGAGCCAAGACGGCCTAACACTGTCGACCTTTTCAATTCTCCAATGCACTTATTCAAAACATAGATTCCAAAGGCGGTAACATGAAATCCTTGCCCGGCGTTCTCCCCGCACTTCTCATGCTGGCCACACCGGCATTAGCAACCGTCACCGTAACCAGCCCAACGGCTGGGACAGTAACTACGTCTCCTGTGCACTACGTCGGCAGCGCAACCGCCAGCACCTGCGCCGCAGGCGTGGCGTCGATGGGGGTCTACGTCGACAATGTGAAGGTCTACGTTGTGAATGCCACCTCATTGAACACCGAGATCACTATGAGCGTTGGCTCGCATAACACGACAGTGGAAGAATGGGACAAGTGTGGAGGGGCCACGGTTGACCATATTGCGTTGACTGTCGAGGCGACTGCCGCGCCCACTGTTGCCATTACCGCCAAGTCCAGTACGATCACCTCTGGAAGCTCTTCCATGTTAACGGTGACTGCAACTAACTCTAGTTCGGTAATCATTACTGGATCGAATGGCACATCTTATACCCTGGGAGCGACCGGTGGAACCGAAACAGTGACACCGACGGCGACGACGACTTACACCGCGGCGGCCTCCGGATCGGATGGGAAAGCTTCAAATGCCGCGACCGTCACCGTGATTCCTGCATCCGATCTTGATTCCATCAGTCACGTCGTTTTCATGCTGCAGGAGAATCACTCCTTCGACAATTACTTCGGCATGCTGAATCCTTACCGCAAATCCAACGCTTGGGATGTGGGCGAGGACGGTGTGACTTACAGCGTCGATGGTATTGATGACAAACTGGATACGATTAGTAATAAGAACGATGCTGGGACAGTCTATCCGCTCTTTAAGTTCAAATCTACATGTGTCGACGATATGAGCTCCGATTGGCTTTCGAGTTACGGAGACGCCAACACCTACGACTTTCTGTATACGCGGCCAATTCTGATGGATGGCTTTGTTCACAACGCCGAAGGTTTTGCAAAGAGTTGCGCGAATGGTGGCGGTGCCTGCTCGGGAGCGTTCACAGACACGAATGGCGAACGCCCCATGGGCTACTACGATGAAGACTTTTTGAATTATTACTACTACATGGCGTCGCAATTTGCGGTGTCCGATCGCTGGTTCTCACCTGTATCAAGTAAGAGCATTGACAACCGCATTGCAACTTTCACTGGCGGCACCACCCAAGGTCTGGTCCGGGATCCAGGTGGCGATGACCACTTGTCTCAGCTGAATATCTCGACCATTTTCCAGGAGCTAGATGCGGCCAATGTTTCATGGAAGATTTATTACACGGTAACCGAAGGCTATTGTCTTGAAGAAGACGACTGCAGTGGCTCAGCCTATGACAAGTATCCCGCTACGGACTTCTCTACTCTCAGTTACTCGTTTCAATATCTGCACGAGAATCCGACAGGCGGCGCATGCGCTGCTCCCACGGTTCAATCGAGTGCGGTTGGCGACGCGTCCAATTCATTCTGTATCGACACCGCTCACATTGCCCCGCTGTCCACTTATTACAGCGATCTGACGAACAATACGCTTCCCAGCTTTGCATTTATTGAGGCCGGATACGGCCACAACGACGAGCACCCCGGTTCGGGACAGACAATCTTGAATGGCCAGGCTGAAGTGGCCCAGGTTGTGAACAGCCTGATGACAAGCCCATCTTGGAAGGATACCGTCTTTTTCCTCGGCTACGACGAGGGCGGTGGGCCTTACGACCACGTCCCACCGGTGCCCGGCCACTCCAACGAAAACACCGATTCTTCGCTTGGATCCATTGCGGATATCTCAACGATCGCTGTGAACGCGGACTCGTATGATCCCTGTGTGCCATCGGGCGGAACGCCGACCTTGCATTGCGACCTTCTGTCCAATTATCCGGGCGCAAACGCATCAGACGCACCATCGGTCGACGGCTTCGCAGCGCAGCTTGGGTTCCGGATACCTAATATGATCATCTCGCCGTTCACTAAGAAACACTACGTGTCGCACACACCGATGGATCACACGGCGGTGATCAAGTTTGTCGAGAACCGGTTTATCGGTAGCTCGGCGCACCTGACACCGCGGGATGCGGCACAACCCAATCTGCTGGAATTCTTCGATTTCACGGCGCCACAGTGGGAAACCCCGCCGACACCACCGAGCCCCGTCACAGCCGAATCGCTCGGCTACAATTCCTGCACTCCCGCGGAGATGGGGCCGTAAGCAGTTGGCGCGTCTCCGTTCGCGACGGCCGACGTACCCCGCAGGCAAAAGGAGATGTTGCCCGCAGAGTCCGTTGGCCTGCTGAACTTTTGCCGAAGCGATAAAGCCGGGGAAAGCAGGCATGGCGAACTCTTGATAAACTTTCATGGACCAACGTTCTGGAGGATGATTCTGCATGAGGTGGCTTGCAGTTCCGTTGCTCTTCCTTACGCTGCCACTCCTCTGTCAAATCAACGAAGGTGAATTGCGCATTCGTGTGGCGGACCCCTCCGGTCTCGGCATAAGAACAGCCATCCAGATTCTCAGTGCCGCAGATCAGTATCGCAGCACCCTTTCAACAAGCGATGAAGGATATCTGCGGGTGCAGCGGCTGCCTTATGGAATTTACCAACTTCGTATCGAAAAGTCCGGATACGCGTCTCAATCACAACTGGTAGAGATTCGCTCGTCGCTACCTGCTGAAGTCAAAATTCTGCTCAGGCTGGCAACTGTGGATCAATCCGTGACCGTGAACGCCATGGATACAATGGCAAATCCATATCAACCGGGTTCTGTCAGTCAGATCGGTTCGGAGTTTATCCAGAACAGGCTCGGCTCCGTTCCGGGCCGTGACCTGCAGGACCTGGTGAATTCGCAACCGGGTTGGCTCTACGAAGGCAATGCCGTGCTGCATCCGCGGGGATCTGAATATCAGACACAATTCGTGGTGGATGGTATCCCTCTGACAGATAATCGCTCGCCCAGTTTTGGTCCTCCGATCGAAGCCGATGACGTCGAATCAATGAGCGTTTTCACCGCGGGTATTCCTGCGGAATATGGCCGCAAGATGGGTGGCGTGGTTGAAGTAAATACTCTGCAGGACCCTCAGCTGGGTTTTCATGGCCAGTTCGTTATGTCCGGCGGAAGCTTCAACTCAGGCGGCGCATTCGGCAAGGCACAATACGTGTGGGGCAAGAATACGTTGGGCGGCAGTGCGAGCGGGAGCACAACGGAACACTACTTGAACCCTGTAGTTCCTCAAAACTTTTCGAACACTGGAACGGTTGGTGATTTTTCCCTGTCCTACTCACATGACCTGACACCGAACGACCGGTTCAAACTCACCATTCGCCACGAGCTTGCCCGCTACGATATTCCGAATGAAATGGTGCAGCAGGCCGCCGGGCAGCATCAGAACGCCGATAACTTCGAGACGATTGGCATTGCATCATACGAACACATCTTCTCTCCATCTGCAGCAGCCGATCTGCGCGGTATGGTTCGCGACAACTCGAATGATTTCAATTCCAATCCAGAGTCGACGCCAATCATTGTCTTGCAGCATAACTGGTTTCGAGAGGGCTACGTCAAAAGCAGTATCACTTTTAATCACGGGCGCAATGAGTGGAGAGCGGGCATTGAATCTGACAACACTTTCCTGAACGAGAAGTTGAACTACAACATCACCGACCCCACTCAATTCGATCATGGCTCGCCAACAACATTTGCTTACCAGGCAAATCGACCAGATCTGGAGCAATCCGGATTTGTGCAGGACATGATTCGATTGCTCAACTGGACAATCAATGCCGGCCTGCGCTGGGATCACTACCAACTGCTTCTCAACCAACGCGCGCTGCAACCGCGATTCGCTGTTTCCCACTACTTTCAGAATCATGACGCTGTCATTCATTTCTCTTATGACCGGATATTTCAAACGCCTTCCTTTGACAATATTCTGCTATCTAGTTCTTCAACCATCGCATCGATCGATCCAACGGGGTTTCTCAACCTGCCTGTTAAGCCATCGCAAGGCGACTATTATGAAGCCGGATTGACAAAGGTCTTCCTCGGCCACTTGAATCTCGGGAGCAATTACTTCAGAAGAGCGGTTGATAATTTCGCCGATGACAGTCAGATCTTTAACACCACAATCAGCTTTCCCATCTCTTTCCGCAAAGCGATTTTATACGGAGCTGAAGGCAAGATTGAGGTGCCTGATTGGCATCGTTTCTCAGGCTTTGGGAGCTACTCCTATATCGTGGGCAATGCCTGGTTCCCGGTCACCGGGGGCCTCTTCTTCGGCTCAGATGCGAGCCAGGCTGCGTTGCAGCTGAAAGGGCACTCCCCGGATTCACAGGACCAACGCAACACCGTGCGGGGGCGTGTCCGTTATCAATTGACTCCGCGCGTCTGGGCAGCATTCGGCGTGCAATTTGACAGTGGTTTGCCATTCGACTTCGATGGCAGCCCGGCCACCGCGTTTGCCCAGTATGGTCAGTCGGTCTTTAACCGCATCAACTTCGCGCGCGGACGTATCGATCCCGCGTTTCAGGCCAACGCATCGGTTGGGGCCGACGTATATCGATCGGAACGCGTGAAGATGCGCTTCCAGGCAGACGGCCAGAACTTGAATAATGTTTTGAATGTAATTGACTTCGGCGGACTGTTTTCCGGAAATTCAATTGGTCCGCCGCGATCCATGTCCATGCGTCTCGCGACCGAGTTCTGAGCGCGTTATCCGCTGGAACGCCCGGACCATTCCACAGAGCAATCGTTCTCCTGCAGTTATTCCTTGATGTGAAAGATTCCGGTCACCACAGGACTATCTTTTCTTCCCGGGACGCTTGCGAACGCCTTGACGGTCAGTACACTGGTCTTCACTATGATTGGCGCGTGGTAGACCGGAGACTTGGAGACCGGCTGAGATCCGTCGACCGTGAAATGAATCGTTGCGCCAGGTGTTTTGCATTGAAGGGCAACTGCGACTTCCTTGTCGAATAGACCGGGCTTGGGAGCGAAGGCAGGCTCTACTGCCGCTCGAGTCCGATCTTGCGCGGTATCGGCGACTCTTGCAGGCGATTCCGCCTGGGAAGGCACGCTGCTTGTTGTCACTGCCTTTCCATCTTTGGGAGGCGCATCAGGGCTCAACATAAGTGACGTGAGGTAGGCGCGCTGGAAATCGTGCACGGGCCAGCCCAGGTAATAGGTGTTCCATTCCTTCATCAAGGCTGCACCGGCGTGATAAGACTTCGCAACCTCCGCTGCCCGCACTGGCTCAACCGCGGCGATGAAGAGATCTATCCGCGTCATATTCAGAGCATCCCTCACAGTAACGAAATAGAGGCCCGCTGAAGGAACAGCGAGCGTGATGGAGGGTCCGCTCTTCTCAAATTCGAGATGGAATTGTCGTGCGTGCGAGCGATCCAGTGGTCGAAGATCATAGGTATAGTGGCCGTTCGACATGCGCGCCGCCAATCCCTCGACATGGACTCGATTGTCTGAATCAAGCACTGCGACTTGCTCATCGCGCGGTAGTCGAAACCCTCGCTGAGCGGTGGGTCCGGCCACTGAACCATCGACACTGGCTGCGAGCGACTGGTGAATGCGCGCGAGCAGGTCGACAGCGAGCGGCTCGGGAGTAAGAAAGAGTGCAGGTACTCGAAACCCGCGCGAACAGTCTTCTGCGGTGAAGCATTCGTACAAAATAAGTTGACCGTCCGGCAGCAAAACCGTGATCGAACTACTTACATCTTCCGCGCCCGGACGCAGAAGTGATCCCGCCGGAACGTAAGCACCGGGAAGAATCGGCGCGTCTCTGCCATCCACATGCCAGGAACCCCGAACTTGCCAGGCGAGGCCTGAACTTGCTTCATCCGGCCTTTGAGCGGAGACGGTGACGGCGAACAGAAACGACAAGAGCAGAAGAAAAAATGTGTTTCTACGAACGAGCGCAAGGCAGCAACGACGAAAGTGAAAAGACATGAACTCTTACCTCATGCATCCATTCTTTTTATAGCAATATCCAACCGTCATCCCGGTCATAAGCAACGGTTCGCTCAATTGGGCCATCAAAGTCCATTGTCAGTCCTTGGGACGAGTGGTGGTTTCAGAGCGATTCCGTTGCTTATTCACTTTGATTTTCACAGAGGGGCTATGCAACTGGATCAGTGTGATCGGAGCCGGGAGCATCGCTCCAATGTTGCAAATGAGTAGCCTTCGTGTTGACCGCTTTCCCCTGCGGCCAATTTATTTGGATTCAGTTTTACAGTGGAAGGGTGCCTGTATGTCTAAACATTTAGTTTGTCTCGGTTTGGTTGATTCGTCAAAAAAGTCTTTCAGAACCCTTGAATTGGTTAAGCATTCAGTTCTTGCCTCACTCGCATTCATAATGCTTTGCTTTCTCGCAGTCGGTGTCGGAGCTCAATCGCCCACGCCGGTGCCGTCTCCTACATGGCGGTACGACATCACGCATCAAGGCCAGAACACCCAGGAAACAGCGCTGACACCCGCCAATGTGAATGTGAATTCCTTCGGCAAGCTTTTCTCGCTTGGGGTAGATAGCACTGTCTATGCTCAACCGCTTTATTTGCCCGGGCTGAAGATGGGCGACGGCCAGTTGCACAATGTTGTATTTGTAGCCACGGAAAATGACTCGATCTATGCCTTCGATGCGGATTCGAATGGCGGCTCCGATGCTTCCCCAATCTGGAAGATCACACTGCTTGACGCCGCGCACGGAGCGGGTGCAGGAGCGACGGCGGTGCCTGCCGATCCGCAAGGGATTGCGCCTCAAGGGGACATCGGTCCTACAATCGGCATTACTGGCACACCTGTCATCAACCCAGCGACAAATACGATGTACGTTGTGGGCAACACGCTTGAGAGTGGCACCTATTTCTCGCGGTTACACGCGATCAATATTCTCACCGGAGCGGAGCAGTCGAGTCCCACCGTGCAAAAGACTCCCGTGGTTGTTTCGGCCACTGTGACGGGCACCGGAGAAGGAAGCTCCGGCGGCCAACTTGCGTTCGACCCACTCATTGAGAATCAGCGCCCAGCGTTGGACTACTACAACGGCTATGTTTATATCGGCTATGCCGCACATGGAGACATTGGCCCGTTCCATGGATGGCTCTTCGCGTACAACGCCACAACGATGGCGCAGTCTGCCGCGTTATGCCTTTCGCCGAACGACTATGGGTCAGGTATTTGGGGATCGGGAGCAGGTCTGCCGATTGACGCCGATGCGACCGGCGGACGCATGTTTGTGTCGACGGGCAATGGCACGCATACAGTCGTTCCTCCATTCAATGCAAATACCGAGTATGGCGAAAGCATCGTCACGTTTAATCTTGCGAATGGCGGACTCACTCCGACCGATGAGTTTACTTCCTACAACTACCAGACACTGAACGATTCCGATCTGGACCAGGGAGCGGGAGGAGTTCTCATGCTTCCGGACCAGCCCGGTGCAAATCCGCACATTCTGGTGAACGCGGGCAAAGAAGGGCGGATCATCGTGTTGAACCGCGACAACCTGGGCGGATTCAACAGCGGCGGCACTTCCAACACCAATGCGCTTCAAGACATCACCGGCGAGATCGGCGGCATGTGGGCCACCCCTGCCTATTGGAACGGCAATGTTTATATCTGGGCAAGCAAAGACTATCCCAAACTGTTTCCACTCACGAACGGAGTCTTGGCCAACGACCCATCAAGCCAATCGTCGATATACTCAGCTTTCCCCGGTCCATCCTTCTCCATATCCTCGAATGGAACGCAGAACGGCATCGCCTGGGCTGTGCGCTCAGACCAATACGTGACCTATGGAGGGGCGGTGCTGTACGCATGGCCCGCGACTAACCTGACCACTCCGCTCTACGAGAGTGACACCAATGCGGCGCGCGATGCCATGGGCACTGCCACCAAGTTTTCCATTCCCGTGGTAACCAACGGCAAGGTGTACGTGACAGCCCAAAACCAGGTGGATGTGTACGGACTTCTCAACGGGGAGCCTGGGGCGGCTACGCCAACGATTTCTCCGAACGGCGGAACATTCTCTTCAACGCAGAGCGTAACGCTTTCGAGCACTACACCTAACTCACAGATCTTCTATACGCTCGACGGTTCAACTCCAACACCCGCGTCGACGCTCTACACGGCGCCCATCGCAATCAGTACGGACACCACCCTGAGAGCCATTGCGAGCGCGCCCGGCTTTATCCAAAGCCCCATCGGCAGCGCCGTCTTCAGCTTCATAGACCAAACGCCCCAGATCAGCTTCTCGCCGGCCGCTGGAACGTTCTCGAGCGCCCAGACGGTGACTCTCTCCGACGGAGATGCCAACGCAAATATCTATTACACAGTCGACGGATCCACCCCATCCGCATCCTCGACGCTTTATACAGCGCCGATCAAGGTTGGGGTTTCGGAAACTATCAAAGCGATAGCAATTGATCCCAGCCTCTCAAACAGCGATATCGCAACTGCCGCTTACGTGATTCAGGCAGGCGGAACGACAATCGATTTCGCAAACGGATTCTCATCGACCACTGGTTTGACAATGAACGGAAGCGTCAAAGCCTCCAACGACTCCCGCATGCAGTTGACTGATGGCGGACTGAATGAAGCCGGCAGCGTGTTCTGGAATACGCCTATCAATATCCAGGCATTCACCAGTGTCTTCACTTTCCAGTTGTCTTCGGCCCAGGCAAATGGCTTCACTTTCACCATTCAAAACAACTCACCGACGGCCCTCGGTGGGGATTCTGCCGGCCTCGGTTACCAAAACATCCCAAACAGTGTCGCTATCAAGTTCAACTTCTATAACTACAACAACGAGGGAAGCGATTCGACCGGATTCTATACCAACGGCGAAGCGCCCGTTACGCCAACTGTAGACATCTCTCCAAGCGGAATTCAGCTGAACAGCGATGACGGCATAACCGCCACGGTTACCTACGATGGCACCACGCTCACGTTGAATCTTCTCGACGGCGTGACCGGCGACAAGTTCACTTATTCGCAGGCGATCAATATTCCCCAGACGGTGGGTGCTAATACCGCCTACGTCGGCTTTACGGGCGGCTCAGGAGGACTTTCAGCGAGTCAGAAACTCACTAGTTGGACTTACACGACCCAGGCGTTGCCACCGGCATTTACTCCCGCGGCCGGCACCTACGGAGCCGCGCAGAGTGTGGCCTTGAGCAGTGCCACTTCAGACGCGGCCATCTATTACACAACCAGCGGAAGCACACCTTCAGCAGGATCCACACAATACTCGGCGCCCATCTCCGTAAGCGCGTCTGAAACAATCGAAGCGATTGCGATCAGCCCCACGCTGGGCACAAGCATGATCGAGAACGCTGCTTATGTCATCCAGAGCGGTGGGGGAGGGGCAGGAGGCGCATTCTCATTGAGTGCTACCACGGCGGCCGCTGTCGCCCAGGGAGGTTCGACAACCTCGACCCTCACAATTACGCCAAGCGGAGGCTTCACGGGTTCGGTGGCACTGACATGCGCTGTCAGCGGGGTTGCAGGTGCTGCAAATATCCCGACGTGTTCTGCAAGCGCCCCCCCAACCATCTCGGGAACGGCTGCAGTAACATCCACAATAACCATCAACACGCAGGCAACAACCAGCACCGGAACCTACACGGTGACAGTAACTGGCAATGCAGGAGGCGTCTCCCAGACTGCGACGGTCCCGGTGACGGTGAACCTACCTTCTGTGTACACGTTGAGTGGCACCGCAGCCACGATCGCTGCTGCCGGAGGAAGCGCAACTTCTACTATTACGGTCACTCCCAGCGGTGGCTTTACCGGCACTGTGACGCTGACTTGTGCTCTAACCTCCAGCCCAGCCGGAGCGATGGATCCGCCGACATGCACCGCGGCCCAGCCTGCAGTCGTCTCGGGGGCAGGCGCTGTGACTTCGACCATCACGATTAATACAACAGGACCCTCGACCGCGGCTCTCCACTACCCTCAACGCAATTTTGCTCTCGGCGGCGGAACACTCGCAGTTCTTATCTTCTTCCTGCCGTTCCGTCTGCGTAGATGGAGGGTGCTCTTGAGCCTGGTGCTCGTCACTGCAATTGCCGCATTCTGCGTAGGATGCGCCAGCGGTGTTCCAGCGAACGACCCATCCAATGCAGGGACAAGCGCCGGAAGCTACGTCATCACCGTGACAGGGACAAGCGGCACAGCCTCGGTAAACACTACGGTCAATCTCACGGTGAACTAAGGACTGCTGCAGCGGTCTGAGTTCTGAAACATTACTGCCGGCATTCGTTCAATCGATCTCACTTTCGATAAACAAATGCCGGCAGTTTTTTCTGCGCCCGGTTGATGTTTCATACCATCGAAACCCTTTAAAGTTATATGACACTTACAGACTCGCTATTGAGTTCACTTCTCAAACAGCGGCATGGGCATAACTTGTTTCTTTGCAATTGCAACTCGCAACTTATCTCTAGTTCGATCAGAGCTATCGGACTTTATTTCCGTATGAGCTAAAGTTATTAAGCATTTTTTGTGTGATCAAGGTCACTGTTACGTTTAATGTATGTGCTATTCTGCTCACAATTCATCATTAACACAATGTACGAGAAAATTTGAACGACAAATTTGCGGGCTCTAGAAACCCGTCATTGCGAATAGGCATAGCCGCGCACGTATAGGTAAAGTCTGTTCTTTTCTTGCACTTGGATCATGCACATTTGAATATTGCGAGATCTGACAGCTTCCAGATTCTGCGCGTCCCCATGTGTCTTTATCACTCTCGAAGAAGTTCTCCTTTTGAGATGCCGATATAGATCAGATGCGACCAGGGACCGTCGGGTTGGATCCAGCGACGGAATTTTACGTTGTCGAAGGAATATTTCACTTTTGGGGGATCAATGAAACGGCTTCTCTGCTCTTTATCATTGTTGATGGCTGGAGTTGTTCCAGGGTATGCGATAACCGTGACAACACCCGCAAGTGGCGCCCAGGTTACTTCGCCCTTCCAGCTGACGGCCAGCACTTCTACCTGCTCTTCAAAACCAGCAGCCTCAATGGGTTACTCCATCGATTCGGGCACGACCACCATCACCACGACTTCATTCACAGCAGCGGTAAGCGCACCCACCGGAGCGCACGTTTTGCACGTGAAATGCTGGGGAACAAAAGTCAATCAAGAGGTGTCCATAGATATTACTGTCATCCCTTCGACTGTGAGCACTCCGACGCTTTCACTAGCCTCGGGAACCTATAAGTCCGCGCAGAGCGTTGCCTTGGCTGACGCAACTCCCGGTGCAATCATTCATTACAGCTCCAACGGGGTTGCGCCAACCACGTCTTCCGCGGTTTATGAAGGTCCTATCACTATTTCCGCAAGCACTGTCCTTGAGGCGATTGCCGTCGTTAGTGGGAAGACTACCAGCGGCTTTGCGCGCGGCAGCTACGTCATTACTCCACCCTCAACCCCACCTGTCATCCCATCCAACGCCATCGTGGCCTCCAATCTGCATCGGCTTGATACTTGGCAGTTTAACCACGATGCGGGTACGCCAGGAACCGCGGTAGGAGAAACAAGCCTCGTCAGCACACCATCGCAAAACGGCAGCGCGCGGCGATTCGCTTCCGCCTATACAGATGCCGGCGGTGAGATATTCAGTGTTCCGTATGCGAACGATGTCGTATCAAAGAATTTCGTCTACGACGGTTGGGTGTGGATCGAGGCCGGGAGTTCATTGTCCAATCTTGAAATGGATTCAAACCAGGTAATGGCAGATGGAAAAACCGTAATATATGCATTTCAGTGCAGCGGCTATTCCAAGAAATGGGAATACAGCGGCGCCGGGGCCACATGGGTCTCTTCCTCTCAACCGTGCAACGTCTCTACATGGCAAACCAATGCCTGGCACCACGTTCAGATCAGCTATTCGCGGGACGACTCGGGAAATGTAACGTATCACTCCGTATGGTTGGATGGCGACGAGCAACCCATCAACGCGACCGTCCCGTCAGCTTTTGCGCTAGGTTGGCAGGTTGGAGTAGTGCAAACCCAATTCCAGCTTGATGGCCTGGGAGCAAGCGGCTCCAGCACTGTTTATCTGGATAGCTTGACCATTTCTCGCTGGTAGAACCAACTATGATTCGGCATGATGCAGGGAGCCTGCGAATAGATGCTTGCATCATGCCGTTTATATTCAGACGCTCCTTCGTGAAGCATCGACCTTCGCGGGACGCCATCAATCAACGGGGCTTAGCTAGTTAATAAAAGCGTCACAAAGCTCACGATGTAGGGGCAGATTCGATCCAATGTGCTCTATGATTTCACGAAGAGAACATAGCTTATGATCACGTCAATAGAAACTCGTCAATCGAACACTAATGTTGCTGTTTTCCACTTATCCCAGGTTAAATCGACTCTAAATAGCGCACAACTTATGTAATATGATCCTAGCTTTGATTGATGCGGTATTTCTTTAATTAGTTGCCTGGACGTCGGGAGGCTTTGGATCTTCCGAGAACGATAAGTGGTGATTTACTCGAACACCATATCATTCTCTCCTCCTTGTTAGTTTAGAGTGTCCGGCACTATCGAACGGCACACCGTTCGGTGGCCCACACTCGAGAGATAAATTGAAAGAGGCTGCTGAGTTCCGTTCAGGCACGTAGTATGACGGCGCTTCAGACTAGCCCGATCGATCCACACCACATAATTCGGCTCCTTTCGCCGCTTCTCCGCGACGTCGGGAAGTCATGTGCCAACTTTCAACTTTTACGGGCTATAGATCTCCCGTTGAGGCATACTCATGATTCTGTCCCCCTCCGTCCCTAGCATCAATATGCTCAAGAAGATCTCACTCACTTCCTCTCTATCAGCGGTCCTCGCCGTTTCTCTGCACGCAGGCGTAATTGTGAACAGTCCTTCCAGCGGCAGTCAGGTTGGAGCGCCTTTTACCCTGTCGGCTACTGCGGCAACCTGCTCATCGCAATCAGTAGCAACGATAGGCTATTCAATCGACAGCAGTGCCGATACGTCGGTCTCGACTGGCACCTCCGTCGAGAAATCCGTCACGATCGGAACTGGCTCGCATACCCTGCATGTAAAGGCATGGGGCGATCATGGATCCTCATGTGTGACCGATGTTCCCATCACCGTCTCGGCAGCTGAGAATGCCGCCATTGTTCCTTCAAATGCAGCAAGTGTCAGCAGCATTCAGGCACTGGGCGGTTGGCAGGCTGCCCACGATGACGGAGGACAGGGCAACTCGAGCGGAAGCATGATCCTGGTCAATTCACCGTCACACAGTGGCACCGCCCGCGAGTTTGTTACTAGCTTCTCAGGGAATGGGGACGAGCGTTATTCGGTCAATTTCGATGACGATTCTTCCGCGACCAATTTTCTTTACGACGGATGGGTGTATTTTAAGAGCTCTTCTTCAATCATTGGAAATCTGGAGATGGACTTGAACCAGGTGATGCAGAATGGCCAAAATGCAATTATTGCGATGCAGTGCTCGGGCTATTCAGGAACGTGGGAATACACCAAGAACGCAGGAACGCCTGAAAAACCAATTGTCGAATGGAAGCCGTCCAAAGCAACTTGCAATCCGCGAAATTGGAGTCCCAATGAATGGCATCACGTTCAGATCCAAACTTCCCGGGATGACTCCGGAAACGTAACCTATCATTCGGTTTGGCTGGATGGCCACAAACAGAGCATCAATGTAACTGTCCCCTCTGCATTTGCACTAGGTTGGGCGCCTACACTGCAAACGCAGTTTCAGGTTGACGGCTACGGCGGAAGCGGGAAGTCCACCGTTTATTTGGATAACCTGGTTGTATATCGGTGGTGAAGGGGATGCTGTTCGACTGAACAGCCAATATACCCTAACTGCTTTAGCAGCCGGACTGGAAAACTCAAAGCCCTTTGCAAACCGCAAAGGGCTTTGCTGTCTGAACCGTTGGTTTCTCGAATTCCAACTTTTGCATCACGCTCGCCGCTGAATCACCCCACCTTCACGCAGTCCGCATCTCCTCTTGGGCACTGCTGCGGTCGTCTCCTTACGACCGCACCGCTCCAACCCGCAAACACCCTCACGATCAAAAGACGCATCTCACCGTTTGTGAGGATTATGTAGCTGTGTTCGTTGGTCGAAGCTGCATCCATCCAGGTGACTGACTATCGAATTCAGACCGGCAATGCCGCCGATTGAACATTGCCTACTCCAAGTCCCTCCAAGGATACGCATGTCCTCCTACAGTTATTCAACGCACTTGCTGCGCGGAGCACTCTCTTCATCCTCGATTGAATCCGCAAGTGCGCCCATTGTGCGAATTGGGTCTGGTCTCGTCTCTGATAGCGATCAGGCAGAAATATTGGCCCGCGTTCGCAATGGAGATCACCACGCTTTCGCACAGCTCTACTCAATACACAAAAAGCATGTTTATTCTCTCTGTTTCCGCATCGCAGGCAGTGTAGAGGAAGCGGAGGACCTAACGCAGGAAGCGTTCCTTCAGATTCACCGTAAGATCCATACCTTTCGGGCCGAATCTGCTCTTTCCACCTGGATTCACAGATTGACTGTTAACGTCGTTCTCATGCACTTGCGCAAAAAGGGTCTTCAATTGAACTCCCTGGACGAAATGATGGATCCAGCTTCTGATCACAGGACAGGGAGGATTTTCGGAGCTCGTGATCTCGCTCTTTCCGGAGCCATAGACCGATTAACATTGCAACGCGCGATCGACGATCTGCCGGCAGGCTACAGGCTCATTTTTGTGCTTCATGATGTCGAAGGGTTTGATCACAACGAAATCGCAGGCCTTCTCGATTGTTCGGTAGGTAACAGCAAGTCTCAACTGCACAAAGCGCGGTTGAAGTTGCGGAGGTTTCTGCTCAATCATTCGCAGCGGGAGGACCAAGATGAAGCAATTCGCCAATAACCCGCGCTGCGAAGAATTCCACTCGCAGCTCGCAGACATAATCGGCTCAGGGGAAATGATCGCCAATCATCCGCACCTTCAAAGTTGCGAACTATGTCGCGCCCTTCTAGCCGATCTTAACGTCATTGCTCAAGCCGCCCGCCAGTTGTTCCCCGTTCAGGACCCTCCGATCGCGCTTTGGGGAAACATCGAATCGGCAATTGCACGGCAGGACGCTCTGGACCGACGATGACGGCGCAGTACCTTCGGACCAACGGCAGGAAACCGCATCGACCGTGGCTCTCACTGTCTATCCAAAAGATTTTTGGGAAAGCGGAACCTGTGCTGGATTGGACATAGGAACAATGGCCGCACGATTTTTTTTGTTGCTATAGCCGAACAGGAATTTACTTGCATCATACATTAGAGTGCTTGCGGAGACATGGATCTCGCTTGCTCAATGATCAACATGGAAGGCTGCATCTATGCCAGCTAAATCGTCACGAGCGTCGTGCGCGCTTTCGTTGTCTTTGGTTGTTTTCGGAGCTATGCTGTCGCTGACAGCAAACGCCGCGTCCTGCAAAACACAATCGCAAATGACGCCTGCTCAACGCGATGCCATATCGGGTGCAGCCCGCGCAATCGCCAATGAAGTCAAGACGGGAGACGTACAAACCGTTCGGGCAAACACCATGCCCGCAGTTGCGGCGGATTTCGATGGAATTGCGGGCTCCATTGACACATTGAAGCCGCTTGTACAGAATGCGACTATTACAGTCGATAGTGTCTTTGCACTGGATGCGTCTACCGAACAGCCCGGCATCGCTCGGACGGATTTCTATTGTGGCAACCCGGTGGTGATATTGAACTTTACCGATCTTCCGCCAGCCAGTTATGCACTTGCCATTCTGCATGCTACCGGCGTACCAAAGCCGCAACAGATTTCGCTCGTCCTTTCCGAATCACCCGACCATCGCTGGATGCTTGGTGGCTTCTTCAGCAAACCCATGACCGAAGCAGGCCATGATGGGCTCTGGTATTGGGTGTCAGCGCGCAAGTTCGCCGAAAAGAAAATGTCCTGGGATGCCTGGTTCTATTACAGAACAGCCGCCTACTTTCTTGATCCTGTCGACTTCCTGTCCAGCCCCAATCTCGAAAAGTTGCAGCACGAAGCGGATGGGGTAAAGCCCACTGATCTTCCGGCAGCACAGCAGCCAGTGATGATCGGCGGACAAGGCTCCACTTTTCAGGTGACTGCAGTCGATACCACAACAACATTTGGTCCACTCGATCTCGACGTGCAATACGCTCCTGATCCCACACAAGCGACGCAGTTACATGATCCGCCGAGCGCGCGTAAGCAGGTTACCGCCGTGATGACGGCACTCCTGTCGCTTCACCCTGAAATCCGCGATGGATTCCATGGCATCTGGGTGCATGCGGACCAGGGATCTGTTTCTCTCTTCTCATTGGAGTTGCCGATGGATCAAATCGATTCCTCGACAACCTCGAAGGCGATTTCCTCGAATCCAGTTCTCCGATAAGGCCGCCAGAATGACGCAAGATACCTCTTCTATGACCTCAAAAGCGTTCACGATATCGCGTAAACTCTGTGTCACTGCTGCAGCAGTCTTGGTTGTCTCCAGCGGATTGCCTTTGCGATCCCAGGCCCAGGTCTCGCCATCGCCGCAGACACAACCACCTTCAGCTCAGCCACAGGCCACCGCCCTCAGCCATGGTCCCTTACAAGCAAACGATCCCACTCAGGCTGAAGTACAACCGCGACTCGACATAGATCGCGATCCAATTCCCAGCCCGGACATCGAAGAAAGCGAACCATCTGTTGCATCGGCGCCTTCCGGTACAGGTCGGCCAGGCGAAATACAAAAGCGGCAGGACGGTCTCTACACCATGCACCAGGATGTAGATGAGGTGCTGTTGACCTGTGCCGTCGTTGATGAAAAGGGACATGAGGTTTCGGATTTGAATCGTGGCGATTTTCGCGTGTGGGAAGACGGCGTGCCGCAAGCAACAACTTCGTTCCTGCATCAGGACCAGCCCGTGTCGCTGGGCATCGTCGTCGATAACTCTGGCTCAATGCAGGATAAGCGCGAAGCGGTTAATTCCGCAGCATTGCACTTGCTAAGGGCATCGAACCCGAAGGACTCCACGTTTATTGTGAATTTCTCCGATCGAGCCTTTCTCGATCAGGGCTTCACTTCGGACATCGCCGCACTCGACCGCGGGCTCTCACATTTCGATTCCAAGGGCACGACGGCTATGTACGATGCGGTCGCCGCTTCTGCGGATGAATTGTCCCACCATGGAAAGCTCCCCAAGCAGGTCCTGTTGGTTATCACCGATGGTGCCGACAACGCATCGCGCCTCGAATTGGAGCAAGCCATCCGTCGCGTTCAAGGCCTCGGCGGCCCTGTCGTCTATACCGTGGGACTGCTCTATGATGCCAACAAGGAAGAAGCTGCTCGAGCCAGGGGCGCACTTGAGCGTCTGTCCGCGGAGACAGGCGGCGTGGCATATTTTCCCCGTTCTCTTGAGGATGTGGATAGCATCGCAGCCGAAGTCGCACATGATATCCGCGATCAGTACACCATCGGATATCGGTCCTCAAAGCCGACGAGCAAGGAAGGCTACCGAACTGTACGGGTGGAAGCAAATGCACCCAAGCATGGCAAACTGACCGTCAGAACCCGCAAGGGCTACTTTGCCAGGAAGTCCGCTTCAGATCATACGCAAACCGCTCAAGCATTAAGCCAATAATTCCTTCCAACTGACACCTTGCGTCCAGGCGAAGAGCATGAGTTCTTCGCTTGGCCCCCCAGTGATTCTCCTGGCCGCGATTCCCTGCCCCCGATCCATTTCCTCTAGACATCTCCCGTTCCCTCTCAAGCTCCCGCCCGATCTCGGGCACAGAACTTCAAGGCCGCATTGAGGGACCCTTCTAAGCGACGAACAATCCCGCCCGCTCCATCAGATCTATGAATTTGGCCAGCACCCTCGTCTCCGCGCAGTAATGGCAAAGTTAGATCCGGCTCCAGCCATAGGCAATATCCTGCGACGGCATTGTCTCCTTCTATTCATCGTCATCCCATACCCCTTCATCCGCGCCATAATAGCGCAAAAAAAGGGGAACCCCGAAGGGTTCCCTTTGTACTACGAGCTACGTAATTCGAGATCAATGAAGGTGGAAATCTACATCGATGATGATCTGCACAGCTACGGGATGTCCCTGGTACATTGCTGGCTTGAACTTATACTGCCTGACTGCCTCAATGGCCTTATCATCCAACCCCATGCCAAGATGGCTAACCAGGCGAACATTCTGTGGATTGCCTTGTGAATCGACGATGAGTTGGACAGAGACATTTCCTTGATAGTTCGCTCGACGTGCCTCATCTGTGAACGCGGGCTCAGCGGAGTGGACGACCTGCGGCGCGCTAACACCACCGCCAACACTCATCAGGCCGCCGCCGTAGCCGCCACCGCTGCCCGGACCCGCGCCAACGCCCCGACCACCACCAATGCCACCACCCGAGCCGTGACCGAATCCCGAGCCACTTCCACTACCCTGCGAAGCCATTGCAATCTGCGGCGACTGGCTCATTCCTAGGTTCGGAAGATTGGTGGTCTCCGGCATCTTTGTCATCTCGGTTGGCTCAACCCCAAGTTTCGGGTGATCGATCCGGATGATTTGTGGAGGAGTAATCAGGTCTTTCGAAACCTTGGGCTGCCTCCCCTTGGTAGGCTCGATAACCTGGTGCGCGCCGCCGCCGCCGCCGCCGCCCTGCACCCTTGCCACTGGCATAACTGGCGGGGGCGCAGTTATCTTGAAGTCAACCGGAGTTACAATCGTGGCGGGCTTCAGAGTGACTGCCGAATGCACATTCCACGCAACTGCCAGAATCAGTGAGATTCCGACAACGTGAACCACGGCCGATATCGCACTGGATGTTTTGTCACCCTTCACTGCGAGCGGATCGATTGTAAATATCGGTCGCGAACTCGCCATCATCATCGATTGCGAATTCGAAGCATAGGCAGCAGCAGGAATCTGTGACCCACCAGGTAGCCATGCGGAAGTCCCTGCATCCTGCATCATGCGGCTGGAACCCACCGAAGTTGGCTCTCCGCCAGTGTTTGATTTACGAACAGAAATAGGCCGATTGTCCATAATATTTTTGCCGAAAGCAAAACTCCCGGCACCCCCCTCTCGGTTAATCCAAGGTTGATTGAAATGAATCAAGTTTGCCCGTTCACACTTCTGGTACGGGCCCAAGTCACTTGCTACCAAATACCCTTATCGCTCCCGGTAATCCGCTGCCCCACCAGTGCCGCCGTGGCGAGCCATGGCAACAGGCTGAGTCGCGCGCCGCTTTCGACCTCGAACTTTCGCACAAAACCGGCGAGTTGTGCCCCATAGAGTCGCACAGATTGAGGTACGATAGGAACGCGCAAAAACTCGCGCGCGTAATAAACTTCATCGCCCCCAAAGCGAGCTGTTTCTCTTACGAAATACGGCAACTCAAGCCCGGTGCCGCGGTATTTCCTCACGTAATCAGAGACAATGACGAGGTAAGTCGCAACTCCTTCCCAAATTCCTGCATTGATTGCGCAGGAGCGCAGATCCTGCCATTCGATAGCGCCCATCTCAATAAGCGAGGCAGAGTCGATCACGTCACACAGGCGGAAGTAAAAATGGCGGTACATGCGCTGAAGTGTGGAAATCATCAATCGGTCAGACGTTGATGTGACGCGAAAATCGTGGTTGCCGACCATCACACGCCGTGTGCGTTGCATAAGATGTGACGCAATCGCGACCTGCTCTCCCGTTTGACCCAGGCGCCCAACGTGAACCTCAACAGCCTCCGGCAGTCCGGGAATATTAAAATTCCACTTGCCGGCCAACCGATCTCCCCAGCTTCGTGATGCGATCTCGGCGCCAAAATGGCGGATCATGAGTTTCGATACGTCTTTCGACTCTGCATCCGTATACAGATCCAGGTCGCTGCCGAGGTCAGGCAAATGGTCAAGCGACTTGATTACAGTCACACTCAGACCCTCGGATTCAAAAACCCTGCAAATCTCTTCCAGGCATTTCAACGCGGTGTCGATGCGTGCACGTTCCACACCAAGCGCAGTTTCCGCCCATTCCGTACGGGTGTTATCGTTTGCCTTCCGAACTATGTTCAAAACAACTTCCATGCCACGCACAATCACATGGTTTGAACTCGCCAGCTTCACCAGCGCATCAAATTCATCCCGAGTGATGTTACAAATCTCTGCACTCAGCACTGACATCTTGGAGCATGATGAATCGTTCTCATCCTGAGATGTCAGCAGGAGGCGCGAAAGCAAAGTCATCGATCTTTCGGGCAGACTCACGGCAACGGCATTGGTCATTGGAACAGGCTCCTTATTATCGTTATTGAGGCTGCGGCACTGCTGGCATCGCAGGCTCAGCATCCGGCGAAGAGGGCTCTGCCGGCGCGGCGTTGGAATTGCCATCATTCGTGCCGCCGCGGGGAGTCAGTTCAATCGGACCTGTTTCCCGGTGACGTTGTTCGCTATAGATATCAAGCTGACTATCAACCTGGCGACCACTGCCGGCGGCCACTGTGAACAGCTTCTTCCCTTCGGCTGCACGCTCCGTAGCCAGACCAACCTCCGCATCCGCGTTACGTGCCTTTCGCGCCTTGTCATAAAAGAACTGCGCGGTCTCCAGATCGCCATCCATTTCCGCGACGTATCCGCGGTTGTTCAGGCAAAACGCACTCATTGGATCGAGGGAGTAAGCATGAAGAAAATCCTGCTTTGCAGCGAGTCTGTCATTTTGATTCGCGGCAGACACTCCGCGTATCGTGAACATCGCGGACTCAACCTCCGCATCTCCCGTTTTCTTCATCAGCTCATCCAGCCGCTTCGCGCTCGCCGCGGCCATTTCAGTAACCGGCCTGCCCCTCCATGAGCGGTCAAGAGTTACAACCACAGTTTCAGAGGACCTAGATGCTGCGGCAGCCCTGTAATACTTCAGTGCGCTGTCGTAGTCTCCGATAGACTCGTACGCGACACCAAGATTGTTTAGTGTGAAGGGATTTCCCGGATCAAGCACAATCGTCTGATGCAGCAGCGAAACAGCCTCTCGCCCACTATCCTTCGACAAGAGCGTTAGCGCGCTCACGTTCATGCGATTCACGCGCATCGGAACATCCTGGAGATTCTGGAAAGCGTACTGCATCGGCTTTCCTTCCAGCTGCCTCGCATTGCTCCGGTCGATGTTTGCGTTCGAGCCCTGTTCCTGGGCCAGGGCATAAAACTTCTTAGCCCGATCCAGTTCCCCCTGTAACTCGGAGACATAGCCAAGGTTGTTCAACGTGAACGGATCAACAGGATCGAAAAGATAGGCTTTATAAAAAAGTGAGGACGCCGCTTCGTAGTTGTGCTTTTCGATAGCGTCAACACCCTCTCGATTTAAACGCTGAACGGGCGTAAGCTCACTATGCCGTGGAATCTTTATCTTTACGTTTCCTGCCCATGATTGTGCTTGGATGCATGAAATGACCGCAATGACCGCAATCATTCTAAACAGTATTTTCGCGACCATACTCATATTCGTCTCCGCTATACGCTGACATTCACTTGGATGCGTATAGCGGGACTTTGTTGCCAGCTTACATCTTGTTTTTCCGCTGCTGATACAGCGGGACATCTCACCATGTGCTCATTTACGGCGAACTGCCGGAGCGAAGGTGGAGGGGTCGCAAGGATCGTGTCCAAGCGATTCAGCTGTCACGGGAGCAGGCGGGGTCGGTGGTGTTGCCCAGGGAGTTTTATTGAAATCGAAGAACTCCAACAAATCTGGTTGCGCCGCATCTCGAGGAGTCAGTGACACGTTACTGCCAATGAACCTGTTCTCGACAAACTTAATTACCGCCGTGTGGTCCATCGGTGTATGCGAAACATAATGCTTTCTTGTAAATGGTGAAATGATGATATTCGGCAGGCGGAACCCGAGCTGAGCGGCGAAGCCGTCAACCGTGGGCGCGTCTCCCGAATTCGCTCCAGGATAGTTCGACAACAGATCGCAATGTAGAGTTGGAGTCCCCCCCGCGGGGAGGCACGGGTCGTACGAGTCTGCGTTCACAGAAATGGTCGAGATATCTGGAATGGTGCCAAGTGAGCCATCCGTGTTGTCGTTGGAATGGCCCGGCACGGGTGGAACGTGATCATATGGTCCGCCGCCCTCATCGTATGCGAAGAAGAAGACGGAATCGTTCCACGCCGGGCTTGCCATAAAGCTATTCACAACCTTTGCCACTTCTGCTTGCCCCTCCAATATCGATTGCCCCGATCCTGGATGCTCATCGTTGTTGCCGTAACCAGCTTCGATAAAGGCGAAGCTCGGAAGCGTGTTGTTCGTCAAATCCGTATAGTAGGTCGACAAGGGGGCAATGTGGGCGGTGTCAATACAAAATGAGTTTGACGTATCTCCAACTGCGCTGGACTGCACTGTGGGAGCGGCACAGGCGCCTCCACTTGGATTCTCGTACAAATACTGGAACGAATAAGTCAGGTTCGAGAAATCGGTGGCCGGATACTTATCGTAAGCTGAGGTGCCGCAGTCATCGTAGTCCAGGCAATATCCTTCAGTCACGGTATAGTAAATCTTCCACGACACGTTGGCGGAATCCAGTTCCTGAAAAATGGTGGGAATATCTAGCTGAGGCAAATGATCCTCTCCCGGATCTCTGACCAGCCCTTGCGTGGTGCCGCCTGTGAAGGTTGCAATCCGATTGTCGATGCTTTTGCTTGATACTGGCGAAAACCATCGATCGGAGACTGCAAATTGGGACGCCATGTAGTAGTAGTAATTTAGAAAGTCCTCATCGTAATACCCCATTGAGCGTTGGCCGGTTGTATCAGTGAACGATCCGGCGCAACTTCCACCTCCATTTACGCAGCTGTTCGCATAACCTTCCGCATTGTGCACAAAGCCATCCATCTTGATAGGCCGCGTAGTGAGAAAGTCGTATCTGTTGGCATCTCCATAGCTGGAGAGCCAATCCGAACTCATGTCGTCCACGCAGGTGCTAGTGAACTTGAACAGAGGATACGATGTCCCTTGATCGTCCTCGTTGCTGATCGTCGTCAGCTTGTCGTCGATACCATCTACGTTATATGTGTTGCCATCGTCGCCAATGTTCCAACCGTTGGAGACTCGGTAGGGATTGAGCATACCGAAATAGTTGTCGAACGAATGATTCTCCTGGAGCATGAACACAACGTGATTAATCGATTGCGAGCTACCACCAGCCGACACTGTTACCGTCGCCGTGGCTGTAACCGATCCGCCTCCTCCAGTCGCAGTCGCGGTATAGGTGGTGGTCGCAGTCGGACTAACCGCTTGTGTGCCCCCGCTCGGCTGCAGAGTATACGTGGTACCGTCACTGCCCGCCACGGTAACCTGCGTGGCGTTGGCCGCTGTTACCGTCAAGGTCGAGGAACTGCCAGCAGTAATCGATGTAGGGCTGGCTACGATGCTCACCGTCGGTGCGGCATTAGCAGTAACCGTCACAGTTGCGGTGGCCGATACTGTAGTGCCCCCGCCAGTCGCGCTCGCGGTATAAGTGGTTGTCGCACTTGGGCTAACTGCCTGCGTACCTCCGCTCGGCTGTAAAGTGTATGTGGTACCATCGCTTCCCGCCACAGTAACCTGCGTTGCGTTGCTCGCAGTCACCGTCAGTGTCGAGGAGGCTCCAGCGGCGATCAAAGTCGGACTGGCTACGATGCTTACGGTCGGTGCTGTACTCGCATTCACCATCACTGTTGCAGTAGCCGACGCCGATCCACCCGGTCCAGTCGCGGCAGCGGTGTATGTGGTCGTTGCTTTCGGGCTAACTGATTGCGTTCCACCGCTCGGCTGCAAAGTGTAGGTGGTACCGTCGCTTCCGGTCACAGTAACCTGCGTGGCGTTTGTCGCAGACACCGTCAATGTGGAAGCGCCGCCGGCGGCGATTGTGGAGGGGCTTGCGATAACAGTGATTGTCGGCGCCGGATTAGCAGTTACTGTTACTGTCGTAGTAGCGGTTATTGACCCACCGCTTCCGGACGCTGCCGCCGTATAAGTCGTGGTCGCTTTCGGAGTAACTGACTGTGTTCCCCCGCTCGGCTGCAGTGTATATGTAGTGCCATCGCTTCCCGTCACGGTAACCTGCGTAGCGTAGGTCGATATCACAGTCAATATTGAAGAAGTTCCGGCTGGGATCGAAGAGGGATTCGCCGAGATCGCGACAGTCGGTGCGCCAACCGTTCCAGTGACATTCATAGACCCGCACCCGCTAAGGAACACAGGCACCAACAGGCTTGCTACTGCCCAGTACAGGTTCCAGCGACGGCATCCTTGAACAAACGCCTTGGTCATGATGTCCTCCTTCGAAGCCCTAAAGCAAGGTCAATACGTGCGAGATTCCGGATCACCGGGATCTCCCAGCGTTCCGCTTCGATCAATTCATAAACGGACACCGGCTCTCTCGTCCGGCTAATTCTGATCATTGATTTCCACGAGGTGTCGCCATATTCCCCGTGCATTCTGTCAACGGCTCTCGCGCATTGTCAGAGTGTACCGTCGATCCTTCGCCCTAAACGACAATGCTTCACTCCAAACCACCAGGCCGATGAGCGGCCGCCACTCCTTGCTCGCTGATTTCGGTTGAAGACATGTTGGAACCAATACTGAGGGACAATGAACTCAGCCGCTCTGGAACCCTTGCTCCTTTGCGCATGGCCTTCTTGCACTTATGCAATTCGAACCAACGAAGGTAGTTCTTCACTACACTCGTCATCGTCATCTCAACGCCTGCTGCAAAGTTATGCTCAGCCATTTGACGTTGCAGATCCGGAGACTTCAAGATATCAACAAACCGTTCGGCCAGATCATCAGCATCGCCCTTCCTGTAGAAACTGACGGCCATATTCTCCCGTGTGACCATCTCCTTGAAATCGTCGATATCGGCGCACACTATGGGTACCCCATACTCACACGCCTGGTGTGCTGGTCCGCTTGATCCGGTGGCTGAGTCATAAGGCAACACCAGAATCGAAGTTGACTGAAACAGTTCTGGGATAGCTTCTTCCGCCACGTATCCGCGAAACTCGATCGGGAGATCCTTGGGTTGCGCATCGCGAATCGATTCCCAATAGCCGGCCTTGGTATGGTGATTCGCGCCCGCAACAATCAGCCTCGCATTCGGAACCTTTTCAAGCACTTTTGGAAACGCACTCATCAGCGTCTCCAAGCGTTTATAAGTTCCCCAGTGTCCAATCGCCAGAATCCGAAGATCGGGATTGCCACGCTTGGTAAACTCCGGAGGCGTCGGAGTTGAAGAGAAGGTTCCGTGATTGCCGAGAAGCACATTACGAGCGGAGTACTTCGCATTCAGGGTGCTTCGGTAGTGAGGGAGGAGAACAGAGACTGAGTGTGCTTTCAGCAACGCCTTCGTCGCGAGATTTGTGCCGAACCTGAACAGTCTTTCTCGCCTGACTCCTGCGGCCGCAAAGTCCACGTGTTCGATGATATGGTGCAAAGTAATGTGCGTGAAGAAGCCCGATGCTTGCGTCAGCGCAGGGGCAGAAAGCCCGGCAAATGCCGCAAAGGGATTCTCCGGCGTTGCAAAACTGGAAAAGACAAGGTTGTACCATACGACGTCCGGCTTCAGTTTCCTGATCGTTTTGATCAGACGCGCCGGGGTGAGAACGCTGCCAAATTTCCAACAGCGAATCACCGTGAAGCCCGGCAATTCTGATTGTTGATCGGCCTTCAGAGTCTTGCCGTTTTCATCGGTTGCAAACTCGTAGTCAGTCAGCTCATCGGCGAGAATCGTCAATTCAACGTCGGGACACTTTGTCAGTTCTCGCGCAATGTGAAATGCATACTCATTCAACTGGCGGCCACTTGGTGGAAAAGTTGCAACTAAACATATCTTCATCGAATTCCGCCTTTAAAATAGACTGATTTGGACATAGGGCCTGAACTGTTGGTTGTGTCCCCCCGTGAAATTGATGAAGGACTCCTGTTGTATGCCGGCAGACACTCGAATCGGGTACTCAAGAACAACTGTTCCGGAATCGTCATTGAATTTACGGCGAAAAGGCCTTGCGTACGACAGGGAAAACCCGTTTTGGATCGCATCGTAAGCGTGGAAGCTTCGAACATCCGAGTAGGCGCTTGACACCTGCAGATCCCACTTATGGTTTGGTGCGAAGTCAACAGCTCCTGCCGGGCGCAAGTTTTGAGCAATAGCCCAATTGGTTCCCACCACTCGCCATGCGCGCACGTCTTCTGCTACGCCTCTCACATTGAACCGCTCTCCAAACTTTCGTGCGATCCCTATGTAAGAAGATGTGTTGTAGACCTCATAGTGCACCGGCGAGATCTGTTCATCGTTCGCTCCCCACCCGGTAACCAAAGCTGTTTTGCCCCAGGGTGATCCAACGCGAAAATCAACAGCACCTGAAGTAGCCACAGAGTGAAGATTTGACTCAGTAAATGGACCAGTCTCACGTATTACATATCCGCTCGCAGACACTACATTGAAGAATGAGCTTGTCGACATGTATGCGAACTCACGGAACAGGTTCTGGTTCATTGCAACCGGCGACTCGGAATCGCGGCGAACGGTGGCCTGAATACCGCTGTCAAATGTCAACACATTACTTCCGATGTTGATAGTCGGATTTACGCCAACATTGAACGCATAGTCGGTAGTATTGCGGTTAACAACCGAGTTAGTCGCGGGGACCGATATTTGTCCGCGTGCATTTCGCACCTGGAAGAAGCCAGAGGCTGTTGGCAAATTCCCAAAGTGCAGATGATATGCGTTTGTCGTTTGAGTCTCGACAGAAGATCGCGGAGGTGGAAGAAGGGCCGTATCCGAGCTTTGTATGGGATACGAGGCGTCGAGCTTCGAATCCAGAACATAGACGGTCGAGTCCTCGAAGATTGGCTCGACGGCTGTGTCCGACAGTAAACTCAAGTGCGGTGTAACCCTCAGCCCTTCGTCCGCACCCGCTTGCAGTAGACCTTGCTCGGCCGTTTGATCTTCGCCTTCCGCGTTCGAGGCCTGCGCAAAAGATGTTAGTGCCTGAGCGTCGTGATGTTGTTGGCGGAGGACATTGGCCTCGGCAAGCAGATACTGATAATTAGGTGTGTTATCCGCAACAGCGCTTACTGCGGCTAACTCGGCTTGCGCCCTGGTAGTATCTCCCAACGCAAGATAGTTATTGGCCAGTCCAATCCGCACCTCCGCATCCGGCGCACCCGCTGCCTTCGCGCGCTGAAGATAGGTCTGCGACAATTCGTAGTCGTGCATCGACCGGAACACGTCGGCTGCCTCGATATACTGAGTGCCGTTTGGTGGCGCCGACTCGCCAGCTGACCCTTCCATTTGGGCAAGAGCAATCTGTCGCTCCGCATCCTCTGAATGCCCTTGCGTGGCCATCAGTTGCGCGATCGCCAGGCGAACGCCTACTCTGTCGCTGCCGGGAGCTGCGAGCGCTCTGCGAAAACGCTCCATCGCCTCAGTGTGGTCGCCGAGAGTGCTGAGAGCTTCGCCGGTGGAAATGTAGATTTCACTTTGCGTGGATCCCACACCCTCACTGCCACTCTTTGCTGGCTGTACGTGCTGCTCGGCTAGTTGCACGTTCAACAACGTTTGATCGCGGTTCTCCAGGTTCGCATAGGACCGCGCCATCAACGCGTAGACAGCAGCATCATCCGGTGCGTCTTTCACAGCAATTTGGAGTTCGTCAATCGCGTCATGATATTGCCGCTCTTCGAATAGCGCATTCCCCAAACCAAGATGAAGCGCGCCATCGTCAGGCGTAAACCTCAATGCAGCCTTGTATTCATTCACTGCCTTGATCAACATGTCCTGTCGACCGAATGCGGTAGCACGGATTACGTGAATCTCTCTTGAGTCCCCCAGCGTGCGCTCAGCCAGCTCCGTTTCCTGAACAGCAGCGCCTGGTTTATGGAGTTCAAGATTCGCATAGGCAAGCCCCAGATGCGCCTCGCCGTTGTCCTGTTCTCTCTTCAGTGCCGCTTCAAAGTCACTCGCGGCTGCCCGCGCCTGGTGCATATCGTTCAGCATGTAGCCGCGGTTCACGTAGGCCGTTACTACTTCAGGATCGCGATCAAGAGCCTCGGTAAAGTCCTTTTGCGCCTCGTCACTCAGGCCCCGGGCTTTGTGCACGTAACCCGCAAGCAAGGGGATATCCGGCTCTTTGGGAAGAATCGTAAGATAGTCCGACGTCAGTGTCAGCAGCTCATCATATTTCTTCAAATGCAGCAGATCGTACCCGAGATACACCACCACGTCCCTATCCTTGGGCAACACCTTGATTGCCTCGTGGCCAACGTCTGCCGACGCTTGGTAATCTCCCTTGAAACTCAGATATCTCTCTTTTTCTCGAAGGACCTGGGGCTCCTTTTCCATGCCAGGGGTAAGTCGACTCAGCCACAGCCCGGCGCGATCAAGATCATGAGCCTCAAGGCCGGCATTCATACCCCCAGCCATAACAAGCGCCTTCTTCTTATCTAGCGAATACGCTTTGTTGTACGCGTCTTCGGCCTTTGTAAATTCGCGGCCGGCAGTGTAGAGATCCCCAAGCGCTAAATAGGGTATGTATAACGATGGAGCCACTTCCTCCAGGCGCAGGAAATATTCTTCCGCATCCTGATCGCGGCCTGCGGCTCGCGAGGCATAGCCAAGGGAGGTAAGCGCAAAGCGGTTGTCGGGATCTACCGCGAGAACCTGCTTATACGTCCTGATGGCATCCTCGGTTCGGCCGAGTTTCATAAGGACATCTCCATCAAGCTGCAGATCATCCCGATCGTGCGCGTTGATGGCGAGCGCCGCATTGACGTCACTCAGCGCGGCCTCCAGATTGCCCGCGTCCAATCCGATTAAAGCTCTCAACCGCAGAAATTGCGCTCTGCCTCCGGACTGGTCGGACAGCCCGTTGATCTCCGCCTGGGCCGTATCTAGTTCATGATGGGCAGCGTCTTCATTTCCAAGATCCTTGTCGACATGCCTCAGGTCCAAGTGCAGTTGGATTCCATAGAGCGGCCCCTCCGCTGGAGATGCGGGCAGTTTCGCAATTGCGGCGCTATATTCTCGCGCGGCATCCTCATCGCGTTCTTCCAGCCTGGCAATCTCCGCTCGGATTGCATGCAGCCGATAGTAGTTCGCATCGATTCCGTTTGCGCGATCAATAAATGGCTTTGCCTTCTCAAGGGCTCCAACGGAAATATCTGCCTGTGCCGCGGAAAGCTGCAGTCCCATGTCCTTCGGGGCAGCGTCGGCAGCTTGATCGTACAACCTGGCAGACTCATCCATTTTGCCGTCGAGCTGGTAGGTGTAGGCTAGTTCCGCCGTTACATCCGGTCTCGGATTGTGGATCGACTTCAGC
>Ga0302278_10000260_pt1 | contig 68243 bp, 62 predicted proteins | sample III_Bog_N3_2_FD_194543 | JGI IMG/M metagenome (GOLD analysis project Ga0302278, IMG submission 194543) | Peat permafrost microbial communities from Stordalen Mire near Abisko, Sweden - III_Bog_N3_2 | ecosystem: Environmental > Terrestrial > Soil > Wetlands > Peat | place: Sweden: Abisko...
GCCTCTGACGCTGAACCTGCTGGCCGAGCGCGGCCTGGACCACTTTCGCAAGCCTGAGGACAAGGTGGTGCAAACCGGGGGCGTACTTTCCTCCTGGGAGCTGCGCCATCAACTCAGGTACACTTTGCTGCTGCTTCGCCTGCCGTTTCTCGCGGCCGGATGCCTGCTGGGCGCGGGCCTGTGGTGGGTGACGCGGAGGCTCTACGGCAACTTGGGCGGCTACACGGCGCTCGCGCTTTATTGCTTTTCTCCCGCGGTGCTGCGGGCCTGCGTTGCGCCCAATGCAGACGTGCTGGCCGCGCTGGGGATTTATGGCGGCGTCTACACCTGCATCGGCGTAGCCCATGCCATGCAGGGGCCGCAGCGGAAGGGTCGTCCCCGCATTGTGCTGCTGATGGCGGCCTTCGGACTGGCGGCGGCCTCACACATTGCCGCGCTGCCGATTGTGGCATTGCTTGGCCTGATTGCCATGTTGTGGGTAGCCGAAGGGCGTAGGAGACAGACTCTACCGATTGTGCTCATGGCCATGGCCGGGGCGTTAGTGTTCGTCTTTGCCTGCTACGGCTTCTCTCCGGATGCCTTCAGCTATCTCTTCCGCTCTGCCGCCGGGCTACTGTGGGTTTCTCTCGATCCAGCCCAACGATTCTTCTCCGCGCTGCCCAATGCAGGGATTTCGGTAGCTGTCGCTGCCGCCCTGGCGTTATTTCTGGGCTTGCGTAAGTCGCGCTACTTCGGCAATACGGCTCCGCTGCTGTGCGCCATGGTTTTATTCCTGCTCGTCATGTCAGGCGCTCCGGGCTCACCCTGGCTGTGGGCGCTGCCGTTTCTGCTCACGTTTATTGGCGGTGTTTTCGCCGATGCCTACGAAGGGCCACGAGGCCGTTTGGCGCTGAGTGCTGCCGGAGTTATCGTTCTTCTTCAGGCGGTCTTCTGCGTGCTGAGCCTGCCGGGGCTGCTGTGAGTGCGAGAGCGAAAAAATGCACTTGACGACATTAGGCATTCCAGAGCATAATATGAAGACGTGTTGGGTGGTGGAGTTTCACGAGGAGTTCGCCGTAGAGGTTCGCAAGTTTTCCCATGCGGTTCGGGAAAAGTTGAAAGCTTCGGCAATAATCCTCAGTGAAAATGGACCGCAACTTGGAAGGCCGTATGTGGATACGCTCAACGGTTCTCGTCACGCCAAGATGAAGGAGTTGCGTTTCAATGCCGATGGGGGAGCATGGCGTGTTGCCTTTGCCTTTGATCAGGAGCGCAAGGCCATTCTGTTGGTGGGTGGGGACAAGGCAGGAATCGGGAAGACGCGATTCTATCGCGATCTGATCCGCGTAGCGGATGAACGATTTGACCGGCATTTGCGGGTTCTCCGTTCTTCGAATAAGGAGTCTTAATGACAGTCTCACTGGAAGCAATGCTTGCCGAAGAATCCGAAGAGAGCAGGGCGCATATCCAAGTGTTGGCGCAGGAGATGCGTGAAGAGATTAGCCTGCGCGAGCTGCGCCGCCAGCGCAACCTTACCCAGGCCCGCCTCGCGAAGAAGCTCAAGATCGGCCAAGAGGGCGTTTCCCGCATCGAAAGGCGACAGGACATGAGTATTTCCACTCTGCTCAGCTACATCGAAGGCATCGGCGGAAAACTCTCCTTTGTTGTTGATATGCCTGGTCAAACGCCAATTGTTCTCTCCAGATTGGGTTCTAAAAGAATCAAGAAAAAGGCCCCCAAAAAGACCAAGACTTCCGCTAAATCGAAGGTAAAAGCGCGCCTCGCCGCCTGATAGTCTCAAGACGCTCGGAGCGACGCTCAAGAACAGCCATAAAATCAAGCAAAATAAGGACTTATTTGCTATTTTTTACCTTGCTGAATCCCTCTCTGAAGAGGTAAAATAAGACCATAGCCCGCGGACCCCGGCCCCGCTTTTTCCACGCCCTTTACGCCGCCTTCCAGCGGGCATGAAAAGACCTCTATGCCAGACGATAAGAATCCCCTCCTCCCTCTCGAAGGCGGCGCTCCGCTGCACAGCGGAACCAACCTCATCCCCATCAATATCGAAGAGGAGATGCGCCGCTCCTATCTCGACTACTCGATGAGCGTCATCATCGGGCGCGCGCTGCCGGATGCCCGCGACGGCCTCAAGCCCGTGCATCGCCGCGTGCTTTACACCCTCAACGAGATGGGTTTGCAGCACAATAAAAAATACACCAAGTGCGCCAAAGTAGTGGGCCAGGCAATGGGCGTCTACCATCCCCACGGCGACTCGGCCATCTATGACACGCTGGTCCGCATGGCGCAGCCCTTCTCGTTGCGCTATCCGTTGGTCGATGGGCAGGGCAACTTTGGCTCCGTGGACGGCGATCCGCCCGCCGCCATGCGTTATACCGAGTGCCGCATGATGCGCATGGCCGGCGAGATGCTGGCCGACATCGAGATGGAGACCGTGGACTTCGTGCCCAACTACGACGAGTCCACCTTCGAGCCGACGGTGCTGCCCACGCGGGTTCCCAATCTCATCGTCAACGGCTCCAGCGGCATCGCGGTCGGCATGGCCACCAACATTCCGCCGCACAACCTCACCGAAGTCGTCAACGCGGCCATCGAGCTGGTCAAAAATCCCAACGCTGGCCTCGCTGAAGTTCTCAAGCACGTGCAGGGGCCGGACTTCCCCACCGGCGGTTTTCTCTACGGCAAGTCCGGCATCCCCAACGCCTACAAAACCGGCCGCGGCCGCTTCCTCATGCGCGCCCGCACCGCGCTCGAAAGCCTGACCAAGGAAAAACAGGCGATCATTGTCACCGAAATTCCCTATCAGGTCAACAAATCCAAGCTCATCGAGCGCATCGCCGAGCTGGCCAACGAGAAAATCATCGACGACATCAGTGACGTGCGCGACGAGAGCGACCGCGACGGCATGAGAATCGTCATCGAGCTCAAGCGCGGCGCGCAGCCGGAGATCGTGCTCAACCAGCTCTACAAGCACACCCAGATGCAGGAGAGCTTCTCCATGATCTTCCTGGCTGTGCTCAACGGACAGCCGCGGGAGCTGCCGCTCGACCAGGCGATTCGCTGCTTCATCGATCACCGCATCGACGTAGTCCAGCGCCGCACCGTCTTTCTGCTGCGCAAGGCGCGCGAGCGCGAGCACATTTTAGAGGGCCTGAAAATCGCCCTCGACAATCTCGACACGGTCATCAAAATCATTCGCGGCTCCAGTTCACGCGTCGAGGCCCGCGAAAATCTCTACGCCTGGGGCAAGGGCACTGCGATTGTCATCCGCCTGGACCGCGAGCGCCTGCCGCACGAGGAAAAAGGCCTCACGCTCCGCCAGATTGACGCCATCCTCGAATTGCAACTCTACCGGCTGACGCAGCTCTCCATCGACGAACTGCTCAACGAGTTGGGCGAGATTCGCAAAAAAATCGCCGAGTACGAATCGATCCTGGCCAGCGAGAAAAAGCTGCGCGCCGTGATCATCAAGGAGCTGGAAGAGGTTCGCGACAAGTACGGCGACGAGCGCCGCACGCAAATCGTCGACGAGTCCGCCGAGTTGCAGCTTGAAGACCTGATCGCCGACGAGCAGGTAGCGGTTACCGTCAGCCACCAGGGCTACCTCAAACGCACGCCCATCAGCATCTATCGCCAGCAGCGGCGCGGCGGCACCGGGCGCATGGGCATGAAGACGCGCGAAGAGGATTTTGTCGCGCAGTTGATTATCGATTCGACTCACGCATTTCTCCTCTGCTTCACCAACTCCGGCCGCGTCTATTGGCTCAAGGTCTACGAGATTCCCGACGTCGGCGCGGCGGGCAAGGGCAAATCCATCCAGAGCCTGCTCGACTTGCAGCCCGGCGAAAATGTCCGCGCCATTCTGCCCGTGCGCGACCTCGAGGAAGAGGGCAAGTTCATCTTCTTCGCCACGCAAAAAGGAACCGTCAAGAAGACCCCGCTCAAGGACTTCAGCAACGTCATGTCCCGCGGCATTATCGCCATCGGCATCGATGACGGCGACGAACTGGTCAAGGCGCGCATCACCGACGGCTCGCAGATCATCTTCCTCGCCACGCATCTCGGCATGGCCATTCGCTTCGACGAAAACGATGTCCGTTCCATGGGCCGCCCGGCCTACGGTGTGCGCGGCGTCGATCTCGCCAAGAACGACTATGTCGTCGGCGTTGCGGTGACGCCCAAGGAGCATAAGCCGGGCGAGTACCTGATTCTGTCTGTCACAGAAAACGGTTTCGGCAAGCGCACCAATGTCGAGGCCTACCGCCTGCAAACCCGCGGCGGCAAGGGCGTCAAGAACATGGCCGTCACCCCGCGCATCGGCCGCGTCAGCAGCATTCAACTGGTGGACGACACCTCGGAGTTGATGGTCATCAGCCAATTCGGCAAGATCATCCGCATCGACACCAAGACCATCCGTTCCGCCGGCCGCGCCACGCAAGGCGTCCGCCTGCTCAACCTGGAGGCCGACGACAAGGTAGCCGCCGCCGTCATCATCCCGCCCGATGAGCTAAACGGCAATAACCACGACGAGCCAACGCTGTTGCAGTGAGGGACTGATCATCCAGTATTGTCCCAGCGCCTTAAATGTGAGGTCTTAGGCGCTGGGGTCCTCGTAGATTCAATTATTCTCTTTATATGTTGAACGAGAATCGATGAAGAAATCTCTATCTTTCGTGTACTCTCCGACCAGCCAGTCCGCAAATGCATCGCTATATTGAGGTGAGGAGAATTTCCCCTTGTGATAGAAATTCGCCTTAGATTCGACTTGATGCACACGTCGAACCGCCAGCAAATCATGTGTGTTTATCGCTTTGGTCCCCTCAGGAAGCCGATCATTCACAACTGCCAATAAATCTTTGCCTCTATACGGATGAGATTGGTCGCAATCAACAGTCGCGTAGCCCGGAGCGTTTGGTTCATTGACTATCCTGATGTTAAGGGGCAGTCCTCCCGTGACGCCAGCTGCGTGACCTAGGTTTCCAACCGTCACCGTCGATGGCTTTATAAGAGAGACTATCCTTTGGTATTTTTCCATTTCATCCGGTTTTGAATGGTCAAATCTGACAAACTCAACCGCGAAATCTGCGTTGCGTTCATTATTTGCGGGCTTCGGGATCAAGAAAACTTTGTAGCTGAAGCGAGGATCCCCGAGCACATCGGAGCTTAGACCTGTCCTGAATCTATCAACGTAGAGAGCGAGGTTCTTCGCAAGGGTCTTATGAAGCTTCTTCACCGCTAGTTCTTGCTTCTCATTCCGCAAACATGAGAACTGCAACGCAAGAGACAGGCTTTCGTTGAGAGCGTATCGGTTACCAAACTCTTTCAGGAGTATATCTTCGAAATTGAAGAGCAGCGCCTGACACTCACCAAAAATTCTAATGTCTAGTGCTGGCATTGACCTGTGCTCAATCTTGTTGCGCAACCCGACAAAGAATTCTATATTGGCGCGCTCTGGCGGATTGTTCGCAGCGTAGTATTGCTGAACGCACGTCGTCAGTTCCCAAGCCTTCCTGTCTCCGTCTATCTGTATAAAGTGCCGTCGATTAGTATCCTTCCGGTAGAAAGGTTGAAGTCTCCGCTTAAAAAAGATTGAATGGAATAAAGCTGTCCAAGCGATACACATCAAAACGATGAATCCGCCAGACCGAAATGATGCTCCAGGTCTGTTGTACGTCTCGACCGCGAGAAGTGCGCTTTCGCGAGCTTTGTCCAGATGTGTCTTTACTTCGTTAGAAAGCCGAGACATTTACTCCCCCCAGCTCTATAGAGTTACCAGCTTCGATGAAGATACTTTACCAAGCTCGATGCCTAGATTTGCTCATCGTCCACTCCTCCCGGAGGGAGCGGAGGAAAATAGCCCAGGATGAAATCCTGGGTCATCAGCCAAAAAACCATTGCGCCCCGTTGGGGCGCAGCGAAACCTATAAACCCGCCCATTCGCCACGCGTCACCCTGGGAAGCCACTGTCGAGCGTCAGCATCGGTCAACAGGCTTCTAGTTCTCCATTTTCCTTACGGCGAAACTTCCGGATCGTCTTATCCATCGGCTTGCTCGGATCGTGGACAACACCAATCTTCGCCCACGCCGCTATGCTCAACTCATGCGTCAGCTCGATTCGCTCACCGACCGTTAGACTGCGCCAGTTTTTCACCCGTTCTTTCAGATGCTCCGGTACATAACCATAAGGGAACTTCGACTCGTCGACTTCGCTCATACCGTCCAATCCTCCACAATCAATCCCTTCACTCTCTCGAACTCCCGCGTATTCGCCGTAACCAGAACCAGATTCCGCGCGAACGCCTGTCCGGCGATCAGCGTATCGTACTCGCCGATACGCTGGCCCGTGCGTTCGAGTTCAGCGCGAATCTCACCAGCGGCTTGCGCGTCCCGCTCGGAATAGTCGAGCAGTGCAACGTCACGTCCGAGAAATGTTGAAAGACGATTGGCATTTTGGGGGACGCGATCGCTCTTCGCTACGCCGTACCAAAGTTCATGAGCAACGATCAGCGAGGTTGAAAGGACCGCGCCGCTGCGCTCCGCCTGTTTGTAGCGCTCGCGGACCTGGCTGGACGTCCCATTGATCAGCGCAATGCAGACGTTCGTATCGAGCAGGTAGTTCACTTGAAATACTCACGAATAGGCGCTAGATTCTGCTTTCGTCCTTCGGGGAAGAGCGGATCGGCTCCCATGGCATCCATTCGTGCAAACCACTCCTCGACTGTTTCCTTTTTGACTTCCGGCACAGGCTCCAGCAAAATACCCGCGCCCATACGGGATACACGCACACGATCACCCTCGAAGCGGAATGCCTTGGGAAGGCGAACGGCTTGGCTGCGGCCACTCCAGAACAGCTTGGCATCTGTCGGTTTTTGACTTGTTCCCGCGCTTGTGGCCATCCTGCCCTCCAGAAAGTATCTATCAAAAGTATATATCAATTTGCCCATGACCTCTTGCAGATAATTACCTTCTCCCAGCGCACAATCAATGTATGAATCACGACCAATTCTGCGGGTCGTTACTGACCACTGACCACTATCTACTGTCCACTGTTCACTGTTCGCTGACACCTGAAAACAGCATCTTTTGGCCTCCGCCGCTTCTGCAACCCGCACAAAAACAATGGGTTAGCTCCGCCGCAAGCGCAAAAATGCAACTATTGTTTTCCCAAAAACAGCCCTGAAGATTGGAATCTGAATCCGCTAACAGTCTTAGAATCAATAACATAACCGACCATCATGGGCAAACAAAGGGCGAAACCCAGACGCGGGAATTCCGGGACCCCCGGTTTTTTCCTATAGAAAGCCCTACCCCTTAACCAACCCGCGGTCCCATTCGCCGCGCTCGCGCATCGCGGCAATCTCCTCGCGAGCCATCTCCTGGGCGCGCACGTAATCCGGCTTGGCCACGCGGTTCAGAGGCATCTGGCCGGCTTCGAGGATGATCCAGTGCCGAGGCCGCATATACGATGCCAGCGTCCGAGCGTGCCGATCCAGTTCCTGTCGGCTTAGTTCTGCTCCAAGCCTCTTCTCCACCACAGCCACCACTGCTTCGGAAATGACTTCATGCGCCACGCCGACCACGACGCAGTTGGCCACCTTCTCCGCCAGCGTGCAGATGTGCCGTTCCACATCGCCGGGGAATATCTGATAGCCGAAGGACTTGATCACCCATTTTTCACGTCCAGTCAGATGCAATCCCGCTGCGTCCCGGTAGCCAAGATCGCCGGTATATAAAAAGCCGTCGCGGGAGATCGCCTGTGCGGTTGCCGCGGGATCGTTGACGTACCCAAGAAAGGTCTGCGGCCCGCGAAAGCAGAGTTGGCCAATCTCGCCTGTGGGCAGTTCATCGCCGGCGTTGCCGTCGGCGCGCATGGTTTGGCGAATGGTGCAGGGATAGATGGGCATATCCTGACCCAGTCCGGCGCCAAGCCCGGTGAGAATCGTTTCTTTTTCCGCCGCATTCGCCTGTATGTACGTGCAGAAGCCGGCAGCCTCGGTCAGTCCCAGTCCGGTGCCAATTACCGGCGCCATGTCGGCCAGTTGCACCATGAATGGCAGCGAGACCGAATGTCCGCCGTAGGCGGCAAATTTCAAACTGGAGAGGTCGTGACCGGCATAGTTTTTCAGCATCCATTCGAGGTTGTACATGGCCGGAATCTGGGCCAGAATCTCCACGCGATGTCGTGCAATGGCGCGCAACGAGCGGCCAGCGTCGAAGATCTCCACGAGGACCGCCGTGCCTCCGCCGAAGAAGGTGCTCATCATCGCCTCTGTCTGTCCGCCTACGTGGGACGCAGGCAAATTGACCAGTGTGCGTGTGCCGCGGTCTCCGCCAAAAAATGCGCCGCAGATGCACATGTTCTGTACCGTGATGTTGCGATGCGAAAGCAGGGCCGGCTTGGGTGAACCGGTAGAGCCGGTGGTAAAGATGACCAGTGCGCCATCGTCCTCGGTTACGGCAATCCCGGTTAAGGACGTGTCGTCTTCATCCGTCGCGTTGCGATCCGCCGCCTCGACTATCGACGCATAGGATCGCGTGCCCGGAATCTCTTCTTCTGAGTCCGCCACGATGCAATGCTGAATCCATTTGCAATGCGCCTGAATGGCTTTCCAAAGCGGGCGAAGATCGAGCGGTGCTTTTACTCCGGGACTGACAAACCCGCGCGGCCGGAGGATTTCCAGCGCTCGCATCACCTCTGCGGGGGACAGGCGCAGATCCAGCGGGGCGACGATGACGCCGATTTTGAAGCAGCTGTATTCCAGCAACACGTGATCCACAGTGAGCGGCAGCAAGGAGACCAGAAAATCGCCCTTGGCGAAGCCCAGGCGCATCAATTCCAACGCCATCCTCGTGGTTATGCGGTCGAATTCGCCCCAGGTGACCGCGCGCTCACCCTCCGCGCTGAGAATGGCGGGAGCATTCGGGTGGATTTTGGCCCACTTCGCCACCACTCCATGCAACAGATGGCGATCGGCAAAAACTTTTTCATAATCGTCGAGGGTAAATTGCGGCACATCCATGGGTTCACCCGGTTCTGTTCTTGAACCAGTCGAACATTCGCAGCGGCGTGCGTCAAGGGCCGGGATTAACGGCCTTGGAAGTGCCAATTATCAGACAAAGCCGAACCCTGTCAGGTACTCGGAAACAAAGCCGAAACCGCTTACACTGGAGTTGCTCTGGATTCTCCGCGCACTCCTTTATGCTGCGGACCCTTTTTATCGCTTTTATGCTGGCTGTGCTCTCTGCGAGCACTGTCTACGGCTCGCCGAATCCTACGGCAAAGTCGCGGAAGAGCAATGCATCCGCGAGCGCCTCTCACAACTCCGCAAGCACTTCTCACACGAAAGCACGGTATTCAGCAAACCATGCGGTCGCGCGCAGAGCGGTGCATCCGGCGCAGGCAAAGCAATCTTCTCGCTCCCATCAGCCCAACAAAACCCATTTACCAGCGAATTCCCATCCTGCCAGAAAGTCCTATTCGTCTCCAAAGCCCCATGAAGGCACGGAGACGGAAACAGCGCCGCCCCGCGCCGTAATTGAAGCGGCCTCGTTGCGCAAGGCGCGGACGGTGATGCCGCCGCCGTTGCGCGGGTCGTATGAATCACTGGTTCGGCAAAACGAAAAGTCAGAGGCCGACAATCTGGAGCGCATCGAGGACGACGACGATCTGGCGGACCGCATTGCCCGCAAGATGCTGGTGCCTGTTCCGGTCTCGGCGGCGCTCACCGTGAACGGCAACTTGCCGGAGAACCGCCGCTATTGCCGTCCCTGGACGGCTACGTTTCTAGCCGACCTCGCTCGCGCCCATATGGCTGCGTTTCATGGGCGGTTGGAGGTCAGCTCGGCGGTGCGGACCGTGGCTTACCAAAAGCAACTGATGAGGAGCAACGGCAACGCAACGGCGGCCGAAGGCGACGTTGCCAGCCCGCATCTGACGGGCGCCACCATCGACATTGCCAAGCTGGGCCTGAGCAGGCAGGAGATCGGATGGATGCGCGCATGGCTGCTGCCGCTGGAACAGGCTGGCAAGATCGACGTCGAAGAGGAGTTCCGCCAGTCCTGTTTCCACATCACCGTCTACAAAAGCTACGCACCGCCCAGGCCTGCGCGGAAGAAGGCATTGCAGGCAACGACAGGGCGGAGCAGGATGGACAGTGCAGGGTTTTAATCCCTGCATCCAACGATTATTAATTTTGCCGGGTTGCCCCTTTGAGGTTACAATCCCGCCATAGCCAAATGTGGCTGAGCGAGGGGAACAATGAGCGAGACGGGAGTACAACCTGTGGCCGCGGCAAACGGCCTTTCCCAGTGGCAGCGCGTAACGAATACCTTCACCGCGCCGTCGAAGACCTTTGAAGACATCAAGCGCGGCAACCGCAGTTGGTGGATGCCGTTCCTCATATCGATCCTGGCCGGCTACGTCCTGTTCGCGGGCATCACACTCAAGATCGGCTGGGCGCAGGTGGCGGAAAACATGGTTCATCTCAATCCAACGTTGGACGAGAAGCTTGCGCAGGCACCCGCGGCTCAGCGGGAGGGAACCCTCAAGGGCATGCAATACGGCCCGGAGATCGGCTTTGCGGCCAGTCCGATCCTCGTCCTGATTGTCGTTGCGCTGGGTTCGCTTGTTCTGTTGGGCACCATCAACTTTGTCTTCGGCGGCAAGGCTACCTTTGGAAGCATCTTTACCGTATGGATGTACGCGAGTCTTCCGGGAATCTTCAAAGCGCTGCTGGGAGCAATCGTGATCTTTGCGGGAACGGCTCCGGAATCCTTCAACTTGAACAACTTTGCCCCCACCAGCATAGGAGCCTTTCTGAACCCGCTGGAAACCAACGCAGCTCTCTACAAGTTGGCCAGCGCGTTGGACGTGACTACGATCTGGACACTGGCTCTGCTGGGAATTGGCATTGCGGCTGTGGCGAAGGTCAAGCGCAACTCTGGCTACATTGCGGTCTTCGGATGGTGGGCGCTCATCGTGTTGATAGGAGTGGGTTGGGCGGCCATCGCCGGCTGATGTATCCATTCGGTTTAGAAAAAGCCAACAGCGCGAACCCGGACAGGATTCGCGCTGTTGTTGTTTTTGACTGACCACTGTTCACTGACCACTGACCGCTGTCTTACTCCGTCCAGCGGCGCAGAATGAGCGATGCGTTGATGCCGCCAAAGCCAAAGGAATTCGACAGGGCGATATCAAAGCTGTGGGCGATGGCCTTGTTGGGCACATAGTCCAGGCGGCATTCGGGGTCGACGTTTTCCAAGTTAATGGTGGGCGGCAGCATCTGGTGCTGGAGCGCCAGGACACAGATGCCGGCTTCCAGTCCGCCGGCGCCGCCCAGCAGGTGGCCGTGCATGGATTTAGTGCCCGAAACCTTGAGCTTGTGGCTGAGGGCGTGCTCGCCGAAGACCGCTTCGATGGCCTGCGATTCGTTGCCGTCGCCGGCTGGGGTCGCGGTGGCGTGAGCGTTGATGTAGCCCACCTCTTCCGGCTTGATGCCGGCGTCCTTGAGGGCGGCTCTCATGCTGCGCTGCGCGCCCTTTCCCTCGGGAGCGATGGCCGTGATGTGATAAGCGTCGGCGCTCATGCCGTAGCCGATAACCTCGGCCAGAATTTTTGCTCCGCGCGCCTTGGCAAACTCCAGCTCCTCAAGAATGAGAATGCCGGAGCCCTCGCCGATGACGAATCCGTCGCGGTCCTTGTCGAAAGGTCGGCTGGCGCGGGTGGGTTCGTCGTTGCGCGTGGAAAGCGCGCGCATGGAGGCGAATCCGCCCACCGAGAGCGGCGTGACCGCAGCCTCGGCGCCGCCGGCGATCATCACATCGGCGTCCCCGTGCAGGATCATGCGCACCGAGTCGCCGATGGCGTTGGCCGAGGTGGCGCAGGCTGTAGCCGTGGCCGAAATAGGCCCCTGCGCGCCGTAGCGGATGCTCACCTGGCCGGCTGCCATGTTGACGATGGCAGAGGGAATGAAGAAGGGCGAAATCTTGCGCGGGCCGCCCTGCATCAGGTTGGTGTGCTCGCGCTCGATGATTTCAAAGCCGCCGATGCCGGAGCCGATGAAGACGCCCACCCGGTCGGCGATCTCCGGGGTAATCTGGAGACCCGATTGGACCATGGCCTCATGAGTGGCGGCAAGGGCATAGTGGATGAAGCGCGCCATCTTGCGCGATTCCTTCTTATCCACGAACTCGAGCGGGTCAAAGTTCTTGACCTCGGCGGCAAAGGTGGTCGTGAAGCCAGTGGTATCGAAGCCCGTGATGGGCCCCATGCCGCTGGCGCCGGCCATAAGCTGTTGCCAGACCTGGGGCGCGGTGTTGCCCACACCGCAGAGCAGCCCCAGGCCGGTGATGACGACTCGGCGGCTCAAAGGCTACTTGCCGCCTTTCGCATTCTTTTCGATGTACTCGACCGCGTCCTTGACGGTCTTGATCTTTTCGGCGGCTTCGTCGGGAATCTCGATGTCGAAGGCCTCTTCGAACTGCATTACCAGCTCGACAACGTCCAGCGAATCCGCGCCCAGGTCTTCCTGGAAGCTGGCGCCGGGGGTGACTTCGGCTTCGTCCACCTGCAACTGCTCGACGATGATCTGTTTGACTTTTTCTTCAACGGCCATGCGTGTTTCTCCTCGTGATTTTCTTCAACTTGGGAATCTCTCCGGGGCGTGCCCGCTCAGGCTCCGCCTGACCAGCCTACCGGGTCACGGCAGGGAAATACAACCACCGCGCCCGAAAAAATGCGCGTGGCCCCGAAACTCAAGTCTACTGGGCGGGCGGGCGGGGTGTAAAGGCTAGGTGGAAGCAGAGACCAGGGACTAGGGAATAGGGAATAGAAAAACCATCGAGCCTCTTGCAAAATAATCAAGGAAGCGGCATTCCCTATTCAGTCACTCCTTTGGGACTTTGGTTTGTTCCGACAGCAAAGCTGGTGCTGTACGGTCCATACCCCCCCCCGTATTTTGGACGTAAATTCGTTGTTTTCTTGAGCTTACAGACAGGGTTGCGCTGTAAAATCGTCAAAACAAAGGAGTTGCCTGCAAAATCGTCCAGGATAAGGAGTTAGCGGCACATTTGGAGGACGATTGGAGAAAAAGCACCTGAGAATTATTGTGCGACGAAGCGTCGAAATTATCTGCAAACATCTTCGCCTCTAGCAAACCCTGACACTCCATACGCTTCTCTTTGAATTTTGCAAGTGGTTCCATCGATATAACCGGGAAAACCACAAGCAAGAGGCGTACATTAGGCGAAGAGGATTTTACCGTGGGAAATTCTGCTGTTGTTTTTGCGCTGGTCGCTGTTGCTGTGTTCCTCCTTGGGCTCTTGTTGGGGTTCCGCCAGGGCCGCGCAGGCGCTCGGGAACAAGTCGAACAGGCATTGGCCAGTGAACGAAAGCTGGCTGAAGTTCGTGAGAAGGCTCAAGAGGAAAAGTACACGCAGATGAAAGCCGACTTGGACAAGGCCTTTGCGGACCTTGCCTCAAAAGCACTGCGGGATAACAACGATAGCTTCCTGACCCTCGCCAAAAATGAGTTAGGCGGGCAAAGTAACGAAGCAAAAATGACGCTGGAGGCCAAGGAACTGGCGATTAAAAATCTGCTGGACCCGCTTAAGGGGCAGATCGATGATTTCCGCAAGAAGGTGGAGGAGGCGCAGAGCGACTCGAAGACTGGAGTTACTGAACTCAGAACCTTGATCGGTACGCTTGGAAATCTCAATAAGGCGCTCACGGAGGAAGCTCATAATCTAGCTACGGCTCTCCGCCGCGATACCAAAGCCCAGGGCAACTGGGGTGAGACCATCCTGCGCAATATTCTGGATAAATCTGGCTTGCAGGAAGGTAACCATTACAGTTTCCAGCAGAGCTTTACCGAATCAAACGGTGAGGGTGAACCGATACAGCGGCGCCAGACTGACGTGTTGGTCAAGCTACCTGGTGGCCGCCATCTGATCATTGACTCAAAGGTTTCTCTCAATGCCTACAATGATTCCGTCAATGCCGAAAATGAAAACGACAGAGTTGACGCGCTCAAGAGACACTTATTGAGCTTGCGCAGCCACATCAACGATCTGGCCGGCCGTAACTACCACACCCTGGCGGGCATAAGGTCGCCCGAATTTGTAGTGATGTTTGTGCCCATCGAGCCCGCATTTCTGCTTGCCCTACAGAATGACGAAGCCCTTTGGCACGACGCTTATTCAAAAGGTGTGCTTCTCTCTGGTCCAACCACCATTCTGTTTGTGATCCGAATCGTCGCGGATCTTTGGCACCAGCAACGGCAAGCAGATAACGTTGAAAAGGTGATGAAGCGCGGAACCGAACTCTATGACAAGTTTGTGAGATTCGTCTCGAACCTAGAGTCAATTGGGAGTTCGCTCCTCGATGCGCGAAATGCCTACGATGAGGCGTGCAAGCAACTCTCCACCGGGCCGGGAAATCTGGTTCGTCAAGTCGAAATGTTGAGGCAACTGGGCGTTGCCCCCAAAACTAAGAAACAAATTCCTACCAAGATGCTTGATGCTGCTGAACTCGAAACCGATGAGTCCACATTAGCCTTAGCCGCTGAAGCAGAAAGTGAAGAAAGCTAACTCGCTAACTCCGCAAACGGCGGCCCGCAGCCACTTCCAGGTGGTCTCCAAATCCTCCGGTAGGAATGAAATCCGCGCCATAGCTCGAGCTTAGACCGCAATTAGTCATGAACAAGCGCGGACGAGGACGTCCGCACTACAGCCGGCCAGGAGGCCGGCGCTACATTTCGGGCATTATCAAATCATGCGGTCACGGTACTGAATGCAGTGTACGCGAATCTCGTGTACACTGCATTCATGAGAAACATTACCTTCAGCGCCAACGAAGATTTGATCGATCAGGCCCGCCAGGTCGCTCACGATGAGCGCAAGACCCTGAATGACGCTTTCCGCGATTGGCTGGCGCAATACGCATCTTCGCGCTCCGACGCGGCAGGCTTCGATGAGTTCATGAGCCGGATCAATCCGATGCGGGCGGGCCGGCATTTCACGCGGGAAGAGATGAATGAGCGATAGATTTTTTCTGGACACGAACATCTTCGTCTACTCCGCGACCGACGACGATCCGGCCAAAGCCCGCATTGCAACTGAACTGATCCGCAAAGCGATCGCCACGCACAAAGGCGCTGTCAGCTACCAGGTGGTTCAGGAATTCTTCAACCTCGCCCTGAAACGTTTTGAACGCCGCATGAACTTCGAGGACCGCCAGGAGTACCTGGCGCGCGTCTTTCGTCCGCTGCTCAAGATTCACTCCTCTCTGGCTCTCTACGAAGAAGCACTGCGGCTGCATGCGGCCAACAAGCTTCAGTGGTATGACGCGCTGATCGTCGGCGCAGCCCGCGAATCCGATTGCGCGATCCTCTACTCGGAGGACTTGCAGCATGGCCAGAAGTTCGGCAGTCTGGAGATCGTCAATCCATTTCTGTGAGCTTTGAGGGACGAGACTTCCCAGTGTCATGACAGCATGAAACGACAATCAGCCTTGGACCAGCGCGGGCGAGGACGCCCACGCTACAGCCGACCAGGAGGTCGGCGCTACACTTCCGCAAACGCCACCCGCATCCGCTTCCAGGTCGTTTCCAGCTCTTCGGGCAGGATGCGTGTCTCGGCCACCGTGGTCATGAAGTTGGTGTCGCCCAGCCAGCGGGGCAGGGCGTGCAGATGCAGGTGCCCGGCGACGCCTGCGCCGGCGGCCTGGCCCAAATTCATTCCAAAATTGAAACCCTGCGGACGGTAGAGCTTTTCCAACGCCTTCTCGGTGCGCTGTGCGAGATCGATCAGTTCATGGGCGGTGTCGACTGGCAGGGCAGACAGCCGGTCCAGATGGGCGTAAGGCATCACCATCACGTGGCCGGAGGTATAGGGAAAGGCATTCAGGCAAACAAAACAATGCTGGCCGCGCAGAATGAGGCCGCCGGCGGATTCAGCCTCATCCGGCTTGGCTCCGTGGGCAATGGCGTAATCGATGGAGGCCATCAGGTTGCAGAAGACGCAGTGGTGGTCGCCGTGCCAGGCCGACAGGCTCGGAGGAACGCCGGGGCGAGCAGCGCTGTCCGCCGCGGTGATGTAGGCAAAACGCCAGGGAGTCCAGAGAATGTCCATGGGTTGGGTCCCGTCTGCATCAGTATAGTTGTTTATTGCGCGGGAGCGCTGCAGCCGTAAGTCCCATGTATTGGTATCAGCACACGCGAAACCACGGTTTTCATGCGATTTCTGCCAATCGGTTGCATTGACGGGGGAAAGCGGCGGTTGCTACACTGGTGAGCGTAGCTTCCTGCGCGGATTCCAGCAGTGAGTTGCGGCCGCCCCTCCAGGCAGCCGCCGCCTACCGGGTGTTTCCCAAGGAGACCAGTCGTTTTCAACGCCAGCCTGATCGGCGGGATGGACTGTCCCTTGTGAAATCACCACGGTCACAGGCGCGTGGTTGTTTGCCGGAGATGGCCTCCGGCATCCCTCAGAGCAGACGCGGCAGAGGGACCACCCCCAGCGGCAGGTACGTTTGAGTCGCGGGAGTAAGGAATCGCGGAGCTGTCAGCCAATGGCAAACGTCGTCAATCCCGAACCCGAGAGCATAACCCTGAATACCGAATTGGAAATCCCAACCCTTGAACCTGTGGCGGAGCAAGAGCAGCCGTCGCCTGAATCCACGTCCAACCCCGAAGCCACCAAAACAGTTGAAATTTCAGCGTTGGACGCCGATGCCCCATCCGAACCTGTAGCTCCTGTAGCCGCAGCGACTCCCGTGGCGGAAGCCACTGAGGAAGCCGCGCCCGCAGCCGAAGTTGCAACGGAAGTTCCCGCGCCGCCTGCGCCATCAGCCCAGGCCGAGCCGGTTGCCGAAACGCCGGCGCCCGCTAAGGCTGCCGCGCGCGCAGAGCATGGCCAGCCAGAGCACAGTCTGGAACACATGGACGACTTCTCTGCCGCGCTGGAAGCCTTTGAACGCGAGCAGGCCGCGGAGGCCGCCGCTGTTGAAGCCTATGGCGACAAGATTGTCTCCGGCACGGTAATCAAGCAGACGGACAAGCATCTGGTCATTGATGTGGGCCTGAAGTCCGAGGGGCTGGTGCCGCTCGAACAGGTTCTGGACCACACCGGGGCCGTCAAGTTCCAGCCCGGCGACACAATTGACGTGGTGATTGAGCGCGAGGAGCCGGAGGGCGGCTACCTGGCCAGCTACGAGCGGGCGCAGCGCTTGCGCGTCTGGGACACGATCGAGAAGGCGGCGGCTGACAAGACCCCCATCATGGGCACGGTGGTGAGCCGTGTCAAGGGCGGCGTAACCGTGGACATCGGGCTGAAGGCGTTTTTGCCCGGCTCGCAGTTGGAAATTCGTCCCGTACGCAACCTGGATGGTTATTTGGGCCAGCAGATTGAGGTCCGGGTCATCAAGCTGAACAAAAAGCGCGGCAATGTGGTGGTCAGCCGCAAGGAAATTCTGGAAGAAGAGCAGAACGCCAAGCGCTCAGGAACGCTGGAGCAATTGAGCGAAGGCGCCATTCTGACCGGCACGGTGAAGAACCTGACCGATTACGGCGCGTTCGTTGACCTGGGCGGGATCGACGGCCTGCTGCACATCACCGACATGAGCTGGGGCCGCCTCACGCATCCCCGCGACCTGGTGAATGTGGGCGACGAGATTCAGGTCAAGGTGCTCAAGTTCGACAAGGAGAAGCAGCGGGTTTCGCTGGGCTTCAAGCAGTTGACGCCCGATCCCTGGCTGGACGCTACCGAGCGCTACCCGGTAGGCGCGCGCGTTCATGGCCGCGTGCTTTCTGTTACCGACTACGGCGCGTTTGTCGAGCTGGAGCAGGGCATCGAAGGCCTGGTTCACCTCTCGGAGATGACCTGGTCCAAGCGCCTCAAGCATCCTTCCAAGCTGGTCAAGCCGGCCGACGAAGTCGACACCGTGGTGCTGAGCGTGAATCCGGCTGATCGCCGCATCTCGCTGGGTATGAAACAGTTGTTGGAAAATCCCTGGGAGAACCTGACGGAGAAGTATCCCGCTGGCACAATCGTCGAGGGGCGGGTGCGCAACCTGACCGACTTCGGCGCCTTCATTGAAATTGAAGACGGCATCGATGGACTGGTGCACGTCTCCAACCTGAGCTGGACCAAGCGCGTCAAGCACCCTTCGGAGATCGTGAAGAAGGGCGAGAAAGTGAAGGCTGTCGTTCTCGGTGTGGAGCCGCAGAATCGCCGCCTCTCGCTGGGCATCAAGCAGTTGCAGCCTGACGTTTGGGAGAGCTTCTTCGCTACCCATCGTGTCGGCGACCAGGTTCACGGCAAGGTGCTCAGGACGGCGCAATTCGGTGCATTTGTCGAGATCGCGGAGGGCGTGGAGGGTTTATGCCACATCTCCGAGGCCGGCGAAGACGCAGCCACCAAGCTGGAAACCGGCCTGGAGCACGAGTTCAGGATCATCAAGATCAACGTCGAGGAGAAGAAGGTGGGCCTGAGCCTGCGCGCCATTGGCCAGGAGGCCAGCCGCAGCCAGGTGGAGAGCTACAAGAAGGAGAGCCACAAGGCTCCCGTCTCCAGCTCCACCACTACCCTTGGAGACCTCATCAACCTGCGGAAGAGCGAGCGGAGCGAACAGTAAGGCGCTTTTCCTCAAGCAAGACAGCAATGGCCACCCTTCGGGGTGGCCGTTGTGCGTCTGGGGGATGCTCGGCCTCAAGGGCATGCAATTCCCCTTAGAAGTTCAGGATCCCGCATTACATAACCAGTCTGTCGAGAGCGGGTGGAGGCGGGCGGATTGCTGTTTACTCCAAAAACAAGGTCAGCGGCTGATTCCTCATCACATGGGTATGTGTCTGAGATCACAAAATCTGGCCAAGTAATAGCACACAATCAGGGTAATAATCCCGCTGAAGTCGAGAACTCGTGCTGCGATTATTTTTTTGGTACGGGCAACATGCGTTCTTGAAAATCGGCCACTGGATTACCGCTAGCATTCAACCTGTTGAGGACGGCAATCTGTGTTTTGCCGAAAGGATAACAACATGAACAGAAAGTTTTTCGGCTTCTTTATTCTTGCGGGTTTGTTGCTGCCGGTTGCCGCCAGGGCTTTTCCTGGGGGTGTATCGCAGGCTTCTCCCGCATGGGAGTTCACCTCGGTCGGAACCCTTCAAGTCAGCAACTTGTCCCTTGGTGAAGTGTTTACGGTGAACCAGACGATCACTGTTGACTACCTGGGCTATTTCTTCGATTCCACTGCCGGAATGTCAGACTCCCACCCGGTGGTTATGTACGATGCGAGCGGCAATGTGTTGGCTTCCACGACCATTACGAACGCATCGTTACCCGATTTGGCGGATCATTTTCTCTTCAACGACATCACGCCAATTACGCTGCTGGCAGGCCAAACCTACGTGATTGACGGCGCCAGCGGAGCCGACGATCCCTACGCCTACGGTGATCTCGGGTTCACGACCTATGCGCCAATCACGATACTGGGCGGAAACACAATCACCAATCTTGGAACAAGCGCGGATTTCTCCGGCCTCATCCCTACGTACACTGCCTTTGATGGCCTTTGGGGAGCGGACTTCGGCTACGAAGAACCCCCGCCTTCGACAACCCCGGAGCCAACCAGCTTCCTGCTGTTGGGCAGCGGGCTGGCGGGATTGGCCGGGCTCATCAAGCGCAAGCTGATGGCCTGAAGGCCGCATCACGAGTTGATCAACTGGAAGAGCGCGCAATAAGGCGCTTTTCTCAGGCAAGACAGCAGCGGCCACCCGAATAGGGTGGCCGTTGTGCGTTTGGGGACGGTTGAACGCGAATCGGCGTGGAGCCGCGGTTTAGATCGAGAAACATGTCTTCTGTGTCGTAATTGGTGTATATTTGTCCAATATAGAGCGTGTTCGGCTGTGAGTCTTGGTTGCCATGCTCCCGAACAGATCATTCCCCAGGTCTTCCCCCAAGGCCTCAACCTTTGTACGCTGGAGAGTCGATCATGAAAAGAGTTGGTCTTGCAGCTCTGTTCCTCAGTCTGGCGGTCGCGATGGCATCTCTGACCGCCTCCGCCGACGAACTCTTCACCACGCTGGGGCCCCCCGGCGATTACTACAACTTAGGCGGGTGGTTTGTTTCCGGCGGCATGTTCGGCAATGCAGTGGAAGGCAATTCCTTTACCCTCAGCTCCGCGGCAACTGTCTCAGATGCGATTCTCGGGCTGGGCGACGTCTATGGCCCCAGCTCTCCCGTGGATGTGTACATCGAATCCGACAACGGCGGATCGCCGGATATTGTTCTTGCGTCCTTGACGCAGGTTGGAACGATCCCAAATGTTATTACTGGTGGCGGGCTGATTTCCTTCACCTGCAGTGGAGTCGCCTGCGATTTGGCAGCGGGCGACTATTGGCTGGTTGCCGTCGAGACTGACTATTCCACCGGTCAGGACTGGTTTACAACAGCCTACGGTGCAACTACGAATCTCGCGCAGGGCTATAGCGGCATCCCCACAGGCCTGACTGTGATTCCCGACTCTAACGAAGAGGCATTCCAGATTGATGGCACGCCAGATCCCACGCCGGAGCCAACCAGCTTCCTGCTGCTGGGCAGCGGACTGGCAGGGTTGGCCGGGCTCATCAAGCGCAAGCTGATGGCCTGAAGATTCAATCGAAGTTTTGCCTTAAAACAAGGCCGGTTTGGCTATCGCTGCCAACCCGGCCTTGTTTTGTCTGTTGCTCGGAATTTTGGTGGAGCGACCCCTGCATTGCGGTTAGGAACTTCCCAGTTCAGTTGCGCTCAAACTGCCTGAGGACGATGGCGATTCCCAGGGCCGTGAGCAGGCACACCAGCCCGAAGAAGAAGACGCTGGAATAGCCGTATATGCCAATGACCGCGCCGGCCAGGGGGCCGGTCAAAAAGAAGGAAACGTCGGAGAAGGCGGTGTAAACGCCCAGGGCTGCGCCGCGATTGTTGAGGGCGACGCGCTTGACCGCTTCGATGCCGAGTGCGGGAAAGACCAGCGAAAAGCCTGCGCCTGTGAGCGCGGCTGCGCCGAAGGCCATCCACGGCGAGGAGGAGCGCCACAGCAGAAGCATCCCCAGGGATTCAAACGAGAGGCAGGTGATGGCCACTGGGTAACCGCCAAAACGGTTGATGGTCTGGATGAAGAGGAGGCGAGCCGCGATAAACGCCAGGCCAAAAGCAGTGAGGCAGAGTGCGGCTCCGTTCCAGTGGCGGCTGGCGTAGAAGAGGGTGACAAATGTGGCCAGCACGCTGTAGCCCACGCCGCCCAGCGCCAGCCCCATGCCATGCGGGGCCACGCGGCCCACTACGTGGTAGAAGGGAAGGTGCTCGCCGGGATGTACCGGAACAGGGCTCTTGCGGCAGGCCAAGGCAAAGCTGAAGGCGCAAATGAGCAGGGTGAGCAGGCCAATGGAAGCCAGGCCCAACTGCGGATTCCCCCAGAGCGAGTCAAGGACCACGCCCAGCGGAGCGCCCAGCGCCATGGCGCCATAGGTGCTGATGCCGTTGAAGGAGATGACCTTGGCGGTGCTGTCCTGGCCTGCGCTGGTAATGCCCCACAATGTTGAGCCGGTAGAGCCGAGGCTCTCGCCGATGCCCAGCACCAGGCGGCTGAGCAGCAGAATGGAAAGGCTGAGCCAGGGGATGAAGTACAGGGCGGCGGCGGCCATCAGGATTGCTCCACTCAGGGAGCAGGCGCCCATGCCCCATTGCACGGAGATCTTGGCTCCGGCGCGATCGCTGATGCGCCCGGCCCAGGGACGGCTGACGAGCGTTGCGATGTACTGGATGCTGATGACCAGGCCTGCCAGCGCCACGCTGTAACCCATGCGGTAGTGGACGTAAGGCGGCAGGACAGCCAGCGGCAGCCCGATGGAGAGATAGACCACAAAGGTGAAGTAGACGAAGCCAAGAATGTGCCGCGTACCGCCCTTCGACGAAATCGAAGACGCGTCTGGAACGGTGGCTGTGGCAGAACTATGCATGTCGTGAGGGACATCCTGCGGTGGGTTTGTCAGTTCCATTATAGCGGAGGCGGTGTGACACTGTGCGGCTGGAATGGGCAGGACTTAGACTGAAATCATGGCGTCCACCTTTCATGTGGAGCATTTCGGTTGCAGGGCGGCGCGCGCGGATGGCGAGGCGATGAGCGATCGGCTGCGCGCAGCGGAGCTGTGCGGCGCGACCCCCGCGGCAGCTGATGTGGTGGTGGTGAACACATGCAGCGTGACTGCGGAAGCTGACCGGGCGGCGCGGGCCTTCATCCGCCGGACGCATCGGCTGAACCCGGCGGCGCGAATTGTGGTAACCGGCTGCTATGCACAACGCGCGCCAGAGGAGTTGGCGCGCCTGAAGGGCGTGGCCGCCGTAGTGGGAAACAGCCACAAGGCGCTGGCTCCTGAAATCATTCTGGGGCTGTTGGGACGCGCGGAGCAGCGCGCAGATAGCGAACTGATAAAAATTCAGGCGGCGCAAGCCACTTCTGCCCCACCGCAGATGGTCTGGACGGACGACCGGTTTGCCCACTCATTTCTAGAAGAGGCGCAAATTGTACCCGGCGCGCAGACCCGGCCCAACCTCAAAATTCAGGAAGGATGCGGGAACCGCTGCACCTTTTGCGTCATCCCGTCCACACGAGGTCCGTCCAAGAGTCTGTCCCACGCAGTGGTTCTCCGCCAGGTAGAGGGATTTGTAGAAGCCGGGGGCAACGAACTGGTGCTCTCCGGGATCAACCTAGGCCGATGGGGCAGGGAATTGCCCGGTTCCGAGGTCGCGGCTCCGCGAACTCTGGCGGGGCTGGTGCGGGAAATCTTCGCGCGGACAGCGCTCAACCGCCTGCGGCTCAGCTCGATTGAACCGATGGATTGGGACGCGGAGCTGATAGGGCTGATGGCGGAGTTTGGCGGTACGCGACTGGCGCGGCACACTCACCTGCCCTTGCAGTCGGGGTCGGACGCGGTGCTGCGGCGGATGCACCGGCGCTACAGGCCGTGGCATTACGTGGAAAAAGTGGAAGCGCTATGGCGCGCCTGCGGGCCGGAGCTGACCCTGGGCGTGGACGTGATGGTGGGCTTTCCCGGCGAAACCGACGGCGAGTTCGAGGAGACCGTGGCGCTGGTGCGGGCGCTGCCCTTCGGCTACCTGCACCTGTTTCCCTTTTCGCCGCGACCGGGTACGCCGGGGTGGGCGCTGCACGCTGAGCGGCCGGTTACGGCTGAGGCAGTCGCTGAGCGGATGGCTGCTCTCCGAGCCCTGGCGGCGGAAAAGAGCAAGGCACACCGCAGGAGCTTTGTGGAGCGGGAGCTGGAGGCTATCACGCTGCACACGCCGGGGGAGATGGAGGCGCGTGGACGGAGCGCGGCGCTGACGGAGAACTTTTTGCCGGTGGAGCTGGAGGGCCGGCAGGAAGCCAACCTGCTGGTGAGGGTACGGGTGACTGGGCTGAACGCCGAAGGGACGCTGGAGGCCGAGGCGGTTGAGGCGCGACCGGCTCAGTACGCGGCGACAATAACATCCGTCTGAGCGAAATCGGTTCCCTTGAAGAGCAACTCTTCGCCTGTTTCCCTGGCCAGAGCGTAGGCCATGCAGTCTCCGAAGTTGAGCTTTGCGGGATGGCGGCCTTTGCCGTAGCGCTTGAAGGCCTCGCGAGCCAGACGTGCGTTAGTCTCGGTGAAGGGAACGATCTCCATCCGGCTGCGGCCTACATAGGAGTCAAGATCGCGCAAACCGTCCTCGTTGCGCCGTCCGAGGATAATCATTGATGCTTCGAGAAAGCAGGGCGACGGGAGCCGGCAAATGGAACTCTTCGCAATCGCAGTCGTAAGCCGCACAGCTTCTGGTTCTTCCAGCAATATTGCGACAAGGGCTGACGAATCGACAATCATGATGGAAGTCCGTTCTCGTCCCAACCCATGATTTCATCTTCAGTGCGTGTGTCAAGGACCGGTAGGGAGGCGCAATGGTGTGCAATGGCCATCAAATCGGCTATGAGCGCCTGTTTTTCTTCCCGTTTACGCTCCACGCGCTCCAAACGTTCGCGTATGGCGAGGAGGACGGCAAGCGATATCGTCTCCCCGGTGGTCTCGGCCAAGCGGCGGGCAAGCCGATCTGCTTCCGGCATTTTGATGCTGAGCGGCATGGCACCTAGCCTCCTATTTGTCTACCTGTCTATACAATAACGCCAAACAGCATTTAGAAACAGCTAAATCTCGTCCGCGAAGTGATCAATCAATCCGCCGCGGATAACCGAATTGGCCCTCATCGCCACCTGCCGGCTCTCCTTCTGGTGCGCATCAGGCAAAGAATCCCTCATAAACCCTTTGTTCAGATGAGCCGAGCCAATGCTATACTCAGGTTGCGTTCATGTGTCCGCAGCGATTCCGGCAGAAGCCGGAGGCGGGCCGGAACGACTTTTGGAGGAGCACCATCGCACTCGACAAACGTTCTGCAAAGTCCTTTATTCGCATCAATGAGAAGATACGCGCGCGCGAAATCCGCGTAATCGACGAAAACGGCGAGCAACTGGGGATACTGGCGCCTTTTGAGGCGCTGAAGCTCGCCCGTGAACGGGGTCTCGACTTGGTGGAGGTTTCGGCCAACGCGGTTCCGCCAGTCTGCCGCATCCAGGACTACGGCCGCTTCCTCTATGAGAAGGAAAAGAGCGAACGGGCCGCCAAGAAGAAGCAGAAGGTGATTACGGTCAAAGAGGTCAAGTTCTCCGTGACCGTGGACGTCCACGACTACCAGACCAAGAAGAACAAGGTGCTGCAATTTCTTGCCGATGGCGACAAGGTAAAGGCCAGCCTGCGCTTCCGGGGACGGCAGATGGCTCACCGCGACCTGGGCTACAACATCATCAACAAGCTGATCCAGGACGTGGGCGAAGCGGCCATTGTGGAGTTCATGCCGCGCATGGAAGGTACCATTCTGCACGCGATTCTGGCGGCGTCCAAGAAGCAGGAAGCGCCCAAGGCAAAGCCCGCCGAGGCTCCGCCGGCACCGGCCGCCGCACCCAAGCCGAAGCCGAAGGCAATGGCAGCAGCGGCGGGCAGCTAACCAACCCTTCGCCCCTGGATTACTGTATACTGGTTAAGGCCTCATATGGGCAGGGAAAATCCTGTCTCATTCTGGCTGCTTTTGGGTGAATTCACCCTTCCGAAACGAGAACAGAATGCCCAAGTTGAAGACCCATACGGGCGCGAAAAAGCGCTTCAGCAAGACTGGCACCGGCAAAATCAAGCGGGGCCAGGCGAAGACGCGCCACATCCTTACTTCGAAATCGCCGAAGGTGAAACGCAAGCTGGGCCGGACCCTGCTGGTTTCCGATGGCGACTACAAGAAGGTAGCGCGCATGATTCCTTACGCCTGATTGCTGCGCCCTCTCCTGACGGAGAGGCGCTTCAGGGCCCCAGTGAACGCGTTGCAGGGCCCCCGATTGGTGGACAGTTTTTAAGTCCAATCAATCGAGAAATCAGGCTTGATAAAGCGAGTGAAGAGGTAACCAGCCTGCCCGCAAAGGGCGAAGGCCTCCTGCCTCCAGCCGCACAACTGAACGCAAAATGGAGAAACCGATATGCCCCGCGTAAAACGCAGTACCAAGCGGACAGACCGCCGCAAAAAGATTCTGAAAAGGGCGAGTGGATACTTCCTTACGAAGTCCAAGCTCTATCAGGCAGCCCAGGAAGCCGTGGAGCGCGGCCTGAAGTTTGCCTACACCGGCCGCAAGCAGAAGAAGCGTCAGTTCCGCTCGCTGTGGATTGTGCGCATCTCGGCCGCAGCCAAGCTGAACCACTTCAGCTATTCGCAGCTCATCAACGGCCTGAAGAAAGCCGGCGTTGAACTGGACCGCAAGATTCTGGCGGAGATTGCCGTAAAGGACCCGAAGGGCTTCACCGAGTTGGTGGAACAGGCCAAGTTGGCTCTGGCGGCGGAAAAAGAAAGCAAGTAAGAGCAAGTCAGCAAATCAGCGAAACGGCTCCGCATTGCGGGGCCGTTTCTGTTAGTAAATCATCACCAACTGTCAATGTAGACGCAGCGCAGTGATTTATCCTGCTGAATAAGCCTATGAATATTGAGATTCCCAATTTGACGGCATTTGATGAGGCTGGGCTGGACGCGGCGTTTGCCCGTTTGGAGCGGCAGGCGCGCGCCGGCGCGGCGGCGCTGGACAGCGATGCGGCTGTGGAGGCCTTTCGGCTGGAGTGGCTGGGGCGCAAGCAGGGGCGGCTGAACGAAGTCAGCGGGCGGTGGCTGAAGGCTGCGCCGACGGAGGCCAAAAAGCTGCTGGGAGTGCGCTTCAACGCGCTCAAAAGCGTGGTGGAGGGGCTGCTGGACACGGCACAGGGTGCGGGTCCGACGGATGCGGCGCTGAAGGCCGAGGCGCTCGACATTACGCTGCCTGGAACGCGGCGGCTGACGGGGGCCGAGCATCCGATTACGCGGACGCTGAACGAGATTGTGGGGGTGTTTGCGGCGCTGGGCTACTCGGTGGGCGTGGGGCCGGAGGTGGAGACCGACTACTACAACTTTGAGAGCATGAATTTTCCGCCGGGGCATCCGGCGCGGGATACGCAGGACACGCTGGTGGTGGCGGGGCAGGAGCGCCGTCAGCAGCGGGACCGGCTGCTGATGCGGACACACACTTCGCCGGTGCAGATGCGGACGATGGAGCAGCAGCCGCCGCCGGTGCGGATTGTGATTCCCGGCAAGGTGCACCGCAACGACGCGGCGGACGCGACACACTCGCCGATTTTTCACCAGGTGGAAGGGCTGTGCGTGGACACGAATATCACCTTCAGCGATTTGAAGGGGACGCTAGACCACGCGATGAAGGCTCTGTTTGGGTCGGCGGTGAAGACGCGCTTTTTTCCGTCGTTTTTTCCGTTTACGGAGCCGAGCGCGGATGTGCAAATCAGTTGCATATTTTGCGGAGGGAAGGGCTGCAGGAAGTGCAAGCAGTCGGGATGGATTGAGCTGCTGGGCTGCGGGATGGTGGACCCGGCGGTGTTTGCGTTTGCCCAAGAAAAACAGCCTTCCTATGATCCAAAAAAAATCTCAGGCTTTGCCTTCGGCATGGGTGTTGAGCGCATCGCCATGATGAAATATGGCGTTGCCGAAATTGGGCAGTTCTATGCGGGGGATATGAGGTTTTTGGGGCAGTTTGCGTAAGGAAGTTTGTGTTCGATTGATGCAGCAAGTTAGCGTGCGCTGCGCGCACAGTAGCGAGTTAGCAAGTTAGCGGCTGCAATGGCAGAAAGGGCGGCTATGCCCAGGACTCGACATTTTCGCGATTTAATCGTTTGGCAGAAAGCAATGGAGTTGGCTCGTCAGGTTTATTTGCGGACAGAAGAGTTTCCCAAATCCGAGACCTTTGGTTTGCGGATGCAGATGCGCCGGTCCGCGGTTTCGGTTGCGAGCCATATTGCCGATGGTCATGGACGCCTGACAGACGCGGATTTGCGAAGAGAGCTTGGGGCCGCGCGGGGAGCACTCTATGAGTTTGAGACACAGAACGATTTGGCGTGCGATATGGGTTTCATCGATAAGGAATCGGGCACGCAGTTGCTTGATCTGGCGACGGATACTGCAAAGCTGATCAACGGATTGCTGGGATCGCTGGAGCCCTGATGGAATGCCGCTAACTTGCTAACTCGCCCAGGTGCGCGCAGCGCACGCTAACTCGCTAAAAGGTAACCCACATGAAAATTCTTACAAAATGGTTGCGAAGCTATTTGCCGGGGCTGCCGGTGGACGATGCGCGGTTGGCAGAAGATTTGACGTTGCGCGGCATTGCCGTTGAGGGCATCTACGACCTTGGCGCGGGGAATGGCTCGCTTTACGAGATGGACATCACCACCAACCGCGTGGATGCGATGAACCACTACGGGGTGGCGCGGGAGGCGGCGGCGATTTATGGATTGAAGCTGCCGGAGCTTTCGTATGAATTGCCCAAAGCCCGTCCGGGCGGCAAGCCCTTTTCTGTCAGGATTGAGGCGGAGGATGCGTGTGGGCGGTTCACGGCGCGGGTACTGCGGGACGTGACGATGGGCGAGTCGCGGGATTGGTACGCTGGCGCGGAGGTGAGCACGTATTTTGGTTTGCTGGAGCAGAAGCAGATTTCCAACGCCGTGGACGCGACGAACTTTGCGTGGCTGGCGATGGGCCAGCCGACGCACGTCTTCGACCTGGACAAGATTGAAGGCGGCATCGTAGTGCGGCGCGCGCGGAAGGGCGAGCGGGTGAAGACGCTGGACGGCGTGGAGCGTGTGCTGGACGCTGAAGACCTGGTGGTGGCCGACCACAAAAAGGCGGTGGGGCTGGCCGGGGTGATGGGCGGCTGGGAGACGATGATTACGCCGGCGACGAAAAATGTGCTGGTGGAGGCGGCGTGGTTTGACCCGGTCGCGGTGCGCCGTACGGCGCGGCGGCACGGGCTGCACACCGACGCCAGCCATCGCTTCGAGCGCGGAGCGGACTACAACGCCGCCGAGGTGGCATCGGCCGTGGTGAGCAGCATTCTGCTGGCGAATGGCGGCTGGATCGAGGGCGATTTAGTGGACGCGCGCGTGCCCGCACTCGAAGCGCGCACCGCCAACCGCAAGCCGGTCGAACTCAAGCTGAGCGAGGTGCGGAGGATTCTCGGCGCGACAGTGGACGCGGAGGGGATTACCGCGGCGACGGTGGAGGGCGTGCTGACGGCGCTGGGTTGTGGGCTAGCGAGTCAGCCAGTCAGCCAGTCAGCAAGTCAGCCACCTGCGGTGGGGCAGACTGGAAAATACTCCGGCGATAATACGGCTTGGCTAGTGACGTTGCCGAGTTGGCGGCTGGATTTGGAGCGGGAGATTGACCTGATTGAAGAGGTGGCGCGGGTCTACGGGTACAACCGCTTTCAGAATACGCTGCCGGCGTTTGGCGAAGGAGTGCGCGCGCTACCCTGGGCGGAGAAGGAAGCGCAGGTGAGGCGCACGCTGCTGGGGGCCGGGTTCCACGAGGCGATTGGAAGCACCTTCTGTTCGCCGGCCGAGGCCGCGTTGACGGAGCCGCAGCCGGGGCTTTCGGTTCCGCTGGGCAATCCGTTGAGCGAGGAAGCGGGCGTGCTCAGGCCGTCGCTGGTGCCGGGGATGCTGGCGATGATTGCCGGCAACCTGAACCGCGACGTGAGTGACGTGCGGCTGTTCGAACTGGGCACGGTCTTCAGCGGGAGTACCGAGAAAGTTGAGGAGCGGCCGTCGCTGTCCTTTGGCGCGGTGGGCAGTTTGCCGGAGCAGGGGGCGCTGCACGCCACGCGGGCGATTGAGTTTCATGATGTGAAGGGTGTGGCGGAGCAGGTGCTGGCGCGGTTCCAGGCGCGGGCCATAGACTTTGATCGCTTTGAAGTCGAGGCCGGGCTGACACCGGAGTGGCTGCACCCGTATCGCGCGGCGCGCGTGGTTGTGGACGGCGTGACGGTGGGCTGGTTTGGGCAGTTGCATCCGCGCGTGGCCGCCGAGCGCAAGCTGAAGGAGCCGGTGCTGGTGGGCGAGCTTTATCTTGACCGGCTGTACAAGCTGTCTTTGCGCGATCCGATTGCGCGGGAAGTTTCGCGCTTCCAGCCGGTTCGCCGCGATTTTTCTCTGGTTCTGGACGAGAGCATTGCGTGGGAGAAGATTGACCATGCAGTGGCGGGATTGCGGATTCCAGAGCTGGTGGAGTGGCGGGCGCGCGAGGTTTTTCGCGACACGAAGCTGGGCAAGGGCGAGTATGCCTTGCTGCTGGGCGCGACGTTTCAGGCCGCGGATCGCACGCTGCGCGAGGAAGAGTTGCAGGAGTTCCAGGCGCGCGTGGTGGAGGCTGTTGGCAAAGTTGGGGCGCGGTTGCGGAGTTAATCGTGAAAGCAGCTTGATCTGCGTTATACTCGCTCGGGTAAGTTGCATTCTCTTGGAGGTTGTCGATGTCGGAGTCCTTGTGGAAGTCGGAAGCGGTGGAAGAAGCGCAGCCGGAAGAGCGGGCAGAAGAGCGGAGCGCGGAGCCAGTTGCGGAGCCGCGCGCGGAATCGAGCGCGCTGACTCTGAGCGTGGACGAGTTTTCCGCACTGGAAGAGCGAGTTCTGCGGACGGTGAACCTGGTGAAACAGGAACGGCAGACTCGCGCCGCGGCTGAGGAGCGCGCTGCTCAAGTAGAGGATAAATTGCGCGAACAAGCGCCTCTGGCGGAGCGCCTGCAGGCGGAAGTCAGCGCGCTGCGCGGCGAGCGTGACCATGTGCGGCAACGCGTAGAGCGGCTGCTGGCGCAACTGGATGCACTGGAATTGTGAGGTAAGTCGTGTCACAAGAGCAATCGGGTCTCCCCTCCGGCTGCGTCACCGTAGAGATTTACGACCAGACCTATCATTTATCAGGCACGGACGCGGAGCACATTCGCCGCTTGGCGGAGCTGGTGGACGCGCGGATGCGCGCCGTGGCCGCACAAGGGCGCACGGCGGATTCGCTGCGCGTGGCCGTGCTGGCGGCGCTGAACATTGCCGATGAACTATCTCGTGCAGAGCGGGGCGGCGGCGATGCGCGGCTGACTGACGCGCGCGCCGCCAGCCTGCGCGGGCTGCTGGATGAAGTGCTTGAGGAAGAGCGGAAGACAGGATCGTAGGTTGTCGGTTTGCTAAAGCCTTTATCCTTCAAGACATCCAATATACATGGAAGATCTTTCAGGTTTTCGATTCCCAAAAGCGGCGGCCAAAACATTAGCACAGCGCAGATAGCACGCGCAAGACTTGCATTTATTTGCGCGGACCCCTACTATTCGCAATAGAAACCGGCCTGCAAAGCAGGTGGGTGATCAACGCTGGTTGAACCAACATTCAATGAACAGGGGCTCAACTCGATAATCGGTTCTGTGTGCAGTCCGCCAGTTCGGAACGCCTAATGAACCGCGGAGAGCTCCGCCGTCGAAGGACGGGTTCACCAGCGCATCAAACCCACGGCCCCGTGGGCCGGATTCTACCTTCCTCGTATTCGGCGATAGCAGCGTTACTTGTTCTAATGCCGTATTCTGACACTGGTGTATCCAGTTCTCTTCCATCTCGGTTCAATTCTGATTCCAGCCTATGGCGCGTTGACTGCCGTGGGCGTGTTGCTGGCGTTGTTGCTGACGCAGCGCACGGCGCGCATTGCGGGGCTTGACGGCCGGAAGGTGTGGAATCTGTGCGTGGTGGCGTTGATTGCTGCGCTGGCAGGTTCGCGGCTGCTGCTGGTGGCGCTCAACTGGAGCGACCTGCGCCTGCACCCGATGTGGCTGCTGGGGCTGGCCATGATTCATCACCCGCTGCTGGCCTGCTTTGGAGCGCTGGCCGCGTTGGCGGCTGCAGTTTTGTATGGACGCAGTCAACGTCTGCCGCTGTGGAGTACGGCTGATGCACTGGCAGCCCCGGTGGCTTTGGGGCTGGCCTTTGAGCAGACGGGCGCGCTGCTGGCGGGTTCAGGCTATGGAATCGAAGCCGGGACAGGGATTGCGGCGCGTTGGGCCGTCACGTATACACATCCGCTGGCTGCGCGCTGGAGCGGGGCTCCGCTGGGCGTTGCGCTGCATCCGGTGCAGGCTTATGCGGCTCTTGCGTTTCTCACGCTCTCGATATTTTTACTGTTCTGGTTGCGGTATCGCCAGCAGGCGGGCGATGTTGCCGGGTTATTGTTGCTGGGCGCAGGCGTGGTGATTTTTGTTACAGAGTTTTGGCGCGACACCGAAGGACGGGGCACACTGCTGGGCGGCGCGCTGGATGGGCCGCAGGCGGCGGCGGTGGCGCTGGTGGTGATTGGCGGGCTGGTGATGATGGAACGCCCACCAGCGAAAGTTGAGGCGGCAAATGGCTGAATTGCGCACGATTGAAGTGCCGGCGGAGGCGAAGGGGCAGCGGCTTGATCAATTTCTTGTCCAGTTTCTGGCTGCCGCGCTGGAGGGCGTGAGCCGCTCGCGCGTGCAACTGTTAATTGATCAGGGCGATGTGCTGGTGAACGGCAAGCGCGACGAGAAGGCTTCGCTCAAGCTGCGCGGCGGCGAGCGGATTGACATTACCGGCGAGCCGCGACCGGCGCCGCTCAAGGCCACGGCCGAAGATATTTCGCTGGACGTGATTTACGAGGACGCGGACCTGGCTGTGGTGAACAAGCCGGCAGGGATGATGGTCCACGCCGGGTCGGGACAGAATGAAGACGCGCGTAATCGTGGAACTCTGGTCAATGCGCTGCTTTTCCGGTTCAAGAAGCTATCCGCGACCGGAGGGGAGCTGCGGCCGGGCATCGTGCATCGGCTGGACAAGGACACCAGCGGCCTGATCGTGGTGGCCAAGAACGACCGCGCCCATGCGGCGCTGTCGGAAATGTTCTCCAGCCGCCAGATCAAGAAGACTTATATTGCGCTGGTGCAGGGAGCGGTGGAACGGGCCAAGGGCACCATCAACGCCAACGTGGGCCGGGACCCACAGCGGCGCACGCGCATGACCGCGAAACCGCTGGGCGATGCGCGCACAGCCGTTACGCACTACGAGGTGGTCCGGAGGCTGGCCAATCGCTTTGGCAAGTTCACTCTGATCCATGTGCGGATTGAGACGGGCCGCACACATCAGATCCGCGTGCACATGGCCTCGATTGGCCATCCGGTGGTGGGCGACACGCTTTATGGCGGTTCAGGGCAGTTGACCGACCAGGTTGCCTCGCAGGCCGCAACCTCCAAGGCGGCACGGCGCAAGGCGGAGCCGGAGAGGCTCAGGCTGGGGCGAAATTTTCTTCATGCCGCGCGGCTGGCGTTTCCGCATCCCAGGACGGGGAAGTTGCTCGAACTGGAGGCGCCGCTTCCCGCCGAGCTGGAAGCGTTTCTGAGCCGGCTTGAAGAGGGCCCTTCCAGGAAATGAGTTGCGCCAGCCTGGCGCAGAGACAGGGTGCTCTTGATAAAATGAAGGAGCTATGACCAGAAAGCTTTCAGTATTTGTGTATGCCGCGGCATTTGCGGCAGCCGCCTTATATGCGCAGCAACCCGCAGCCCCACCGGCCATTCAGCAGCCGGCGGCACAGCCCGCCAGCCAACCAGCGCCCGCCCTGGCTGTGCAGCAGCCGGCAACGCAGCCCGCTGGACAAGCTGGACAAGAAGCCGCCCCCACCGTCATCCGGTTGAACGTCAATGAGGTCAGCCTCATCTTCACCGTGACTGATGGGCACGGGCACTATATTCCCAACTTGAAGCAAAGCGACTTTGCGCTGCTGGACGACCGCAAGGCGCCGACTCATGTGAAGAGCTTTCACCAGCAGATCAATCTTCCGCTGCGGGTGGGCATTGTCATCGACTCCAGCACCTCGATCCGCACGCGCTTCAAGTTTGAACAGCAGTCCGCCATCGAATTCCTGCTGGAAGTTCTCAAGACCCGCAGCGACCGCGCCTTCGTCATGGACTTTGCCGAGGTCCCCAAGGTTGACCAGGACTGGACCAACAACATCGACGCCCTGGAGACGGGCGTGAACCGGGTATTTCCGGCCGGCGGCACGGCGCTGTACGATGCCGTCTACACCGCCTGCCGCGACAAGATGCTCACCGAGCGCGGTCCGGAGCCGGTGCGCAAGGCGATGGTGCTGATCTCCGACGGCAACGACAACCAGAGCCGTGTCTACCAGGATGAGGCCATTAAGGAATGCCAGCGGGCAGAGACCATCATCTATGCCATCAGCACCAACTGGACGCCCAGCCGCGGCAAGGGCGACCAGGCGTTGACCCAGATGGCCGAGCAAACCGGCGGGCAAGCGTTCTTTCCGCCTTCAGTCGAGGAGATGTCGAGCAGTTTTCACGACATCGAAGAAGAGCTGCGCAGCCAGTACGCGCTGGTCTACACTCCGGCGGATTTCAAGTATGACGGCGGGTATCGTCCCATCTATCTTTTCTGTACCGACCGGCGCTACCAGGTGCGAGCCAAAAAGGGATACTTCGCTCCGAAGCAGTAAGGCCGCAGGATGAACAAGAGATGATTGGGCTTCAGTCCTCTGGGGTGTGGGTTATCAGGCCCATACATTCCCTGGGCGGCTGAAGCCTTATTCTATGAGCGTCTCCGCGGTTCCATTGAAGCTGTATCGATGGCTGTAACCGGGCATATTTACCAATTCTGTTCATTCCAACTTTTTTCAATAAAATTTCCCATCGCGTTCCGATTCAGGACAGTTCCGCGTTCTGCTGTTCTCATTTGCCATTATTCTTGTTTCCCTCTGTTTTTCTCTCGCTGATTCAGCAGGATCAGCGATGAAATAGAGATAGACAGCTTCAGGAGTTCTCCCTGGAGTTCGTCTGCGCGGCGTGCGGCTCTTCAAGGTTATTTGCCGCATGGGCCAAAGGGAAAGACGGGAATCGGCCAGGCCGCGAAGGGATTGTGCGAAGGGGGAGACCGGGTGATCCGACAGGCGATATCGTGCGATATCTGCGGAACGGAGAAAAAGCAGACAAACCACTGGTTTGTGGCCTACGACCAGGGAGAGGAACTGCGGGTAAGCGGATGGAGTTCGCGCAACCGTTTGCGCTCCGGTTCAAAGCATCTGTGCGGTCAAACGTGCCTTCACAAGCTGGTGGATGATTTTCTGGCCAGGACCTTGACGTCGCGCATGCATCGGTCCGCCCAAAACGAAGAGGAGGACGAGATGGTGGGGCCGGCCGTAAAGACCGACACCAGCCTGACCTCAGTCGCGGCCTCGAAGGAGGCCGAGACCATTGCACAGTTAATTAGCCCGCCCGCGTTGGTATCGCCCGCGAAGCCTCCGCTGCGGATGCAGATGGAACTGGTTGCCTTGCCGGTGAAGGCGCGTGCGGAAGAGGCCGCGGTGGCCGTCAATGAGCCGCCTCGCTATGCCTCGCGCAACTGGCGCGCCGCAGCCTGGGAGCGGGAGCGCGAGCGGGAACGCGAATTGCGAGCCGTTGAGCGCCATCCGGGGATGTCAGCCCGCCGCTAAAGCACGCAGCAAATGAAATGTGAAAGTGAGGTTGCCGTGTGGTTTGACTTGCTGCTGATTCTTCTAGCCATCTCTCCATTTATGCGCGCCACCAGGTTTCTTGTTAAGGATTCCGGTGCCCTGTATTCACGCAGGGATGAAGCGGATTTCAATTCGTGGCTGGCGCGGCCTGTAGCAGCGCCAGCAACCCGGCCTCATCCAGGACAGGAATATTAAGATTGCGTGCCTTGTCGAGCTTGGAGCCGGCTTCCTCGCCGGCCACCACATAGCTGGTTTTCTTGCTGACAGCTGAGGCGGTTTTGCCTCCCGCGACCTCGATCCTCGCCTTGGCCTCGTCGCGGGTGAGCGTGGGCAATGTGCCGGTGAGAACGAAGGTGAGCCCTGCCAATTGAGCTGAGCGCTGTTTTTTCTCCGCCGTCATCACCACACCGGCTTTATCAAGGCTCCTGATGAGTGCCTCGTTTGCCGGTTGAGCGAAGAATTCCAGAATCGCTTGCGAGATGCGCGGGCCGACCTCTTCTACGCGCTCCAATTCTTCAGCGGAGGCCGCTCTGAGAGCGTCGATGGAACCGAACTCCTCAGCCAGCAACTCCGCGGTGCGCTCGCCGACAAAGCGAATGCTCAGGCCCATCAGGACGCGAGCCAATCCGGCTGCTTTGGAACGATCAATTTCTTCGATGAGGGATCGGGCGGATTTTTCCGCAAAGCGGTCGAGGCCGGTCAACTGCTCCATGGTGAGGGAGTAGAGGTCCGCGACGCTGTGGACGAGGCCGCGGTCAAGCAACTGCTGCACCACCGCCTCGCCCAGGCCCTCGATGTTCATCACTCCGCGGGAGGCAAAGTGGAGCAGGCTCTCGCGCAGCTTGGCGGGGCAATCGGCGTTGACGCAGCGGAAGTCCACCTCGCCTTCGGCGCGGACGACGTGTGAGTGGCACTCAGGACATTTTGTCGGAAAAACAAAAGACTGCTTCCCGCGCGGATGGTCCGCGTCCTGGATCACTTCGACAACCTTTGGAATCACGTCACCGCCGCGCTCGACACGAACCCAGTCGCCGAGCTTGAGGCCGAGGCGCTCGATAAAGTCGGCGTTGTGCAGCGTGGCTCTGCTCACTGTTGTCCCGCCGATGAAGACCGGCGACAGCTCGGCGACCGGGGTCAGCTTGCCGGTGCGGCCCACCTGCACGGTGATGGCGTTGACCTGCGTGATGCCGGAGCGGGCGGTGAACTTGTAAGCGATGGCCCAGCGCGGGGCGCGGCCGGTGGACCCGAGGCGCTGCTGGGTGGCGTGCGAGTCCACCTTGAGGACCACGCCGTCGATTTCGTAGCCAAGAGCAGAGCGCGCGGCTTCTGCCTCGTCGATGAAGCGGGTCATCTGCTCGACCGAGGCGACGAGTTTGTGGTGGGGATTGACGCGGAAGCCAAGGGTGGCGAGCGCATCCAGAGTGGCGCGCTGACCCTGCGGCCAGTAGTCGCTCTCGCCTTCGATCTCGACGAGCAGGAAGTAGGCGTTGAACTCCAGCCGTCGATTGGCGACGATGCTTGGCTCGAGGGTGCGCAGGGTTCCGGCGGCGGCGTTGCGCGGATTGACGGCGGGCGCGAGGCCCTGCTGCTCCTTCTCCTCGTTCAGGCGTAGAAAGGCTGCTTCGGGCATGACCACTTCACCGCGAACCTCGAATGTCTGCGGGAGGCGGGCTTTCTTCAGTTTTTCGGCGGAGATGCAGAGCGGCACGCTGCGAATGGTGCGAATGTTTGTGGTGACGTCTTCGCCGGTCTGGCCATCGCCACGGGTCAATCCATCCATCAGCCTTGAGCCACCGCCATCCGCAGGACCGTAGCGGAGCGCCACGCTCAGGCCGTCCAACTTGTACTCGGCCACATACTCGACCGGCAACGGGCCGGCCAACTCGTGGCAGCGGGCGTCCCAGGCGGCCAGCTCCTCGGCGGAGTAGGCATTGTCTAGCGAGAGCATGGGGCGGGAGTGGGTGACCTTGCGGAAGCCCTCGGCGGGCTTGCCGCCGACGCGCTGGGTGGGCGAATCGGGGGTGACGAGTTCGGGGTGCGCGGCCTCGAGCTGCTTGAGCTCGTTCATCAGCGCGTCGTAGGCGGCGTCGGTGATCTGGGGCGAGTCGAGAACGTAATACAAATGCTCGTGGCGGCGCAGTTCGGCACTGAGTTCGGCTGCGCGCTGGGCCAAAATTGAGTCCGGTGATGAGTGTGGCGTGCTTCGTTCGCCCATGGGGAGAATTATAAAGCGGTTCCACAATTCATGTGCTCTTTCTGGCATCGTGCAAGGTGGCATTTTCTTGAGGAAAATGCCACTTGAGAGCAGTGGTTTCGGGGTACAGCAATTGTGGAACCGCTGTAGGGGGCGGCGGGGCAGGGTAGTATGGTTGGCAGACAGTTATGGAACCAGTTACGCATTTTTTAACCGGAGCATGCATTGGGCGGGCGGGGTTGAACCGCAAGACGGCATACGCCACGCTGGCGGCCGTGCTGGCCGCCGAGGCTGCCGACATGGACACCCTGTGGGGGCTGGCGGGGCCTGTCGAGGGGCTGAAGCACCATCGCGGCATCACGCATACGTTCATCGCCGTGCCGTTGGTGGCGGCGGCGGTGGTGGGTGTGGTGTGGCTGCTGGTTCGCGGACGTGAGGCGTGGCAGCGGCGCAAGCAGGCAGAGTCTTCTGATCCAAATAAAGGAACGCCGGACGAGTTTGGTGGTTTCCCACCCATTCGCCAGAAAAAAGGCGAATGGATGGGGCACGGGAGATTTTTGCCGGAGCAGGCGCGTCAGACGATTCATTGGGGCTGGCTCTATCTGACGGCGCTGATTGCCGCGCTGAGTCATTTGCTGCTGGACTGGACGAACAACTACGGGCTGCGGCCATTTTTCCCCTTCAATCCGCGCTGGTATGCGGGGAGTTTAGTTTTTATTGCCGAGCCGGTGCTGTGGATATTGCTGCTGGCGGCAATGGTGATTCCGTGGCTGCTGGGGCTGATTGGCGGGGAGATTGGCGTGCGGCGCTCCTCCTTTCGCGGGCGGGGATGGGCAATCTTCGCGCTGACGGGGATGGTGTTGCTGTGGGGCTGGCGCTGGGCGGAGCAGGGGCGGGCGCGAATGCTGGCGGAAAACACGCAGATCGCGACGGCTGCGGTGACGCGCATGACGCTGGAGCCTTATCCTGTCAATCCCTTCCGCTGGCACGCGATTCTGGAGACGGCCGAGTATTACCAGACCGCCGAAATTAACACGCTGAGTGGGGAGATTGTGAGCGACCTGCGCCGGGACGTGCTCTATAAGCCGCCGGAGACCGCGGCCACAGAAGCCGCCAAACGCACGCTGCTGGGGCAGGTTTATCTGGACTGGGGCACATGGGCGATGGTGCGCGACGTGGGCCAGGAGTCAGTGCCGGGAATGAAGCCGCCGCAATTGCCGCTCAATCGAACGTGGACGACGGTCGAATTTACTGATTTGCGCTTTGACTATCCGTTTTTTGGAGGTGACAGAACCCCCAGCCGACCGCACCTGAGTGGCTGGGTTTATATTGTGGACGGTCGCGACGAGGCGGGCGAGGCGATGAACGGGCGGGAGCAGCGGTGAGCGGCATTGCTCCAAATGAAAAGATTTGTTCATGGCGTCAAGGTTTCAGGGTTGACCCAGGGGGGCGCTACCCGCAGAATGAGTAGAGGGTCTTGTGTTGCCGAGTCTCTTCTTCCCCTTTGGAGAGGCCGGAATCCTGAAAATTGAGGTGTTCATGCCTGCTTATCTTCTGTTGCTGGTTGCCGTGTTGAGCCGTTTGCTGCCCCACGCAGGGTGGATGAACTTTACCGCGGTGGGCGGCGCTTTACTGTACTTTGGCGCGCGGCGGCCGTGGCGGGAGATGCTGGCGCCGCTGGCAGCGCTCATGGCTACCGACTACTTGCTCACCGTCTACAGCTACCACTACACCTTTGCCTGGCAATTCTACGCGGCCACCTGGGCGTGGTATGGAATGGCCATGGCGCTGGGGTATATTCTGCTGCACGCACGGACAACCTTTGTGCGGGTGGCGGCGGCAGCGCTGCTGGGACCGACCTCGTTTTTCGTGGTCTCGAATTACGCGACCTGGGTGAGCGGCTTCGCGTATCCGTATCCGCACACACTGAGCGGGCTGGGCATGTGCCTGGCGGCGGGTGTGCCGTTCTATCGCAATGATCTGGCTTCGACGGCGCTGGTGGCCGGGCTGGCCTTTGGGCTTCCGGTGCTGGTGCGGCGGATGAGCGCGGCGCGGACGCAGGTGGCGCTGGCGGGGAAGTAGATTTTCAACTTGCTTCACATCGAGTTTCAGTGGGAGGGGGAACCATGGCAGCTACGGCAGAGGTTATGCACGTGCCCGTCGAGGTTTACCTGAGCAGCTCCTACGAGCCGGATGCGGAATACGTGGGCGGCGTGATCGAGGAGAGACCCATGGGCGAGTACGACCATTCTTCCTGGCAACACGCAATTGAATTTTGGTTTGCCCGATACGCCAAAGAATGGGGAATTCGGGTTCGCCCTGAGTTGCGCATTCAGGTCTCCGCGGGCAACTTTCGCGTTCCTGATGTGACCATACTTGATCGCAACCTTCCCATTGAGCAGGTGATTACTCATCCGCCCATTGCGGTCTTTGAGATTCTCTCGCCGGAAGATACGCTCTCACGCATAATGACCAAGCTCGGCGAATATGAGCAGATGGGGATCCAAACGATCCTGATTCTCGATCCGAACGGGAGGAATTTCCGCTATAGCGGAGGACGGCTGGAGCCGCTGCCGGCGGAGCCGTTCGACCTTCCGGGCAGCATCTGCCGCTTCGACCTTGCGGAGATTGTGAAGCTGCTGGATTGAACCGGTTCTGAAGGCTGTTTATACTTCCAGCTTGCCGGCGCGCTTCCGCCGCATCCACCACCAGGCGAAGCTCACCCGCCCTCAGGCTCTATTCAATAATCGTTGATTATTCTGTGAGCTAACCGCGCCTATGGATTCTCGTCCAAGGAGATGAAATCCATTCTGAGAGGGTTTATGCGCAACTTTCTCCTATTCTGTATTTTTCTGGGGGGAACCTTTTCCGGCTTCGCCGGAGGACAAGAGTCCCCCGCGGTTCAACTCTCGCTGGATACCTCTGAAGCTGAACAGGCTCTGCGCATATTGCAGAAAGAAAGCGCGCACCAGGCGGTAACGCCCGAGGACTGGCAGCAGCTCTTTTCGACCGCACCTTATCAATGGCTGAAGGCGCGCGAAGCCGCTATGGGCAGATCCTTTACCGATGAAGACTTTCAGCAGTTCCTGCTCTCGCCCGAAGCGCTGGCCAGGCAGCAGGAGTGGGAGCAGACATTGGCCGAGATGAAGCAGGCGAATATGCCCGCCATCGGCGCCGGCGTGTTGGAATGGCTTCCGGAGGGAGCGACGATTCAAGCGCGCGTTTTTCCGGAGATCAAACCAAAACACAACAGCTTCGTGTGGACGAAGCCGGAGAACGGTCCTGCAATTTTTCTGTATCTTGAGCGGCAGTCGAAGGCCAAGTTCGAGAATACCGTCGCGCACGAATGCCACCACATTGGCCTGCGAAGCCTGGAAAAACGCCAGGAAGCGGTTCAAGCGGGCTTGCCGGAGAATGTAAAAACAGCCATCAACTGGATGAGCGCCTTTGGCGAGGGAGAAGCGATGCTGGCGGCTGCCGGATCGGTGGACAGGCATCCGCATTGGGAAGACGATGCGTCTGCCAGGGCTCGATGGGACGGCGACATGATGCACTTCAATGCCGATCTGGAGGCGGTGCAGCAAATGCTCACCGAAATTCTCGATGGCACATTGAAGGGCGACGAGGCCATCGGAAAGCGGGCCGCGCCATTTTGGGGAGATGTGCAGGGTGCATGGTATACGGTCGGCTACGAGATGGCGGCGCTGGTGGAAAGAGCCTATGGCAGGCAGGCCTTCAATGAGTGCCTCCTCGACCCCCGAAAGCTGCTGATTCTGTATAACCAGGTTGCGCAGCAAGCCAACGCCAAAGGGGCAACGCTAGCAACCTGGTCCCCCGACCTGCTGCTGCGGCTCGACGGGAAACGCTGAGGCTTGCTTGGGGAAAAACGCTCAATCTTCCAGCTTGCCGGCGCGCTTTTTCCTTATCCACCACCATGCAAAGCCCACAACAGCCAGGCCGCCTACGATGGCCAGCAGGACCAGTCCATGATGCTGCACCACAGTGACCACGCCCGGACCCAGCTTGATGACCAGCGCGGAAAGCACCAGCCAGCGAAGCATTCTTCCGCAAAAGACTGAAAGCATGAACGGGACGACGCGCATCTCGAAGACGCCGGCGGCAAAGACACAGGCCTTCCAGGGCGCGGGCGGGGGCAGCATGGAGGGAATCATCATGGCCAGAAACTCCTGGCGCTCGAAGCGGGCGCGAATCCGCTCGTAATGTTTGCGGTTGACATGCTTGAGCAGGAAGAGTTCGCCGCCGGCGCGGCCCAGTCCGTAGGGCAGAAGGCCGCCGATGGCCGAGCCGACCGCGCCCAGCAGGCAATAGAGCCAGAAATGGCTTTTGTCGTACCAAACGTAGCCGGCCAGAATGGCGTCCATGGGAATGGGAATGGTGGACGAATCCAGCAGCGCAGCCGCGCCCACGCCAAAAATGCCGAGCTTAGCCAAAAAATTAGCCAAAAAAAGGGCTACAAACTTCCATTTGGCCATCAATCGAACAATAAACTGCTTCAAACAGGGTCCCCTTCCACGGGCAAATCCGTCTCACTGTCAGAGACTATTGTACGGTCCGAGGCAGTGAGCCCGGGTTTGTCCGGGGTGAGAGAATAGAAAGAAAGGACTCGAAAAGGAGCGTTGGGCGCGTGTGCGCCCAGGGATGCTCCTCAAGAACGAATGCCCACCGATCAAGCGCCAAGCGATATGAACGAGCCCAAGGGGCCCGAGGGAGCCAACCCCACAGGTACCAGCCTCGAGCCGGACGCTCCGGCTGCGGGCGAGGAGTTGCGCCCGGCCGAGTCCGCGTCTCCGGTGGTTCGCGGCTCGCGGTGGGTCGATTACGACACCCACGAGCTGCTGCAGATGATCGGCGAGATGGAAGACGAGCGGCGCTGGGCGCGTCTGCGCGAGGGCTTCTGGCTAGCCATCCTCATCCACCTGGCATTGATTTCGGCGGTGACCTGGATTCCCAAGTACGTTTTCAAGGTGCCGCTGATAGTTGATCAGAATAAGCTCCTGGCGCACAAAGATTTTCAGTACATGGATACGCCGTACACGTTGCCGCCCAAGCAAATCGTGAAACCGCTGACGCAGCAGCCCCAGATTGACAAGGAGACGATGGAGGCGATGAAGCGGGCGAATCCGCCAGCTGCGGAAGCCGCTCCCAAGCCTGCCGCGCCGGCCCCTGCGCCACCGCCCCCGCCCAGCGAGCAATCACAGATTGAGGCGCCTCGTCCGGCGGCGGTGCCTGCCCGGCCCAACTTTGCCATGGGCTCGCAAAATCCTGCCGACCAGTTGCGCGAAGCCATGAAGGGCGCGCGGAACCACGGCACGGGCGATGGCAATTTGCCCGCCGGGAAGTTGTCGCGGCATCCTGGCGCGGGCACGGGAGGCATCGAGGTACTCTCCGACACCCAGGGCGTGGACTTCAGCAGTTGGCTGGCGCGCTGGCATTGGGAGACGGAACACACCTGGGATCCGCTGATTCCCGACGAGGTGAATGCGCCGATTTACAAGTCGGGGATGGTGGCGATTCGCTTCAAAGTGCTGCCCAACGGGCGGCTGATGGACGGCAGCCTGATTCTGGAGGGCCGCTCGGGCGACGTGGCGCTGGACCGCGCGGCGTGGGGCGCCCTGACCGGCTCGAACTATCCGCCGTTGCCCAGGGATTTCCACGGGCCGTTTCTGGAACTGCGGGCATGGTTTCTCTACAACATGAAGCCGCCGCAGTAAGGGGAAGGAAATGAGCCAGATAGCACTCGAAACAATGCCTTACGATGCAGCCGAGTTTCTTACCGATGAAGAGACGATTTCGGCCTATCTGACAGAGGCTTTGGAAAGCAATGAGCCACGGTCCGTCACCAAGGCTCTCGACGCTGTGGCTCGTGCGCGAACGGCTGCAAAGACCTGGCTTGCGGGAATCGCCCGGCTGGGGTCGGCCTCAAGCGCATCGTAGGCGGCCACAACATCTTCACGCAGCCAGCGCTCCACGGCGGCATCCCGCTCTTCCAGCGCACGCAGGCCGGCCCGGACGACCTCGCTTGCCGAAGCGTAAGCCCCGGAATCCACTAATTGGTCGATGTAGCGCCCCTGCTCGCTAGGTAGGCTGACCGTTCGCTTTTCGCAGAGGGTGGTTGGCATGGCGAATTGCTCCTGAAGAAAAGTCTAGCACAAGTATGAAGGTTTCATACCAGGCGAATTCTTTCCCGAACGAGCTTTCCTCCTACCGTTGCTCCAGGCCCTCTTCGATTCGAGGCAGGTCTTTCTTATGGATTTTCCCTTGCTCCAGCACGTTGCCATGCCGCCTGTCCGACCTCAGTAAGAGCAACGCGAAGATGAGCCCCACTACGCCGAGACCCGCGAACATGACCTGGGTCGCGGTATAAGTTCCGGTGACGTCGCGGAGCTTGCCATTCAGGAAGGGGAATAAACCCAGGCCCAAATTCTGGATGGCCGTCATCAGGCCGAAGGCCGTGCCCACGCGTTTCTCCTCCACCACGAGGGGAACCGAAGGCCACATGGCAGCGGGCACCAGTACAAAGGCGGCGCCGAGCATAACCATGCTGGGGATGGGATTCCAGTGGGTGATGCCCATGATCAGGTGGGCGGGAATCAGTATAAGGGAGCCCACTACCATCAGTGTGGCCCGCTTGCCGATGCGGTCCACAAGGTCGCCGGCGAAGGGCGCGAAGACCATGGACGCGAAAATCACGATGCTGGTGATTCCCGGCGCCGTCGAGAACATGTGAATGAAGTTGTCGAAGATCTGGGCCAGGAACCCGCCTGTGCCCGCGCTATCGAGGGGGATGCCCCACTTGGTGTGGAACATGTCTGTGGCGAGTGCCGTGAAGGGGAAGATAGCGCTATAGAAGGTCACGCAGAGAAGTGTTACGAACCAGAAGGAGGAGTTGAACTTCCCGATATCCGAAAAGACAATCTTGTCGCCAGCATCCGGTTTCGAAAGCTTGAGCACCTTCTCCCCATGGCGGTCCATGGCAACGTAGATCAGGTTGCACAGCACGGAGAAGAGGCAGAAGCCTGCCGCGGCCCAGAGAGCTGTGCGGTAGCTGCCGTAATAATGGGCGATAAGTTCCTCGGTGTTGAAGCTGAAGAGGGTCCCGACGCGGCTGATGGTGAGGGCGATGCCGAAGGCCAGGGCCATTTCTTTGCCCTTGAACCAGCGGCTGATGATGGCGCTCTGCACCACGATCAGGGATTCGGAACCCGCGCCGAAAATCAACCGCCCGGCGAAGAGCTGCCACGTGGAGTGAGCGAAGGCCACGATGGTGGCGCCCAGCAGGACCAGCGTGCAGAACAACATGCTGGCCCGGCGAGGTCCCAGCTTGTCGTAAAGCATGCCCCCGAAGAACACGATGATAATGGCGGCCACGGAGTATGCAGTGTAGAGATTCCCGATCGTGCTGCGGTCCAGATGCAACGCATCGATGAGTGTCGGCCCGAGTGCGCCGATGCTGTCATAGGCGAAATAGCTGCCCAGGACAATCAAGCTGATGAACATCAGGATGGTGAAGCGGTAAGGGCGCTTCGATGGATGGAAGAATCCCATGGATGCAGAAGTTTCAATAGCGGAGGCGGGTGGACGGCGAGTCGGGTCAGGCATGAAGGCGATGATCCTCGTGGCGCGGCGGCGCCGGCAATTTTGAAGTGGAAATACGCAACTTATTAAGCTAGCAGATGGAGGCCGGGATTGGCTGGCGATGGAACGAATTTCTGCACATCAAATTACTATTCTCCGGCAAGGGGAAAGCGCTCGCGGATTTCGTAGCGGGAGCCGGCGGACGAAAGAAAGCTTTCGTAGAGAAGAAATTCCCGGGCGATAAAGCGGGTGAAGTTGATTGGACGGCTGATTTTGTTTTTGAGTTTGTCGAGGTGATGCTGCCGGCCTTTACTGCGCGCCAGAGTGATATGCGGCTGAAAGGGACGAGTTTCAGGAATGAAGCCACAGGGCTGGGTGGCCGCGATGACACGTTCCTGAAGCAGGAGCAGCTCGGGCGTGAGCCGGACAGTGGCGATGCGAACTCCGGCGCGCTCGAAGCAGCCAAGTTCCTCCAGGCAGACAGGAACGGACGGCAAGTGCAGCGCACGCAGGCGCGCGACGACACATGTGCATTGTTCCGGACTGGTATTGCCCAGAAATTGCAGGGTGAGGTGCCAGGATTCAGGCGCTGTCCATCGGAGGCCGTCTGCGTTCGAGCGAAGTCGCGCCGAGGCCGCGCGGAGTTCGTCGAGCACCGCGGCGGCCAGGGGAATTCCGATAAAGAGGCGCATACAAATATGATAGTAAGTGTCTCGGTTGTTATTTCTGAAATGATAGAGGGAAGGCAATGCCGATCAATCTTAATCATTCCGCAACGAACGGGCTGAGGCGTATCTCTTCCAACGTCTGTGGTTTCTAACAGTTTTCGATCATTCATCCGCGCGCGGACAAGAAAGGCTTCCCAAGATGAACAGTTTTTCCAGCCGGGCCAAGCTCACCTCCGGCAACCGAACCTATACGATTTATAGTTTGCCGGCGCTGGCGGCGCGCGGCTTCAACCTGAATCGTCTGCCCTTCAGCCTGAAAATTCTGCTGGAAAACCTGCTGCGCCGCGAGGATGGCGTGAACGTGACGGCGGCGGAGATCGAGTTTTTGGCCAAATGGGAGCCCAAGGCAGAGCCCAGCCGGGAGATCGCCTACATGCCGGCGCGGGTGCTGATGCAGGACTTTACCGGCGTGCCGGCGGTGGTGGATCTGGCCGCGATGCGCGACGCGATTCATGCGCTGGGCGTCGACCCGAAGCGGGTGAATCCGCTCATCGCCGCCGAGCTGGTCATCGACCACTCGGTGCAGGTGGATGAGTACGGCGCCGTGGGCGCTCTTGCGGCCAATACCTTGTTGGAGTTCCAAAGAAACCGCGAGCGCTATGCGTTTTTGAAGTGGGGACAGACGGCCTTCACGAACTTTTCGGCTGTTCCGCCGGGGATGGGCATCTGCCATCAGGTGAATCTGGAGTACCTGGCGCGGGTGGTTTTCACGACGGAGATTGACGGCGAACTGGTCGCTTATCCCGACACACTGGTGGGCACTGATTCGCACACCACCATGATCAACGGCCTGGGCGTACTGGGCTGGGGCGTGGGCGGCATCGAGGCCGAGGCGGCGATGCTGGGACAGGCTGTTTCGATGCTGGTGCCGCAGGTGGTGGGCTTCCGGCTCATCGGTAAACTGCGCGAGGGCGCGACGGCGACAGACCTGGTGCTGACTGTGACCCAAATGCTGCGCAAGCTAGGCGTGGTGGGCAAGTTTGTGGAATTCTTTGGCCCCGGCGTGGCGGAGTTGCCGCTGGCCGATCGGGCCACCATCAGCAACATGGCCCCCGAGTACGGAGCCACTTGCGGCATCTTCCCGGTGGACGCCGAGACGCTGCGCTATTTGAGATTGACGGGGCGCAGCGAGGAGCAGATTGCGCTGGTCGAAGACTATTACAAAGCGCAGGGATTGTTCCAGACAGCGACGACGCCGGAGGCCGATTACACGCAAACTCTGGATCTGGACCTGGCGGACGTTGAACCTTGCGTGGCCGGACCCAAGCGCCCGCAGGACCGCGTACTTTTACGGGATGTGCCTGCCTTGTTCGCGGAAGAACTCCCTAATTTGCTTTCGCCTACAGCCAAGCCGCTTGGAACGCGTACGGCGGCCAAGTGGGAGCGTGGAGCCGTGAGGGATACGGCGTTGGCGGCTGCGACCGTGCCGAATACAGTGCAGGGCCGGTTTGGAGTTGATCCGGACACGTATCTCGATCACGGCTCGGTGGTGATTGCGGCGATTACCAGTTGCACCAACACCTCGAATCCATCGGTGATGGTGGCGGCGGGAATTCTGGCCAAAAAAGCCGTCGAGAAAGGGCTCTCTGTCCCGCCGTGGGTGAAGACCTCGCTGGCGCCGGGTTCTCGGGTGGTGACGGATTACTACGCCAAGGCAGGCCTGCTACCGTACCTGGAAAAGCTGAGGTTCAATGTTGTTGGCTACGGCTGTACAACTTGCATTGGTAATTCCGGACCGCTGCCTGCTGACGTGTCCAAAAGCATTGACGAGCATGGGCTGGTTGCGGTCAGCGTGCTCAGCGGCAATCGCAACTTCGAGGGCCGCGTGAACGTGGACGTGCGGGCAAATTATTTAATGAGCCCGCCGCTGGTGGTGGCCTATGCGCTGGCTGGACGGATCGGGCATAACTTCGAGACGGACGCGCTGGGCGTGGATTCTCAAGGGAAGCCGGTTTATCTCAGAGACATTTGGCCGACGCAGGCCGAGGTGGCCGCGGCCATTGATAAGGGATTATCCAGCGAGAGCTTCCACAAAGAGTACGCTACGGTGAGCATGGGCGACGCCAACTGGCAGGGATTGAAGTTCCCCACCGGTGAGGTCTACCAGTGGGAGCCAGACTCGACGTATATTCGCAAAGCGCCGTATTTTGACGGCATCACCGCGACTCCCGCGCCGGTGACAGACATTTTGGGCGCGCGCGTGCTGGCTGTGCTGGGCGATTCGGTGACGACGGACCACATTTCTCCTGCGGGTAACATCAAGGCCAACGGGCCGGCGGGCGAGTATCTTGCGGCTCACGGCGTGAAGCCGGCGGAGTTCAATAGCTACGGTTCGCGGCGCGGAAATCATGAAGTGATGGTCCGCGGCACCTTTGCCAACGTGCGGCTGCGCAACAAGCTTGCGCCGGGAACCGAAGGCGGCGTGACGCGCCTGTTGCCCGAGGGCGAGGTCATGAGTATCTTCGATGCTTCCGTAAAGTACGCCGACCGCAAGGTCCCGCTGGTGATTCTGGCGGGCAAGGAGTACGGTTCCGGCAGCTCGCGCGACTGGGCCGCCAAAGGGCCGAAGCTGCTGGGCGTGCGTGCAGTGATTGCCGAAAGCTTCGAGCGCATTCACCGCTCGAACCTGGTGGGGATGGGGATTCTCCCCTTGCAGTTTGCCGAGGGGCAAAACGCCGAGTCGCTGGGATTGACCGGCGAGGAAATCTACGATTTTGCCGGGTTGACGGTGCTACTTGCTCACCGGATGGAAAAAGGCCGGACGCTCACAGTGAAGGCTACGGCCGCCGATGGCAAAGTGAAACAATTCACCGCCAAGGTCCGCATCGACACGCCGCAGGAGATCGAATACTTCGAGCATGGCGGAATTTTGCAGTTTGTTCTGCGGCAGTTGGCGGGAAAGTAGCGGAGAAGCTGCTATTAGAAAGCTCAGGTCAGCACATATTCAGACTGGACACGAAAAGTCCCTTCTGTGATAGGATATTTCTGTGAGCAAGAAAGCGCGCCCAGTCGTGACTGTGTCGATGGAGGTTAATCCCCTCAAGGGGAAGCGCAAGGGTGCGGTCCTTAAAGATGAGGTCTGGTACGAGGACGGGGAAGTTATCGCCTACAACCTGGCATACATCAACCTGAAACGGTGCCGGGTGGATCATGGCAGGGTTCTGGGATACGACAATAGCCACGGCTTCCACCACAGGCATTTCATGGGCAAGGTGGAGGCCATCGAGTACACATCGTACGATGACCATCTTGAACGTTTTATCAAGGAAGTCCACGAACTTTGGAGGATTGAAGATGAAGAAGACTAAAGTTACCTTAAGGACAGGCAGCACGGAAGCCTTCTTCAACCGCCTCCGGGAGCGTGCGAAGAAGCTGGACAGGGGCGAGACTCTGCCTCCAGGGATCACCATCACCTTTGAGGATCCAATCGACCTGCTGAAGGTTATTACTTCGGAACGAGTACGTCTGCTACGTCGTGTGAAGGAGCAATCGCAGCAGATTTCAGCATTGGCAACAGATTTGAAGCGGGACGTGCGGGCAGTTAGCCGGGACGTGTCTCTTCTGGAACAAGCCGGATTGCTGCGCACAAGCTATCGTACGAACCCTGGACACGGTCGATTGAAGGTCGTCGAGTCTGTCGCGCAGGAGTACAAGCTGATTGCCAGCTTGTAGTTTTGTCCCATTTTACTCTGTTCTATCAATGAATCAAGCTGCAGCAAAACGCCACTCCCGGCAGGGAGTGGCGTTTTTATTGGGCCCACGCGGACAACTACTTTTGCTTTTCCGGCTGATCTTCATGGGGAACAAAGAATCGCTCGCCCTCCTTTTCGCCCATCACATGCAGGCGGAGGAAGTTGGTGGAGCCGGAGCGGGTGCGTGTACCGGCCACGATGGCGATGACCTCGCGGGGTTTCACATAGCCGCCCTCTGCGAGCAGCCTTTCGGCGCACTCGACCAGCGCCTCGGTGGACGTGACTTTAGGGCAGTGGATGGGGGTAGTTCCCCACAGCAGGTTGAGGCGATTGATGGTGACCTCGACGGGGCTGAGGGCGAAGATGGGCGCCGAGGGGTGATACTTTGAGAGCTTGCGCGCGGTCTGTCCCGACTCGGTGAAGAGGGCAATGCCGCGCAGGTCCAGGTCGTCAGAGGCGTGCGCGGTGGCTTCGCAGATGGTCTCGTCGATGGAGAGGTGAGTTTTGCGCTGCTTACGGCGGTCGGTGAATTCCGCCTCCTTGATGTGGCGTTCGGCATCAACCACGATGCGGGCCATCATGGAGACGGCTTCGACCGGGTACTTGCCCACGGCGGATTCGCCGCTGAGCATGACGGCGTCGGTGCCGTCGTAGACCGCGTTGGCCACGTCGGAGACCTCGGCGCGGGTGGGGCGCGGGTTTTCAATCATTGATTCCAGCATCTGCGTGGCGGTGATGACGGGTTTGCGTAACTCGGCGGCGCGGCGGATGATGTGCTTCTGGATGGCGGGAACCTGCTCGGGCGGCAGCTCGACGCCCAGGTCGCCGCGGGCCACCATAATGGCGTCGACGGCGGTGAGGATGGCGTCCAGGTGCTCGATGGCCTGGGGTTTTTCCAGCTTGGCGATGATCCAGGTCTCGCCGCCGTGGGCGGAAACGCGATTGCGCACAATGCTCACGTCCTCCGCGGTGCGCACGAAGGAGACGGCGATGGCGTCGACGCCGTTCTTGAGCGCAAATTCAAGGTCGTCGGCATCTTTTTCCGTCAGCGAGGGAACACGCACCGGAATGCCGGGCAGGTTGATGCCCTTGTGCTCGCCCAGCATGCCGCCGTTGACGATATCGCAGATCACGTCGCCGTCCCTGACCTCATGGACGCGCAGCTCGATGAGGCCATCAAAGAGCAATATGCGCGAGCCCTGCTCGACGTTTTCCGCCAGGGTTTTGAAGGTGGTGCCCACCAGTGATGCGGTGCCCGGAACCTCGCGCGGCGTAATCGTCAACTGCTGGCCGGCCGTGAGCAGCACAGGCTGGTGGTTTGTCAACGTGGAGGTGCGAATCTTGGGCCCCTGCAGGTCGCCCAGGATGCACAGCGGCTTGCGCTCTTCGCGGCTTACCTTACGAATCATCTGGATAAGCTTCAGCTTTTCATCCTGAGACCCGTGAGAAAAATTTAGTCGAACCACATCGACGCCCGCGCGCACCAGGTTCCGGATCACGGGTTCGGTGTCGGAGGCCGGGCCGAGCGTGGCAACGATCTTGGCGCGGCGTTTGAAGGCGGAATCGATAGGGCTGAGAGGTGTGAAAGGCATGGGAATACTCCAGGGAAGGTTGCATGGGTTAAGTAAGAGGCCGGTCTTTGGCGCACCCGGCTTCATGGTACGCCAGGGCGTGATCGCAATACCTCTCTATACATTATGCAGGATATGCGTGAATGGCTGGTGAAAAATGGTTACAGAGCGGAGCAATCCGATTCAGAGCCTACGGAAGCGGCAGCCTGCTCCTGGCGCTCCCGAAAAAGGACGCCATTCAGTTCCGCGCCCAGCAGGGCGCTGAACGAGGTGATATAGAGCCAGATCAAAGTGGCGATGCCGGCGCCAAAGGGGCCGTAGAACATGGAGTAGTTGGCGATCCGCGTAACGTACCAGCCGAAGGCCAGCGTGGACGGGAACCAGACCAGCGTGGCGGCCACCGCGCCCGGTCCAACCGAGGTCCAGTGCTGTTTGCGCCGGTGGAGCGGAAGTATGTATCGAGCAAATAAAAACGTAATAAAGCTGCCCGTTCCAACAATTGCGTAAAGCGATGGATTGGTAATGTCGAGTCCCCGCGCTTTGTGGCCCCCGCTATAGACCACCGCCATCACCAGGGAAGAGATCCACAGCCCAACCAGAATCCAAAACGCAGCCAATCGTTTACGGCTCAACGAAGACGCATGAGTTGCCACGTGTCCTGTGCCGAAGTGGTAGAGAGCGCCGAGAACGCTGACGCTGGTGACGAGCGTGATGGCCCAACGGACCATGCGCCAGAGGAACAACACAAAGTTCCGCAGCTCATGGCCGGAGTTGTCGATCATCCACAACTCAATCTGGCGTCCAAAGACCAGCACCAGGGTAGCCAGCGAAAGCGGGATCAAGACGATGGGCACCAGGAGGAATGCCCTGAGACGCCGCTGCCAGAAGCTCCAATGATCGCGGGGCAGCCGGTAGGCGCGGCGAAAGCCTTCCATCAGCGACAGCATCAGGCCCAGGCCGGCAAAGATAGAAAGGCCGGCGGCGGAGAAGATCAACTGAACGGAGTGGAACTTGCGCGTCTCCATCGCGGAGCGCAGCAGGGACATGGAGTCGTCGGGCAGGAACTGCTCAAAAGCGCCACGCACCTCGCCCACCAGCGAGGTGCCCTCCGGCGCCTGAGCCAGCAGCGCGGTGAGAACAACCAGCGCCGGAAACAGGGCCAGCATCCCCGAATAGGCGACGGCCTTGGCCGAGTTGAGCACGTCGTGCTCCAGCGACAGCCAGATAGCTTTGCGAAGGCTGCGAATCAAAGAGGCCATAGGAGTCTCAAGAAAGAGTATTGCATCAGGCCGGTCTCTGCGAAGAGGGCGAATCCGCATCGGACTGTTCTACAAAGGTTAGACGGCAAACGGCCTGCTTCATCCTATATCCTTTGTACCCGGCGAAATAGTTTTTTCCGCCTCTATCGTTGCCGAGGGCAGCGAGCTGTACCAATCGATCTTGCGAGTGAAAAACATGACTGCCGCAACGGCAAGGAAGCTGGCTACTGCACCCACCAGCAGGGCATTGTCCTCCAGGCGCAAGAGCAGGTAGATGAGCGCGTAGAGCAAGCTGAAACAGGCCAAAGCACGAAAGCCTTGCACACGGCTGGAGAAAATCCAGCCCGCATTTGCGGAAAGCAGAATCACCGTGGCCGCGCCGGCGATGAGGAAGCCCCAATCAAATCCAATCCGCTCCGCAAAGGAGAGCAGCAGCAGATAGAAAATAATCTGTGCAAAGCCAACCATGATGTACTGCGCCGGATGCACGCGTTTGCCGGTTGTCACCTCAAAGACAAAATAAGAGAGAAACAGCAAGCCAAGGAACAGGAGAACGTATTTGAGTGAGCGGTTGACGGACTGATAGGGGTCTGCCAATTCGACGAATGAAACGCCCAGGGCCTTATCAATAAGACCGGCAATCGTATTACTCCGTCCCTCGGCGCGCACGCCTCTCGCAATAAAAGGGACCAACCACTCTGCGGAAAAGCCCTGCCTGGAGATGGTTCTATTCACAGGCAAAAAGCCGCCATCAAAGCTGGGATTGGGCCAGTCCCCGTCCATCCTGAGATGCGTGGTTTTGCCATAGGCCAAAACAGCAATTCGCTGCGCACCGGAAAAACGCAGAGTGGAAGTAACTTTGAACTGGGCGTTTGGCTGAACAGCTTCGGGGGCTTTGACGCCGAAAAACGTCAGTTTATGCCGCTGGTCGGGGTAATCGCCGACGGAGATATTCTCGACGTTTTCCGCCGGGACCAAAGTGGCCGTTTTGCCATTCATGGACAACGTCGCATCAGCCAGCGCCCCGCGAGCATCACTTACCCCCACAACGATTTCGGCGCGGTTCCAGTCGAGCACCGCGTTAGCCGGAGCCGCTGACGGCACACTCGTCAGATCGAATGTGGCGTTAAAATTCAAATCCGCCTGAAAGACCGGAACCTTGAAGAGTGAGCGGTGACGCTCCTCGGTGTGGCTCTTAACCGCTGCTTCGGCCTGCGCCGGAAAAACCACATATACGCCGTGGTCGGGCTCAGAACTTACTACGGTAGCTCCGCTGACAGTCTGGAGGGGCACCCTGTAAGGAATGACCAGCGTGGGTCCAAGAAAGGTTTGCTGACCGCCGACAAGCCCGCTGATCTCGTCCGTCACTTCTTTGGCCCGCTGTGTCCGTTCTCCGACCAATTCAACGACGAACAAAGCCGGAATCGTCATCAACAGCGCCAGTCCGCAAACCACGATCAGCTTTACGCCCATCGACCGGGAACTGATCCTGGTTTTAAGATTCGATTGCAATCCGGGAAAATCGCTCACGTTCGCTCCTTGCTTTCACCCCAAGTTATCCACTATAAAACGGCTGGGCTCTCAATTGATGAATATTTTGATGCGGGCTATCTTTCAAGACACGGTGGCCTTTTGATCCAGATAACCAACTATATGCTGCTGGGTGGGGTCGTGGGGTCTATGCTAGGTGGAGACAAGTAGGCAGTCCCGGACCATGGACTTTCTGGCGGAAGCCTGATGGGCCCCGAATTCGCCGTACGCATTGCCGGCGCCGTATACTCCGGCTTGCAGGAATCTTGAGCATGACTAAGCCCTCCGATAGCCCGCGCACTCTGCGTCGCGATATCGTTTTCGTCTTCGCCCTTGCTTTGGCCTGCTACCTGGCCTGGCTGATTCGCGATGTGCTCCTTTTGCTCTATGTCAGCGCTTTATTTGCAGTCGTGCTCACCCCTTTGGTGCGTTTTACTTCCCGGCTCCGCATTCGCCGCTGGCAACCATTCAAGGGCTCGGCCGCCATCTTCCTTCTTCTGCTCGTTTTGGCGGGAGCGCTTACCGCCTTCGGGTTCCTCGCGCTTCCTCCGGTCATCAGCGACCTGCAAGGGTTCGCCCGGGAGATGCCAACACGTTTACCCGGACTTTTAGAGAAACTCAAGAATATTCCCCTGGCTCAACACCTGGATACCGCTGACCTTAGTTCCCGCCTTCAGGATTTCGTGAGCCAGGCAGCCACTTATCTGCTGTATTCTCTCAGCGACTGGGCGGGCAAGCTATTCGATTTCATCATGGGCTTTATCCTTACCATTTATTTCATTCTGGAAGGCGATCAGGCCTACCGGTGGTTTCTTTCCTTTTTTCCGCCAGTGCGCCGCGAACGTCTCGACAAGGCCCTCCAGCGGGCGGAGATCCGCATGGGCAAATGGCTGCTTGGCCAGGGGAGCCTGATGCTCATCCTGGGAGCGACCAGCACGATTGTCTATTTATTGCTCCACGTTCGCTATGCTTATGCGCTGGGCGTGCTGACGGGGTTGCTCAACATCATCCCCGTGTTGGGCGCCGCGGTGTGCATCGCGCTTGCGCTGCTGGTGGCGGCCATTGACTCATGGGGCCGGGTGCTGGGCATTGCTATCTTTTACGTGATTTATCTACAGGTTGAAAACTCCTATCTCATTCCGCGCATTATGAAGAACAGAGTCGGTCTGTCCGGCCTTGCCATCCTCGTTGCCCTGGTGCTCGGCTCCACGCTGGGAGGCGTTCTTGGAGCCATGGTCTCGGTTCCCACGGCGGTGCTGGTGGCCGTACTCCTCGACGAATACCTCGTCCATAAAGACGCGGAGTGATCTTCTTCGGCTTTCGTCATTGAGCACATTTTCCGCGCTCCCGCACCCCACTACAGCGGCGTATACTTTTGCTGTCTATAAAATCCACTTTTGGAGAAGTATCTATGTTTGCCGCTCTTCGTTCCTGCGCCCGGCTCTCGCGGATGGGCCGGATCGCCGTTGTTCCGGTATTCGCTGCCGTCTTTGCCTTTGCTCAGAGCGCGGCGGGTCCAGGCACATCAGCTCCACCTGCCAATGCTGTGCCCGCATCGCGACTGCCCGCGAACGAGAGTAGCCCGGATTCATGCCCAGGCATCACCGGCAAGGTGATTCCGTACAATGCAACCATCCAGGCCAAAGTGATGGGAACGCTGGACTCTGCGCACCTGAAGGTGGGCAAGGAAATATGGGTGATCGTCTCGAACAACGTGGCATTTCCTGGCTGCACACTGATTGAAGGAGCTGCCCTTTACGGACACATCAAGGAGATTGGCCCGGGAAAGGATGCAAATTCCTCTGCGATGTCGCTGGCCTTCGATCACATCGATTGTGTGAACCAATCCAAAAAAGCGATGTCGCTGTGGCTGATCGGCATTACGGCGCCTGAAGAGCGGTTGACCAGAATGCATGAAGAGGTGCCCCTTGAAATGAAGGCTGGCGCCAAGCGGAACATTCGCGACGCCTCCAAGGGGCAGGTTTTTGCAGATGACGTTCTTAATCCCGGTGGCAAGCCGCAGACCGTGCTGCCAGGAGTTGTGGTCGAATTACCCAAGATCAAGCTGGAGGTTACCGGAGGGTCGGGATGCAGTGCCCGAATCACCAGTACCGATAACAGCGTTCTAGTGCCGCGGAATTCGGTGCTGATCCTGCTCATGCAAAGCAAGATCTGATCTGAGTGCAAGAGGGCAGGGAATTCCACAATCTGCAAGCCTTGTGCCTCAGCGCACTTCGCGGGTTTGCGAGTCGGCCAGAGGGCTTTCCAGGCCTCAAAATCGGGGCCTGGGAGCCACACTTTACATCGAAGAACTAGTAGTGCGGGTGGTCTCTTTCCATTCCGTGCATGGCATGCTCGAGGGTGTGCCGCGCCTCGTCAATGTGTTGGAGCGCGCGCATTTGCAGCCCGCGATGCCCAGTCTCGTCGGTCCCGCTGGCAATGTCCCCGCGTGCTTCATTCAGAAGATTCAGAGCCGACCGCATGGGGCGATTGGGGTCTCCACCGGCAGCAGGGGGAGCGTGGTGGGGGTTCCTACCCTCGTCGCGCACCGCCGCACTCACTTCATGGATGGCGCGGTCAATTTCCTCGATGGCACGGTCCCGCGCGCCCATAAATCCCGGACGGGTATCCGTTTGCAGAAGTTCACGCGCTTCCCGCAGGTTGGATAGAGCATGGAGATAGTGGGGACGCTGTGCCTGAGCCGGCGTTCCCAGTGCAAAGAGCAAAAAAGCCGACAGCCCGAATGCGGCCGCGGTAAGTTGTTTGAACATACGCATTTCAGTAACACCTTTCTTGGGTAAAGTTGTTAACCCGAACTACCCGCCGGAGAGAATAGCATATTTTTCAAACCACTCACAAGAGTTGGAAGCCGCGTTCTATCTTACGGGAATGAAAAAACGGCTAACGTTGCGAAAAGTGGCTTCCGGCAATTACGGCCTATTCATGGCAACATGCGCGGACGGGAGTAACGGCGTATCCGCGGTAACGGCTACTGTAAATTTCATGCCGGGTGTGATCTCGACATCGCCGCCGTGTATCATCACTGCGGGAATCGACCCCACAAGAGACACCCACATGAAGACGGCCCTTATTGTGTGGCCGACGCCGTTTAAGCGTTCGCCCCCGCGCAGAGTAATTGTAGTTCCATTCACGGTCAACGAATGAACCTCGAAGGCAATGTCACCAGGTCTGCCGATGGTGGCGGAGTGATCTGCAATGGTTATGGCAGCATCGACTGGAGTCCCCTTGGGAATGACAACGGCATCGCCAACTTTGACATCCTGATCGAGCAGGATATTGATCTTGTCGCCCACCTTAGCGTTCTTCGAGCTTGTGGTCGAGCCAGTGGCCAAATGCAGGCGGGTTTTGGCATGAAGCACTCCATCGGATGCGAGAATGAGCGGAAACACAGGCACTGCAGGGCCATTGACTGTGTAATTGGCGTTAGTGCGCGCGCTGTATGACATGCCGGGAGCTGCGGCGATGGCCTGCAGGTGCGTGGTGGCGTAGATGGTAATCGGGCCAGTGTAGCGCCGGGATGATATTGTCGGGGACCAGCCGGTGGTGGTGTAGTAGATGACCGCGCTGGACGTGGAGCACGTAAGGCTCACCTTCGTTCCAGGCTGTACTTTTCCAGTCTTGACGGAAACCTTTGGCGGGCTGGTGATGGGACCGATTGACGACGCGGCTTGATCCTCTCTTGCCCATTCGGCATCGACTTGCCGTTCGTTATCTTCAGCTCGTTGCCTATCTTCTTCATTTGATCGCGTTACTTGCTCATTAAATTGATGATTAAACTGCGCAGATGCATCATCCTGTGCAATTGCGGGCGTACTTCCAAGGACTGACACTAATAAAACGCCACAAAGAACTGGCAAAAGAAATGCCGATTTCATGATCGTTTCTCGACTTTCTGATTTGGATACCCGCCAGCTTAAACCATATACTTCAGGAATAGTTGCGAAAGTATGCAACTATTTTGCTGCTCCTTTGATTCCAGCCTCAACCACTGCTTTCATCACGCCGCAGTTGGAGAAGAAGCGAACCAGGTTCCCGGTAAGCGACTGCCGCGTGCCGGAATCAAAAATTGGAACGGAGGTCGGAATGGTTTCCGCCATCTTGAATTCGCCGGCTCCTTGCGCGTCGAGGATGAGAGCGGTGAGTTTGCGGGCCACGTCGAGCGGGAAGCTTTCGGCGACAAAAACCATCTTACCGCGGGTGGTGATCACCACCGGGCCTTCGTTGGTGGAGAAGACCTGCTCCTGATCGCCTGATCTGCCGGTGGAAAGGTCCGCCGCGCGCAGTTCCTTGACGCCGGAGTATTTGCGCCCCAGTTCATCGGCGTAGATGCGGACGAAGGCCTGGGCAGAGGCGGCGTTTTTCCAGACGGATAGATAGAAGAGAGCGATGGAGTTGGTGTTTGCCTGTTCGGCAGCGGTTTTGGCGCTGAGCCGCTGGCCGGCCCAATAGAGGCCGCCGTCCCAGGCCGGGGTCAGGTCACCGGCAGCCCGGTCGCCGCCGAAGAGTTCGGTGAGAATGTGCACGTCGAGTTGGCCGACCTGGCCGATGTCGTAAGGCTTGCAGAGCTTGTCCACCAGCGGGTGAATGTTGGGCAGAAGGGGAACAGCGGGCACGTGCCGCTTTTCATATTCTCGCGGGTTGATGATCTCCCAACTGGAAGAAGGCGGGCGGTCCAAGGTACCGGCAAAGGCCGCCGCCTGGCCCTGGTCCATCCACACGTCCTGCTCAAAGCTGAGGCCTTCGCGATAGGGGAACATCATCGATTCAGAGAGCAGCAGCGGCGCGCGCGCCAGCACCGGGGAATCTTCCGAGGCGGCCATATGCTGCCTGACGACGTCCATCACCTCCGGGTCTTTGACGAGGCTCTTGCCCATCGGCTTGAGGATGTAGTCCATCATGACGGCCGTGGCCTGACCTTCGGCGACGGCCTCGCGCGCGGTGTCCATCTCGTCCCTGGCCAGGTGGTCGGTGTCGTCGGCGGAATTGAGTGAAACGTCATCGGGGGTCTGGTCGTTCCACTTTTCCAGGTCGGAGTGCTGGTCTTGCAGGGCGTGGGTCAACTCATGAGCCAGCACGGGTTTTTGCTCCTCGATGTCGACCCAATCCAGCATGTAAACGGTCTTGGTTTTGGCGTCGTAGTAGGCCTCGATCTGCTCCTTGAGCAGCGCCAACAAAAAAGGCTTGAGAGCGAAGTCGCGGTCCAGCAGGCCGAACTTCTTGAGCACGATCTCGCTGCGCTGCATGCGCTTGGCGCTCTCGTCTTCCTCGAACTTCTGTTTCAGATAGCTTTCGACCGCAGCCCTGGAAGTGATCTGTCGCTTCACAGTGCTCTTGATGGGCAGGCCGGTTTCGTCGGAGGAAAACTTGATTAACTCATCCACCAAACCAAAGAGCTGGCGCGCCTGCTCGGGGGTAATTTTGCCTGCGGCTGGAGCGGTCTGCGCCTGCGGGGCCGCTGCTGCCGACGGCTGCTGGGCAGGCGCCAGGGCTGCAACAAAACAAAAAGACACCGCCAGGACCCAACCGCGAACCAATCCGTGCTGCTTGCTCATCAATTCTCCCAATCTTCTTCCAAGGCTATAATCAGGATGCGGTCTGGCGCGCGAATTCCTCTGAAAAAATGTGCCTGAACCGGCAAAAAGATCCCCTATGACGGAAACGGACATCTCCTTGGCTACACCCATTGCGACGTTGTTCGCTCTAGCGGCTACTCCGCCGGAGTTGGTTGCCTATCGCGGCGTACTGACCCCACGGGAGTTGGACGCGCCAGGGAAAGAAACAGCGGCGCTGGTTTCAGGAGCCGCTCTGCACGACCTGGGCTGGCTGCGGAGCGTGGCCGTGCGCGGCGAAGATCGCTTTCGCTGGCTCAGCGGTATGGTCACCAACACGGTGAACGACCTGGGGACGAATGCCGGCGCCTGGAATCTGGTGCTCAACGCGCAGGGACGCATCCAGGGAGATCTGCACGTTGGTCGCGAAGGCGACCAGTTGGAGTTGACGATTGCCGCCGATCAGTACGACCGGCTGCTGGCCCACCTGGAGCGCTTCATCATCATGGACGATGTGGAGCTTGTGCCGCTGCGTGAAGAGTCGGCGCTGGGTATTGCCGGGCCGCTTGCCGCTGGAGTGCTGGCGCGGCTTGGCCTTCCCGCGCTTACCGAATCCATGACCAACGCGCGTGCTGCCTGGCACGGCCAGCAACTCCGAGTTGTCCGCGGCTACGGGGTTCTCGCGCCGCATTATGAGCTTTGGATGCAGGCGGCGGAGATTCCCGCGCTGTGGAGGGCGTTGACTGAGGCTGGCGCAAGCCCGGTGGGAGTGGCCACTCTGGAGGCTTTTCGCATCGCGGAGGGGATTCCCGCTTACGGCATCGATATTGCTGAGCGCGACCTGCCCCAGGAGGCTGTGCCGCAGGCGGCGACTTTGCCGGGGACGATGAAATCTGTGCGAGCGAATAGCGAGCAGTTGGCCCCACCGCAGGTGGCGCTCAGTTTTAATAAGGGCTGCTACCTGGGCCAGGAGATCGTGGAGCGTATCCACTCCCGCGGCAATGTTCACCGCCATCTGCGGCCACTGGAGCTTTTTGGGCCGCGCCCGGCAGCGGGAACCGAGTTGATCATGGACGGTGGAGCGATTGCCGGCCAGATCACCAGCGCGGCAGAGTTGCTGCTAACAACGGGCAACCGCGTCTTTGCTCTGGGCATGGTTCGCGGCGAGGCAGAGCTGCACAACCAACCCTTAACCTACCGTGCCGGAACAGCCACCGGCACGGCTCACATTCTGGCCGCGCCACCCGTGCTGAAAGCGGGCTAGCAAGTCTGAACAACGAACAGGAAACGGAAAACCATGAGCGATAAACCGAAGTTTGAAGTCATTGACCGTCGCAAGATGAAGGCGGAAGAAGAGCATGAGAACCAGCAGCAACCGGCGTCTCCGGCAGAAGCTCCGCCAGCGCCAGGCGGCGGCCCGCATCTGGTCGTCAACGAATCGAACTCCGAGGCCCGGCGCGAGCCAACGCCCGCGGCAACTCCCGAGACTGCGGCGGCTGAAGCTGAGATGCCTCCCGTGCCCACAGCCCAGGAGAGCCGCGAGCAGAAGGCGGCTTACGACGCCTCGGCGCAGCGGCTGGAAGACATGGTGCGGGCGCAGAACCCCGCCGCCGGCGCGCCGCCGCAGATCGGCTTCGAACACCTGGTGCAGCAGATTTACGTCTCCGCAATGATTCAGATGGGTGCGGGCACGCAGGAGGGACAGCGCCCGAAAGTGGACATCATAGGTGCGCGGACAACCATTGATTTGCTGGGAGTGCTGGCGGAGAAGACCCGCGGCAACCTGACCGAGGCCGAGGATAAGATCGTGCAAACGGTGCTTTATGAGGTGCGGATGGCCTTCCTGGAATTAACCAGCATGATCACCACACAGGGTATGCAGCCGCCTCCTCCTCCGAAGAAGGGTTAGCAGGTTGACCTCGCATGGATGGATTGCTTACATTTCTCGGGACCGGAACCTCGATGGGGGTTCCTACGCTGGGGTGCAATTGTGCGGTATGCACCTCGGCTGACCCGCGCGACCGGCGGCTGAGACCTTCGGTGCTGTTGCGCTGGCAAGAGCCCGGCCAGGCCGGCGGCTGCGAGCGCGTGGTGGTTATCGACACCGGCCCCGACTTCCGTGAGCAAGCATTGCGCAACGGCCTCACCCGCGTGGACGCAGTTTTTTACACCCACGCCCACGCCGACCACATTCTGGGCCTGGACGACCTGCGCCCGCTCAGCTTTGCAGTCTTCCGCGAGGGCGGTCCCATTCCGCTCTACGCCGCGCCGGAGACGGCAGAGGCGCTGGAGCGCATCTACGATTACACTTTTTCGTCGCAGTCTACGTATCCCACCCGCGCACGGGTCCAACTGCAGCCGCTGGCCGAACGCACCGCCGTTCACGGCGTTGAGTTTCTGCGCGTGCCGGTGCAGCACGGCGAAATGGAGATTGCCGGCTTCCGCTTTGGCCGCGCCGCTTATCTGACCGACGTGAGCGCCATCCCCGAATCGAGCTTTGCGCTACTCACAGGGCTGGACCACCTGGTTGTCTCCGCGCTGCGCCACAAGCCGCACCCCAGCCACGCCACCGTGGAGCAGGCCGTCGGATGGGCGCGGCGCATCGGCGCAGGCCACACATGGCTTATGCACATTTCCCACGATCTGGGCCACGAAGAGACCAACCGCACACTGCCCGACGGCATCCGGCTGGCCTATGACGGACTCAGCCTGCCGGTGAATCTGGGGACTGCGCCTTGATGACTGAGAAAGCTATGATTTCTGTCTATCAATCGGTCGCGGAGATTCCCGTCGGCTTCGGCCCCAGCGTGGCCGCCATCGGCAACTTCGACGGCGTGCACCTGGGCCACCGGGAGATTCTTTCGTCAGTGGTTCAAGAGGCGCGATTACTGCGCGCGCAAGCCGTGGCCATCACCTTCGACCCTCATCCGGAGCAGTTTCTGAACCCCTCGGCCGCGCCGCGGCTGCTCTCGCCCATTGACGAGCGCCTGCGACTGCTGGCTCTCACCGGCATCGATGCGGTCGTCGTCCTGCCCTTCGATGCGGAACTCGCCTCGCTGCACGCGCGGGAGTTTGTGCAAAGCATTCTGGTGAACGCTCTCGCCGTTCGCCGCCTGCATGAGGGCGGCAACTTCCGCTTTGGCCATCGCGCCGAGGCCGGAGTGGCTGAGCTCATAGCCTTTGGCGCGGAGTTTGGTTTTGCCGTCCACGTTCATGCGCCGGTGCGGGTCCGCAACCTGGAGGTTTCCAGTTCCTCCATCCGTGAACGCGTGGCGGCGGGCGACATGACCCGCGCGCGCTGGATGCTGGGCCGCCCCTTCGAGATTCGCTCCACGCAGGCCCGCGGGCGCGGCATCGGCACGCGGCTGCTGGTGCCCACCGTCAACCTCGCGGCTTACGACGGCCAACTCCCCGCCTTCGGTGTCTACGTTACGCGGCTCACGGTGGCCGGGCGCAACTTTCAGGCAGTCACCAACGTAGGCAACCGCCCCACCTTCGGCGCAGCGTCTTTCGCCGTCGAGTCGTACATCCTCAACTTCGAGCCAATCGAACTCGACGACCAGACGCCCCTCGAACTCGAGTTCCTGCACCGCCTGCGCGGCGAGCGTGAGTGGCCCTCACCTGAAGCTCTGAAGGCGCAAATCTTCAAGGATGTGGCCAAGGCAAAGCGGTACTTCCGGCTGATGAAATAGGGTAGCAGTCCATGCATTCTCGCATTTCCTTTGCAGATAATTACCATCCACTGGCGCACAATCATCCCATGAACAAGGACCAAAGGACGGGCACTTTCTATTCACTGGTCCCTGGTCCTTTTTTACGGGTCATTTTCTCCTTTTCTTCTCCCATAAATCTGGGTACCCCACCCCCCCCTCCCTTGTGGAAATCTTTTTTATGACTCTTTTATTGCAGGTAACTATCACAGATTCAATAACATACAATTTTAGCCTGTTAACGAATCAGTAACTGCAAACCCCCGATTTCACCCATTTTTAGCCTCAAAAAGTGCCCTTTTAACCCCTAAATGGTTGGTTTTTCGCAAAAAATGGCTTCTTAAAAAGTATTTCTTATCGCTGATCCTTTGGCTTGGGCAGACTGGCGCCGGAATTCAAAGCAGGTTTAACTGCGCCAGCAGCTTTGGCGGGAACAGGCCGCAGATCCAATGCCGGTTTCACCTGCGGCCTGTCCGTGACAGTGTTCGTGGCTGGCTGTACGGAGCGTTTTGCGACTGGCAGAGCGGGCGGTTTGGTCACCGCGCCAGTTGGCGTCGAGGGTGGAAGCGGCTTGGCGGGTGCATTCGCTTTCGCGGTCCTGGCGGGCGAGCCGGCTGCTGGCGGAGCGAGCGACTGCCTGGTGGCGACGGTTGCTCTCGGCTGAGTGTGCGGTTGCGGTCTGGCGAGCGGCTGCGCGGAGGCCTTCTGCTTGGAATCGTCCTTTTCATCGCCGAGAAATTTTTCGTCATCCTTGCCGGCGATGGCGGCGCGCATCCAGGTCATCCAGATGGGCAGGGCTGCGCGGGCTCCGGTTTCCTTATCTCCCAGCGACTGGTTGGTGTCGAATCCCACCCAAACGCCGCAGGTGATGGAGGGAGAAAAGCCCAGGAACCATGCGTCTGTGTACTCGCTGGTGGTGCCTGTCTTGCCGCCCAGCGGGTGGTTGAGTTGCGCAGCAGCCGCGCCGGTGCCGTGCTGGATGACGGCTTGGAAAAGGGTCATCATGGTGCGCGCCGTTTGCTGGCTGACGACCTCGTTCACCGCGGGCGGTTCTTCCCAAAGGGTGATGCCGTCGGCGTTGGAAACTTTTCGGATGAGCCGCGGCTTCACGCGCAGCCCATCGTTGGGAAAGACGGCATAGCTGGCCACCTGCTCTTCGAGCGTAATTTCCACCGCGCCCAGAGCCACCGGCAGATAGGCGGGAATGTTGGTGGTGACTCCAAAACGGTGCGCCACGTCAATGACCTTTTGCATGCCCACGTGGTCGGCCAGCTTAAGGGCGGGAATGTTGCGCGACTCGGCGAAGGCGTTGACGAGGGTCATGCGGCCCTTGTAGTCGTTTTCGTAGTTGTGCGGAGTGTAGCCGCCAAAGCTGACCGGGCCATCGACGATGATGTCGTCAGGCTTGGCGCCGTCCTCGATGGCGGCGGTGTATACGTAAGGCTTGAAGCTGGAGCCGGTCTGCCGCTCGGCCTGAGTGGCGCGGTTGAACTGCGAGAGCGCGTAATCGCGTCCGCCGACCATGGCCAGCACGTCGCCGCTGGTGTTGTCGATGGCCAGCAAAGCGCCCTGTGCGCCGGAATCCTGTTCGAGCGTGGCGCGTCGCGCTTTGCCTTCAACCGCATCGGCCAGGTGAACGTAGATCACGTCGCCGGGCTTGACCAGGGCGTCGGCATAGCGCTGCCCAGTCCACTTCCAGTCCTCGGGCAGAAGCACAATCTCGGCGTCGCCCATGCGGGCATGAATCTCCATGGGCAGTACGCGGGTAACCACGGCATGGACATAGTCGCCGGGCCCGAAGCTCATGGTCCAGTCGGGATGCTTGTAATCTTCAATGGTGCTGCCGCTGGCGAGCACGTTTTCCAGCTTCGCAATCCAGCCGCGCCGCCGCTCGTAGGCAGCCAGGCCATCGGCAACGGCGCGATTGGCTGTTTTTTGCAGGTCCAGATCGAGCGTAGTTTCCACCTTCAGGCCGGCCTCGTGCACCTGTTCGCTGCCGAAGCGCTTTTCCAGCTCGCGCCTGACCTCCTCCTGAAACCACGGGGCAACCGATGTTTCGGGCGGGGCAATACGCAGCCCCATCGGGGCGTTGCGGGCCTGCTCAGCCTGCTCGTGGGAGATAACCCGGTCCAGTTCCATCTCCGAGAGCACCAGGTTGCGCCGGCGCAGAGCCTTCTCCGGATTGAGCAGCGGCGAGAAGGAGACCGGCCCTTTGGGCAGCCCGGCCAATAAAGCCGCTTCGGAGAGCGTCAACTCTTTGGCGTGCTTGCTGAAGTAAAACTGCGAGGCGGCCTCGAAACCGTATCTGCCGTGGCCGAGGTAGATCTGGTTGCCATAGAGGGTAAAGATTTGCTGCTTGGTGAAGGCGTGCTCAATCTGAACGGCCAGATAGGCCTCCTGCACCTTGCGGCTGGCGGTGCGCTCGGAGGAGAAAAAGAGGTTGCGCGCCAACTGCATGGTCAGGGTGGATGCGCCCTGAGCGCGCCCGTGGCTGCGCAGGTCGTGCCACAGCGCCCCGCCGACGCGCAGTACGTTGATGCCCCAATGCGACTCGAAGCTTTTGTCTTCAATGGAGATCACGGCCTGACGCAGCACCGGTGCAAAGTCGTCATAATTGACCACTACGCGCCGCTCCAGTGCAAAGGAGCCAATGATGCGACCCTTCTGGTCGTAGAGTTCGGTGGTGGTGGAGGGGTGATAGCGTTCCAGGTCGTGAATCTGGGGCAGATCCACGGAGTAGACCAGCATGAGCCCGCCCAGCGAGCCGGTAATCACAGCTAGAACGAGCAGAGCAGCGAGGGTGAGCTTGCCAGACAGCTTGCGCCGCTTACGCGCGGGCACAGGCTCGGCTCGCAGCAGGTGGCTCCGGCCAAGGCCGCGCGGCTCAGGCGACTCGATAGGGGTGACAGCCAAGCGGTTCAGGCCTCGTCGGCATTTCTCCTGCTTATCGTGGAGAAATGCTACAGCCCAAGGCTAGCACGGGAGCGGCGAGATGAATCGAAAGCAACTGCTCCCGCGAACCATGCCGTGCAAGGGCATGGTGCGCGCGAGACGATTTCATCAATGAGAAATGACGGTTCGAGTCTCTATTTTGCTCCGAAGAGGCGGCGCCAGAAGCCAGGCTTTTTCTCTGCCGCAGGCGGGGTTGTGCTTGCGCCAGCCGCTGGAGCCGTTTGCGCTACAGGCAAGGTGGCTTGTTCGCCGTTGTTAGCCTTTAATAGTTGGAGCGCCTTATTAAGCGGCTCGTCGTTTTTTACTGGCGCAGCTTCCTCATAATCCTCTTCAGAGACTTGGCCGACGACCACTGTGGGCGTCACGGCCTCGTCCGGAATCTTCTTGCCGCCGGGAGCCTGGTACTTGGCCACGGTCAGCAGCAGGGCGGCTCCGTCGGGCAGCTCAATGGTCTTTTGCACCGAGCCTTGGCCGAAGGTCCGCTCGCCTACTACATCGCCGCGCTTCAAGTCCTCGATGGCGGCGGCCATCAGTTCGGCCGGGCCCGCGGTGCCGCGGTTCACCAGCACGGCCAGCGGTGCGTCCGTCAGAAATAGAGCAGGGTCGGCGGTAAAGGTCTGGCGAGGAAACTTCTGGCCTTCGAGCGTGGCGAGGGTCCCCTGCTTTACAAAGAAATTGGTCAACCGCAAGCCCTGCTGAAAATCGCCCCCGGAGGAGTCGCGCAGGTCCACAAGCACCTTGCGTCCCTTGGCCGATTTGAGGAGGTTGGCGATCTCGTCCACGCGGGAGGCAGACAGCGCGCCAGGCTTTAGATAGAGGATGGTTGCGCCTTCATACTGCTGCGTGGCCAGTGCGGGCGCCACGGCGATGGAGCGGGTCAGGGTCAGCTTGTCCGGATCGGCCTTGCGCGGGCGCACCACCGACATGGTTACCGTGGTCCCCGGCTTGCCCTCCAGCAGCAGCCGGATAACCGCCAGAGACAACTCGCGCGTGGATTGGTCGCCAATGGACTCAATCACATCGCCGTCCCCGATATGCTCCTTGTCGGCAGCCGAACCGGGCAGAACACTGACTACGATGGCATAGCCATAGCGCTTGGAGACAGTAATGCCGACCTGCGCCACGCCCGTCGCCGGACGCTCCTTGTAGATTTCGTATTCGGTCGGGGTCAGGTAGCTGGAGTCTGCGTCCAGCGATTCCAGCAGGCCGTGCAGCGCGCCGGTGGTCACGTCGTTGATGTTGGGCTCGGTTACGTAATCGGTCTGAATTTTACTGAGCACCTGCCGATAGATGTTGATCTGGCGGTAGGCGCCATCCTGCTGGCCGCCGGCATGCACGCCAAACCAGCCAAACTCGCCAAAGAGAAAGCCCAGGCCGAGGGCGGCAAAGATGGCCGCGGAAAGAACAAAGACAAATCGCTGGAAGATTCGTGTCACACTCACCACCGGGGCGGCCCTTGAGGGGAAACAGGCCGCTCATTCCTATAGACGCAATGATAGCTTAAGGGGTGCATGGCGAGGGCTTTTGCACTTCCCCGCTCACCTCAAACACGTCCTCGCCGCATAGTTACTAAAGTTTTATTCTTTCGTAACACTTCAGCCTTAAGTCAGGGTACAATTGCTCCCGAGCCGCTTCCAGGCTGCGACTCGTAGCCAACCCACGAAAGGACCGCGCCCATGCGTAAGCTCTTGGGGAAATTGGGGGGGGCAAGTGGAAGGCCATTCCTCCATGCCGCCACACTTTTATTGCTGCTTTCCACAGCTTTTTTCCTCGCACAGTCTGAAACCGCAAACGCCCAGGTCTGGGTCTCCTCCGAATTCATAGCGACGCCAGCGGCACCGGTTGGTGTATCTGGAATCACATTCACGCCGGGTAGCCAGAATGAAACAGCCTTATGCTTCACTTGGGCTGTCAACCCAATCACCGGCCAAACTTCGCCGGCAGCAACGGATTACCTTAAGTTCAGCGCCTATTGCGACGTGATCTCATCCACAACACCCGCGCAAATATTTACCTCTACACAGTGTCCTCGTCCAGCCCCTGGATACGATCCTGCGGGTTCTCCTGCTACCGGAAGTCCAATTGCACAGTGTTCTGTTGTCTTTCAGCCGCAACCGGGAGTCACCTACACCATCTCTTCCGGCCATGACGTCTGGTACAACACTATCTCCGACTGCTACGTAAGTTTAGGCGTTCATTTATCTTGCTATGCTGATCCGGAGGGCTTTTATGCCGCCGCAGTTGTCAGAGCAAACACTCAGTCTACAAACATCACTCAGGAGGTAACCGGCACAGGTGGGGTCCAGAATCACAAACTACCTTTCCAACAGCCTTTGGCGCTTGCTAGTTCCTCCGCCATCTGGACTCCCAAATGTGCGGATGTCATCCAGGGTTCCGTAACGCCATATACGGATGGCGGGCCTACGATCACCGCAACTTTCACGCCGAACTTTGGATATACACTTGCTCAG
>Ga0302278_10000261_pt1 | contig 68234 bp, 48 predicted proteins | sample III_Bog_N3_2_FD_194543 | JGI IMG/M metagenome (GOLD analysis project Ga0302278, IMG submission 194543) | Peat permafrost microbial communities from Stordalen Mire near Abisko, Sweden - III_Bog_N3_2 | ecosystem: Environmental > Terrestrial > Soil > Wetlands > Peat | place: Sweden: Abisko...
TCCCCGCTGGCTCTGGTTCACCGACTTCCAAACGGCCATGGGCGAAGACAATCTGGCCAAGGCTTTCGCCTTTGTCACCAACCGTCACCCTAAACTCGCCTGAACCCTTCATGCATACGCACTGCGGGATGGTGGCGATATTTGAATTTTTTTTGACGAACGGGGTCCAAAGGTTTACACTTTTAATTCTAGAGATGGGGTTATCGTTTAAAAAATGGGTTCAGGTTGGCTGCGTTGTCGCGGTGGGGGCGGCGGTGTGTCCGGCTCCGGCGCAAAGCACGGTGCCAACGGGCACTCCCATTATTGTCTCCAGCCCGGAAGGCGATGGTCAGCCCCCGCCCTGGTCGGCCACGGTGGCCCGCAAAGCCCCCTTCGATTCCGCGAATCAAGTTCAGGCCCCGCACAGTTTGCTCGGGGGGGGGGAATCGGTGGATGAATCGCCGGTGCTGCCCATCAATCCCGTGCCACCCTGGCCGCCGGGGCAACCGCAAAAAAACTGGACGGAAATGACCCCGGAGGAAATCTTTGGTCTGCCGGCCCCGGGCAAGTCGGATCTGGCCCGGACCCTGAAAACCGGTTTGGAAGCACCCGAGGCATCGCCCTTGGACCAGTTTTTATTGCAACAGCGACTCACGCAGACCGGCTCGACCAACCGCAGCACCCCCGCCGATGGCTGGAAATGGTTCGGTGACCGCCCGGGCTTTTCCGACCAGGATGGCGCGGACGCGTTGCGCCATGGTTCCATCGCCCGCCCGCAAGGCTTGGATCGCTTCTTTAATGACCCGGTTTCAGGCTCCCGAAACAGTTCATCGGCCAATCCCGAAGATGCTTGGCCCACCGTTTTCACCCCGCCCCGGCCCTATCAGCCCACCCCGGAGCAGGTGGCGGCGAACAATGCTTTTTATCAATCGATTCATCCCACCGAAGCGAAAAGTCCGGCCTCCGGCGGAAGATATATGGCGCCGGCCGCGCCCGTCGCGGATCCCTTTCTCGAACCGCAGCCGCCCGGCTACAACCCGGCGGGAGCGTCCTTCCAGCCACTGGAGAGCGGCATTGGCCGGCCAAAGGGGTTGGCTCCTTTGACCACCGTCTACTCCCGGCCATCGGCCCCGTCGGCTCCGCCCGCCTGGGCGCCCAAACCGCCGCCCTGGATGCAGGACGGCCCGCAGTTGTTTGTGAATCCGGTCCGCAAATGGTGAATTAAGGACGGGGGACGAGCAAAATTCCTTTAAGTCCGTCCGGCTTCATGGTAGAACGTCGGTCCGTGGAGCAACCCATACCATTAATGATCCCGGCCCCGGATGAACGCTTGGTGCGGTTCGTCGGGGATACCCTGCGTTTTTCCCTGCCCAGCGGACCCAAAGCCGGCTTAGGTTCCGGCTGGCAGGCCCGGCTGCGCACCAACCTGGGCCGGGCGGCCGCCCGGCGGCGGGAAATCATTGCCGCCCACGCCGGCGGGGCGGCGGCGGCCGGCGAATCCTGGCAGGATTTGCCGATGCCCAAGACCGGCGCCGGCTGGCAGATTGACCTGCCCCTGGCGGAACCGGGGTTTTTCCGGGCGAAAGCTTATTTGCTGGATCCCCGCGGCTGGCAGCATTGGACGCCGGGCGGCGACGTCGGGATCAGCGTCCACCCGGATTTCGCCCGCACGGGCAACACCATTTATTGCGCGTTCACCCGGCTGTTTGGCGCGGAAAAAGCCCTGGCCACCACGCGGGATGACGCGTTGGAAACCCAGCTTAAAGCCCTCGAAGCCCGCGGTTACGCCACCCTGCCGCCCTCGGGAAAGTTGCGCGATCTCACCCGGCAATTGCCGCACATTGTCAAGACCCTGGGCTGCCGCATCCTCCATCTGCTGCCGGTCCACCCCACGCCGACCACTTATGCCCGCTTCGGCCGGTTCGGCAGTCCCTATGCGGCGCTGGACCTCACGGCGGTGGATCCCGCGCTGGTGGAGTTTGACCAGCGGGCAACCGGCGTGGATCAGTTTGTGGAACTGACGCGCGCCGCCCATGCCCTGGGGGCGCGGGTGTTTATTGACATTGTCATCAACCACACCGGCTGGGGTTCGACGCTGCAGGAAAACCACCCGGAGTTTTTTCTGCGGCAACCCAACGGTGAATTCGCCAGTCCGGGCGCCTGGGGCACCGTTTGGGAGGATCTGGTGGAACTGGAACAGCATAGCGTGATTTTGTGGGATCTCATTGCCGATGCCTTGCTGGTGTGGTGTCGGCGCGGGGTGGACGGCTTCCGCTGCGATGCCGGGTACAAGGTGCCCGTGCCGGCCTGGCAATACATCATCGCCCGCGTGCAGGAGGAATTTCCGGACACGATCTTTTTGCTCGAAGGACTGGGCGGCGCCTGGTCCGCCACCGAAGACCTGCTCACGGACGGCGGCATGCAATGGGCCTATTCCGAACTGTTCCAGAATTATACCGGGCCCGAGGTGGCGAACTATCTGGATTACGCCAACCGCCAGAGCGAACGCGCCGGCCTGTATGTGCATTACAGTGAAACGCATGATAACAGCCGGCTGGCGGAACGCGGACGCGTCTGGTCGCTCCTGCGCAACCGCCTGTGCGCGCTCACCAGTCCGTGCGGGGGTTTTGGTTTCACCGCGGGCGTGGAATGGCTCGCCACCGAAAAAATCCGCGTCCACGGCGTGACCGGTCTGAATTGGTCCGCCAAGGATAACATCGTTCCCGAATTGGCCCGGCTCACCGATCTCATCACGAATCACCCCTGTTTTTTTGACGGGGCCAAACTCACCCGCTTGAGTCCCGTGAGTTCGCCCGTGTATGCCCTGCTGCGGGAATCCGCCGGGGGATTGGACCAGGTGCTGGTGTTGGTGAACACGGATGTACTCGCGGCCCACACGCTCGCGCTCAGTTCGGCGAAGGTGAATCTCGGGGTGGAAAAATTCAATTTGGATCTGCTCGGGCAGCCGCTGACCCCGTTGCGGCTGGAGCGGGATCAAATCATTTTCACCCTCGCCGCCGGAGCCTGCCATTGTCTGGCCCCCACGGCGCAGCCAGTGGGACTGAGCGGGGAGAATTACCGGCGCGCACGCGCCCAGGCGGCGTGGGCGCTGGTCGCTCTGCAGCACGTGGTGCCGGTGGAGATGATGGGGGCACCCGACTGGCGCTGGCTGGCCGCCCAGGTGGAGCAGGCCCCCGAAAATATGCTTGCCGCCGCCAGCCGGTTGGCCGGGGCCACGGCGGGCGTTGCTTTGGTGGAACTGCTGTCGGCGGTTGAAGCCGGACAAATTTTCCCGCAAGTCATCACCTGGACCCTGCCGGACGCCCAGCGGGTCACCCCGGTGCCACCGGATCACTGGCTGTTGGTGGAAGACACTTGTCCTTTCCGGGCCACGCTGGTGGAACCAAACCGTCGGCAACCGGTGCAATCCATCGGGGTCGGTGGACGACACGTCGCCGGTCTTCCGCCCCGTACCCTGCCGGGGGAGGGCCGGTTAATTTTGGAACGGCAAGCGGATGGCACCCGATCCATTAGTGCGGTCATTCGCTTTCTGGCGGCGGAGCCCCAACCCAAACCCGCAGATCCCCAAACCCCGGGCGAAGACTTGGTGTTACTGACCAACGGCATCGGCGGTATGGCGCGGTTGGGGGTGGATTTGGGGCACATTCGGTCCAAATATGATTGTCTGCTCGGGGCGAATCTGAACCCGACGGTGCCCGTGGACCGGCATGTGTTTGTCAAACGGGTCCGGGTCTGGGTGACAGCCGACGGGTTTCTCTCCCCGCTCAATTTGCAAAATCTGGCGGCGTTCGAGGCCGGCCCGCCGGCGGTCTGGCAATTTGTAGCCCAAGCCGGCAACGGACGGACGGTGGAGATCGAATTGGCGGCGGAGATGGTCGCGGGCCGCAACACCACGGTGCTGCGCTTCCGCCGGCCTGACGCGCTCAAGGCCTGCGGCAAACAATTGCCGGCCAATGCGGATGTGCGGCTGACGGTGCGTTTCGACGTGGAAGACCGCAGTTTTCACGCAGAGACCCGGCGCAATGCCGGGGCGGAGCAACACTTTGCCACCCATATCCGGGCCTTGGACGGGGTGCCCGGGTTTGCCTTCACCCCGGCGGCGGACCGTCGGTTGCAGGTTTCCGCCAGCGGCGGCCTGTGGCATCCACAGCCGGAATGGTGCGAAAACATTCCGCATCCGGTGGAGCAAACCCGCGGTCAGACCGCCAGCGGGGACGCCTACAGTCCGGGCTGGTTCGAACTGCCGCTTCCCAAGGGGGCGGAGGTGACGCTGGTGGCGACGGCTGAATTGGGCGAAACCGCCGCGAACGAAATCAAATTAAACAGACCCACTGACCAAAAACAACCGGCCGCAGGGGATTGGGGCGACCGGCTCCAGCGGGCGGCGCAGGCTTATATGGTGCGCCGGGATGCGGGCAAAACGGTCATCGCCGGGTATCCCTGGTTTTTGGATTGGGGCCGCGATTCGCTGATCTGCGCCCGGGGCCTGCTGGCGGCGGGCCGGGTGGCGGAGGTCAAACAGTTGCTGCTGACGTTCGCGCGCTTCGAGGACCGGGGGACGCTGCCGAACACGATTCACGGGAACGATGTATCTAATCGCGATACGTCCGATGCCCCGCTGTGGTTTGGCGTCGTGTGTGAAGCGCTGGCGGAAACCGAACCGGATTTTTACCGGACCCCGGTGGACGCCGCCGGGCGGACGGTCGCCGACGTGCTGTTGAGCATCGCCACCCATTATCTGCAGGGGACGCCCAACGGCATTCACGCCGACCCGGACTCGGCCCTGATCTGGAGCCCGGGCCATTTCACCTGGATGGACACCAATTACCCCGCCGGCACACCGCGCGAAGGGTATCCGGTGGAAATCCAAGCCTTGTGGCTGCGCCTGTTGCGGCAGGTGGAAAAGCTCTGCACTCCGCCGGAACAGAAAAAATGGCACGATCTCTCGGAACGGGTGGCGGCGTCTTTCGAAAAACTGTTCTGGCTGGAAGAACCGGGCTGGTATGCGGACGTCCTGCTCGGCGGATCCCGCGTCATTGCGCGCGACGCCACGGTTAGTGACGCCCTGCGCAGCAATGGTTTGCTGGCCGTGAGTCTGGGCCTGGTGACCGGGGAGCGGGCCAAACGCTGCGTGGCCGCCGCGCAAAAATATCTGGTCGTGCCCGGGGCGTTGCGCACCCTGGCCCCGCTGCCCGTGGCCACGCCGCTGCCGATTTACGGCAATGACGGTCGCCGGTTGAACGATCCCAATCATCCCTACTGGCCCCGCTACGAAGGCGACGAGGACACGCGCCGCAAGCCCGCCTATCACAACGGCACGGCGTGGACGTGGACGTTCCCCGTGTTTTGCGAGGCGCTGGTCCGGGCGTGGGATTTTGCGCCGGAAGCCGTGGCGGCGGCCCGGGCTTATCTGGGCAGCGCGGAAGAAATTCTGGACCATGGCTGCATCGGCCAGCTCCCGGAGATTCTGGACGGCGACGCCCCGCACACCCAGCGCGGCTGCGACGCCCAAGCCTGGGGTGTGACGGAATCGCTGCGGGTGTGGGAGTTGTTGAAGGGGAAAGCGAACGTTTGAGGTTGTCTTTTGGCGCAACGAAGACGCTTCGCTTTTTGCGGATGCGGAATTCCGTCAAACCGGCTTAATTCACTTTCAACGCGGTTTCATTCTCCCGCCCCCAGTGCTCCACGGCGTCGGCGGCCTCACCGGACAACGCCGGCCAATCGTGCAGCGTGGCCGGGTCAAAATCCGCGCCATTGGGCCATGACAGCGTGTGAACCTCGGCGTCCAGCATGACCTGTTCAAAGAGGTGCAGGTCGCGTAAAGGCCCATAAAGCTCGCCCTGGAGAATGGGGCGGAAATCAATTTCCCGGAATATTCCGTCGTCAAAGCCAACCCTGAGGGTGTATGGCCCGATAATGGCAAACGACTTTACTTTGCAAACCATGTGGCTCATAATGTCATCATTGCAGTGGCGCAATGGGGTGGGGCCGGCGGCCTTGTTGCAGCAAACGCCAGTTTCCCAGCAATTCTTCCCGGTGTATTTCGGCCCACGCTTCCACCAGTCGCTGCTGCCGGAGCGGGAAGGAACCCGAAATCAATTCGACGGGATCCAAGCCATACACCACCGCCGCCTCCTGATAATAAGCATGGAAATGCGGTAAATGATGCGGAGCAAACGGCTCCGCATACATGCGAATGATAATCCCGAAAAACCGCGAAAGCTCCGGCATTCATGGTTCAACCTAGGATGAACCAGCGCCGCTTGCAAGTGCTGATTTTTTGCGGACTGTTTGCGGCGATGCGTCGCGAATTACCCACCGAAGCCGAAAGCATCATGCGGATTGAAATCGGTGCCGGAAAACCACTATCCTGCCTCAATGCAAGCTCCTGATATCACGTTCCCATCCACCCTGCTGGTGACCGAGCAGACGATTGATATTTCCGGCTTTTCACCCGGCCAGAAGGCCTTTTATTTGAATCTCTTTTGGGAGGTGGTGGCGGTTTACCGGTCCAAAAACAAGCCCCGGGTCATCCTTGGCGTTGCCGGTCCCACGGGGGCCGGCAAATCCGTGGTCACCGTCCTGTTCAAGGAACTGGCCCGGCAGGCCGGCCTGCCGTTTGCGTTCGAGTCGGTCACCATTGACGCCTGGCATTATCCCAACGCTTATCTGCTGTCCCATTTCTCGGCGGGGGAACCGTTGAAAAAGGTGAAGGGGCGTTTTGACACGTATGATGTCGGCGGGCTGGTCCGCGAGCTTCAGGCATTTGCCTCGGGGGAAAACGTCTCGTTCCCGATCTACTCGCGCAAACTGCACGATCCAGTGGCGGCCGGTATCCCGGTGACCGCCCGGGACGCCCTGCTGCTGGCCGAGGGGCTCTGGCTGCTGTACGATGCCGGGGGGTGGGAGCGCGTCGGTCCGCTTTTGGATTTCCGCTATTTCATAGATTCCGACCCGGAACGGGCCAAAGCCCCGGTCCTCCGCCGGCACATAACCGGCGGCCGGACCCTGGAGGAGGCCACCCGGCATTACGAACAGGTGGACGCCAGGAATTCAGAATTGGTCCTCCGGACGAAATTCCGGGCGGACCAGGTGATCCCACCCTATTATTTAATTTGAGCGGGAGGTGACTAATCCCGCCAAGCCCGCTTGCGCTCGGGACAATTCGTGCGATAATCCCGACCGACATGAGCGCACAGGCACCAGCATCAGCCACAGCCAGTCGGATCCCGGTGAAAACCCAGTATCTGATTGAAGGTTTGTTTGAGGAGGGCATAATATGAGGCCGAAAACGCTGGCGGCCGCGGCGCAACTTACCTTGGAGGGAAACTCCTTTGACTTTTTGTCTGGCGAACTTTCTGGATGGTTTTTATGCCGCACCCGCGCTGGCGGCCCTGTCGCCCCCGCCGGTGCTGCTGGCCCCGGCCAACGGTGAACTGGGCGGGTTTCAGGACGCGTATCTGGCGGCGACCGCCGAGCATCTGGCCGGGGTGAACGGCTTTCCGGCTCCGGTCTGGGTGGCGGCCGAGGTGCGTAAACTGCATCGTCCCTGGTTTGCCTCGCCGCTGGCGGCTTTGCGAACGGTGTTGCTGTTGGAAAGTCCGGCGGCCTTTCGTTCGCGCAACCTTTTTTATCAGCGAGAACGCCTTGTCGCGCGTTTGAGGGGATGCCTTTGATGGTTTTTCGCCGACCCCATTCCCGGTTGCTTCCGGTTGCTCCCTTGAGATTCGCCCCAATCCGTGTTAAGGTGTCTGCACGCTCCGGCGAATTACCGCCCGGGCGATTTTAATCTCATTATGAAACGCAAAGCATCAGCCCTCTGGCAGGGCGGTTTGAAGGACGGCAAAGGGTCCATTTCCACCGAAAGCGGTGTGCTCAAGGAAACGCAATATTCATTTGGCACCCGGTTTGAAAACGGGGTCGGGACGAATCCCGAGGAACTGATCGCCGCCGCGCACGCGGGCTGTTTCTCCATGGCCTTTGCGGCGGAACTCGGCAAGGCCGGCCTCACGCCCGCCGCCATCCAGACCACCGCGACGATCACCCTGGAAAAAACCGAGGCCGGCTTCACCGTCACGGAATCGCATCTGGAAATGACGGCCGACATCCCGGGCGCCGATGAGGCCAAGGTCCGCGCCATCGCCAACGCCGCCAAGGCCGGCTGCCCGATTTCGCGTTTGTTGAACGCCAAAGTCACGCTGGACGCCAAGTTGGAAGTGTAAATTAAGCGTCCAATGCAACCGCTCCGTCATTACCAGGGCCACGCGCCCGTGCCCAGGAAGGCGTCCACGTTTAACAAAATTTTCCGTTGGGAACCCGCCCCGGCTCCGGCCACGCCACCCAGCTCGGTGGCGGTGGTGGGCTCGTTCAGCCACTGGCAGCCCTTGCCCCTGAAACCAGACCGAGTGTCCGGCATCTGGCAACTGGCGCTCGACAACCTGCCGGGGAATTGTACGCATCTGTATATGTTGCTGGTGGACGGCCAGCCGGCCAACGACCCGAACGCCGACGGCCTGGCCATTCCCAAAACGGACGAGGAAAAGGCCTGGGCGCTGACGACCCCGCGCGGGCCGCGCCTGTTCATGTTGTTCAGCCAGACGAAGTAACCGTTGGCTGGGGGGAAAACCGGTTTCATGCCAGTAGTTCCTGGATTTCCTCCCAGCTTAACGTTTCGGTGAATTCGGCCTCACCCCCGAGCGTGGCTTGGATGATCTCGCGCTTGCGGTTTTGCAGCGTCAGGATTTTTTCCTCCACCGTGTCCCGCGTGATGAGTTTGTAACTCGTCACCACCTTGGTCTGACCGATGCGATGCACCCGGTCGGTGGCCTGATCCTCCACGGCGGGATTCCACCAGGGGTCGAAGTGGATGACGGTATCCGCCCCGGTGAGGTTCAAGCCCACGCCGCCCGCTTTGAGACTGATGAGGAACACCGGGATGGCCCCGTTCGTCTGAAATTTTTCCACCACCGCGCCGCGATTCGTGGTGCTGCCGTCCAGATAACAAAATTCAATTCCCTCGGCCGTGAGCCGCTCCTGCAACAGCTTCAACATGCCCACGAACTGGCTGAACACCAGCACGCGATGCCCGCCGTCAATGACCTCCTCGAGCAATTCGCCGAACAAATCCAGTTTCCCCGAGGCGGTGGCGGGGTCAACACCCTCGGGTTTGAGCAGACGCAGGTCGCAACAGGTCTGGCGCAGCCGCAGCAACGCCGTCAGCACGAGCATCCGGCTTTTGGCCAGGCCCTGTTCACCCACGGCCGCCAGCACCTCCCGGCGGCTGGCCTCGATCACCTGCTGGTAAACGCCGCGTTGATCCGCCGTGAGTTCGCAGAAGGACACCAGTTCGAGTTTCGCGGGCAGATCGGCGGCCACGTCCCGCTTGAGCCGGCGCAACAGGAACGGACGCAGCCGTCGCGCCAGGCGCGCCTGGGCCTCCGCGCTTTTCTCCTTCGCAATGGGCAGTTCGTAACGTTCGCGAAAATCCTTTGCCGTGCCCAGATACCCGGGCATGAGAAAATCAAAGATGGACCACAGGTCCAGCACCGAATTTTCCATCGGCGTGCCGGTGAGCACGAGCCGCTGGCGGGCGCGGACGGCCTTGACCGCCTGCGCGTTGAGCGTCTGCCGGTTCTTGATGTGCTGCGCCTCGTCCAGCACCACCGTGTCAAATTCCACGGCGCGGTAACGTTCCGCATCCCGGCGGATGAGGGCGTAACTGGTCACCACCAGATCGTGTTCCGGCAACTCCACAAAGCGCGCATGCCGGTCCGGTCCGTGCAGGGCCAGCACTTTGAGGCCGGGCGTGAATTTTTTCGCCTCGGCCACCCAGTTGTGCACCAGGCTCGTGGGACACACGATCAAGACGGGCAGCCGCGCCCCCGACCCCATCCGCACCGCCTGCAGGAAGGCCAGCGTTTGAAGGGTTTTGCCCAGGCCCATTTCATCCGCGAGTATGCCGCCAAACCGGTTTTCGCGCAAAAAGTTCAGCCAGGCCACGCCGTGTTTCTGATACGGACGCAATACCGTCTCCAGTTCGCCCAGCGGCGGGCACTCGAGTTTCGCCCCGCCGGACTGCTTCGCGATGCGCTCGCGCCAGGCCGGCGGCGCCGCCACCTTCCAAGCCCCGTGCTGCCGCAGCGTCGCCTCCAGAAAACCCGCCTGCGCATTGCCGATGCGGTAGCCCCGCCCGTCCTGCTGCGGCGCGCAATCCCGGAGCACCTCCTGCAAATCCTCCATCGCCCCGGTGTCGAACACCGCCAGTTTGCCGTTGGGCAGCCGTGCATGATTCTGGCCGGACAGCAACAGCCGCTGCACTTCCGCCGCCGAGAAAACCTCCCCGCCACTGGACGCGAACACCACCCCCAGGTTGAACCACTCCACGCCGGAGGCGGTGATTTGGAACTGCGGCTCGATGCGTTCAATCCCCGGCAGCGTGCGCCGTTCCAGTTGTTCCTCGAGCGTCACCGTCCATTCGCGCTGCAACTTGAAGAAGTCCCGCGCAAAAAAGTTCAAGACCCCCGTCTGCCCGTTGAGTTGCAGGCGGCCCTGGCTGTCCGGTCCGGCAAAACCGTGGCGCTGCAACCGGGCCAGCGCGGCGCGCTCCGCCCCGAGGTCGCGGGTGGAATAGCGCGTGGGCGCCTCGGGATCGGGCAGCCAGACGCTTTCGGCGGCATCGGACACGCCCAGGGTCAGGATGCGGGCGCCATAAGCGCATTGGAGCAGGGCGGTAAGCTGGGCGGAACCGCCCTTGAGATGCAGCAGCAAGCGCGGCGACTGCGGTTCCAGCGTGAAATCTTCAAGTTTGAAATTGGCCGCCACCGGCCCGGCCGCCTGCAACTGCGGCCATTGCTGGCCGAGAAACTGCGGCACCTGGGCGCGGCCCAGCCGCACGGGCTTATCCAGGACTTCCTTCAGCGTGGGCGGCAGGGTCAGCGGCGAAAACTCGCGGTCCCGCCACACCCAATCCCCCAGCCGCAACGGCGGTGCGGCGGAGTCGTTGAGGGCCAGGACAATTTCGCCGCCCGCCTCGAGGGTGGCGCGCAGCGCCGGCTGCCAGGGGGTGGCCGAAACGGTGACCGCCTGCGTCTTGCCCAGCGAGAGGTTCGGATGGCCGGTGAGCGTGGGCAGCAGCGCGGCAAAGTCTTTCGCCTCCAGTTGCAGCACCGCCGGGGTTTCCCCATGGGTCAGCACCTCCAACTGTTCGATCAACTTCAGGTCCGGCGCGGAAAACGCGAACGCCCGCCCCTTGGGCAGCGCATTCAAGGGGCAGCGCCCGCCGCCCCAGCGCGCCTCGATCACCATCATGATTTTGCCGTGCGCGGCGGCCGGCTCGAAGTTCTGCGGCAGGATGATGAACAACTCCGCCGGCTCCCCGGCGGGATCGCGCAGCAGGGTGGAAACCTTGCGGGCCGGCGCGGGGGCCGGAGCTTTGGCCGCCGGCCGACCCGGGGCGACGGCCGCCGGGGCCGTGAGGGGCCGCCGGGACTTGATCCAGTGCAACCCCACCGCCACGCTGTGGGCGCAAATCTTGCCCCAACGCCGGGCGTCGGGACAATTGCAGAGATTATCAATATCAATGCCGGAACGGATCACCATCGAGGCGCGGAAGGATACTTCGCCCGTCTGCACGACCCCGCGCAACAGCGGCGGCTCATAAAACGAACTCAGCACCTTGCCTTGTTCGAGATACGCCCGCGCCATCTTCACCACATCCCAGCCCGCCGCCTGGCTGAGGAGGGCTTCCGTCAATTCAATCGCCATTTATCCGCCCAGTATGCGCGGCGCGGGAAAAAATAAAATTTAAAAAACGTCCCGGATGCGTCCCTCCCAGGGCCGCCCCGGAACCTCGTGGCGGCCAACCACCGAAGCCGCCGCAAATTCCTCAAGGGACCGAACCCCTCCCCTTCACCACGGATTGGGGATTGGCCTCCCGACTCGTTTTTGCTTGGACCCGGATGCCATGGGCGTCAGTATGACCACGTTCAGGCTTTGCGATTCTCGGGAAAAAGTAAAATGCTGGAAATCAAAAATCTCGCGGTCAGTTACGGGGCGATCAACGCGCTGCACGGGATTTCCCTGTCCGTGGCACCGGGGAAAATTGTGACGCTGATCGGCTCGAACGGCGCGGGCAAGAGCACCACCCTGCGGGCCATTTCCGGGCTGGTCAAACCGAAGTCGGGGGAAATCCGTTATGAATCCGCCAGCCTGGCCGGGCTGCCGCCGCATGAAATTGTCAAACGCGGGCTGTGTCATGTGCCCGAGGGCCGGATGATTTTTGCCAACCTCACGGTGATGGAAAACCTCCGCATGGGGGCGTATCTGCAACCCAGCGCCGCCGTCATCCGGCGCGAATTGGAACTGGTGCTGGCCACCTTTCCGCGCCTGCGCGAACGCGAGCGGCAAATCGCCGGCACCCTCAGCGGCGGCGAACAGCAGATGCTGGCCATCGGCCGCGCCCTGATGAGCCAGCCCCGGTTTCTGCTGCTGGACGAACCCTCGCTGGGCATCGCGCCGCTGCTGGTGAAAACGATTTTCGAGAAGATTGTGGAAATCAACCGCCGGCAGGGCATCACGATTCTGTTGGTCGAGCAAAACGCCAATCTGGCGCTGGAGATTTCGCACTATGGTTATGTGTTGGAAACCGGCCGGATCATTCTGGAAGGCGACTCCGCCACGCTGCGCCAAAATCCGCAGGTGAAGAGCGCCTATCTGGGCGGGTGACGCGGGGAGGGGGGAAATATCAAATTCCAAAATCCAAAGATCAAAGAAAGAAATTGGAACTCTTCCGGCTGATGAGATGATACCACCATGAAATTGCGCCTATTGATCGAATTGGATCCAGTGACCCAGCGTTGGTCGGCGGTGTTTCCCGAGCTGCCCGGTTGCGCCTCGGCGGGCGACACGGCGGACAAAGCCATTGCCAACGCCCGGGAAGCCCTGCCGTTGTCGTTTGAACCGGCGCCCCGTCAGAACTCCTCGGTAATCGCATAATTATAGGTGGTTCCCACTTGTCGGCAAAACTCCCGGATGTCGTTCAACTGCGTCTGCTTTGAAAACACCAGCCGGGAAACGCCGTTCGGTTTGGTCACTTCGAGAAAGTATCGCTGCTTCAAAGTGTCAAAAATCATCGAGCCGCCGATGACCCCCAGCGTGATCATCCCCAATTCATAACGGAATCCGCGCGGAGCCGAAATCAATTTGACCAGCCCATAGATGCCCAGAACAGAAAGCAGGACGCCGATGGCCAGGGATACAACCGGGCAATGATCGGACCTGCCAAATTTCAGGGTGAGGCGACTAATCTCGGGGGCGGGGACAAAAAGGAGGATTTTTTTGCCGTGCGTCTCAGTGATGCCCCGGGTGGAGACCAGAATATTATCGCACTTCAGAACGGGCGCATTTTCTGCGGCTGGCATATCGTAATAAGTTTTACCAACTTAACCAGACCGGGGCGGGAATGTCAACCGTGCCGACGGCCACTTTCGCTTGATCCAAGCACCCAACCTTCCCATTCTACAGACTTGCCGCCGCCGGCCTAATGAGGGACATTCTCCGGCCACTGAACCGGACGGGTGAACATTTTCCCGCCCGGACTGTCTGTTGTTTGTTGGAATTTTTTAAATTGACGATGGTGTTTGACCTTGAATAGTTAATGGCGGGTCGGTCGGGTATGAATTTGAGCATGGCCAATCATTGGGTTTGCCGCCGGCGCTGGAAGCTGTTCTTCCTCGCGCTGCTGGCTGGCATTGTGGGCTGGGGCGCGACGGCCTCGGCCGTCACGTTCTCCACGTCGCTGGACCGGGATGTGATCAACGTCGGGGAATCCGCTGACCTGTCCCTGACCTTTGACGGGGGCGGCCCGAAGGGGAATCCCTCAATGCCGAACATCCCGGGGTTGGACATTGCCTACGTGGGGCCGTCCAGCCAGTTCAGCTTCGTCAACGGCCAGACGAGTTCCACCATCACCCATCATTTCACCGTGACGGCCCGGCGGCCCGGGGTGTACACCATTCCCGCCCTCGCCATCGAGGTGGACGGCCGGCGGCTCACCAGCGAGCCCTTGAAATTGACCGTTTCCCAGACCGGCCCCCCGTCGGAAGCCGGGATCAAAGCCGGTTCCGAAGTGGCGTTTGCCCGGCTGGTGCTGCCCAAGCGGGACCTGTATGTCGGCGAAGTTTCCACGGCGGAACTGCAAATCTGGCTGCGCGATGACGTCCAAAATTTCGGCAACCTCCAATTGTCCTCCCTGCCGGCGGACGGTTTTAACCTGGGCAAAATGACCGAGCACCAGCGTTACCGTTCGCAGCAGGGTGACCGGACTTATACAGTCGTGCCCATTGCCATCACGCTCACGGCCGTCAAGAGCGGCACCCTGAGCCTGGGGCCGCTCACGGCGCAACTGGTCATCGTGCTGCCTTCGGCCGACCGGGGCGGGGATCCGTTCTTCCGGCAATTCTTCAATTCCGGCGAACAGAAACAAATCTCCGTCACCACGGACACCCTCGACGTGCAGGCGCTCAAATTACCCCCCAATGCCCCCGCCGATTTCAACGGCGCCATCGGCCGGTTCAGCATGACCGTGACCGAGGGGCCCACGAATGTTTCGGCGGGCGACCCCATCACCGTGCATGTGCGGATCGAGGGCCGGGGGGCGCTGGACACCATCCGCCTGCCGGATTTCTCCACTTGGAACGGGTTCAAGACCTATCCGCCCACGGCCAAGACCGAATACGCCGACCAGCAGGGGTTGGACGGGGACAAGACCTTTGAACAAATCGTCACGCCGCAAAACCCGGACGTACGGGAATTGCCGGGCTTTAGCTTCACCTATTTTGACCCGGATCGGAAGGCGTATCAGACCGTGTCGCAGCCGGCCCTGCCGATCACGGTTCACCCCGCCGGCGCGGCCCCCGTGCCGAGCATTGCCGTTGCCAAACCGGCCACGCAGGAAAGCACCCCGGCGCAGCAGGATATTCTGCCGGCCAAAGTGGAACTCGGGGTGGTGACGGTCACCGGGACGCCCCTGCTGGCGCAGCCGGGCTTCCTGGCCCTGCAAACCCTGCCGGTGCTGGCGTTTCTGGCCGCCTTCATCTGGCGCCGGCACCAGGACAACCTGGCGAACAACCCGCGCCTGCGCCGCCAGCGCCAGGTGGCGCAACTGGTTCGGGACGGGCTGGTGGAACTGCGCCAGTTCGCCGCCGCCAATGATTCGGAACAGTTTTTCGCCGCGCTCTTCCGGCTGTTGCAGGAGCAATTGGGCGAGCGGCTGGATTGTCCGGCGTCGGCCATCACGGAATCGGTGGTGGATGACCGGTTGGGCGCGCTCGTGGTGCCGCCCGCCACGCTCGCGGGCCTGCGCGAGTTGTTTCAGTTGTGCAACCAGGCGCGCTACGCCCCCGTGCGTGATCCGCAGGAACTCGCCGCCGTGGCGGGGAAATTTGAGACGGTCACCCGGGAACTCCAATCGTTGAAAGTATGAACCCCCAGGATCCAGCGCCCAGCGGAAAGCGGCCGGCCAATCCCCGCCGGGATATGTTGTATATCATTGGGAAATTTCGCCGGGGTCTGGCGTGGTTGCCGGCGGTGGGCATCCTGCTCGCCGGGATCAGCGGGGCAATGGCCGGCGATCTCCCGGCGGAATTCAGCGCGGCGAACCGGCTGTATGCCGAGGGGAAATTTCCCGAGGCCGCCGGGGCCTGGCAGAAAATCATTCAGGAGACCCAAACCGCCGGCCGGGCTTCCGCCGCCGTGTATTTCAATGCCGGCAACGCCGAATTCAAGCTCGGGCACCTGGGCCGGGCCATTGCCGCCTATCGTCACGCCGCGCTGCTCGCCCCGCGCGACAGCGAGGTGCTGGGCAATCTCGAGTTTGCCCGGGATCAGGTGCAGGGCGCCACGGTGCGTCCCGGCCGGTGGCAGAGTTGGGTCGGGGCGCTCACGCTCAACGAGGGGGCGGCCCTCACGGCGGCGGCATTCTGGCTGACCTTCCTCCTGCTGGCGCTGCGGCAGCTCCGCCCGGCCCTGGCCCCGCGACTGCGCGGAATCACCCTCGTCGCCGGCGTCGCCACGATCCTTTCCGGCGGCGTCCTGGCCGTGCAGGCCGATATCCATTTCAACCGGCCGACCGCCGTCGTCGTGGCGTCCAATGTCATCGCCCGCAGCGGCCCCTACGATGACGCCCAGAACACCTTTGCCGTTCACGACGGCGCGGAACTGTCCGTTTTGGACCGGCACGACGATTGGTTCCAAGTGTCCGATGGCACCGGCAAAACCGGCTGGTTGCCCCGCAAACAAGTGGAATTGCTGCCCGGTGCCTGACCTCAAACGCAAAAAACTTTGAACGCCCGTCCCCCATCCCCTGTCCATCTGTAAAATCTGATACCAAATGAATACCGGAATCTCCGCCATCAATGAAGCGGTCAAGGACGCCAGCGCGTTCACCCAACCGCTGTTTAACGAACTCGGCAAAGTCGTGGTCGGCCAGCAATACCTGGTCGAGCGGCTGGTCATCGGCCTGCTGGCCAACGGGCACGTCCTGCTCGAGGGCGTCCCCGGCCTGGCCAAAACGCTGTCCGTCAAATCACTGGCCGCCACCCTCTCCGTCAAGTTCTCGCGCCTGCAATTCACCCCGGACATGCTGCCCGCCGACGTCATCGGCACCCAGATCTACAACCCGCAATCCGGCGGCTTCACCACCCGCAAGGGGCCGGTGTTCGCCAACCTGATCCTGGCCGACGAAATCAACCGCGCCCCCGCCAAGGTGCAGAGCGCGCTGCTCGAGGCCATGCAGGAAAAACAGGTCACCATCGGCGACCAGACCTACAAACTCGAAGAGCCCTTTCTCGTGCTGGCCACGCAAAACCCCATCGAGCAGGAGGGCACCTATCCGCTGCCCGAGGCCCAGGTGGACCGCTTCATGCTCAAGCTCAAGATCGGCTACCCCTCGCGCGCCGAGGAGCGGCAGATTCTGGACATGATGGCCCGCACCTCCGGCACCCCCACCTGCCACGCCGTCGTCGAGGCGAAACAAATTCTGAAAGCCCGCGAAGTCATCAACGACATCTATGTGGATGACAAGGTGAAGGACTACATCGTGGACCTCGTCTGCGCCACGCGGGATCCGGACCACTACAAAATCGCGGTGAAAGACTTCATCCAACTCGGCGCCTCGCCGCGCGCGACCATCGCGCTGACGCTGGCGGCGAAGGCCTATGCCTTCCTCAAGGGCCGCGGCTACGTCACGCCGCAGGACGTGAAGAGCATCGGCATGGACGTGCTGCGCCACCGCGTGGCCATCACCTACGAGGCCGAGGCCGAGGAGAAGACCAGCGAGATCGTCATCCAGAAAATTTTCGACGAACTGCCCGTGCCGTGAGCGGCGGGTGAAATTCTGAATAAAATTAACATCCCACGACTGAAAAGATTCTCATCTGTGGCAAAGCGCATTTTCGATATTTCGACGAAGTTTGAATGGAGGACGCAATCCCGTTGGGATTGTGCCGGCCAACGCCCGGACGGAATTTTAGCGCAACCGTCTCCGCAGTTCGGCCGGATCGCGGCTGCCATGAAATACGGAAACAATGCCGATGAATTCATGCTTGACGCGGAAATAGACACTGTATTTTCGGAAAACTTTGACTCCGGCCTTGCGAATGGTCCTGCCGACCGGCTTGAAACTTTCGGGATTTTGCAAAATGCGTTGAATTGTAGCGTGAATCTCGGCTTCAAACCGGTCTCCCAATCCAGGCTGCTGTTCGTCGTGCCAGGCGACTGCTTTTTCAAATTCGAGCCGTGCCTCCTGATCAAAAATTATTTGGCGAGAGATGAACGGCCCTTGATGCGCTCTTTTAGTTCCGCCCGCACCTGGTCCCAGGGAATTCCGCTTTGCGGATTGCGCGCCAGTTCCTCCCCTCGGCGTTCAAACTCGGCGATTTGCTCCGGCGTCAATTCGTCCTCAACATCACCAAACTCCTCCCAAACCTTTTCGGCGACATCGTATTGCTCCTCCACCGGCAACCGGCGGATTTGTTCCAAAATTTCAGACGCACTCATGGCAATAATTTACCCTGTTATGCTGCCCGCGCAAACGACGTTTTCCGTCTGCGTCACAGCGGCGGCCAACCCGAATCCGCCCGCGCATTCCGTTCGCTCCTTGGCGCGGCGTGAACTCCGCGTGCCTGGCACCAGCTCCATTCGTTCATTTCAGCCGGGAACACAGCGAATGGGGATCCCGGCTCGGGTGGTAAATAGCCAGCACCGCGATTTCGTCCGCTTCGATGGTGAAATAAACTCCGTATTTGAAGCGTGGCATTCGCGCTTTTCGAACCGTGACGGTTGCTTTGGAAAAGAATTCGGGGGTTCGCTTGATACGCTCAAAGAGGGTTTGCAGTTCCAATTCAAATTCCCGACCCAAACCCGGTTTCTGCTCCTCGTAATGGCAAACGGCTTGGAGGTAATCCAAATCTGCGGGCGATTGCATCCGCAGCCGCTTCATTTCCAGCCAAAGCGTTGGCGGACTTCGTCGCGCACCTTTTCCCAAGGAATGCCGTTTTGTGGATTGTTGCGAAACTCCTCGGCGCGACGTTCCAGTTCAGCGGCTTGCTCCGGCGTCAAATCGTCGTCAAAGTCGCCAAACTCCTCCCAAACCTTTTCGGCGACATCATATTGCTCCTCCACCGGCAACCGGCGGATTTGTTCCAAAATTTCGGACGCACTCATGCCGTTAATTTACTCCGTTAACGTGCCCGCGCAAGCCGCGTTTTCCAGCCCCCGTCGCCGGTCGTGCATGCCGATGTTGTTGCCAGTTTTCAGGCCGAAGGCCATTTTGGAGTGCGGCGACAGGTCGCCGCTTTGGCACGAGACGACATGTCGTCGAGTTCAAAAATATGTGCCTTTCTGGGTTCAGCAAAAACTTCGGGATGCACAGAGTCGCCGCGACAACTCGGAACCTCATGGCGGCCCGGGAAAGCGCTTGTTCACTTCCGCCAGGACTTCTTCAAACGCTTTGCCGTCCCCGGGATTTTTCAGGGGCGCGTCGCCGGCGGGGTCTTCGGCGCGGACTGCGGGTTCAGTGATTGGCTCCGGCGCGGGTTCGGGGGCGGACGCATTCTCTTGGAGATTGTTCAGCACATGTTGCGCCCGCTCCAGCCGGTCGGCGCGGTCCAGCAGGGCGTCAAGTTCCGCTTTGAGCGGTTTCCAAGCGGCCACGCCCGCGGGTTTGGGCCACGCCTGCCAGATGTGTTCCACCAACCCGCGCCGTTCCGCCGCCGGCAACCGGCGGATGGCCTCGAGAATCTCCGCCACACTCATGCCCTTAACTTACCCTGCGCCCCCGCCCGTGCAAGCGGCAAATCCTGGTCGCTTTCAATCCGAATTCCGCCATGCCGCCGGGGGCTGGCGGCAAATCGTTCCCTCCGCCATCGGCGGCACGATCCCCATTGTCCCGGAGGGACAGACGAGAATAGCCCGGCGTTTCAACGCCGGGTTCGGGTTGGAGATCGCCTTTAGTCCCGTAGGGACGACTGAACAAGGCACGGTTTCAACCATCCCTTCGGAACCGCGCCGTTGCCCGGCCGCGAGTTTTAACGCTGCCTCACTCCCCGCATGATCCCCCGCGAAATCATCAAAAAAATCCGGCAGATCGAACTGCGCACCAACCGCGTGGTCACCGAGACCCTCGCCGGCGCGTATCACAGCGTCTTCAAGGGCCAGGGCATGAACTTCGACGAAGTGCGCGAATACCAGGCGGGCGATGACGTCCGTTCGATTGACTGGAATGTCACCGCGCGGATGAACCATCCCTTCATCAAGAAATTCATCGAGGAACGGGAACTGACCCTCATGCTGCTGGTGGACGTCAGCGGCTCGGGCCGGTTCGGCTCGCGCGCCCAATCCAAGCGGGAACTGGCGGCGGAAATCGCTTCCGTGCTGGCCTTTTCCGCCATCCGCAACAACGACAAAGTCGGCCTGTTGTTATACACCGACGAAGTGGAAAAATACATCCCGCCGCGCAAGGGCCGCGGGCACGTGCTGCGGGTCATCCGCGAGGTGTTGTTTTACGAACCCCGCCGGCGCGGCACCAACCTCGTGCAGGCGCTCGAATTCATGGGGCGCGTGCTGCCGCACAAGGCCATCTGCACCGTCATCTCGGATTTTCTGACCAGCGACCCCGCCGCCCTCCCGCCCGCCGGGCGCGCCGGCGAGAGCGCCGGGCCGCTGCCCCGCGCCACGCAAACCGCGCTGCGCATGGCCAACCGCCGGCATGATGTCGTGGCCGTGCATGTGGCCGACCATTACGAACTGCAATTGCCCGCCCTGGGCCGCCTGGTGTTTGAGGACGCCGAGACCGGCGAGGTCATCGAACTCAACACCGGCAACGCCACCAGCCGCGCCGCGTTTGCGTTGCGGCAGGAAAAAAACCAGGAGGCCCTCGCGCGCCAACTGCGCGGCGCCGGGGTGGACACCATCCAACTCCGCACCGACCAACCCTACGGCGCGGCCCTCGGCCGGTTCTTTGAGAACCGCGAAAAACGGAGGCTGCGCGGATGATCTCCAACGGCACCCCCGCCAAAGTCGTTGCCGCCGCCAGCGACATCCGCGACATCAAACCGCCGCTCGACATTCCCAGCGGCTGGGCTCCGCTATGGTGGACCCTCGGCACCCTGGCCGCGCTCGTGCTTTTGTATTTCCTCTGGCGGCGGTGGCGCCAACAGCGGGCGCTGGTTCCCGTGGCGCCCCCGATTCCCGCCCATGTCCGGGCCCGGCAAAAACTGGCGGCGGCGCTCGCATTGCTCGGCCAGCCCAAGCCCTTTTGCATCGCGGTCTCCGATGTCTCCCGGCTGTATTTGGAGGAACGTTTCAACTTTCACGCGCCCGAGCGCACCACCGAGGAATTCCTCCGCGAACTGGCCGGCACCGACCTGCTCTCCCCGGACCAGAAGGACAGCCTCACCCGCTTTTTGGAAAGCTGCGACCTCGTCAAATTCGCGCGTTACGAACCCGGCGAAACCGAATTGCGCGCCCTGCATGAATCCGCCGTCCGGTTGATTGACGAAACCGAACCCCGGCCCGCGCCCGGAACGGCGACCGCCGCCCCCGCCCCGGCGGCCGGCACGCCCCCATGAATTATCCGCCATGACGTTTGCGCATCCCTATTTACTGCTCCTGCTGTTGCTGCTGCCGCTTGCCGCGTGGTTCAAAGGCCGGCGCGGCCGCCCGGCGGCCTTTGTCTATTCCTCCGTCCGCCTCGTCGAGGGCCTGACGCGCGCGCGGCGTTCCCACGCCGGGGCCGTGCTCGCCGCCCTCCGCTGGCTGGCGCTCGCCGTCTTCATTGTGGCCCTGGCGCAACCGCGGCTCATGAAAAGTCAGACCGAGGTGAAAGCCAGCGGCATTGACATTGTGTGCGCGCTGGATTTGTCCGGCAGCATGAAAACCGAGGACTACATCATCAATGGCCGGCAGATCAACCGCATTGACATGGCCAAACCCGTCTTGGAACAGTTTATTGAAGGCCGGCCCAGTGACCGCATCGGCCTCGTCGTTTTTGCCGCGCAAGCCTTTATCGCCGCGCCCTTGACCCTCGACCACGACTATCTGCTCGAGATCGCCGACCAGCTTGGCATCGGCACCATCAATTCCGACGCCACCGCCATTGGCGATGGCATCATGGTCGCGCTGAACCGGCTGCGCGACCCCGCGGCCAAAAGCAAAATCATCGTCCTCGTCACGGACGGCGGCAACAACTCCGGCACCATCACCCCCACCACCGCCACCGAGGCCGCCAAGGCGTTGGGCGTGAAAATCTACACCATCGGCCTGGGCAACCGTGAAATTGTCCAGCAAATGGGCCTGCCCTCCAGTTATTTGCCGGATGAAGACACCCTGCAACAAATCTCGCAGGCCACCGGGGGCAGATACTACCGGGCCGATAATGCCGAAAAGTTCAAAGCCATCTACGCCGAAATTGATAAACTGGAAAAATCGGAGGCCGTCATCAACAAATATACGCAATTCCAGGAACTGTCCGGCTGGTTCATGACCGGCGGCCTGGCCGTGCTGCTGTTGGAAATCCTCCTTGGCCAAACCCTGTTGCGGAGGCTCCCATGAATTTCGCCCATGTTCAAATCCTCTGGCTGCTGCTCGTCCTGCCCCCGGCGCTGGCCGCGTTCTTCTGGTGGGCCGCCCGGGTGCGGCAACGCCTGCTGGCCGCGTTCATTGACGCGCGCCTGCTCGCCGCCCTCACCACCGGCGTTTCGCCCCGGCGCCAGAAAATCCGCGCCGCCCTGCTCGTCGCCGCCGTGGCGTGTTTGATCATCGCCCTGGCCCGGCCCCAATGGCATTTCGACTGGGACAAAATCGAGCAGCGCGGCCTGGACATCGTGGTGGCCGTGGACACCTCCAAGAGCATGCTCGCCACCGACATCGCCCCCAACCGCCTCGCGCGCGCCAAACTGGCCACGCTCGATCTGATGCAGCAGGCCCGCTCCGACCGCCTGGGCTTGGTCGCCTTTGCCGGCGAAGCCTACCTCTCCTGCCCGCTGACGATTGACGACACCGCCTTCCGCCAGAGCGTCGAGGCGCTGGATGTCCACACCATTCCCGAAGGGGGCACCGCCATCGCCACCGCCATCAACACCGCGCTCACCGCCTTCAAGGAGGGCAATCATTTCAAGGTCATGGTGCTGCTCACCGACGGCGAGGACAACGACAGCGAGGCCGGTGCCCTGGCCGCCGCCCAAGACGCCGCCAAGGCCGGCCTGAAAATTTTCACCGTTGGCATCGGCACCGCCGCCGGCGACCTCCTGCGCACCACCGATGCCAACGGCAACAGCGATTATGTCCGCGACTCCGACGGCAACGTCGTCAAATCCCATTTGAACGAGCGCCTGCTGAAACAAATCGCCGGGGCCACCGGGGGATTTTACCTGCCCCTCGGCCCGCAAACCATGGACACCCTTTACGAACGCGGCATCGCCCCGCTGCCGAAATCCGACGCCCAGGAAAAGCTGGTCCGGCGCTATCATGAACAATACCAGTGGCCGCTGGCTGTGGCCATGATCCTGCTCCTCTTGGAAATGCTGCTGCCCGACCGGACCCGCGAAGCGAAAACCGCCCGTCCCCCCGCCGCCGGATTGACGGCGGGCGCGGCAAAAGTGGCCGCGCTGGCGCTGCTCCTGTGTACGCTGCCCCGCTCAGGATTGGCCTCGCCCGCCTCCGCGCTGCACGATTACAACGCCGGCAATTACACCAACGCCCTCGCCGAATACGAACGCCTGGCGGAGACCGGCACGAACGACGCGCGCCTCGTCTTCAACGCCGGCGCGGCCGCGTATCGCGCCACCAACTTCGACGAAGCCGCCCGGTTGTTTTCCGAGGTGACCGCCGCCCCGGATTTAAAACTCCAGCAGCGCGCGTATTACAATCTGGGCAACACCCAGTTCCGGCAGGGCGAATTGAAATTCGAGCCCGACTCCGGCAACCTCGACGCCATGGAGGAAACCTGGAAGGACTCCCTGAAAAGCTATGCCCGCGCCGTGGATTTGAACACTAACGATGCCGACGCCGTCTTCAACCAACTGTTCGTCAAACGGCAACTCGCCTACATCGGCCAGTTGCGCGAGGCCATGCGCCGCGCCAAACAATCCGCCGACGAGGCCGTGCGCCGCAACGCCTATCACCAGGCGCTGGAAATCATGGAAAGCCTCAACCAGACCCTGAACAGCCCGCTGGCCGCCAAGAAATACCAGGATTACATCAAAAAACTAAAGGACATAGATGCGATTGCCACTCCTCCTCATCAGCCTTAGCCTGCTGTTCCTGGCCGGCTTGCCCGCCCGGGCCCAATTCCTGACCGCCGAAGACTTCTTCAACAGCGGCGCGCAATTCTATATTTCCAACAACATTCCGGCCGCGAAAGAGCGGGTGCAAACCGGCCGGCAAATTTATCCCAACGACGACAAATTAAAAAAACTCGAACAACTGTTGAACCAACAACAGCAACAGCAACAGCAACAGCAGCAGCAACAACAATCTCAAAACAACCAGTCCAAGCAAGACCAGCAAAAACAGCAGCAGCAAAAAGGCGACCAATCCCAGTCCAAGGATTCCCAAGCGCAACAAGAAAAGGCGAAGGAGGAGCAGGCCAAAAAGGACGCCGAACAAAAGCAGGAACAGGAAAAACAGGCGCAAGCGGCGCAGCAAAAGGCCGGCGGCGAAACCAATGAAGTCGCCGACGCCAAAGGCGCGCACGAGATGACCCCCAAGGAGGCCGAACGCCTGCTGGACGCGCAAAAAGACAACGAACAATTCCTGACCCTCAAGCCCAAAGGCAAACCCGAGGACTCAAACCATCCGATCAAGGACTGGTAAAATCCCACCGCCATCGGCGGCGGAGATGGGGCGTATCTCGATACTGCCCCCGGTTTCCACCGACCGGATGCCAACGGCCTTCATTTTCGGCGAGGACGGGGTTTTGAATGCCGCCGCAGGATTTCGCAAAATTTCTCGGCGGCGGGGCTCGCCTCGTTTTTCGCGGCCCGGGCAATGCCCACAGAACCGACATAGTCCGTGCCGGCGAGCCGGCGGTCAATTCATGGCTGGACAGATCGTGCAACAAAATTTTTACGTGTGGGATCACCTTTTGAAACGCCGCCAGCGCCGCCGGCAAAAACTCCGCAGTGGGCGCCGGCGCATAGCCAATGTGCAACCGGCCGTACTCACCACGCGCCGCTGCGCGCACTTTGCCCGCGGCCTCATCGGCGCGTTTGAGCAAATCCAACACCTCTTCCAAAAAAAGTTTTCCCTCACCCGTCAGCATGGCTCCGCGCCGGCTCCGTTTCAGCAATGCCACGCCCAGCTCCTCCTCAAGATCCTGCATCTGCCGGCTGCGTGAGGGCTGGGCCACGCGCAACTGCGCGGCGGCTTTGGTGAAGCTCAACGCTTCAGCGACCGCCGCAAAATATCGGAGATGCCGCCGTTCCCTTTCCGTGAGCATAGCCAAAAGTCATGCTCAGGCAAAAAACACGGTATTTCCCAAGTGCGCCACAATCGGAGTATTGTCGAACCATGATAAATTTACTGGAAGCGAATGAGCGAAGTGAGGCGGGACACCGCCAGCCGGTCGCGGCGCCGTCCACCGGGACGATGCAGATCGGCGTGGACAGTTTCGCGGCGGCAATGCCTGACGATGGCAGCGGCGGGGCGGTGAGCGCGTCGGACAGCATCCGCCATCTCGTCGAGCGAATTGCCCTCGCCGACCAGGCGGGCTTGGATGTTTTCGGCGTCGGGGAACATCATCGCCGGGAATTCCTCGATTCCGCGCCGGTGGTCATTCTCGCGGCGGCGGCCGCGCGGACGCAACGCATCCGGCTCACCAGCGCCGTCACGGTGTTGAGCGCGGCCGATCCGGTGCGCGTCTTTCAAAGCTTTGCCACGCTCGATCTGCTCTCGCAGGGCCGGGCGGAGCTGGTGGTCGGACGCGGCTCCTTCACCGAATCGTTTCCGTTGTTTGGTTGTCAGTTGGAGGACTATGATTCCTTGTTTGCAGAGAAGCTCGACTTGCTGCTGAAGCTGCGGGAAAGCGAATTCGTCCACTGGTCCGGCCAACACCGGCCACCGCTCACGGGCCAGGGCGTGTATCCGCGGCCGGTGCAGCATCCGCTGCCGGTCTGGTTGGGCGTCGGCGGCTCGCCGGAGTCATTTGTCCGCGCCGGGATGCTGGGGTTGCCGCTGATGATCGCCATCATCGGCGGCGAGACGCGCCGGTTCCGTCCGCTGGTTGACCTCTACCGGGAATCCGGCCGGCGCGCGGGCCATGCGCCCGAGACGCTCAAAGTGGGCGTTCACGCCCTGGGTTACGTGGCCGAAACCACGCGGCAGGCGATTGACGATTTTTATCCCGGTTACGCCAAATCCTTTACCCGCATCGGCCGGGAACGCGGCTGGCCGCCCGTGACGCGCGCCCATTTCGACGCCGTGCGGGGCGCGCAGGGTGCGCTGTTGGTCGGCAATCCCGATGAAGTCGCGGAGAAAATTCTGCGCCACAGCGAAGCCCTGGGCGGGATCTCGCGCATCTCCTTTCAGATGGATGTGGCCGAATTGCCGCAGGCGAAGCATCTGCGCTCCATCGAACTGGTGGGCCGCCGCGTGGCCCCCGTCTTGCGCGGGCAAACTTGAATCCCCCCATGACCGCCCAACTGCCATTTTCGACAAACCCGCCGTCACCCGCGCTTGGGTTTAACTGAAAACCAAAGACCACCCACCAACCAAAACCATGAACACAGCCATCAAACCGGAAATCTTGATCAACCAACTGAACTGGCGCTACGCCACCAAGCAATTTGACCCGGCCCGAAAAATCCGCGCGTCCGATTGGACGACCCTCGAAGAAGCATTGCGCTTGACGCCCTCGAGCGGCGGCCTGCAACCGTGGAAATTCATCGTGGTAACCGATCCCGCCATGCGCGCGAAATTGCGTGCCGCCTCATACGGCCAGCCGCAAATCACCGGGGCTTCGCAGCTCGTCGTGTTCGCCGCGAAAAATAACATCAACGAAGCGGACGTGGACGCCCATTTGCAAAATGTCGCGCCGGCCCAGGGCGTGCCGGTGGCCGCACTCGCGCCATTCCGCGGCCTGCTGGTCGGCGGCATTGTGCAGGCGATGGATGAAGCCGGACGCAATGCCTGGGCGCGCAACCACGCTTACATCGCCCTCGGCAATTTGCTGACGAGCGCGGCCCTGCTGGGCATTGACGCCTGCCCGATGGAGGGTTTCGACCGGGCGCAATACGACGACCTGCTCGGGCTGCGGGCGAAAGGCTATGCCAGCGCGGTCATCGCCACGCTCGGTTACCGTTTGCCGACGGACAAATATGCCGCGGCGCCCAAAGTGCGTTTCGCGCGCGAACAGATTTTCGCCCACATCTGAACTCGGCTGCACGGCACCTTATGGGCCTTTCATGGATTGGATCGGCAACCAGTTTGGCAATCCCAAAGGGATTGCGGCCCAAAGCCCGGGGTTGGCGCCCCGCGCCTGCCCGGGGAAAGGGGGTTGAGGTTTCGTCCACCCCAACGGGGTTGTGACCCAGACGCCGCCAGCCACCCGATGGGCCTCAACCGCGTTGGGATTCGGGTGGGGAACTGGGCCGGTTGGAACTGGATTGATTGGTTCGGAGCAGATCCATGTAAGGTGCAGTCCACGGTCACGCCCCCCGGCCGCCGTCAGGATTTCATTTCCAGGCGGCGCACCTCGACGCTCGCCAGGCAAATGTCATCGTCGAATTTGGGGCTCGCGGCGAAGGTTTTGATTTCCTCAATCACCCCGGTGAACAATTCATTGCCGGGGAGGCCCACCCGCTGGCGGACGGCCGCCAGCAGGCGGTCGGCGGTGAACATTTCCAGGCCGGGCCCCTCGACTTCCACCAGCCCGTCGGTATATAGCGCAATCAAATCCCCCACCGCCATGGGCCGGCGGTAGGTGGCGAACCGGCCGTCCATGAACAGCCCGAGCGCCGGCCCCTTCTTCCCGCCGGCGTCCACTTTCAACCATTCCACCGTGTTGGACCCCCGGTGTACCAGAATGGGGTCCGGGTGCGCGGCGCTCGCGTAGCGGAACTCTTTGCGGGCCAGATCCACAATCAGATAAAACGCCGTGGCATACATGATCGAACCGCTCTGCTTGAAAATGCCCGCCAGTTCCAGGTTGACCTGCGTCAGCAGGTCGCCCGGGTCCATCAGCGTGGCGCTCAGATCCGCCACCAGCGCGCGCATCATGGCCGTCACCAGCGCCGCCCGCACGTCATGGCCCATCGCATCGCAAATAAACAGCCCGACGGCATGGTCCGAGAGCGGCACGACATCGAAGAAATCCCCGCTGACCGCCCCGGACGGGCAGTAGAAGCTGAAAAATTCCAGATGACTTTCCGCCGCCGGCTTGTGACTGGGCAGCGACGGGAATTCCTGCGGCAACATCGCCAGTTGCAATTCGCGCGCCATGTTCAGTTCCTCGCGCGTCTGATGGTCCCGCTGCTCGAGTTCCCGCATGTGTTCCGAGAGTTTTTCCTCGGCCTTTTTGATGACGGTGATGTCCCGCGCAATGCCGATCAAGCCCACAATCGCCCCGCTTTCGTCCGGCAGCGGCAGTTTGCTGCTCAGCAGCCAGCGCTTCTCGCCCGTCTCGTCGAAGAAAAATTCCTCCCGGTTGATCACCGGCTCGCCGCGCAGCACCCGTTGGTCATCCGCCCAGAACTTCTCCGCCACCGCCGGCGGAAACAAATCAAAGTCGCTCTTGCCGATGGCGTCGGCCTCGGTTTTACAACGGAGGTTTTTCAGGTCCGCCGGATTGGCCAGCGTCTTGCGCCCGGCCGCGTCCTTGGCATAAATGCAGTCCGGCAGGTTGTCAATGAGGGTGCGCAACAGCCGGCGCTCGCGGTCCAGCGCCTGTTCGGCCTCCTTGCGCCGCGTGATCTCCCGCCCGATGCCGACCAGCCCCACAATGCGGCCCTCCGCATCGTGCAGCGGCAGTTTGCTGGTCAGGGACCAGTGGACGGCCCCGGCGGCGTCCAGAAAGGATTCCTCCCGGTCGAGGACCGGTTCCCCCTGCAACACCCGCTGGTCATCCGCCCAGAACGCCTCCGCCTCGTGGCGGGAAAAAAAGTCGAAATCACTTTTGCCGATCGCGTCCGCCTCGGTCCGGCAGCGGATGTTTCGCAAGTTTGCCGGATTGGCCAGGATTTTGCGGCCCTCGGCATCCTTCACATAAATGGAATCGGGCAGATGGTCCACCAGGGTGCGCAACAGCCGGCGCTCGCGGTCCAGCGCCTCCTCGGCCTGCTTGCGCCGCGTCACCAGCCGCCCGATCCCCACCAGCCCCGAGATGCGGCCCTCGGCATCCAGCAACGGCAGTTTGGTCGTCAGCACCCATTCCTTGCGGCCCGCCGCGTCCAGGAAATATTCCTCCCGGTCAATGACCGGCTCGCCCCGCAACACCTGCTGGTCATCCGCCCAATATTTTTCCGCCACCTCGCGGGGGAACAGGTCGAAATCATTCTTGCCGATCGCCGCCGCCGCCGTTGGGCAGCCGCAGTTTTTCACGTCCGCCTGGTTGAGCAGCACCTTGCGGCCCTCGGTGTCCTTCACATAGACGGCGTCGGGCAGGTTGTCAATGAGGGTGCGCATCAGCCGGCGTTCCGCGTCCAGCGCCTCCTCGGCCTGCTTGCGCTGGGTGATCAGGCGCCCGATGCCCACGAGCCCCGTGGTGTTGCCATCGTTGTCGTGCAAAGGCAGTTTGGTGGTCAGCACCCATTGCTTCTGGCCCGCCGCGTCCAGGAAATATTCCTCCCGGTCAATGACCGGCTTCCCACGCAACACCTGCTGGTCGTCCGCCCAATATATCTCCGCCACTTCACGGGGATACAGGTCGAAATCCGTTTTGCCCAGCACCTCGGCCTCCGTTTTGCCGCCGCAATGGACCAGGTCCGTCGGATTGGCCAGGATTTTGCGCCCGCGCGCGTCCTTCACATATACGGCGTCCGGCAGGTTGTCAATCAGCCGGCGCAGCAACAGCCGTTCCCGCGTCAGCTCCGCCGTGCGCTCGGCCACCAGCCATTCCATTTCATCCCGCGACCGGCGCAGCGCTTCGTTCTCCAGTTTGTGCTCGGTGATGTCCCGGTTGATGCCCACCAACCCGATGATTTTGCCCGTGGCGTCCCGCAACGGCACTTTGGTGGCGGAGGTCCAAATGACGTCGCCATCCGGCAGCACCTTTTTTTGCGGCTCATTGATGAGCGGCTCGCCGGACTGCATGATCCGCTGCTCATGCTCATAAAACATGCGCGCCCGGTCCTCGGGCAGAAAATCAAAGTCCGTCCGGCCGATAATGGCGTTGGCATCCTTCAGCCCCATCCGTTCGGCGGTCACCCGGCTGCACTTGATGAACCGCGACTGCGTGTCCTTGAAATAAATCCGGTCCGGGGTGCTGTCCAGCATGGCCTGCAACAAAAATTCCGCGCTCGGCGGGCCGCCCTCCGGCGGACCGGCGGCCTCGAGCCGCCGCTGCAACTCGGCGTTGGCCGCCATCAACCCGGCCACCCGCTCCTCCAATTCACTGCGCGACAAGCCGCCCACCTCGGCTGGGAGATTTGAATTCATCATACACTCATGACCCAATTGGTTCGTCGTTGAACTGGCTCGCCCGCAAACCGCCCCGCCACCCGCCGTGGCGGCGGGCGATTCGTGGAACCATCAGCAAGCTGCCTGTTCCCCGGCCAAGTTTCAACTGCGTTTAACTATAATTATCGGTCGTTTTTCCCAACGCTTGAGTTTCCCCGGTTTTTTTTGGGGGGGGGAATCGGCCCCGCCCCGGCCGGATCGAGTCACGACCAAGCGGTGCCCCCCGAGGTTGTTGGCGGAATATTTGCACCGCAGATTTCCCAATCGGCAGGCCGTCCGCCAATGTGGCGCCCACCGGCCTCACCCACCACTTCCGGAGGCGCGGACGACCCAGTCGGTCGTTATTCCGCCTGGCCGGAACGGGGCGGGGCGCAGCTTGACTCCGCCACGCAGGCGGCTTCAAGGTGGGACGGGCTTCCAGCCTGTCACGGGCGGGGCCTACCGAAGTTGTGGGAAAAGGGGTTAATGGTATTGTCATATTCTGTTCGCGGCGGCCGCTCGCCGTCTCCGCCCGCCGCCGCGTCGCGCAGCCTTGTTTGCGGCGCGGGGTTTGGGGCGCGGGGCGTGAGGCGGGGACGGGGCAAAAGGCGGACGGTTTGAAAACCCCCTTCTCTGTGCTCTTTGCGTTCCTCCTGTCCGCCATGGCTGTAGCGACTGCGGAAGCCCGGCGTAGGCGGAGTTAACCCTTCCAACCTTATAACCCTTGAAACCCTTCAACTGCGGCCTCCCGCCCCGCGCCCCACGCCTTCTTCTCTCGCCAGGCCGAGGTTCGGCCCGCTTTGCCCCTCCCATCCGTGCCATCCGCGAAATCCGTGGTTAAAAATCCCCTTCTCCGTGACCTCTGTGCCTTTGAGTTTTCCGTTCCAATGCAGTTCCAGATCCTGGGTTTCCGCCAGCCCGGTTTCATCAATCACCGGCTGTTTAAAATAATCCGTCGCCAGAATGGAAGCCACATTCAGGCCATCGGGGGCGGACATTTTGAAACCGGCCAGCTTGAGGCTGTCCCATTCCTCCTCAATGCTCCGGTTATGAGGGTTGGGGTGGTTGGGGAAAGGGCCGCGCCCTTGGCCAGCGCCAGGGTCGTGGCGGAGGTGGCCAGCCCCGCCGGCGCCGCCTGCACCGCGTTGGCCGAAATCGCGCCGGCCAGAGTCGCCGCCGTCGAGGTGACGCCGCGTTTGAAAAAATACCGTTGCAGCTTTTCCAGCGCCCGGTCCGCGCGCTTCCGCGCGGCGCTTTCATTGGCGCCCAGCGCCGCCCCCACCTCGCGGATGCTCTTGCCGTCCAGGAAGCGCAGCCCCACCGCGTGCCGGTCCGCTTCGTTCAAACCGGCCATCGCCTCGTCCAGCAACGGCGCCAGGTGCGCCCAGATACACTTGGTTGACATGCCGCGCCACCAGCGTGGCAAACGCAGCTTCCGAAGCGTGTTCCACATATTCGCGCAACAAAGTCATGTCATCCCAATCCTGCATTCACCTATAAATGCCGCTGATCCTGCAAATTGGACAATCTTTTTCGGAATTTCCCAGGGAATGGTATGCCCGGGACAACGGTAGCGGGTCCCCGCCCCTCCTTCACGGCCCCAACCCCGTTTAAGCATAATTATGCCATAGTTGACAAAATTAATTTTCCATATTATAGTTGGGTTGTAGATATAAATATGCATTTTTATGCCGTAACGCGAGACACGGCTGAAGCAGGTAACGAAGCGGTTGCCGGCGTGATTTTATGCGGCGGCATCATCCCGTCCCGGTCAATTTGTTCACCCTGTTCCGCCCTGCGGGACGAAGGCGGACTCGTCGCGCCGTAGTCCCGCAGCGGGACGAAGGCGGAAGCTCTTTGACATATTATTTTGAAGCGCCTGGAAACCCCGGGGACTTGGGGTGCCTTGTCTCATTGTGCCCATTGTGGCTTGATGATTCATTCTGTCCATTCTGTCATTCTGTCCAAAATCCGCTCCCCGTCCAACCGGGTCAAGCCCAGTCAAGCCCAGTCAAGCCCAGTCAAGCCCTACCCGACCGCACGGCACCCCGGACCCCAGACCCTAAACCCCAAACCCCAACCGAGGGTCAAGGTCAGTCAAGCCTGCGGCCACCAAGAGGCCGGATTCCGTCAAATGGTTTCAGCCTCGGTTTTGGCCGTCGCGGAACAATGTCAACCCCTGTGGCCGGACACCCCTCGACACTGCCCCCGCCGCTCCGACGGCTCCAAGGTGGGACCGGCTTCCAGCCGGTCCCCGGCGGGCACGCCAGAGCGGGCAATTCCCTTCCGAGGCAATGGCACCCCCAGCAACCGTATCCCCTTGTTCGGGGGTGGTGTCAACCTTGTTGCCCCCCCCCGGAACCAGCCAAACCGGATGGAAACCAGGCTAAAATCCCCCAGAATCCAAGTTAATCCAGCCGATACGAGCATAAGTTTTCCGCCTCGGTTTTGGCCGTCGCGGAACGATGTCAGACCCTGTGGCTGGCCCCGGTGCATCGGGCCAAGCCCGGGTGGATTCCACCGAAAACCGCGAAGAACCGTTTTTAACGCTTTTAACGCTTATTAACATTAACCCCCACCCGATAAAATGCCTGGGTGGGCGGCGGGGCGGGGTCCGTCAACCACACTTGATTACCGTTCGTGCTCAGGGTGGCATTCGCGACCGGCTCCCAGTCGGGCGGGTTCAACTGCGCCGTGCGCCAGAGCGAGTAATCCGGCCCGGGCCGAAAATTGACCGACACGACCAAAGTGTGGTTGAGGCTTTGCACCAACGTGATCTTCGGCAGGGTCGCCGCGGTGGCGGCGGCCGCCGCCGCGAAATCAATGCGGCCCCAGCCGTAATACTCGTTCCAACCGGGCGCGCCCAGATTCACGGCGGTGTTGGTGAGGATGCCGATGACCTCGTCGGGGGACAGCGTGGGATTAACGCCGAACATCCACGCCACCACCCCGGCCACGAGCGGGGCGGCATAGCTGCAACCCGAGCCGGTGGCATAGCCGCCGCCGGTGGAGGTGGAGTAAATCTGATAGCCCGGCGCGGCGAAATCAATGTAGGGGCCATACATCGTCCCCTGGAAATTGTCGGCGGCGTCGGTCATGGAAACACAGTAAACATCCGGTTGATTGGGGCCGTCCAGCAGGCCTTCGCCATCCACGGCGGACATGATCAGGAGGCCGCAGGCGTTGGTCTTGAGGTAGAGGCCGGCGGCTTCAAGCACGGCGTTGGTGCCGCCGCTCCAACTGATGTTGACCACGCGCACCCCCTGGCCGGCGGCCCAGAGCGTGGCATTATACATTTCGCTGATGGCCCCGTTGATGTTGACCGGCAGCACCCGGCAATTGGCCGCCCCGGCGACGCCCAGACCGTTGTTGATGACCGCCGCCGCCATGCCGGCGCACATCGTGGAATGCACGATGCCCGTGCTGCCCGTCACCGGCTCGTTGGCCACGGCATCCCAACCGCTCACGGTGTTGGCGGCGAGATCGGGATGATCCATTTGGAAGGGTGTGTCCACAATGGCCACCGACACGGACGCCGAGCCCAGGCCGTGGTCCCAGGCTTGGAAACTGCCGATGACCTGGTGGTGCCATTGGTTGCCGAGCAGGGGATCATCGGGCGTGAACTGGCGGCGTTCGAAAGTGTCGAGCTGGGCAAATTCCACGTCCGGGCGGCGGCGCAGCGCCTGCACCGCATCCCGCTCCCGCAGCGGTTCGACCCGGAGCGCCGAGACCAGCGGCTGACCCCGGAATTTGACGAGCACGGTTTCGGGGTTGAAATATTGGACCGAGCCGGACTCAAAGGCCAGCCGCCCAAACCGGCGTTGCTGAAAATTAACATGGGCCAAAGTATTGGCCTGGGGCAGGGGCACCGCGCGTTCCGGCAGGTTCACGGCGGACAGATTGGAGAAGAGGGTGAGTGGAGGAATGCGCCGGCCGGGAACGGACGCCGGAAGTTCCGGGCTGGTGACGGCGGCCAAGTCCGGCGGCAGCCGCAATTCCTGATCAGAAGCCGGTCCATAGGGCAGTTGCGCGCCCCGGATCACGGCGGCGAGCGCCAGCCAGCACCCAAGCCAGAGCAGACTTTTCACTACCGCTTGAGCCGGTAGAAGACCGGCGAACTGTTGCCGAGGTTGGTGAAAAATTGGAACGAGTTGGTCAGCGTATAACTCAACAGCGGCGTCCAGCCCGCCGGGGCGGAAAGATTGCTCGAAATGAGCAGCGTATAATTTGTGCCGGGGACGCCGTAAGCCAGCAGCGAACGCTGATTGCCCGCCAGCGCGGCCTGGATAATGGGCGGATCGGCATAAAACGAATAGGCCCGGAAAAAGGCGGCGGCGACGGTCGGGTCCAAATTGGGAATCACCTGTGTGAGGTTGGTCATCGGCACAAGCAGAAAATCCGACCAGCCATTGACCAGATTCGTGGTGGACTGGATTTGGTAGCTCTCCCCGGGAATGCCGTAGAGCGTCAGATTGAGACTACCGGGCGTGTGTTGCAAATCTAACAGCGACTGGGGACCGATGATGACAGCCCGGCCGGGTTGCAGGGAAAAGTCCGCGACCTGGGTGGTGTCCGCGTTGGTGGCCACCGGGGATTGCGGCAATAACGGGATGAAGGCGGAGGGCAGATGAGCGGCGGCGGTGAGGTTCAACTGGCCGATTTGCCGGTTGCCCAGCAGGCTGGCCCCGGCGGCGGCCGTGAACGAAATTTGGACTGAGTTGGAAGTGAGCAGGCTCAACGACGCCCCGCCCACCACCGCATTGCCGGGCTGCACGGACATGGCGGTGAACAAATTGGTGGGGAAGTTCAGCACGAACGAGAGCCCGACGACGGCGCTCTGCGAGTTGACGGAAATGGGGATGGCCCCCGCGCCCCCGGACAGCATCGGCCCGGTGCCAACGGAAACCAGGGTGGCCAGCAGCCCCAAGTTGGCGGGACTGGATTGCCCGATGCCGAAGTTGGTGGCGAACGTCAGCTCGTAGGTTTGGGCCAGCTCATTGGAACCATGGCCGAAAACGGCGGCGGTGAAGGACTGGTTGCCCACGGGGGCATAATTCGTCCCCCCCGTGGCGGCGATCAAGTCGCTGATGCTGAAAAACACCTGGTTGGCACCCGCGCCATCGCCCACCACGGCGGCCAGAACGGAAGGCGTGTTGGAGGCGGTAAGCGTGATGATCGTGCCGGAGGGATACGAATTATTGACCGTGATCAGCAATTGCTGCGACGACAACGCAAACGCGTTGGCCGGGGGCGTGGTGACGGACGGCAACGGCCCGTTGGTGGGCCAAATGACCGGGACTCCGCCCGGATTGCCCACGGCAATTTGGTAGTAATAAGTGGTGCCGGGAGCACAGTCGGAAACGCGGGCATAGAGCAGTCCCAAGCCCATGGCGCCCTGGCGCAGGGCCGTCTGGCTCAGGAGGGTCTGATAATTATTGGTGGCGGTGGGATCCCCGGAATTCAAGGGATAAAGTTCAACCCCCACCTGCCCGGCCAGATTGGTCACGCCGCCGGGGTCGGAGAAAACGGAAATTGTCGTCGCGGCCGCAGCCAGGTTGGCGTGCCCAACGATGGCGAGGACGGAAAAGCCGGCCGGGGTCACATTGACCGTCTGGACATTGGTGATGGTCTGGGCGCCGGCCGAGCCGGCCAGCAGGAACCCGGCGGCCACGACCAAGGCCCGCTGCAAATTTTGGATGGCGACGCGCAGGTTCATTTATTTCACGCCTCCCGAGGGCGACAGTTTATGGGCCACCCCGGTGGTGCCGGCGGCATTCAGTTTCAGCCCCATTTCGCCATGCCGGGCCAGGATCGGTTCGCCTCCGGCCAGGATGACGTAACGGTGGGCGCCGCCCAGCTTGAACCGACGGGCCTCCAGTTCGGCGGTGCCGTCACCGCTGTCCAGCAACACGACGAGCGATGCGGGATCGGCGGCGCTCCGCACCGCGTCCGCCCGGGAGGCGGCGTGTTTCAGGCCGGGGAATTCCGCGTTTAAATCCGTGAGCGCCGGGGCGCCGGAACGGGCCGGCTGCCGGAGATCGTATAAAATCAATCCCTCAGTCCGGGCGGCCTTCAAATGCGCATAGGTGATGTAATTGAATGATTCAAGTTTCAAACCCGGCCGGCGCGTGGTCAGCCCCGGGGAACTTTTCCAACCGGCGAATCCGCCCTGGAGAACCTCCACCTTGAGCCCCGGCTTGGCGGCCAGCGCGGCGGCGGCGGCCGTGGCGTTGTCGTCCGGCAGGCCGTCGCCATACACCACCACCGCCCCGAGCGGCGGCAGCTTTTTAAGCGGGCAGAGGGCGGCGGGAATATTAATGGCGCCGGGGATGTGCTCCTGTCGGTAGGCGGCGGGACGGCGGACGTCAATGACCGTGACCCGCCCGCCGGCCGCCAGTTGTTGCTGCAACTCGGCGATGGTCAGTCCGGACGCCGAAAACGAGCCCCAGGCCAGCAGGGCTGGCAATCCAAAAAGAATGAACAAAGTGCGGCGCATGGGTTCAGGGTGATTGGGGGACAAAATTGCTGACGGCATTGGTCACGCTGACCATCAAAACCGCCGTGGCGGGGATGGGAAAATTGTCACCAACGACATTTCCACCGGACACTTCCGCCACGCGCCAGCGGCCCGCTTCCGCATCCAGCATCCGCACGGCCAGGGCATTATTAAGGCCAAGCTGCTGCAAGAGCGTGAAGGCGTGGTAGGCGTCGGGAAACCCGGTGTAGCCAAAGACATTGGCGCCGGGAGCGAGGTTGATGAATGAACTGCTGTTCACCCCCAGATCCAGCACCTGCCGCTGATTGAACTGGATCCAGAGGAAGGAGCCGGGCACCAGGCTGAAGTTCGGCCCGGCGGGCAATCCGTTGGTCAGATACGCCGTCTGGCTGGTGACGGTGGGTGTCAGTGACGTGTATTCCGTGATGGCTTGGACGCCGTTGGTGCCCCAGTCCGCGAGCAGTCCATAGGCGTTTTGCGCATAGGCCAGCATGGCTTCGGTGACGGCGACCGTGTTGCGGTTTTGGAACACCGCCTGCAACGAGGGCAGCGCCAGGGCCGTGATTTGCGATTGGTTGGAGATGGTTTCCAGCCAGACGGCGCGACCGTCGGCGAGCGCCGGATGGGTTTTGAGCGTGGCCGTGCGGGTGATGGGCACGGACACCAGACTGGGCAGGTGAATCAGCCGGCCGTTGCCGGTTTGCGGCCCGAGCGAGTCTTCCATGCACACGACCCAGGGGCCGTCCAGATAAGGCTGGCTTTCATTGGCAGGCGTGTCGGTGATTTGAATTTCGCGCTGGCGGAGGAAATCGTAACCGTAAAGATCCACCTCGGTGTTGCGGCTGTCCTGCCAGACAATCCAATGATCGCGAATCACCGGGTTGAACTTGGCGAACAGGTTGGTGGTGATGCGCTGCAACGTCCCGGCGGTCAGATCGTAGAAATAAATTTCGCCCGCGCCGGGATTGCGCAGATCCTGCCAGACGACCCGGCCCGCCTGCACATCGGGGCTGAGTTCATTCTGCGTGGTCCTGGAAACGGCGACCGGGGCCAGGTTCGAGGCGAGGTTCAGGGCATAGACCTGCCACGGGGCGGCGGCGTTGCCGGTGGGCCGGGCCTGCCAGACCACCCACGGCCAGTCAATCGCCGGATAAGTTTCGTCCGTGTTCGGCGTGCTGGTGATCGCTTTCGGGCCGCTGCCACTGTCCAAATCATCCAGGTAAATGTCCCAGTTGCCATTGGCCTGCAGGGCCTGCCACACGACATAGCGTCCGTCCGTGCGGGGATTTTCCTGGCTCAAGGGCGTGCGCGTCACCTGCACGATGGGATTATTGGAGGTCACATCCTGCGCATAGATCTCCCAATTGCCATCGCTCTGATCCTGCCACACCGCCCAGCGGCCGCGGGCCGAGGGACTCTGCGGCCCCCGGTTGGAACCGGCCAGCAAGTTGGCACCGCCGGACAAGCCGCTGATTTGCACCAACACAATCGCAAAATTGGTGTCGCCGATTGAATCGGTCAGGGTGATGCGCGCCGTGTACCATCCCGCCGGCTCGATCCCTCCCGCGCCGCTGGTGCCGTCCCAATTGAAAGTGACGGGGCCGCCGCCGAGATTCGTATAATCCAGGCTGCGGACGGCGGGCAGCGCACTCTGATCCCAGCCATAAAGCGGATTGACGGTCCACCCGACCGTGGTCGGGTTATTGGTTCCCTGATACGCGCCGGCCACCTCGCCAATCACCGCCACGACATGCGGTCCCACGGGCAGATTGGTCAGGCCCAGCGGCGAACCAACCGCCGCCGGGGCGCGATAGTAGCCGGCGTCAATCGTCCATTCATAGTCGGTGACGGCAGCGCCACCCACGGTCAACTGCGCGGAATAGGCGGCGGCGGGCGTGGCGGGCGCGCCGGTGATGACAGTGGCGGGCGCGGCGGCATTCACCACCCAACTCACGGTCAACGCATTGCTGGAGGGCTGATAGACCCCGTATTGCGACCGGCCGAGGAGGGCCAGGGTGTTGCTGCCGGCGGGCAGGCCCGCGAGCGCCAGCGGCGAACTGACCGGTTGCTCGGCGCTCCACGCGCCGCCGTTGAGCTGATACTGGTAAAAGTCCACGTTCTGTCCGCCCACCGTCAGCGTCGCCGAGGTGGCGGCGGTGGGCGAGGAAGGCACATTGGAGACGGTCACCCAGCCGACGACGCCCTGGAAAATATCAATCTGCGCGTTCAGGGCCGTGGGATTGGGCGCGGGCTGGAAGCTGATCGGGACGGTGGCCGGCCGGATGGAGAGGGCGTTGCCCGGATTAAAGAGCGGTTGGGACGGCGCGCCGACGGCGGCAAAGGCGAGGGCGCTGGTTCCCAGCACCTTCAGGGTGGCGTTGTTGACGGCTTCCTGCTGACCGGCGGTGTTGGTGGCGTAAAATTCCAGTTGATAAGTTCCCGGGGTGGGCAGGCTGAACGGCATGGCCAGCGTGAACGGGCTGCCGTTCAAACTGTCCAGGATTCCCACCGGCAGGGCGTCCTGCGAGATGAAATACATCTGGGTCTGCGGCGTGATGTAATAGACCCCGTTCGTGTAGGTGGCAGGGCCGTCAAAATACAGGGTGGTGACCGGCGGACCGGCGGAAATCACGTTGGTGTAAGTCACCGTATAAGAAACCGGCCCCAAACCCACCAGGTCAAAAATGTTGAGATAAGTGTCCTTGGCATTGGTCACCGGTTCGTAATGCAGGTTGGTCCAAAAATTGTTGGTGTTGAGCACTTTGCCGTCCGAGCGCACCACGCTGACAATCGGCAATTTGGCCTGGTTGGGATCGTTGAGGCGCAGATAACCCCATCCGGCAACGCCGGCATTGAGATTGACGGTGCAGGACAGGCCGGAACCGGAGACGGCGGCGTTGGTCAGCAGGTTAACGGGGTAAACCCCGCCCTGGCTTTCATAAATCGAATCCGGGATCAGATTCGATATGGAATCGAATCTTCCCGCAGTGTCCGCCAGGAAATCGCGGATTTTGTCGCGTCCGGGTGAGTCATCGAGGACTTCGTGGAGGAAGAGATAGGCGTTGACGGACTGGATGAGGGACGTCTCCTGCCCGCCCAACGCGGTGGAATGGGTGTAGCTGGCACTGACCGAGATGAAAGTGCCGGAAAGCGAAGTGATCATGTCCCAGGCGCCCTTGGTGGCCTGACCGGGTTGGAGGTTGCCCAGGTTGACGGTGAGGTCGGCGTTGGAGAGCGCGGAATCGTTGACGCGGGAACCGAGTAATTGGGCGATCAACGGCAGATTCTGCACATTCGAGGTGATCTTGGGTTGTTGCGTGTCAATCGCCACGCTGCTGGCCGGCCCGTAACCCACATTTTGCACGAGCACCCCGAAGGTGAAAGGCACAGGACTGCCCAGCCCGGTGTAGGGGTCCATCCCGATGACATCGCGGGGCTGGAAATAGGTGATTTGCAATTGGGCGTCCGGCTCGACGGTGATGGTCGCGGGAATGACCAGCAACGCCGCGGCGGGAATGGCCGTGCCGTTGATTTGGCCGCTCAGACTGGCGCCAACGTCATAATGAATGCCGGTCGCATTGGTTCCGCCCGCCGTGACGACGGGGATGATGAACCAACTGATGGTCGCCGTCTGCCCCGGCCCAATGATACCGTTGCCGGCCGCGTCACTGATGTTTTTCAACGTCGGCGGCTGAACGAAGAACAAACTGGAGGAATCGTTGGGGAGGCCATTGCTGGACAGCAGCGGATTCGCAAACGTCAAATTGGCCGCAAACCCGGTGATGGGATTGTTGGGATCGTTGTCGGTGATCTGCAGCGTGGCCAGAAAGCCCACCCGTTCGATGGCCAGTTGCTGCTGAATCACCATCTTGACTTGGGCACAGAGGCCCGACTGCTGCTCCTGGGCCGACACGAACCGCGCCCAGGACAACAGTCCGAGAACCAGGATTAGGCGGAGCGGTTTCATTGGCCCACCCCCAGTCTGGAGATTTGTTCGGCCGGGGGCGCGCCGCAGAGATCATGCACCAGCACATTGTTGGCGTAAAACTCGCTGGCCCCCGACAATTTCAAGGTGTAAACCTTCGTTTTGGTGGCCATCATTTTGAGGTTGGAAATCTGTACGCGATGATCGGATGAATCAAACAGCCAGTCCCCCACGCGGAGTTCCGCACCGGACCTCCAGCCCCGGCCATCCACCCAGAAGAAATGTTCGGTGGTGGCCAGCAATTTGGCGGGCGTCCCCGCCAGATCAATCTCCTCCAGACGGTCCGAATCAAAGACATAAACGGCCCGGACGCTGGCCAGGTTGCCGGCGTGCGAACCCGTGCGAACCACATCATTGGTCTGGATTTGGGAAATCGGTTTGGACGTGCCGTCGGCCATGAGCACGGCGGTATCCGGAGCCAGACAGCCGTCACTTTCGTCATCGGATGAATCACCCTCCGTCAAATCCCCGATCGAGCCGTCACCGCCGTCGCCAGTGTCGCCGCCATCGCCGTTATCGCCAGAGTCTCCCAGGGCGATCAACCCGCTAATCTCACAGGAGGCATCGGAAGCGGCATCGCCCGAATCTGCGGAAAAGGTGTCGTCCGAACCCGTGTCAAAGGTCGCCAGTGTGGAACTATTAACTGACACCGTGGCCCCGGTGATCGGACAGTCCCCATCCCCATCGGCATCCGCCGCCTCGCTGTCACTGTCCCCGCCCCCCCCGCCGCCGCCCCCGCCGCCGCTGTCACAGCCGCCATTATCATCCTGCTGACTCGGCGCGGCGGTTCCCAGATAGGTGGCGGTGAAGGGAATCTCCACCGTCTGCTGCGGCAACAGCACCGGCAGGAAGGTGACCAAGGGGGTCAGGGTGGCCTTGCTGTCCTGCGCCCCCTTGATGGAAACGTTATTCAACTGGATCAGCCCGGGGTTTTGCGCCGTCACATTAAAGTTGGCCTGAAAACCCGGTGTCACGTTGTTAAAAGTGGTCAGCGGCGGGGTCAAAACCAGTTCCGGCACCGGGGCAAACGTGGCATAGGTCTCGGAAACCTGGATTTCATATTGGTCGGTGAAGGGCACCGGCACGACCGTAAAATTGATCGTGACGAGACTGCGGCTGAGGATCGGGTTTTGATAAGCCGTTTGATCCGCCTGAATGGTCACCGTCCCCGAGGCGGTCGAACAACCGGGCGAGGTCACCTGCCAGTTCCAGACGCCTTCCGCCAGATTGGTGACGGTCACCAGCCCGTTGGTGTCGGTCAGGAACGGCCCGGCGCTGGCCTGCAACAGATTGTTTTGCAGGCGGACGGAGGCCCCGGAAAGTTGGTCGGCCAGGAAATCCTCCACCTCGAATTGCGCGGCACCGGTCTGATCCGAGGTGACAATGGCATACAAATTGACCTGGAAGGGCGTCGCCAGATTGGTGCCCCGGATGACCAGATCATCCTGATATACATTCAGCGGGGTGCCGGCGGGCGGGGTGTAAACGACGGTGAAAGTGTTGGACTGGCCCGCCGGCAAATCCGGCAGGGCGATCAGGCCGTTGGTGGCGACCGGCAGATTGAGCTGCATCCAGGTCACATTGGTGGGCGGCTGGAGGGTGATGCCCTGCAGGGTGGTCAGGCCGCTGTTCACAATGGTCACCTGCCGGCTCACTTGATCACCCCGGTTGACATCCGCCTCAACATAACCCGCCGCCGGCGAAACGATGTTGAGCACCGGGACGGCCGGCAACAAGCTCACGCTCGCCGTCAGGGTGGCCACCGCCCCTTCGGCGGAAGTGAAGGTAAACACGGCTTCCGCACTGGCGGGGGCGTTGATGGCCGCCGCCAGTTGGAGCGTGAGTGTCTGGCTCTGGTTGGGGGCAATGGTGAAGCCCGCGGCCGTCAGGTTCGTGCCCGTCAGCGTCGTGAGCGGCGTCATATTCGTGCCGGAAAGCTGGTAGGCGGCGCAATTGACGGTAAAGCCCGTGAGCGGCACATTGCCGGGGTTGATCAGGTTCACGGTGAAATTGACGGTGCCGTTCTTGGACATCTCCACTTCGCCGGCGGCGGGGTTGGCATAAACCCGGTAAACCACCACCTGCGCCTGATTCAATTGGTCCACCACCAGCGGGTGGGCCGCCCAAATCGAGAGCATGCCGCCAAACCCGGGAATCGGATTGTAAGTGAGCTGGTAATTGCCGTTGGTATCGGTCGTGACGGACTGGAACCAAACATAGCCGCGCGAGGCGAACCCGATGTTCAAGGGCGCGCCGGGCACGGGCAGGCCGGTGGCGGTGCTCAACGCCCGGCCACTGATGACGATGGGTTGGTTATTATCATACGCCGATTGGTCGGTTTGCGCGGTGCCATAATAGGGTGGCTCGGCCAGACTGGGGGAAATCATGCTGCCCGTCAGCGGCCCGGAGTCACTTTCGGCGGACGTGCCAATTTGGTTGTAAATATTGGTGACCACGGCCACAAACGCCGTGTTGGTCGCCCCCGCCAGCGCGGCCGGCACGAGCACATTGGACACCGTCAGGCTCAACGACGCCCCGGGGTTGATCTGCACATAGGCCCGGCCGTCCGGCAGGAAGGTCGTGCCCGGTGGCGTGGCCAGATAAAGCGTGCGACCGACCTCCTGCCCAAAGTTATTCTGCACCGAAATATACAAATCCCCGGGGTTCGCCCCGCTGCCGCGCGAGGTGACGATGTCAATGGGCACCGTGCCCGGGTTGTTGATTTGCGCCTGGAAGGCGGTCAACCCGCCCACCAGCGGCAATTGGTTGGCCGTCACCGCAATCTCCACCCCCGGCAACCCGGCATTGGTGAAGGTGAAGGCGTTCTGATAGACCACCGAGCTGCCTTCGTTGTCAGTTTGCTGGAAGGCGCTGAGTTGAACGGTCTGGGAGGCGACGACGGAGGCTTCCGGGACAATCAGCGCCGTCTGGACCCCGGCCCCCGCGCTGACCACCGTCTGGACCGTCTGGGTGACGATCAGGGGGCTGATGCCATTGACGGAACGGTTCAGGACCAACCGGGTCAGCGACAAACCGGCGGCGCCGGCCAGATTGGTGATGCCGGCTTGATACTGGTCGAAATAATTGATCAAAATCGGATGGTGGGTGGGGTTTATCTGGAGGCCCAGGACGACTGGATAAACGTTGACCAGGCGCGGCGGGCTTTCCTGTGCCGCCTGATTGACCGCCGTCACCGCATAAGTCACGGCGTCAGCCAGCGGAAGGTTGTCCGTGTAATTGGTTCCCGGCAGCGGGTTGGGGTTTTGCCGGACGCCATTGCGATACACATTAAAACCGGTGGCGGAAGCATCCGTCGAGTTCCAGGATAACAATACGGCTTGTCCCTGATTCGCGACCACGGCCAGACTGACCACGGGGGCCACCAGCAGGATATTCGTCACGGGCGCGCTGGGATTCTGATTGCCAATGGCGTCGGAGGAATCCACCACGTAGATATTGGTGCCTTTCGGCGGATAATCCACGGCGGGGCCGGGACCGCTGGTGGTCCCCACCAGGGTGCCGTTGCGGTAAACATTGTAATGATCGGGCGTCGCCCCCGGCGGTTCCTGCCAGGAAATCTGCACCCCGCTGGCGGCCAGCGCCACGGCCACATTGGTCGGGGCGGGCGGCGGCGTGCGGTCCGATAACGCGATCAACGCGCCGGCAAATCCGCTTTCGGAACCGAGCCGGCTGGCGCTGACCGCATAGGCATACAGGCCGTCGTTGGTGGGAAAGTCCGTCACCGTGTCGTTCGTGATGTTGTCAATATCCAGGGTGCCCGGCAGGGTGAAATTGGTTCCCGGCTCGCGGTAGAGGCGGTAAATCTGGGCGTTGCCGACCGGATTCCACGTCAGCTTGATGTAACCGCCCGGCAGGCTCACGGCGGCCAGCCCGGTGGGATCGGCGGGGGCGGAGGGCAGGGCCGTGTTGTAAAGCTCCAATTGCGCACCGGAAATGATGTTGGTGCCAATATTGCCCACACTGTCCTCCGCGCTCAGGGTGAATTTGCCGAAGCCCGAACTCATCGCCGGGGTGAGGGGCAGGGTGCCGCTCCAGTTGCTGCCCGCACCGGTCAAACTGATGGCCACATGGGTGCCAATCGGCGCCTGGAAATTGAGCGTGGGCGTGGTGCCCGCCTGGGCCGGTTTGCTGAGCGTGAGACTGACCGCCACGTTCGTGTCGTTGATCGTTGGCACCGGACCCGCGGGCACCGTGACAATCGTTCCCGTGGGCGGTGTCGTGTCAATCACGAGCGGCGCCCCGGTGGGCGCGCCGTTGAAGACATTGCCAAACTGATCCCGGGCCGCCGTCTGCAATCCGGCGGTTCCCGCCGGCGTGGCCGGCGTGACGTTGAAAACGGTCTGCCAGATGTTCAGCGCCGCATTCGTCAGACTCAACAGCACGGGGGCGGCCCCGGCGGGCTGGAGGGTGAGCGTGGGCGTGGCCGCCAGGGCTTCGCTCGCTGAAAGGGTGATGGTCAGCGGCCCGACGCCCACCGGCGAAGGTTCGCCATAGGCGATGCTCATGACCGGCGGCGTGGCGTTATACGCCGTGGAAACCAGGGCCGAAAGGGGGCTGGGATTGCCGGCGGCATCGAAGCCCACCACGCCGAAATAATACGTCCCATTCGCCAGCCCCTGCAGCGTGTCACTCATCACACTCAGGGGAATGGAATGGGCGGTCGCCTGGTTGGTGGTGGTGAAAGACGAGGTCGCCCAGAACAATTCAAACGTGCCGGCCTGTTTGCCGCTGGCCGCAAATTGCCAGGTGAGCGCCAGCCCTGCGCCCGGCGTATAAACCGGTGGATTCATCACCACGGCCGCCGGCGGGATGGTTTCCACGGTGATGTGCCGCGCCGTTGAAGGCGTGGTCCCGGTGTTGTCCGAGGCCACGGCCACCAGCGTGTTGACCCCTTCCGCCAGCGTCACATTGGTGACGGCAAAATTTCCGCCCGCGCCCGCCGTGGTCACGCCCAGCACCTGGCCGTTGTCCGTCACTTGAATGTTGATCCCGGGTTCCGCCGTCCCGGTGATGGCGAGCGCGGCGTGGTTCGTCAGGTAATCGCCGGCGGGCGAGGTGATCACCGGTGCCAGTGGCGGGGTCACCGCGATGATGACGTCCGACTCCAGCGTGGCGAGGTTGCCGGCATTGTCGCGGGCCAGTAATTCCGCCTGGTGAACCGCATTGTTGAGGCTGCGGATATCGAAATAATACGAAAAACTCCCGCCCGTGTTCGTCGCCAGGCCCACGCCATCCAGGTAAAACTCAAGGTCCTGCATTCCCAGCGTCGCCGTGGCGGCGCCGGTGACGGTCAGGGGCCGGTTCAGGGTCTCGCCATCGGTCAGGCTGAAGGATTGGATCACCGGGCCGGCGGTGACATAATTGACATCCAGTTCAATGGGGCTGTTGGTCTCGCCGGTGACACTTCGGAATTGGGCGAAAATGTGCTTCTCCCCCCCGCCGGCAGACAACGGAAAATCATCGTAGTTGGTGAAGGGCGAAAAGAAGACGCCGGCAAAAGTGAAGTCCTCGCTCAGCCGCATGGCCACGGCGGTGCGGCAGGCCAGTTGCAACAGCACCGCGGCCCCGCCGACTTGCGTCAGCCCGTTGGAAGTGCCGAGGGCCGGCGTCAGCAACGGCTCGTAAGTCAGAAATGGAGTGTATAGAACATTTCCCGCCAGCAACGCCGCAACGTTCGTTTGCGTGGCGCTGCCCCACCAATTGGACGCGCCGTTCATGGCCAGACTGCCCGCCGCCCAGGCGTTGGTGTTGTTATTGAGGATGACGGAGTTCGTCAGGGTCAGCGACGCCGTGTCCAGTTGCTCGGCCCCGATGCCGTTGCCGGTCAACAACGCCGCGCCGGTGTTAAGCACGGCCCCGCTGCTCAAACCCAGGCCCCACGGCGTGTTCCCGGTGGCCGTCAGGGCCTGCACCGTCGGCGTGCAACCGTTCACGCTTAAGCCGCCGCCGTAAAGTATTTCCACAAATTCCAAACTCGAGGTGCCCGCCCCGGCGGCCAGCGTAATCCCGCCCCAATCCCCCGGCGCGGGCGTCAGCCCCGGCACATCGTTCGCCGAATCGAAAATAATCGGCGCGAGGGCCGTACCGTCCGCCACCAGCGCCCCTTGCGCGACCGTGAGACTGGTGCCCGGTGCAAACCGCAGGGTGGTTCCCGGCGCCACAATCAACGCGGCGTTGCTCACCACCACGATGCTGTGATAAATGTTCACCGCGGATTGACCCGCCCCGCCGATGGCCGTCGTCACCCCGATATTGCCCGCATACGGATCGGTCCAGGCGGCGGTGGTGACCTGCGGATTAAAGCCGTTGGTGTTGTTGTAACCGACCACCGCAAAGTAATTGGTTTGGGTGCGGTTCAAGCCGTTGATTTGCACCGAGACTTGACCCGCGCCGACGGTGGTTTGGGGCGTGAGGCCCGCCACCGTGCTGAAGTTGGTCGGCTCATAATACACGAAATACCCCGCGAAACCGAGCAGGGCCGGGGGATTGTAACTGTTCCAGGATACCACCGCGCTCGCCGCCCCGGCGGCGGCCACCTGAATGCCCACCGGCGGCGGCAGGGAACTGGGCAGAAAAACCGGCAGCGTCGTGACCGCCGTCAACGCGTTGCCGACCGTATCCACCGCCTGCACGGCCAGATAATAATTGCTATTGAGCGCCAGCCCGCCAAAGTCATAGCTGCGCGCGCCGGCGCCCAGCCCCGTATAGACCGGCACTCCGGCCAGCGAGGTGTAATTGGTCGTTTGCAGGTAAACCCGGAACCCGGCCAGGTCCGCCGGGGCGTTGTAACCCGGCCAGCCCACGGTCACGGAAGAACTGTTGGACGCCACCAGACTCAAGACCGGCGCGGGCGGCGGGGTGGCCTGCACCGTGAACGCGGCCGCGTTGGTCAGGGGCAGGATGTCGCCGTTCAAGTCTTGCGCGCCGGAAACGAACAGTTGCATCGTTCCATCCATGCCTGCGGAGAGGGTCACGGGTGGCGCGTGGTACGTGTCATGGTTCGCGGAGGTCGTCGTCCAATAGCCGTTGGTGGCCACCGTGGGTTGCAGCGTGGCCGCGCTGTTGGTCAACCCGATCACCGGCGGGAAGTTGGTGTTCATGCTGCGGTCAAACTGCAGCGCCAGCAGGAAATTCGTGGTCGCCGGCACCGGGCTGGCATAGTTCGCCGTCACATTGATCACCTCCGGCAGGATGGTCGTCACCTTGTAAACGGCCACATATTGCAGATTGGTCGCGTCGAGCGTCGAGAAAGTCTTGGTGAAGGTGTTGCTGACGCTGACCACCGTGTTGCTCAGCGTGAATTCCTCAAACGTGTAAAGGAAGGGCGAATTGGTCACGAGTCCCGGCGCGCTGAAAACCACCGTCTGTCCGTTCGTATAGCTGCCCGCTCCCGTCACCGCCGCCACCCCGGGGGGCGCGGTCACGGTGCCGACCCCATGGTTGAGATTCGCGTCAATATAATTGGCTATAAAAGTGTGGTTGGTGAACACCACCGTGGTCAGCGTCGGGCTGGTGCCGACCACATTGGTCCCCTCCGTCCAATTCGTGAAATTGAACCCAAAGGCCGGCGTGGCCGTCAGCACATTGGTCGCCGCATAATAATAAGCGCCGGCCCCGGTGATCAGGCCCCCGTTGGCCGGGTTGTTGGAGGCGGTGATCGTGAACAGGGGCAGCGTGAAATTGGCCACCAAATTCCGGCTGCGGATGACGGTGAAAGCATAGTTGTTGGTGGCGCTCTGAAACACGCCGTTCTCCGTCCAATCGGCGAACAGGTAGGGCAGCGTGTTCGTCACCGGCGTGGCGGTCACCGTGGCGATGGCGCCGGCCCCGAGGGTGCCGCCGCCGCCCGCCGTGCCCGCGCCCGGCGGATTGACCGCCGTGGTGATGGTGAACAATTGCGCCCCCGTCAGCGCCGGCGCGGTGAAATTCACGGTTTGATTGCCCCCGGCCACCACCGCCGTCTGGGCCCCCACGTTGTTATAACCCAGGGCCGGCAACCCGCTCACCCCCACCTGGAAGGTTCCGTTCGCCACGGCGATCTGATAATGGCCGTTGGCGTCCGTCACCGCCGACAGCACCCGGCCGTAATCCGGCGGCGTCACCTGGACATTATCCACTTCGTTGTTATCCGAATTATACGTCGTCAGCGTTTCCAGGGCCACCGTGGTGAGATTTGAGGTGGCGGTGAAATAAACCGTTTCCGGCGTCCAACTCAACGAGCCCGCGCCCCCGGTGACCGCCGCGAAGGAATTGGAAACGCTGCCCACGGTCACGCCCAGCGAAATCTGGCCCGGATTGGCGTGATACCCCAGAAAGAAACTCAACTTGTAGGCCGCCCCGACGGTGGTCGGGAAGGTCTGCACCACGCCGCCGCCCGTGCCGCTCGCGTTCCCCGTGGGATCGAAATACTGCGCCCCGTCCTCGGCCGCGCCTTGAAAACCGCCGGAAATATCCACCGCGCCGGGACCGGTCACCGTCCAGCCGGGGATGTTGGTCGAACCCGGATTATAAATCGTATAACTCACGCCATTATTGGTGGGCAGCTCAAAGCTGCCGTTGACCACCGGGTTGGTGAACGTGTTCGCGTTGATGAAGGCCTGCACGGCGGCCCCGGCGATGGGATTGCCATTGGTGTCCGTCACCGAACCGCTGATCATCAGCGTGTCATAGGGCCCCGCCGGCACCACGCGCAACCCGAGGCTGGCGCCGGTGTAAGCCACCTCCCAGTTTTCGCCGTTGGGCAGGAGCGGCAGGTTGAGGCTGCTGAAGGTTCCGGCGTGCGCGCCGTAATTGAACAGGGTGAAGACGCTGCCCAGGGCGGGCGTGAAGCCATTCAGCAAATTAACGTCGAGGGTGCCGTCGAAATTAATATTGCCGGACAGGGTGGCGCGACCGTTGTTATTATTGGTTCCCGCGATGCCAAATTCCAGCGTCTCCCCGGCCTCCACATAGGCGGGATTGGCGGTGAAGCTGACCAGGCCGCTTTGCAAATTCAACGTGCCGGTGTTGGTGAAGGGCACCTGAATCAAGGTGGTGTTCGTGGCGATGAGTTTCTCCACCGTGCCCTGGTTGTTGAACGCCTCGTAGCCGTAACACGCGCATTCAATGTTCTGATCATTTTGAATTTGGAACAGACCGCCGGCCTGATTGTAAATGCTGCCCAAATAGCCGGCATTATTATTGTAAAGCTGCAAATTCCCCGTCCCGGTCCACGTCACCGTCCCCAGATTGGTCAGTGCGCCCTGCAAAATCTTCGTGCTGCTCCCGTTCAACCACAGCGCCCCGCTGCCACCGACCGTCAGCGGACCGGCGAGAGTGCCCGCCGTCCAGATCAGGGAGCCCGTGACCGTGTTCGTACCGATCAATGTGCTGCCAGACAGCGTGAGATTCGTGATGGTGCCGCCTTCAAAACTGGGCCCCAACGCCACCGTCCCGGCGGTCAGGGACAAATTGGGGATCGCATTGCTCAACAGTGTCAGCAAGCCCCCCGTGAACGACACCGGCCCCGGCCCGGCGAGCACCGGCTCGCCGGCACTAAAGCTGCCATTGTCAAAATTAAGCACCGCACCACCCGCCACGCTGTAATTCCCCCCGAGATATCCGCCGTTGTTGAAATTCAGCGTCCCGGACAACGCCGCCACCGTCCCGCTGTTGGTGACCATTAAACTGAGGTAAGTCGTGCCGGTCCCCGCCGTCTTTTCCAGGGTGCCCTGATTGTTGATAAATTCGTTGCCGTATTCATCGTTGATGTTTTCATCCGTCGCAATGTTGAACACCGCCCCCGGCAGATTCCAAATCGCGCCGTAATACGAACCTGGATAGTTATACAAAGTAAGACCACCGGCACCCGTCCAAGTCACCGTCCCCAGATTGGTGAGCGTATTCTGGAGGGTTTTGCCGCTGCTGCCGCTGATGTTCAGCAGCGCATTGCTGGCCACCGTCAGCGGACCGGCGGCCGTGCCCCCCGTCCAGTTCAACACTCCGCCCGCCGCCACCAACAGCGGCCCGCTAAACCCATTCCCGCACGTCAGCGTCCCCGTCACCGTGTTGGTGCCCGTCAGCTTGCTGCCGGCCAGCGTGAAGTTGGTGATCGTGCCGCCTTCAAAATTGGGCCCCAACACCACCGTCCCCCCCGCCAAGTCCAAACCCGCGACCACCGTGGCCGCCAGCGTGAGCGTTCCGCCCGTCAGCGAAATGGCCCCGGGACCGGTGATCGTGGGGGCGTTGACGGTGAAATTGCCGCTGCTAAAATTAAGGGCTGCGCCCGTGGCGGCCGTGAAATCACCTCCCAGACTGCCCCCGTTGTTGAGATTCAACGTCCCCGACAGCGCCGCCACCGTCCCCGTGTTGGTGACCACCAGGCTGATATAAGTCGTCCCGGTTCCCGCCGTTTTCTCCAGCGTGCCCTGATTGTTGAAAAACTCGTAACCGTAGGCATCGCTGATGTTTTCATCCGTCGCAATGTTGAACACCGCCCCCGGCAGATTCCAGATCGCGCCGTAATACGAACCCGGGTAGTTATACACCGTCAAGCCGCCGGTGCCCGTCCAAGTGACCGTCCCCAGGTTGGTCAGCGTATTCTGCAGGGTTTTGCCGCTGCTGCCGCTGATGTTCACCAACCCATTGCTGGCCACCATCAACGAACCGCCGGCGGTGCCCCCCGTCCAGTTAAAAGTTCCTCCCGCCGCCACCAGCAGCGGTCCGGTAAAACCATTCCCGCACGTCAGCGTCCCGGTGACGGTATTGGTACCCGTCAGCGCGGTGCCCGACAACGTCAGATTCGTGATCGTGCCGCCCTCGAAATTGGCCCCCAACTCCACCGTCCCCCCGACCAGGGCCAGATTGGGGATGACATTGGCCGACAGCGTGAGCGTCCCCCCCGTCTGGGAGATGGCCCCCGGACCGGTGATCTGGGGCGGTGCGCCGACGGTGAAATTGCCGCTGGTAAAATTAATGGCCGCGCCCGCCGCCGCCGTATAACTCCCCCCCAGGCTCCCGCCATCGTTGAAATTAAGCGTCCCCGACAGCGCCGCCACCATCCCCGTGTTGGTGACCACCAAACTAAGGTAAGTCGTCCCCGTCCCCGCCGTTTTCTCCAGCGTTCCCTGGTTGTTAAAAAACTCATAGCCGTATTCGTCACTGATGTTTTCATCGGTCGCAATGTTGAACACCGCCCCCGGCAGGTTCCAAATCGCACCATAATAAGAGCCCGGGTAATTATACAATGAAATGCCCCCGGTCCCCGTCCAAGTGACCGTCCCCAGGTTCGTGAGCGTATTCTGCAGCAACTTTGAGCTACCCCCGCTGAGATTCAGCAGCCCGTTGCTGGCCACCAGCAACGGACCGCTGCCCGCGCCCCCCGTCCAGTTGAAAGTCCCCCCCGCCGCCACCAGCAGCGGGCCCGTGAACCCATTGCCGCAGGTCAGCGTCCCCGTCACCGTGTTGGTGCCCGCCAGGGCGCTGCCGGTCAGCGTCAGGTTCGTGATCGCACCGCCTTGAAAGGTCGGTGCCGGCAACACCGCGCCGCCGCTTAACGGCAGGCCCGGAATGACCGCATTCAACAGCGTGAGCGTCCCCCCGGAGAACACCACCGGCCCCGGCCCATTGATCGTGGGTGCCGCCGCGCTAAAAATGCCGCCGTTAAAATTAATGGCCGCCCCCAACGCAGCGGTGTAAACGCCCCCGAGGCTGCCGCCACTGTTAAAGTTTAACGTCCCCGACAGCGCCTCGACCGTCCCGGTGTTGGTGACCACCACGCCGAGGCCCGTTGAGCCGGTGCCCGCCGTCTTTTCCAGCGTGCCCTGGTTGTTAATAAACGGCGCCCCACTTTGATTATAAATGGTCTGATCCGTGGCGATGTTGAACACCGCGCCCGGCAGATTCCAGATCGCCCCGTAATAGCTGGCGGCGCTGTTATACATGAAAATGTAGCCGGAACCGCTCCAAAGCACCGTCCCATTGTTGGTCAGCGGTCCTTCCACATAGAACGCACCGCTCCCGATCAGATTCAATTCCGCATTGGCGGACACGGTTAACGACCCGTTTGCCGCCACGGTTCCCCCCGCGGAATAAACTGCGCCGAGGATCGTCTCCGCCTCATTAATGGTGCAGTTGGTCTCGTAAATCGCCGTCCCGGCCTCCGCCTCCAGCAACCCGCTCTGGTTGCCCCCGCCCCCCAACGCCACGGTCCCGCTCTGCACGTCCAGGGTTCCCGAGCTGTTAAAGACGGCACTGATGAGCGTCACTCCCGTCCCGGCGGATTTACGCACCGTGCCCTGATTAATCCAGCCCGTACCGCCGCAGGTCTGGGCCAGCGAAACATCCCCCTCAAAGTCCACCAATGCACCGGGCAAATTCAGCAGCTCCCCATAATTGGTGCCACAATAATTGATGACCAAATTCCCGCTTTGCAGATAAATCGTCCCGGCATTCGTCAGATATTCCCCCAGCGAGTAAGTCGTGCCATTCACTCCCGCCAGGACCAGCGATGCGTTGGGGGCCACCAGCACCCCGGCGCTCCGGTCACCCAGGGTGCCGTTCGTCCAAGTCAGGGTTCCCGCCACCGTGAAGTTGCCGTCCAGAACCCCGCCACCCAGCGTCACATTCGTAACGACCCCGTTCACCGTCCAATTGGCGTTGGTCACCGTAAAACCCGGCGAGGGCGCACTCAGCGTCAAAATCAAATTTCCACTGGTGTATTGCAGATTCGGTGGCAGCACCCCCGTCGCCGTCAGCGTCGCCCCGTTCAAGACCGAATTGCCCGCGCCGCCAAAACCGGACGCCGCCCCCAGGGCAAAAGCGCCGGCGTCGAGATCCAGTGCCGCCCCGGCTTCCGCCAGCAGCGTCCCGCCCAGCGTTCCGCCCCCCGCCAACGCCACCGTGCCGCTCTCCACGTCCAGCGTGCCGGAGTTGTTGAAGGTTGCGCTGATGACGGTCACCCCCGTGCCGCCGGATTTGCGCACCGTGCCTTGATTCGCCCATCCCGCGCCGCCGCAGGTATTCGTGACCGCCACATCCGCCTGGATGTCCACCAACGCCCCGGGCCCGTTGTTGAACGCCCCGTAATTCGTGCCACACCAGTCAATTTCCAAATTCCCGCTTTGCAAGTGAACCGTGCCGGCATTGGTCAAAATTTCCCCCAGGGAATACGCCGTGCCATTCACACCCGCCAGCGTCAAGACCCCGTTCGTGGCCACCGCCACCGACGTGCTGGCACCCCCCAGCGCCCCGCCCGTCCAATTTAACTGGCCGCTCACCGTTAAGTTACCGGCCCCGGCGCCGAATAATCCCCCGCCATTTAATTGCAAAATGCCATTGGTGCCCACATAACTCGCCTGGCTCAGCGTCAGGGCGTTGCCGCTGGTGGTGAACGTTTGCGTCCCACCTGTCCCCCCCAGGGTCAAACTTCCCACGCTCTGGTTGCCATCCAGCGTGACGACATAGTTGCCGCTGTTGGTAATCACGGCGGCATCGGCCGCGCCGGGGATCTGGTTCGGACTCCAATTGTTCGTCACACTCCAATTTCCGCCGGCGGTATTGGTCCAAATGAGGGCGGCCGCCGGCAGCCGCGGGACGCCCAGCAACCCCAATGCCGCCACGATAAACCAAGGTTGCTTAAATGGCCTCATAGATGCAATTCAACGGCGCCACCCGGCAAAAGACCACCCCGCCCCACGGGGAACGGGAGGATTGGAAGCATAAGGGAGGGGCCGAATCACCGCCTTCATCTGCCGACAAGTTATCGTTACAACATTCAATTCAATGAAGTCATCTTCGGTCTGCACCCTTAAATCACACCCCGACATTCCAGAAGCATTCATCGCCTTCTAAATCCAAAAACTCACCTCAATGCTGGCACTTGAACCGAGCCAGCGACCATCCTGGTTCCTCTCAGCGAGTCAATTACGATAATGGCAATTAATCTACTTTATTACCCCCCAAAGTCAAATTGAAACCTTGCCGCAGCCAGGCGGGTGCATGAACGCCAAAAAAGGGCCGGCCGGAATAGGGAATTCCAAAACCAAATACAAAGCAAACACCGCCTGAAAAAGTTCTGCAATCGCAGAAATCGTCCAGTCCATGGGATTGCCATGTTACATGAATCCGGCTTGCCCGCCGTTGACTGCCGGTTTAAGCGTGATTTTCACGCGTTCATGCGTGAGAATCACGCATTTCCGGCCTGGCTCCCATCAATTCTCGCCGCAAAAGCCACTCATCATCGGCGGCACAAGGTATGCTTTTAATATTTATGGCCATCAGGCGACTTTTAGAAACCGATCTGAACGGTCCGTCCTGCGGGAAGGGGGAGCATCCATCCCCCGGCCCCCCGGGGGAAAGGATGAAGTATGAATGAAGAAAATAATCGGAAGGTGCCGGGACTGCTTCCCGCTCCGCCCCCGCGCCTGACGGAGTCATCGGCCGATTCACCAACCCCCGCTGATTCCAATCCCCGACTGTTCCGGGGGGGTGACGGAGCCACTGCCCGGGGATTCGTGGAAGGCACTCCGCAATGGGAGCGTCGCCGCATCATGCATAAAATCCTGCAGGAACGAAAAGTCTGAAGGCGGTCAGAGCAGCGCTTTCCCCGTCAGCCGCGCATACGCCTCCAAATATTTCGCCGAGGTTTTCTCAATCACCTCGGGCGGCAGCTCCGGTCCGGGCGGGGTTTTGTCCCAGGTGAGCGTTTCCAAGTAGTCGCGCACAAATTGTTTGTCGAAACTGGGCTGGCTTCGCCCCGCAGCGTATTGGTCGGCCGGCCAGAAGCGCGAGGAATCCGGCGTCAACACTTCGTCAATGAGGATGAGATTCCCCTCGAACATGCCGAACTCGAACTTAGTGTCGGCAATGATGATCCCGCGCTCGCGTGCGTAATCGCGCCCCGCCCGGTAAATCTTCAAGCTCAGATCCCGGGCCTGCGTCGCCAGTTCCACCCCCGCGATTTTCGCCGCCTCCGCAAACGGGATGTTCTCGTCGTGCCCGGCCTCCGCCTTGGTGGACGGCGTGAAGATCGGCTCGGGCAGCTCGGCGGATTCCGTGAGCCCCGCCGGCAGCGCAATGCCGCAGACGGTCTGGGACTTCTTATATTCCTTCCAACCCGAGCCCGACAGGTAGCCGCGCACAATGCACTCGATGGCCAGCGGCTTCGCCTTTTTCACCAGCATGCTGCGCCGCGCGAGCAGGGCGGCATGGGGCTGGAGACTCTCCGGCAGCGGATCGTCCGCCCCGGCCAGCAGATGGTTCGGGACCAAGTCCGCGAACTTGGCAAACCAGAAGTGCGAGAGTTGCGTCAGCACCTCGCCCTTGCGGGGAATGCCATTGGGCAGGATCACGTCAAAGGCCGAGAGCCGGTCACTGGCCACCAGCAAAAAGCGGTCGCCGAGATCAAAGACTTCCCGGACCTTGCCACTGCGAACTTTGGGGATGCCGGGCAGATCGAGTCGTAAAACCGGCGTGCAGGTCAAATTTGTCATGCGCCGATGATGGGAAATCAGGGGCGAAGTTCAAGCCTGAAGTGTTACTGGAGGAAGGAAGGAACCGTTAGCCGTCGTTTTGCCCACCCCGATAAGGGCAGAACCAGGGCTGGAACTTTGTCCCCAACCCTATCGGTGGCAGCGCTGTTTCCCGGCGGCAACGGCGGCACGTCCGGTCGTCCCACCCTCCACTCCGGGGCCGAGCTGGCGCGCTCAGTAATGCCAACACGTGCGTTTTGCCGGCAATCAGATGGCTAAAACCATCGTGGTCAAATTCGAATTATCTCATTATGGCCGCGTTTTTTCCGCCAACGTGTCAATGGCCATGCAGCGGACCGAGCGGAAAAGCAAAACGGGCACTCTGAAGCTTCAGCGTGCCCGCCGGAGTGAACCGGGATGAATTACTTGGCGCCGAGGATGGCGTCTTTGGCGGCTTTGGCGACGCGGAATTTCACGACGCGCTTGGCGGCGATCTTGATGGCTTCGCCCGTGGCCGGGTTGCGGCCCATGCGCGCTTTGCGATTGACCAACACGAGTTTGCCCAGACCGGGGATGGTGAAGGTGTTCTTGGCGTTTTTGTAAGCCAGTTCCGCGATGTATTCCAGAATTTCGGTCGCGGTTTTCTTGGTGATGCCGTTTTTATCCGCAATCGCGGCGGCAATTTGTGATTTGGACAAGGCTTTGGCCATATAGTTTATATATTATTGTTGTTGTGTGACTGCTGTCAGTCCCCTGTAAATAAAGGGTTATTCAGGTTTGACGCAATAAAAAAGTGCGTTTTTTTCAGGGTCGCGGCCGGTGGCGACCCCCGCCGGCTGGGGTTGGGGCGGGGTCAGACGCGGAAAAAATCATGGATGACGGCGGCCACCCGCTGGATTTGCGGCTCGGTCAGCTCGGGATAAATAGGCAGACTCAGGCACTCGCGGGCGGCTTTTTCGGCCACGGGAAAATCTCCGGGTTGGTGCCCGAGTCCGGCATAGCATTTTTGCAGATGGAGCGGGAGCGGATAATGCAGGGCGCAGCCGATGCCGTGCTGTTCCAGGTGCAGCTTCAATTCGTCCCGCCGGGGATGACGGACGACATAGAGATGCCAGGCGCTCTGCGCATAATCCGCCTCGAGGGGCAGTTGCAGCGGGGTGTCCTGGAGCAGGGCTTGGTAGCGTTGGGCCACGCGGCGGCGTTCGGCCGTCCAGCGGGCGAGATGCTTCAATTTAACCCCGAGCACGGCCCCCTGAATGCCTTCCATGCGGTAATTATACCCGATTTCGTCGTGATAATAGCGCACGGTGGAACCGTGTTCACGCAGGGCGCGGGCCCGCTTCTCAAAGGCGGGGTGGCGGGTGAGCAGGGCGCCGCCCTCGCCGCAAGCCCCCAAGTTTTTCCCAGGATAAAAGCTGAAGCAGGAAATGTCGCCAAAGGTGCCGACGGTCTGATTTTTATATTTTGCGCCATGCGCCTGGGCGGCGTCCTCCACCACGGGCAGCGCGTGTTTTTTGCCGATGGCCAGCACGGGATCCAAGTCGAAGGGATGACCGTAGAGGTGGACGGGCAGGATGGCCCTGGTGCGCGGGGTGATGGCACGTTCCAGCAGCCGGGGATCGAGGTTCATGCTCCCGTCCTCGATGTCCACATACACGGGTTTGGCGCCCACGTAGGAAATCGCCCAACTGGTGGCCACAAAGGTGTAGGGGGTGGTGATGACCTCGTCGCCCGGTCCGACGTTGAGCAGCAGCAGGGCCACATGCAGCGCCGAGGTGCCGCTGTTGAAACCGAGGGCAAACGGCACGCCGATATACGCCGCAAAGTCTTTTTCAAATTGCGCCGTGTCCGGCCCCAGACAAAAGGAGCAGTGGTCCAGGGTGCGGGCAATGGCCAAATCCAGGTCCGACCGGATGGCCCGCAATTGCGCGGGCAAGTCCAAATAGGGAACAGGGTCACTCATGAGCCAAAAATAATTCAGGCCACCGGTTTTGAACAGGAGAATAAATTTTTCCGGCGCGCCACCCGCCGCCGTTCCAGCGCGCTCAGGCGGATACGGCTTCCCCTGGACCCACCGGGGCGGACGGGGTGTTGCCCGCCGGGAGGCTGCGAACCGGGCCGGGCTGGCCGCCCTTCAGGAAAAATTTCGTATCCGACGCCGCTCCCTTCTTTTTGGCGAGGGTGACGGGCCCGCCGCCCAGTTTCAAGGAAGCGGAGGAGGCTTCCAAGATGCGGACCATTTCCAATCCCTGCTCGCCATCGGTCAGGGGAACCGTGCCGTTTTTGATGGATTCCAAGAAGTGCAGACATTCGGTCCGGAGCGGCTCCTCCTGTTTGATGTAGGGGATGTGGATGTCGCCGTAATGATAGGCATACTGAAATTCGCCGAAAGTGTCGTAATGCGGGGGCCGCTCGACGCGCGCGTCAAAAATCCTGACTTTTTCCAAGGACTGGACATCATCATAGACGATCATCTTTTTGCTGCCCACAATCGTCATCTCCCGGACTTTACGGGGATCCAGCCAACTGCTCTGAATGATCGCGGTGCGCTGATGGCGAAAGGTGAGGCAGAGGGAGGTAACGTCTTCAATGCCCGGCGTGACGTGCGCGCTGCCCTGGCAGTTGACCGTGACCGGTTGCTCTCCGATGATGGATAGAATGATCGAAATGTCATGCGGAGCCAGATCCCAAGTGACGTTAATATCCTTCTGGAACAGCCCCAGATTGAGCCGCCGGGCGCAAATATAGCGGATCTCACCAATTTCCCCCTGATCCACGATCTCCTTGATCTTTCTCACGACCGGGGAAAACAGGAAGGTGTGACCGATCATGAGCACCAGGCCTTTTTGCCGGGCCAGAGCCACCAGTTCCTCGCACTGGGCGGCGGAGGCGGCCATCGGTTTTTCGATGAACACGTGTTTACCGGCCAGCAGGGCCGCGCGTGCCATTGGATGGTGCATTTTCACCGCCGTGGCGATGACCACGGCGTCCAAATCCATCCCCGTCAGCAGGTGTTCATACTCGGTCGTGACCGCGACCTCGGGGTAAAGCGTTTTCAGGTGCGACAACCGGGCTTGGTCCAAATCGCACATGACTTTCAGATGGCAGTCGGGCAACGACCGGAAATTACGGATCAAATTCGGCCCCCAGTAACCGCAACCGACCACTCCGACCTTGATTGGCAACCTCATAATGGCGTGTTACTGTCCGTTCTCGATGACGGGGAGCGTCCGGATTCCCACCGCCGGCCGGCTCCGGCGCAACCACGTCTCCCACATTTGCACCAACAAGGCCGGAATGGTCTTGAGGATGATCACGAGATCCAGCCCGAGCGATTGCCGCCGGACGTATTCGATGTCCAACTGCATCATTTCCAGAAAGGTCGTGTTGTTTTTGCCATTCACCTGCCAGAGGCCGGTTAGGCCCGGCAGGGTGTGAAACCGCTCGTGCTGCCAGGGCTGATACATGGTGGTTTCATAGAACGTGCAGGGACGGGGTCCGACCAGGCTCATTTCTCCCCGGAGCACATTCAGCAATTGAGGCATTTCATCCAAGCCGGAAGCGCGCAGTAACAACCCGAAGGGAATGATCCGCCGGTCACCGCGGGCGTCCATTTTCACCATCGGCTGGTTGGAGGTCACCAAATGCTGCAAATGCCCCTGGTGGACCTTCGTGTCCGACCCCACATGCATGGTGCGGAATTTATAGAGCATGAATTTCCGGCCCTGGTGCCCCACCCGTTCCTGGCGGAACAACACCGGCCCGGGGGAAACCAAGCGGATGGTCAGCGCGATGAGCAACCCCAAAACCAAATGCAGGGGCAGCGTCAGCAGGATCAGTCCGATATCCAGCAAACGCTTCCAAACAGGGATGGTTGCACCGTCTGGCGAAAGCGGGTTCATGTGTGACACGGATTCCATTGATGATTAAAATCTTAACTGATTAAAACTGATGATTTCCGTTTAACCGGATGATTCGGCCGTTATTTTGTGTTAAAAAGCTTTAAAAACTTTAAATGCGTTAAAGTCACAAGGCGGCGCATTTCGCATGCTGCCTTTACACTGCAATTCTGCGGTTTCAGTTCCGGCGTCGTGTGGCCTGCACCCATTACGGTCGGATCTCCATCTGATTTATTCCCTGGGTCGGGGGTATCGCGGCTGAACCGCTGCCAGTGGGGGGCGACCCGCACCACCGGTAGGCATACTCGGTAAAAATAACGTTACGCCCGACATTCCAAGGCCGTGTTTTTAAGCTACACCATCTCGCCGGGTTTCGCAATACGCAAACCTGCGTATTTTTGCGAAACTCCAAACCGGAGCGGGCAACTTCGTAAATAAGCCACTGCCTTTGTGGTTGAACCGCCCGTTTTGCCGGGCATTGGTTCGGCTCCCGACGGGTAAAAGGCCAAACCAGCCCGGTCAAGCCGGCCGCCGCCGGGGCTGAAATATCAGCCGATTCGATCCAGGGAAAACCGGCTGAACCGGGCGACCGCCTGCGAACGGGAGCGCACATGCAGCTTTTCGTAAATGCGCCGGATGTAGGTGTTGACGGTGGGCCGGCTGATTTTGAGGACATCCACAATTTCCTTGTAGAGATAGCCGCGGGCGAGCAACTCGAGCACCTCGCGCTCGCGGGGCGAAAGCGTGTCCGACCCGGGTTGCTCGGGCGCGGGGGCGGGCTCGTGGCGCTGAAACGCCTGCACCACTTTGCGGGCGATGTTGCTGGTCATGGGTGAGCCGCCGTTGTACACGTCCTTCAGCGATTCCAGCAATTCCAGGCGGGGGGTTTGCTTCAATAAATAACCGCAGGCGCCCGCCTGCAGGGCGGCGAAAATATGGTCGGCATCCTCATAAACGGTGAGCATGACAAACTGGGTGCCGGGCAGTTGGGGTTTGAGGCGGCGCACCCCCTCGATGCCGCTCAGACCGGGCAGGTTGATGTCCATCAGCACCACGGAGGGTTTTTCCCCGGGCAGGGTGGCGAGCGCCGCCTCGACGCTGCCGTGCTGCCCGACGCAATGAAAGCCCTCGGCGCGGCTGACCCACTCGGCGAGAATCCCCCGCGCCGGCGCGTCGTCATCCACAATCGAGACGGCAATGCTCATGTCTGGTTTTTTCATCATACACGGGGGGCGGGCGCGGCGGGCGTCGTCAATAATGATGACACGATTTCGGCGTTCGGGGTCTGGGGCGGGCTAAATTTGGGCAGGGGCACGGTGAATTTAACCGTGGTGCCCCGGCCGGGCGCACTGTGAACCTCGCACCGGCCTTTGATTTCCAACAGGCGGCGGCGGATGTTCGCCAAACCGTTGCCCGGGGAAAACCGGTCGGGTTTGGCGGACGGCCCGGCCGGGGATTGGACCGGGTCGAAACCCCGGCCGTTGTCGGTGACGAGCAGGACCAGGTCGTCCGCCTCCAATTGCAGCGTCACGCAGACTTCGGCGGCGGCGGCATGGCTGGCCACGTTGTGCAGCGTCTCCTTGAAGGCGAGAAACAGGTTGTGGCGCACCTCCGCCGTGACCGGCCGGGCCGGCAGTTGCAGGGGAAAGTCCAGGCGACAGCGCACGCCGGCGGCGCTCATATAGACGTTGGCGAACCGGTTCAAATAGCCGGCCAGACTGTCGAGGGTGTCATGCTGGGGGTTGACGGCCCAGACGATTTCATCCATCGAACGCGTCAGTTCGCAGGCCGTGTCATGGATCCGGTCGAGGTTGGCCGCCACGGCCGCCGGCACCCCGGCCGGGTCGGGCGGGGCCTGGCTCAGCATGGTGATGTGCGTCAGGCTGGCGCCCAGATCATCGTGGATGTCCTTGGCGATGCGCGCGCGTTCCCGCTCCACGGCCTGCTGCCGTTCGAGTTTCTCCAGCCGGTGGCGCATCCGGCGGCGGGTCTCGAACCAAACCATTCCGCTGGCGGCCAGCACGGTCAGCACCGCCCCGGAAAATTGAAACCACCACGTCTGCCAGAAACGCGGCAGCAGGATAAACGGCAGCGACACGCCCGGCTCATTCCAAATCCCGTCGTTATTGGCGGCAATGACATGAAAGGCATAATGGCCCGGTGGTAAAAAACTGTAGATCGCCTGGCGTTTGGCCCCGGCCTCCACCCAGGCTTGTTCGAACCCTTCGAGCCGGTATTTAAAAGTGACTTTTTCCGGGGCGACATAACTCAAGCCGGTGTAATGGAATTCAAAATGGCTGCGGCCGGCGGGAATGCGCAACGGCGACAGCCGGTTGGTCACGCGTTCGCCATCCACCAAGACTTCTTCCAGCGCCATGGGCGGCGGCTGAAGGTTGACGCGGACCGCGTTGGGATCCACCACGACCAGGCCCTTGCTGGTGGGAAACCACAACCGCCCGTCGGCGGATTTGCCGCCCGCCGGTTGGAGTCCCTCCGCACATTCAATGGTGGGCAGACCATCGTTGACCCCGTAGGTCAGGCAGGCCACGGTGGGGCTGGCCCCATCGGCGCAACGGTTCAAGGCCGCCTTGGCGGCCCGGATGAGGCCCCCGTGCGAACTCATCCAGAAATAACCCCGGTCGTCATCCTCGATGTCGCCAATGATGCTGTTGGGCAGCCCCTCATGACGGTTGATCACCGCCATCCGCCCCTCTTTCCACCGGCATAAGCCGCCGCCGAAGGTCCCGATCCACAAGGCGCCGTCGTCATCGCAATGCAGGCATTCGATGTATTCGCTGGAGAGGCCGTCCCGCCGGTCAAAGCACCGAATGCGCCCCCCGGCCAGACAGCCCAGGCCGTGCCCGGCGGTGCCGAACCAGAGGGTGCCATGCTCATCCTCCGCCATGGTGCGGACATCGCGCAGCAGGCGGCCCTCCCCGGTGTTGAAGCGGTTGATCCGGCCGGCTTGATAATGCAGCAAGCCGTCGGCGGTGCCCACCCACAACCCGCCATCCCGCGCCGCGAGCAGCGCCGGGACAATCGGCGGCACCCGGTCCGGACCGGGCGCCCCTTTGAACCGGTCCCCCGCCAGCAGGAACAAACCGGACCCCCAGTTGCCCGCCCAGATTTGGCCCGCCGCGTCCTCCGCCACCGACCATACATACGAATTGCCCAGGCCGTTCGTATAACCGAATTTGCGCCAGCCCCCGGCTTGATAACAATACAAGCCCGCGCCTTCGGTGCCGGCCCAGATCGCCCCGTTCCGCGCGGGGCAGACGGTGAGCACGGCGCGGCCGCGCCAGTGGTCCGGCGGGGCCGGCGTCTGGATGGGGCTCGGGCGCATTTCGAGCAACCCGTTCCCCCCCGTGCCCAGCCAGAGGTCCCCCTCCTGATCCTCCGCGACGGACCGAATCCAGTCCACCTGCATGCCGTTGATTTGGTTAAAATGCAGCGGGGGTTGGTTCGTGCCGGGAAACACGAGATAAAAACCCTGGCTGGCGGTCCCGGCCACCAGGATGCCCCGGCGGGTTTCCTTCAGGCAGATGAGGGGATTCACCCCCCACGGGGCGGCCCCCAAATCCTGAACCACCGCCCCGGCCTGCCATTTGCGGAGCTTGCCGTTGCTGTTGATCCAGAGCCCGCCGTCGCGGCTGGCGCAGATTCCCTGCACATAATTATAGTTGTTGGTGATGGGCAGGTTGAACACCGCCGGGTGAATCTGTCCCCGCTCCATGAATGACAGCCGGCCGTCGTGCGCGACCCAGAGGGTGCCGTTGGGCGACCGCGTGAACCCCATCAGCCGCCGGGAGTTGCCGGCGGGGGTTGTCAGCACCAGCCCGTCGCGCACCCGCGCCAGCGAGGCGGACTCATTCATCACCCAGATTTCCCCGGCGTCATCCGTGGTGATGCAGTAAATGCGCTGGCTCGCCCAGTCGGCCCGGATCTCCACCGGCGCGAATTGGCCGTCCTGATACCGCGTCACCCCGCCGTCTTCATGCCCGATCCAGAGGGCTCCGTCCGGCGCTTCATACAAGCAACTCACCCGGCTGTTGCCCAGTTCCGGGGTGTTCTGGTCATCAAACACCTGGAAACGCACGCCGTCAAACCGGGCCAGGCCGCTGTAAGTGCCCACCCAGAGGTAGCCGTCCCGGGTCTGCACCACGGCGCACAGCTTGTTTTGGGGCAGCCCGTTTTCCACCTGCCAGTTGCGGAAGAAATAATTCGGCGCGGGCTCCGCCGCCGCCCCGGACGCCGCCAGCATCAGGCAGCACGCAAAAAACAGGCACGCCCCGGGACGGATCGGAAATATGCGGGTGACCATGAACCCAACTTGGGCCGCCGCCCGCCGGGAATCAAGTCCTAACCTCATCCCCTTCCGGATGGTCAGGCTTTTTGTTCAGCGGCGAGTGCTTCCTCGAATCCGTTTTTTTAGCGCCATTTTCGCACCGGCAAACCGATTTGGGGAAACAACCCTCCTGCTCCCCGGGGAGCTTCGCCCGGCTTTCCCGGCGGTGCGGCCCCGCGCCATTTTCAGCACTTTTTCCAAGCTGATCCCGATGCCGTCAGCGATGCGCAAAATCGTTTCAAACGAGGGCTGGCGGAGTCCGCGTTCAATATAACTGAGGGTTTGCTGGGCCAGGCCGGTCTGGGCGGACAGTTGGTATTTGGAAACACCCCGCCGCACGCGTTCCCGGCGGAGCAGCCGGATGACGCGCGTACAAATGGCGTGTTGTTCGATGCCTTGCCCACCTCGTGGCACTGTCCCGGTCAACCAAGGACGCGGTCGGGGATTTTTCACCCGGCGCATCCAGTTCGCTTTCGGTAATGGCGGCGACCATGCCAGCTATGTCGGTGCCAAGAATCACATTCCTGGTTCCGGTCGCAACTGGGATTTTCATTGGCAGCGGGCGGCCTTCGTTGGACCCTGGCGTTGGACATGAGACCCTGGCGGTTCATTTTTATCGCCCGGCTGGTGGCGCTGCTCGCGGGCTGCGCTTCCGGGCCAAAGCCGGTTTCCCAAACGGCCGTGCGGTTTCGCGCAATCAACCGGCTGACCCTCACCAATAACTCTGAGGGCGGCGGCTCCACCCATGCCTATGCCCATCCGCACCTCCAGGCGGTCCGCACCGCCTTTGGCCACACCAATCTGTATGATTTGTGCGGCAACATGATCGCGTGGTGATCGCCCGGCCCCAACCGACCCCGGCACAGCCCCAAAATCTGTGCGCGGCTGCCGGTTACAAGGGGCAACCCGCACTGGGGGTCGTCCGGCTCGTCACCATACGCCGCAGGTAAAACAGCGCCGTGAAGAAGCGGACGCAAAACGAACACAACCGGATTTCAAAGCCCGGCGCCGGGTGGTGGAGCGAACTCATACGTGGGTGAACCGATTTCGGAAACTGCTGGTGAGTTTTGAAAAAAACGAGTTGAGTTACACGGGCCTGTTAGGTTTGGCTGCCGCCATGATCTGCTGGCGAAAAACGATTTTTTATTTACGCCTCCCAACCTCGTTACCTTTGGGACTGTCATGCTTTTTAATGACATGACGGATTGATTTTCTGGTTTAAGGTAGTCCCACAATCCATTAACCAATTCCATGAACTGAATTATCAGGGCGGTCATCAGCCTGGGTCCGGCCCACCTGCCGGTATGGCCGTCAACCCTGGGGGGGGCCGGGGCTGTTTTCAGCGTGTTGGGTCACGCTGGGTTGAGAACCGGATCAGTGTGCTGGGTCATGCTGAGCGGGCGCGGGGTGCTTGCCATGGCCGGCACCCCGCGTTATTCTATCATTTAGCACCCGATTGAACCATTATGAAACAACCTGCAAAATCCACGGCCGGCGCGGGCGTTCCCCGCGCCTTCACGCTCATTGAACTCCTCGTCGTCATTGCGATCATCGCCATTCTGGCGGCGATGCTGTTGCCCGCGTTGAGTCAGGCCAAAGCCCGGGCGACGCGCATCGCCTGCCTGAATAACCTGAAGCAAATGGGGGCCGCGCTGTTCGTCTATTCGGGGGACTATGCCGACAAAATTCCGCCGCCCTCCTTCACCCCCACGGACGGACAGTCGCCCTGGGTGGCTTATGACTTGTATCCCTATGGCACCGCCAACGGCACGCTGGTTGATGTGGCCACCGCCGCCCCGAGCAACCATTGCGTCTTTTTCACCACGCGCCTCATCCTGGGCGGTAAGAGCTATTATTGCCCGGGCATGAACAGCAGCTCCCTGGCCCAACTCCGCTTCACCTACGAGAACTACGTGGTCAAAAATATCTGGCCCGCCTATTCCATTGAAACCAGCACGGGCGCTTCCGTCCGCTCCTCCTACATGTATTACCCGCAGACCGACACGCTGGCCAACCCGGCCAACGCCCTTTCCGGTTATAACGTGGCCACCAAGTCCAGTCAGCTCAGGGCCACCCGCCTCCTGATGACCGATTTGATCTATGACTGGCCTTCCATTCCCCACCGCGCCGGCAAATCCCCTTCCGCACTCAACGTGGTTTGGGGGGATGGCCATGCCGTCGCCGACACGACCAAGGCGGTTTTTGACCTCGGGATCGCCGTCTGGGGTTCCAACCCGTCCGGGGCCGGCGGCGGCAACGACGTGGCCGACAATGAGGCCAACTTCCTCAAAATTGTCAGCCTGCTCCAGCCCTGACGGAGGATTCGAGGGAAAAGGCCGGGCGGACGTTAATCCGCTGATACAACTTTCCCGGGCCACGGTGTAGCGTGACCCGCAGGTAAAATGCCATGCGTTTGAAAGCAGTCAAAACCGCCCCCGCCGGCGGTCGGCGCGATGAGTCCGCCCTGATACCGGCCGCCCCCGCCCCCGCCCGGGGCCTCAAAAAGTGACAAAGCGTTTTTCAGCAGAATCAATACCATTAACTGACCCCTAGACTGACCCCTAGATGGCTGGCGACAATGACACGGGCTGGCACTTGACAACCCCAAAGCGCCGTGGGAAATTCCCATCATGAATGCTACCGTCACGGACAGCCGCCGCCGATTGGTCATGCCGCCGGAATTGCCGGCCCGTTCACCCGTCTTGGTGCAGCAGATCGACGCGGACACTTGGATTGTCAAACGCGCCCGCCCGGACCAAGCCCGCGTGGTGGTGCTGTTGCCCGACCTCCAGCAACTCCCCCGGGATCCCGAATGGCAGGCGACCGAGAGCCGCATCGTGGCCCATCATGGCCACACCATCGCCCCGTTTGAGGAGTGAAACCCTTTGACATTTACAGTTGGCAACCCGCCGGCTGGCCCGAGCCGCATCCGGCGGTGATTGTGTCCCATCCCGACCGGGTGACCGCCAAACCCGAGGTGGAAGTGCTCATGTGCTCCTCAAAAAAGGCGGGCCGGATGGTGTTGCCGGGGGAAATCATGCTGGATGAAGCCGACGGTTTGGACTGGCCGACCCTGTGCAAGTGCGATTTGATCCACGCCGTGAGCAAGCAGGACTTAACCCACCGGCGCGGGGAGGTTTTCCCGCTGCGGCGCGCGCCCATGATCCGCCTGATCATTGCGGCCCACGCCTGGGGGGCGATTCTCGCCGGCGAATAAATTGCGGAGGGACAGCCAGTCTGCATCAACTCAGAAGCTCCGCCCCCACCGCCATGCGTAGCGGCACCTCGGAAGAGTGCCGCAAGATAACTCCCTTGCCCCGTGGCAGCCGAGGTGACGAGGCTCTGAAATTACCCCGCCCCGCAACCACGTCCCGGCAGGGACAACCCGAAAATAGCCTGGCGTTTCAACGCCAGGGGAAGTTTTGGCAAGCCCCAAGTCCCGACCGGGACGGCTGAAATTAAGCCGCCCCAAGCCCCGCGCCCCAACTCAAACCACCCTTCATCGCTCCAACCCTCAAACGCTTTAACTGCTGCCCACCCACGCGCCTCAACTCCAACCCCGCGAAAAAAGACCGGACTGGCCGTGCGACGCGCCTGCGGACGGAGACGGCGAGCGGCCGCCGCAAACAAAATATGCCAATACCATTAACTGACCACTTTTAGAGCCGCGTTGACGTGCTTTTCCCATGACTCGCGCCAGCCGTCCAATTCATTCTTTGCCGCCAGTCCCGCCGCCCCGCGTCCGTTGAACTTTCCGGCGGTGTCCGGCTTTTTGCCGAAGCCAACTTCGGAGATCGGGCGCAGCGGGCAGAGAATATGCGCGTGAGGGTTCAGGCCGTTTTTGGACTTGTGAACGGCCAAGTCAACCACCAGCCCTTTGCTGGTAAATTCG
>Ga0302278_10000265_pt1 | contig 68001 bp, 55 predicted proteins | sample III_Bog_N3_2_FD_194543 | JGI IMG/M metagenome (GOLD analysis project Ga0302278, IMG submission 194543) | Peat permafrost microbial communities from Stordalen Mire near Abisko, Sweden - III_Bog_N3_2 | ecosystem: Environmental > Terrestrial > Soil > Wetlands > Peat | place: Sweden: Abisko...
AATCGCAACGCAGGAGCCAGCCGTGGGCTGTACTCATACCGAATCTTCGACATGATGGGGATGGTGCCCTCGGCGGCGATTTTCGCCGGCGGGTTGTTCTTCCGCGTCGCTTCGTCGTGCCGGTAGTCGGTGACGTTGCCCAGCGTCCCGTGGGCACTAGCCGCCTGATTCTTCGCCTGTTTCTTCTTCCCAGCCATGCATAGCCCCGTTCCAGTAATCTTTTGCCGTCAAAGGCATTCTAAGACATTCAGCCTCGGTCAGGTGCTGGCCACGCGCCGCCCATCTACCTATGATTGAGGAGTGACCAATACATCAGTCTGTAAAACTGCCCATTTCCATGAAGCTGCCCACGCGGTGACTGCGGTAATCCTCGGAATGTCAAATGTTCGACCCACCATCGGAAAGGGCGTCTCCGAAAGGGGTATTTCAACGTGCGGCGTGACAGAGTATTGTTTCCCCCGATTTCTTGATGAACCTCCTGAGCGGATGTTCCGGCGCAGGATCACGATAGTGTTCGCTGGGCCAGCCTGGGAAACCATTTTTGACACAGAGTTCAGGCCACGCTCCTTTCATCTACAAGCGCAAAAGGATGACTGCCTGAAAGCAAAGCAGCTCATTCGCCAGGTTCGTAGTGAGTGTGGACTCACGGGGAGAACCTTGGCCGCCTGGTTGGAAGAAGCCTGGGACGACGCGGCGAAGATGATCGAATCCGAGATCGGTGCCATACTGGCCGTCGCGGGGAAACTTTACGAGTTCAAGACGCTCGACGACGCAGCGATCAGGGAACACATGCGGGCTGCCGGTTGCGATTTCCCTGCACCGTGTCGTCCGCAGGCACCCGGAGCCGACCCCGCCACGAATCAGGCCGGGGCGCAACGCCACCCAGCGCACTCAGCACAAGGCGGTGATCTGGAATAAACTGAAATCGGCGGGGTGCCGAAAACGGCGTTTGGCCTCGATTCGCCGTTGTCATACGCTTTTTCCGTTGTCATGCAAAACGGCCCTACAGGGCTGAATTGGGCGGAAATCCCGGAGATTGCGGAGAGGACGGAAAGCGTCTAAGCTGCGCGTTTTCAATGGATTAGCAATGAAATCAACGATTTACGCTTTCGGTGATCCTAGAGGGCACGGCTTTAGCCGTGCCGCAAATGCGGCAAATCACTGCGGGCTTTAGCCCCTGGGGGGATGACAACCATCCATTGCCAAGCCACTCTTGAAACACGCTCCAGAAACCAGGAAATACGGAATTGGAAAATCGGCCAGAAAACAATCGAAGCGGCGGTGACGTGGTGAGCGCACGGCCCCGGCACATTCACTTGAGCGGCATCTGCGGCACGGCGATGGCATCGCTGGCCGGGCTTTTGCAGTTGCGGGGTCATCGCATCACCGGCTCGGACAAGGCGGCCTATCCGCCCATGAGCGATCAGTTGCGCGCGATGGGCATCGAAGTGATGGAACCATACGCCGAAACGAATCTTGAACCCGCGCCGGATCTGGTCGTCATCGGCAATGCGCTCTCGCGCGGCAACCCCGAGATCGAGCGCGTGCTGGACGAGCGGATTCCCTTCACCTCGATGGCCGCGCTGTTGCACGAGGAGTTCCTCAAGGGGCGCGAGTCGCTGGTGGTGGCCGGCACGCACGGCAAGACGACGACCACCAGCATGCTGGCGTGGATCTATCAGGTCGCCGCGCGCGAAACCCCACTGCTGGAGCCTTCATTTCTCATCGGCGGCGTGGCGGAAAACTTCGGCACGAGCTTCCAACTCCGCCCCACCCGCACCTTCATCGTCGAGGGCGACGAGTACGACACGGCCTTCTTCGACAAGGGACCGAAGTTTCTGCATTACTTTCCCGATGGGCTGATTCTGACCCACGTGGAGTTCGATCACGCCGACATCTACGCGGACCTTGAAGCGGTGAAGACGGCCTTCAAGCGGCTGGTGAATCTGGTTCCACGGCGGGGGCTGATCGTTGCTTTCGACGGCAGTGACAATGTAAGCGAGTGTGTTGGCCGCGCGCTCTGCCGCGTCGAGCGCTACGGGTTTTGCGAAACATCAGACTGGCGCATCCGCAATCTGCGCCATGAAAACGGCTTGACGCGCTGGGAGGTGTGGCGCGCGGGCGCGCTCTGGGCTGACCTCACGATGCGCATGGCCGGCGAGCACAACGCGCTGAACGCGACCGCTGCCGCGGCGCTGGCCTCGGGACAGGGCGTGAGCAAAGATGTGATCTGCGCTGCGCTGGCCAGCTTCAAGAGCGTGAAGCGCCGGCTGGAGGTGCGCGCGGAGATTGGCGGCATCGCGGTGATCGAGGACTTTGCACATCATCCCACGGCCATTCGCGAAACGCTCAGGGCGCTGCGGGCCGTCTATCCGCAATCGCGTCTGTGGGCAGTGCTGGAGCCGCGCTCCAACACGCTGCGCCGCAAAGTGCTCGAAGCGGATCTTGTCGAGAGCCTGCACCTGGCTGACCACGTGGTGCTGGCCGGCGTCTATCAGCAGGAGCGAATTCCGGAGGCAGAGCGGCTGAGGCCGGAAGAGGTGGTCCTCGCGCTGAACGCGGCCGGAACACAAGCCGAACTCTGCTCCGACGTTGAAGCCATCGTCGATGGAATCACGCCGCACCTCGAACCGGGCGACGTGGTGGCGATCCTCTCCAATGGCGGATTCGACGGCATCTATGAGAAGCTTCCCGCACGACTGAGGAATCGTTTTCAAGAAAACGCAAAGGACGCAAGCCAGGACGGCAGAACACAGTCATGATCTCCTCACTCATCTTCATGGTCACAATGATCGTCACCGGAATTCCCACGGCGCTTCTGTTTATCCCCTGGTGCTGGCTGACCGGCAACGTGCTGCCGCTCTACAAGGGAACGCGCTTCATGCTCTCCAGCAGTTGCCGCATGGCCGGTGTGCGCTTCCAGGTGGAAGGCCTGGAGCGCGTGCCGCGAGACCGGGCGTGCATCTTCATGTCGAACCACGTCTCCAACCTCGACCCGCCGGCGCTGATCTCCCTGATTCCGGGGCGCACCTCGGCCTTCATGAAACGCTCGCTGATGGAGCTTCCTATCCTGGGCACCGGCTTCAAGCAGGGCGAGTTCATCGCCGTGGACCGCAGCGGCAACGCAGCCGATGCAAAGGCGAGCGTGGCCGCTGCCCGGCGCGTACTGGCCAAGGGAATACACATCACGACCTTTGTGGAAGGCACCCGCTCGCCGGACGGCCGCATGCTGCCCTTCAAAAAAGGCCCATTCTTTCTGGCCATGGATGCCGGCGCCCCGTGTATCCCGGTCTCCATCTATGGCACGGAGAAGATTCTGGGCAAAGGCAGCCTGCGCATGAAACCCGGCGACGCGCATGTGGTCTTTCATTCGCCGATCGATCCGGCCGGCTTTGCCACGCGCGAGGAGTTAATGGAAGCGGTTCGCGCGGCCATCGCCTCCGGATTGCCGGAGTGGATGCGAAGATAGTGACATGAAGCCGATGCGTGCCGCGGCAAGACAAATCTCATCTCTGACGGAACTCCCATGATTGTTTCGCTTCTCGTCTTCGTCGTCATTCTCGCTTTGAGCATTCCCTCGGCGGTGATCTTCATTCCGCTGGCCGCTCTCACCGGCGATGTGAGGCCGCTCTACACGGCGGTCTGCTTCATCGTTCGCACAGGTTACTTCGTAGCCGGCATTCGCATCCGGGTCGAGGGGCGGGAGAATGTTCCCGCCGGCCGGGCTTGCATCTTCATGGCTAACCACGTGTCGAATCTTGACCCGCCGGCCCTGATTTCGCACCTGCCGGGATACACCTCCGCCTTTGCCAAGCGCGCGATCTTCAAGATTCCCGTCTTCGGATATTGCATGAAGCTGGGCAACTTCATCCCCGTGGACCGCACGGGCAGCGCGGCCACCGCGCAGGAGAGCGTGGCCGCGGCCGGGCGGATGCTGAAAAAGGGCATACATATTACGACATTCGTTGAGGGTACGCGCTCGAAGGATGGACGCATGCTGCCCTTCAAGAAAGGCCCGTTTTACCTGGCCATGGAGACCGGCGCGCCGTGCATTCCGGTCTCCATCTACGGGACGGAGACGCTGATGGCCGTGGGCAAATTTGGCATCAGGCCGGGCACGGCGCACTTCGTCTTCCATGCGCCGATCAATCCCGGCGACTATCAAACGCGCGAAGAGCTGTCGCAGGCCGTGCGCGTAGCCATTGCGTCCGGGCTGCCAGAGTGGATGCGGAGTTAAGTTGCCGGCTGCTGGCTCAATTCTCCGCCGATTGGTCCCCAGAAGACGACCCAGGCGACAAAATCCCTTGAGAAATTCTCAAAGCGATGCTTCACTCCCGCGGGGACACAAAAAGCGTCGCCCGCTGCGCAGTCGTAGCGTTGAGGGCCGATGGTAATCTCCCCTTTGCCGGAGTGGATGAAGTAAAGCTCATCCCGCACATGCAGGGTCTGTGGATCGTCCGCTGACGGCGCGTAGAGTTCCACCGTCATGGAGCCGTGTGCTAAAGCGCGCGTGAAGCGCTCGCCCTCCGGCCACTTTTGCGAAGGGGGGCCGGGGAGTTTTGACAACAGTTCTGAAGCAGTGGCCTTCATCTGGGACTCCTCTTGTTTGGGGCGCTTGCTCTGGCTTGAAAGCGGGTGCTGGCGCTACGGCTGCACACTTGCATTATAGCCGTCGTTGAGCAGCCTCCGGCGCGTGGCGTCCGCGTCATTGACGCTGGCGAAGGGGCCGGCCTGCACGTGGAAGATCTTGTCGGCGGGATCCTGGCGGACGGCAACCACATAACCGCGCTTGCGCAATGCAGCCACCAGCACGCCGGTCTCCTCTTCGCGGGAAAAGGCGGCAATCTGCACCATCCATGCGCCGGCAGGCGCTGGCCTGGCCGAAGCGGCCGCGGGCGTAGTGGGCTGGACGGAGCCGGCGACAGGGGCGGAGGGCTTGGGCTGCGCGCCTGCGGCGGCCCCAGAGCCTTGACCGCCTGCCTTGAGGCCGGCGGCCAGCGAAGTGCGAGCATCGCGGGTTCCCAACGTGTAGCCCAGGCCGAAGCAAAAGCCACAGAGCACCAAGAGGCCAAAGAAGATGCCTACCAACAGCTTCGGACCCAGCGTCAACTCTGCGTCTGGCCGGTATTCGGCCATCCGAAGTTCTCTCTCGTCAAAGATGTCGCCCATGAAGCGCCCCCTGGGTATTGACGACTACCTTGCCGTTCCGGCCGGATGAAGGCAGGCCGGGTAGAGGTTCGTTGTTTCCCACCCTTCCGCCAGAACGGCAGGAAGCGGGTCCTTCGACTTCGCTTCGCTTCGTTCAGGATGACAAAGGATGGGGCACGGAGCAGTTTTGTTAATCCGGCCGGGGAAAGCAACGGCCGGTTGGGGTTTGTCGTCTCCCACCCTGGCCGCAGGAACAAAGATGCGGCGGGGTGGGGCACTCGGCTTGTTTGCAGCGTTCGACTTAAAATCTCCTACGGCTTTTCCGCCTCTGCCTTGGCCGGGGCCGGCGCACCGAATTTGTTGAAGAGCGTCATCATCTCCAGCGGCAGCGGGAAGACGATGGTGGTGTTCTTCTCGACGCCGATGTCGGCCAGGGTTTGCAGGTAGCGCAATTGCAGGGTCATGGGCTGCGTGGCCATCAGCGCAGCGGCGTCCACCAGCTTTTGAGCGGCGTTGAACTCGCCCTCGGAGTGGATGATCTTGGAGCGTTTTTCGCGCTCCGCCTCGGCCTGCTTGGCCATGGCGCGCTGCATCTGCTCGGGCAGGTCCACCTGTTTCACTTCGACCGAGATGACCTTCACGCCGAAGGGCTCGGTGCGCTGGTCCATGATGGATTGAATGCGCAGGTTGAGCTTGTCGCGGTGGCCGAGCAGCTCGTCCAACTCGACCTCGCCCAGCACCGTGCGCAGCGTGGTCTGCGCCAACTGCGAGGTCTGGTAGACGTAGTTAGCCACCTTGATCGCGGCGTTGTTGGGGTCTACCACGTAGAGCGTGACCACGGCATTCACCTTGATGGTGACGTTGTCGCGAGTGATCACGTCCTGGGCCGGAACCTCGAGCACGTCCTGGCGCAGCGAGATGCGCACCATCTGGTCGAAGGGACGGAAGACCAGGATGATGCCCGGGCCTTTGGGCGTTGGCAGGGCGCGGCCCAACCGGAAGATGACCCCGCGCTCGTACTCGCGGAGGATCTTGATGGAGTTGAGCAGGTAGAGGACGAGGATGGCCAGGAAAATCAGAATCGGCATACTTGCATCAGGCATTGGAATTCCCTCACTCAGGACGGATTGTACTCCTAAACGGTGGCCTGCGGCGGCCTTTGCGGCTCTGCCGGCTCCACGCGCAGCAGGTACTGGTCAAGGCCTACGACGCGCAACGGCGCCCCTGCCGGGACGGCTTCAGAAGCAACAGCCTGCCAGATCTCTCCTTCAACCAGCACATGACCTTCGGGGTTCATCGGCTCCATGGCCTGTGCGCGGCTGCCCACTAGGGCCGAAGGGCCAAGGCGGGATTTCATGCGGCGGGCGCGCACCGCCAGGCGGACCAGAAAGACGGTGATGCTGCCAAAGGCGGCACTGACCGCCAGAGCCACCCAGGGGTTGATGGCCAACTCCGGCACCGGCGCGTTGACCAGCGTCAGCGTCCCGAAGGTGAGGCAGACAATGCCGGCGATGGCCAGCGCGCCGTGGCCGCCGAATTTGGCCTCCAGCAGCAGCAGAACCAGCGCCGCCACCAGCAGCAACACCGCGGTATAGTTGATGGGCAGCAGATTCAACCCAAAGATGGCCAGAAGCACCATCAGCGTGCCCAGCGCGCCGGGGACGATGGTGCCGGGGGCGTTGAATTCGAGATAGATGAGCAGCGCCCCGCCCACCAGGAAGAGCAGCGCGATGTTGGGATTCACCAGCCAGCCAAGCAGTTCATCGCGGAGCGCGGGCTTTATTGTTTCAATCCGCGCGCCGGTCAGACGAAGCGTGAGCTTGCTGCCGTCCCAGCGGGTGATCTCGCGGCCATCAAGCTGCGCCAGCAACTGCCATTCGTTGCCGGCGATCAGGTCGATCAGGTGCTTGTCCAGCGCCTCCTGGGCGGTGTAGGAGTGCGAAGTATGAACGGCGTCCTCGGCGGCCACGGCGTTACGGTTGCGCTTGGTCACATAGGAGCGCAGGAAGGCCTCCGTGTCATTCTCGATCTTCTGGCTCATCGTCGCGTCGGGCTGGGGGCCGAGTTCGATCACCGGGTGGGCCGCTCCGGCGTTGGTGCCGGGAGCCATGGCGGCAATGTCGGCCGACTCCAGCAGAAAAAATCCGGCCGAACCGGCGCGCGCGCCGTCCGGGGCCACATAGACGATGACCGGAACCTTTGAATTGAGAATCGCGCTGACCATGGTGTGCGTGGAGTCCAGCAGCCCGCCCGGCGTGTCCAGCTCGATCAGCAGAGCGCGGGCGCCGTCCGCGTTGGCGTGGGCGATGGCCCGGTCGAGTTCGCCGGCCGTGACCGGCTGGATGGTGTCGGAGAGAACAAACTTGTCGACGAACGGCTGCTGGGCGGATGCTGCGGAGCCGAGCCCAAAGGCCACAAAAAGTGCTGCCGCAACCCAACCGGCTCGAACAGCAAATCCGTTAACGCGCTGGATCATGGCTTGCTCCTTGTGCCCCATTGTCGCTCAACCCCGGCTGTTCCATGCCCTGTTTCCGCGACTTTCTTCTTTCGCAAGACTGAGGAACGAGGCTATTCCTTCTGTCCTTCCCTGGATTCGATCTGCCGCTGCAACTCCAGAGCCGCTTTGCTCTTCGGGTCGATCCGCAGGGCCGCGGCCAGATTCTGTCGCGCTTCGTACAAATGGTTGTCCGCAAGGTCCAGCCGGATCAACACCAGGTATGCTTCGATGGAAGGCATAACTTCCAGCGAGGTCACCGCTTCTTTGCGGGCAGCCTTGGCATCGCTGGTGCGCTCGCGGATTTCGGCCAGTCCGGCGTGCGCCGCGGCCGACTTGGGATCGGCGGCCTCGGCGGAGAGATAGAGCCGCTCCGCTTCCAACAGCAGACCGCGCTCCAGGTAGTCATGAGCCTGCGCGGAGAGCTTTTGCGCGCGCTCCTTCGGCCCCAGCGCGGCCAGCCGCGAGGCCTCCAACTGCTCCATCATGAGAGCGGCCTGATGGAAGGCCTGCGCGTCAAAGCTGCGCTCGATGCGCTCCAGCGGATCGGGTTTTGCCTCGGCTTCCTCCTCCGCGTCTCCAGCCTCTCCGGCCTCGCCCGCCACATCCGGACTGGCGGCGGGCGGCGCGGCCGCTGCCACAGCCTGGCCGGATTTGGCCGGTCTGGGTCTGGCAGGCTCGGGCTTGATTGGATCTGTCCAGGCCTTCTGAACGGCCTGGGCCTCGGTGTCGCCGGGCCGCAAGCGCAGGCACTGGGCCAGTTCCGTCATGGCCTCGGCCCCGTCGCCGCGACGCTTGAGGCTCACGGCCAGATTGAAGTGGTAGTCGGCCGCGTCGGGGTCCGCGGCCACAGCCTGGCGGAAGAGCGGAATGCCGTCCTTGCCCTCGCGGGCCAGCGCAACTCCCTGGTTGCTCAGAACTTCGGCCAACGGCAGAACACGAGCCACGGCGGCAAAGGCATCTTCGGCGCGGACGTAGTCGCCGGAGAAGAGCAGCGAAAGGCCGAGGTAGAAGCCGGCCTCAAGAGCGTCGTTGGGGTCGGCGTCGCTGCTGCGCACCTTGGCGAAGGCCGCCGCCGCCTGCTCGTACTGCTGGCCGGCATAGTCCTCCCGGCCCAGCGCCATCCAGGCCTGGCTGAACTCAGGGCTGAGCACGACAGCCGAGTTCAAGCGGCGCAAACGCTCCTGCTGGTCGGGCTCGGTGATGCCGCGAATGTACTGCTCGAAGGCGTTCAGCCGCATACCGGAGCCGGCGGCCACAAAGGTCTCCTCCGAGCCGCTGAAGCCGGGGTCGAGCTGCCGGGTCAGCTTCCAGGCCAGCGAATCGAAGATGGAAATCAGCTCGCGCATCTCGCCGCGGGCGCTGACCGGCTGGCTGATGCGCAGGTGGGACACATCCACAACGCGCGCCTCAGCCAAAATGCCGGCGCCGTCGGTGATGTAGCTGCCCACAATAATCGAATCGGCGTCCAGGGTCTCGGCCAGCTTGATCGAACTGGCGCGCGAGGGGTGAAAACCCTGCGGCAGCCCGAGGTGATCCAAGGCGTACATGCGGTCCGCGCGGCTCATGGGGGCGAAGCCCGCCGAAGCAAGGCGGCTGCGGATAATCTCCGCCGAGGCCTCGCGAATCCACTCCAGGCTGGGCTGCCCGGTGCGGTTGTCAAAGGGCAAAACCAGCACGATGCGGCCGCGGCCCTCCGAGGCGGGGCCGGCCTCCGCAGCCGTCTGGGCGCGGGCAGAAACCGCGATGGAGAGGACCAGCGCAAGGGCCAATCCGAACGGGGCAGCCAGCCGCCCAGCCAGGCATGATCGAGATGAAGGAGATAATTGCACGACAGGCTGATTATAGGCGTTGCGGCCTGCTCTCAAAAGCAGCGGGAACACAGCGGAAGACGCGCCCCTGCGTCCCTGCGCTTTTCATGGTCGTCTTTCCAGAGCCTGACTCCCCGGGCTTTCCCTTATCGGACGGTGAGGCGGCTGCGCCCGAACTCATAAATCCCGTTCCACAAAATCGGACCGGGGTGCAGGTGGAAGTCCCGCTCTTCCGCAGCCTGAGATGGCCGTGCAGGGGAGCTTGGCGGCGCCGCCCCTTCGCGTTTGCGCCAGCATCTCGCGCGCTCGCCGTGCCCGGATCGACTGGTTCCCTCAGCGTTGCGCTCCCTCGCGGTTTTCTTCCATGGCGACCGCGATCCGCTTCGACTTCCGGTAGACGTTGGCAACCGCCAAAGTCCAGAGAGGCGCCAAGTCAACTCCCGGCACCAGCTTGCCAACAAACGACGGCAGAAACTCCCAGTGCCAGCCGAGAAGAAGACTCAGCGCGGCTCCCATTCCCAGATCGAGAATGTCGTCAGCAGGCGATGCCGCGCCTTCGACGAATAAGGGAAAGACAACGATCTGGAGGAGATCCGCAACAATCGCCAGAATGATCGCGGCTCGAAGGCGGAGTCCCGGCGTAATGCTGCTTGTGTCTTGAACCATATCAGCCTGCTGCATTCATCTTCGTTCCCAATTCGTCCATTCTACGCGCTATTTCCACACCATTCAGCGCTGCCGCTCTACTTCGATGAAGAGAGACTGCCCGCCAGGGTGAGGTCGATATCGACCACCTTGGCAACTTTGAGAACGAAGATGCTCGGGTCTTTGAGGCCCCACTGGACGTAGGGGACCGTAAAGTGCGTCCTGGCGGTTAGAGCAGCGCCATCGATGTGAATCTGCATGGGAACCGTCAGCTCATGGGGCGTGCCGTGGAGGGTAAACACGCCGGTAACCTGAATCGTGGAATCGCCCGATGCGGCAACCGTTCCCTGATAGCTCCTGGGCGCAAAGGAGATTTCAGAAAAGCGCGCCACATCCAGCACGTCAGAGTTCATCTTTTTGTCGCGGCTGGGCTCTCCGCTGTTGCCGCTGCCTGCCGCAACAACTACGGAGCCCGATATTGTCTGTGCGCCGCGGTCGAAGTCGATCTCGCCGCTCTGCACATGAAAGCTCCCGTCCACGTGGTGTGCATTGCCTCCGAGGGAAAAGGCGACCTGGCTTGCATCCGGATTTACCCTGAAGGTCTGATGCTGGGCGAACGCAATCGAGGTAATGGCCAGCGGCAGAGCGAGGAAGAGCGATTTGATATTGGTCTTCATGGTTTGTCTCCTTCATGAGTGGTTTTCTTATCTGTTTTGACTTAGTTGCCCGATCTGTTGCGACAACCAGAAAGAAATGGAGGATATTTCGTTGTCGGACAGGTATTCATGTCCGGGCATGTCGGTTCCGGGAATGCCGAACTTTGCGATTTGCGCAAGACGAACTCTCCGATCCTCAGCCGGACCCGAAGGCGGCAGATAAAAGAATGGGCCAACTGCAAGATCGGGCGGCAGCCTTTTGAACCTCGCCTGCCAGATGAGCCGTGTGCGCCCGCCCGCGCTGTGGCAGGTGGCGCAATGAAGGTTGAAGAGCCGTTCGCCGTCGCGGGCATCGGCCTGGGTAAAGGCGGAGAGGGATGAATGCCAAAGCCTCTCGCTGGTCAAATGCTGCTCCGCACCGCTGCTCCTGAGGCTTTCCAGGTAGGCCACAAGATCATCCCCTCGCCGGTCGCGAAAGAGAAAAGCGTAGGAGGGCATGATGGAAACTCCGCTGACCTCGGGCGGATTGAAGAAATGAGCTTCGAGCCAAAGCGCCGAACGGCGGCTGCCTACTTCGGCGAGGTCCGGACCCTGGCGGCGATTTCCGATCAGTGGCGGATGCTCCTGTCGCAGCTCCCGAAGGGATTGAGCCGGCCCCCACATCAGAACATCCGGCGAGTTTGGGCGAACGAATTGGGTGTGGCAGTTGATGCAGCCTTCTGAGATATAGACGCTCCGGCCGCGTTCGATTTGAGAGAGCGGCGCCGGCACGCGCGCCGCGGGAAGAAAGTGATCCAGATAGAAGGCCGCGGAAAGCAGCGCAACAGTCAATGCCGCTTCGCGCTTGCGGTGAAGAAGAAACTTGAGCCACGCCGGCAGGAGGATCACTGTTCCTGCCGCCAGCACGAACAGCGGCGGAACATAACCCAGATTCTGTCCCATGCCGATTCCCATGGCGGAGGCGGACCATCCCGCAATGGCGTAGAGCCATCCGGCCTGCCGGCCGCGCTCCGCCGCGGAAGATGCCGGCGCAAGCAGGGAGGGATAGGCGACGAGCGCGACCGAGTAGAGTGAAACGCCTATGGGATAAAAAACCGACGCCAGAAGGGCGCGGCCTGGATCGAGCAGGAGAAGACATGCAACACCCAGCGCAAGAAATGAGGCCGAAAGAACAAACGAGAGACCGCGCCGGCTCAGAAACCAGGCGCTTACCAGCGCCGCCCCAAGATGGATCAGTCCGTTCATTCCCAGGTGGAGTGATCCCTGCCATGTACCAGCCTTCAACGCAGGCGTGTTCTGAATAATGAAGAAGGCGGTGGAGTCCAGCCAGACCAGCGCGGTGAAGCAAATCAGCACGCGGAGAAATGAGACGGCAGGCTGGGGCTGAATCTCCGTTTCTTCTTGAGCCACCGGCGCTGGCCAAAGAGTGATGCAGGCTCCCACGAGACACAGCAAGCCCGCCGTTGCCGCCTGCGCCTCAGCGGAAGCCGTAAAGAATGGGGGAAGGTTGCAGACAAGGTAGGCAGCGCCGGTACCCAGGCCGACGAGCAGAAGCGGAATGCGATTGCCGGTCCACTGGCGCAGATGCGTGACGAGTGTAACGGTGAGCAGGCCCAACCCGGCGCCGATCAGAAACGATACCAACATGCCGGTAGCGAGGCCGAGCGGCAGAAGTGAAAGAAATGCAGCCGCACCCGAGACACAAAGTCCTGTGCGGAGCCGTAGATTCGGCGAGGGCCAGAGGCTCAGCCGTGGCGCAGCCAGACTCACAAAGATCCCACCGATGGCCATCGCGGCCATCACGGCAGTCAAATGCGCGCCCGTCACTCCAAGGCTTGCCAGCCGCCTGAGAAAAGCGAACTGCGCGAAGATCAGGAAATAGACATAGGTGATCGCGACAAGGCAGGCGCCTTGCCACCCGGAGGTATGCCTGTCACCACGCAACACAGGCCGACCAACCTTTTCTGAGACCGATCGCCTGAATCAGAGAGCAGGCGCCGTCGAAGAGAGCGACCGCGATCCAGCCGGCTTCAAGCCCGCGCGCCAGAATCTGCGTGACGACGAAGATAGCCACGCTTGCGCGAGTGATTGCGGTGAGCAGCCAGATGACCTCGAGCTTGCACGCGTTTCTCCGGCGCACAATCACAAAAGCGCCATAGAGGCAGGCAACGCCGACGGAGAAAACGAATGCCCCGATGAACGACACAAAGGGCAGCGCATCGGCGGGCGCATGCAGACGCATCAGCCGCAGCGCTAACTCCGGCGCGACGAGCAGCAGCGCGCCGGTCAAGGTGTCGGAGAGGCCAATCAGCAATTGATAGGCGATAAGAATGGACCGATTCATGCAATCGCCTCCCGCGTTGGAATTGAAGCAATCGAGGAGGATTCACGAAGGAGCGTCGAGGCATCGAGAAGCCAGTCAACGGAAGCAGCCAGCATCACAACACCAACCGCAAGCCGAAGAATGTAGATCGTGCTGCGCTCGGTTCCGGGCACAATGGTAAACGCCGGGTCAAAGCCTTCACGCCAGCCCGCGACCGACATCAGCACGACATACCCCAGAACAGCAATATTCCATCCATAGAAGGAACGGGTTTGATTGAAGATCCATCCGTCCTGGCCCAGCAGTTGAACCAGAACGAAGATCAGCAGGCTCGATGTGAAGCCGGCCATGGCCAGCAGCGAGTGGCCCACGAGGCCATCGGTGAATTTGAAGTGGTCGAGGACGCCGGGAAGAAAAAGAACCCAGCCTGAAATGACCAATGCGGACCACCAGCAAAGAAATGCGATGCGCCAGCGGCGCGTGTTCGCATTCCACTCGAAGGCCGCATAATAAGCGGGCATGAGCGGCGCCCAGACGAGGAGACTGCCGAGCGAAAGAAACTGCGCAGGGCGATGATGACTGACATCGGCGCGGCCGAGCGCGAAGCAAAGCAGAAACTCCGCGGCCATGATGACCCAGGCGATTGCAATCACTTTGTGCCGCCCCGCCTTGCGCCTTGTGAGTCCAAACGGAAGCATGAGCAGAATCGCAACAATGATGAGCGACGATTCAAGCTGGCTCGCTCCGGTTGGGCCGCCGGTGTCGGGATTGATGGCGGGGTAGAAGCCGGGGCTCGACGCAACGTACATCACAAACGGAACAACCAGAAGAAGCACGAGACCAAGCAGCCTGGCGCTCCGTGCGGCGATATTCATGTTGTCCGCGGTCTTCCATTGGTGAATGAACGATACGGCGAGCAGAAGCCAGAGTGCGATCATTGCCAGCGGAAAGAAGATGCGCGGAAACCCGCTCCAGTCAAGAAAGAGCTTCCCGCTGGAGTGACCGCGGAGCCATGAGTAGGCGCCTGCGGCGAGCGCCGCGGACCACACCCATAGAACGGGCCTCGACCATTGCGCAAGCGGCCCGCGGTCCGCGCCGTAGACCTTGAAGAGAAACCCTGCCATGGGCAGGCTCAACCAGCCGTAGAGTTCCAGATTGATGTGCACCATAACCCACCGGCCATAGGTCCATTCGCCGAGCAATCCATTCATGGCGGGGAAGAGCAGCAGAATCGAGAGCAAGACGCCAATGGCATTTGCCAGGACCAGCCAAAACAGGCTGTGCCACGCGGCGCAGGCAATAACCCGCGGAAGAGCAGCGGGAGAGATGTTTGCATCAGGCGGATGCTGGCTCATGAAGCCTCCCGTCATGCATCTCCAATTGCCGGTCGCACTGTCTGGCCAAGCTGCGATCGTGCGTGGCCATCAGCAGGGTCACGCCCTCCGTGGCCACCAGGTCAAGCAACAATTCAAAGACCGCTCCGCCCGAGCGTTCATCGAGTGATCCGGTGGGCTCGTCCGCAAGCAGGATCTTCGGCTTGTTCATCAGGGCGCGGCAGAGCGCGGTGCGTTGGCGCTCTCCTCCTGAGAGCTTTTGAATGCGATGGCCCAGTCGATTGGCCAGGCCTGTTCGCTCCGCAAGCTGGTGCAGGCGCGCCAGCGCAGTGTGGTGGTCGATGCCGGCGGCAACCGTGGGTATAAGGCAGTTCTCCTGCAGCGTAAGATCGGGAATCAGGTTGTGCAGTTGAAAGACGATGCCCACCTCGTGACGGAGAAGACGCAGCAGGTTGCGGCGGCGATTGACCTCCACGCCGTTGACCGTTACTCGTCCGCTGTCGGGCGCATCCAGGGCGCCGAACAAGTGGAGCAGCGTGCTCTTGCCGCAACCCGACGGGCCGCAGAGAGCAACTGTTTCGCCCTCGGCGGCTTCCAGGTTCACGCCCCTCAGAACCGCTATCGCTCCTTCGTCATAGCTCTTCCACACATCCTCTGCGCGGAGGAGGATGCGGCTCTGGCCGCTCGTTTCTTCCTTGGCAAGGCTCATTCGAAACGGAGCGCCTCCACCGCACGGATGCACATGGCATAGATAGCCGGATAAAGCGCGCCGGCGATGCCGGTGAGCAAGGCCAGCAGAATGACGATCAGCATAACGACAGGTTGAATCGTCACGTCAACATAACCGTGAAGAGCGGGAACCAGCTTCAGCACGCAGAGCAGACAGGTTCCGGCCAGCAGCCCCGACGCCGCGCCCAGCATGGAAACAACCGCCGACTCGCCGAAGATCATCGCGGCAATCTGTGTATTTGAAAAGCCGCAAACGCGCAGGATGGCAATCTCGCGAATCCGCGTAAACACCGACATGATCATGGTGTTTGCCACACCAAGCCCGCCCAGCAGCAGGCCGCATCCTCCCACCGCCCAGGCCGTGGCCTTCAGAATCTTGAACTGAGAATAGGAGCGCGTGAACTCCGCGTCTTCGAGGCCGACCAGATTGGGAAACGCCGCCTTGACCCTGCTCTTGAACGAGGCCGCGTCGTCCTTGCTGCGAAGTTTGATGGTGATCACCGAGGAAGTCCCTTGTTTGTGAAAGAAGTTTTGCGCGGAGTCGAGCGGCATGAATACGCCGCCATCTTCAAATCCGTTGGCGGTCTTTACAATTCCGATGACATGAAAGACTCCATGCCCGATGGGCACATGGTCATCAAGTTTCGCCGAAAGGAATTCCGCGGCCCGCTCTCCCAGGACCACGTCATCAGGGTGCTGCGCGAAGGCTCGTTTATCGCCGGCAATCCAGGTAGCCTTGCGTATGCGGGCATCCGCGGCGGTCACTCCAAAGCAGGTGATGATGGGGTGATCGGCGCTGGATACAATTCCGAACAGTACCGGATCCGCATGAGACACCATTGGCCAGCCGGCTATCTCATTCACAGCCGCCGCCGGAACATTGCTGAAGAAGAGGTCAGAGACGTTGCGCTCGAAGACAATGATCTCGCTGTCGCTCGACAAGATGCCGGAAAACATGCCGATAGCCCCTTGCAGGATGGTCACCACAGTAAGCATGGCCGCGACACTGAATGCGATGCCCGCAATACTGATGAACGACCGTATGCGATGGCGGAGCAGGTTGGTCACGATCAGCTTGAGAAAGATCACGGCCGCGCTCCCATGGATAACTCGGGGGCACATTCGGTGACGCGGATCAGTTCCTCCTCCAGGCTGCGGCGGAGCCGTTCCAGGAACCACAATCCCGGCCTTGATCTGAGAAGCTCGCCAAGCGTCCTGTCTCCCAGATCAATGAAGCGAGTGAGACGTTCGACAGTTGCGGGAACCCCCATCGCGAATGCGGCGTTTGGCCGGTCAAGCAGGAGGTCGCGGGCGACGGTCTTCCCGGCTTCAGCCGCGCTCTGCATCACGTCCTTCAGGTCATCGACCATCTGATAGCTCAGGCCCCAGTAGAGGGCAATTCGTTCTAGGAGTTGAATCTCCCGCGCGGAAGCGCAGCCCAGTATGGCCGGAAGAACCAGCGTAAGCCGGATCAACGAAACTGTCTTGCCCCGCGCGATTCTTTCGGTTGTCTCGCGGATATGAGGCAGGGTCGCGTAGTGCAGGTCGAGGCTCTGCCCGTTGAGCAGTCCCTCGATGCCGAGACACTGCTCGATATAGGACAAGGCGCGCGATTGCAGATGCGCCGGGGCTCCGGCGGCTGCCCGCCAGCTAAGCGCATAGGCTCGATTGATCAGCGCCAGCGCGGCAAGAATCGCGCCCGCCTCGCCGAAGGCAAGATGAACGCAGGGAACGCCGCGGCGCTCAGAGGCATTGTCCATGCAGGGCAAATCATCGAAGAGCAGCGAAGCGGTGTGGAAGTATTCAAGCGCGATGGCCAGATCCCTGGCGGATATTGCATCCACGCCATAAGCCGTCGCCACCTGGAAGACCATGCGCGGCCGGATGAGGCTGCCTGGATTGTCAAGCACATGACGAAGCGCCTCCTCGAAGTGCGGGTCGAGGGTGGCAGGCAGCGGAAGGCTTGTTCTGAAGTCATCCGCGAATGGCGTTGTGCTCAATGTGTTGATGCAGCTTGCCGTTGGCACGCTTGTCCTCATTCTCCCTTTTCTGTCGCGTGAAAGACTCAAAACGCTGAAGAAGACTGCTGGCATTCCATCAGCACGGTTCATGCGGTTGCTGTCCTCTCGTTAGACGAATTCACAATCCCGATGGAAAGCGCTCTTTCACCATTGCGTCCATGACGATTTGTTCATCTTTGAGAAGCGGAATCTCGCGCCTCTTCTCTAGAGTATTGGAAACGCATGACAGGCAGCCGACGCCTTGATGACAAGGTGTTCATTTTGCAGTTACCACAGTGTTTCTCGCGCCCGCGCTTGCTTTCGCCTGAGTTCATCCATGAAAAACCTGCTGAAATGAACTAATATCCCATCATGCGGCTTCTGTTGGTAGAGGACGAAATCGACATACAGAGCTTCCTGCGGTCTTCGCTTGAAGAGGCGGGCTATCACGTGGAAGCGGCAGCGGATGGCAAGACTGCCGAGCGGCTCGCGGTGGACGGCCAATTCGACATCATGATCGTCGACCTCGGCCTGCCTGACCTGGACGGCATCAGCTTGATTCTCAAACTGCGCCAGTTGGGAGTTCGCGCGCCGGTGCTGATTCTGTCGGCCCGCCGCAGCGTTGATGACAGGGTGCGGGGTCTTGAGCAAGGCGGCGACGATTATCTCACCAAGCCTTTTGCGCTGGCTGAGTTGCTGGCAAGGCTGCGCAACCTGCTCAAACGCAATACTTCCACCGGCAGCGAGGCAACCCGGTTGCGGGTTCTCGATCTTGAACTCGACCTGTTGCGGCGCGAGGCCACACGCTCAGGAAAGATTTTGCAGTTGACGACCCAGGAGTTTGTTCTGCTGGAGTATCTCTGCCGCAATGCGGGCCGCGTCGTCACGCGCTCGATGATTCTCGACCAGGTATGGGGTATGCGCATCCAGCCCGATACCAACGTCGTGGACGTTCACATCTATCGATTGCGCGGCAAAGTCGATGGCCAGGGACAGCAGCCGCTGATTCGAACGCTGCGGGGTGTGGGCTATGTCCTCAAAGACCGCTAAGCCTGTCATGCACAGCGCAGCCTGGCGCATCTCGCTGTGGGCTACCCTCGCCTTTGCGGCTGGAACCATGCTGGTCTTCGTCTTCCTTCATCGCTTTGTCGCCAACGACATTCAACGGCGAAGCGATGCATGGCTGACGGGAGAGGTTGAAGTCCTGGCTGACGTCGCCGAGCGAACTCCGAAGAATGCTCTGCACGACCGGGTGGTCGGAGAGGTAGCCGAGTTGGCAGGCAACGAAGTGCCCAACAGGGATCTGACGGAAAGCAATTCGAACGACTCGGTATTCTTCATCCAGACCGGCGGCGACGGCTCACTCAAGCTTTGGGTTGGCGCGGGGAGCGGCGAACCGAATCTGAAGGCCATTGAGGCAAGCCGGATTCTCCCCGACCGCCCGACGGACCTGCATGTCCAGGGGTTCGGAGTTCCCTTTCGCGTCGCTTCAATCCGCATTGACGATGGAAGTTATATTTATCTTGGACTCTCGGAGCGGGACGAATTGCGGGTGCTGAGGAATCTGGGTTTGCGGTTCTTTCTCTTCTGGATGCTGCTGGTTCTTTTCGGCTTCGGCATCGTTTTCTTCACCACCCGGCGCATGTTGAGTCACGTCCGGCGGATTACCGAGGCCGCTTCGACAATCGGCCATTCTGACTTGAGCGCAAGGGTGCCCACATCCGCGCGAAACGACGAAGTCGGCAACCTCGCTCTGACTCTGAACCACATGCTCGACCGTATCGAGAATTCGATGCATCAGTTGCATACCATTACAGATTCCCTGGCTCATGATTTGCGAAGTCCCTTGACGGCAATCCGCGGAAAGCTGGAGATCTCTCTGTCGGCCGGCTTCAATGGCGACCAGACCGAGCCTATCGTCTCGGTCATCGAGGAACTGGATCGGCTGACCGATTTTCTGAACAAATCGCTCGACGTGGCCGAGGCCAAAGCGGATGCCCTTCGACTCACTCGGAGCGTATTGGATTTGGATGAGTTGCTCAGAATCATGATCGATCTCTACGAGCCTTCCATGTCGGAAAGAGGCCTGCAAATCAAACTGCGGAGCGGTGGCCCGCTTCTTATCGAGGCTGATGCGGCGTTGGTTCATCGCATGATCGCCAACCTCTTCGACAATGAACTCAAGCATCTTCCCGCCGCTTGCACGATCAACCTCCGGCTGGGTGTTGATGACGGTTTAGCCTCGCTTACGCTGGAAGACGATGGGCCAGGATTCGATCCGGAGGTCTGCTCTCATCTCTTCGAGCGAAGGGTCAAGGGAAAGGAGTCGAATGGCCATGGGTTAGGCCTGGCATTCGTCGATGCGGTGGCGCGCGCTCATGGCGGAGCCGTCTCAGCGGGCAATCGCGAGTGCGGCGGCGCGCGGATCGCCGTTGCCCTTCCGCTTGCTGCAAATGAGGGCTCAAAATCACCGATGGCGGCGATTCATGGCGCGTCCTGATACCCGGCGATCTTCACTGGAGGGCAATCAATGACGCATTCTGCGATTGCTCAAGGCTTGCTCGCCCTTCTCTGTGGCACGCAAGGGGTTGCGACCCTGGTGATCGATCTGAACCGCACCCACGCGACAAATCCTCTATGGCCCGGTCATGCCAGATTTCACCTGGTATGGCAGGTAATCAGTTATGCCCTGTTCTCTTTGCTGGAGATAGCACTGATTCTGATCCCCGGCCCTCTTCGAGAGCAGCGCTTTTATCTGGCCGCGGTTCTAGCCGGCATCCCCATGCTGAGTTGTCTCTTTGCATTTTTCTGCCGCAAGATGTATGGCGGCGCTCTTCACGATCCCAACGGAATTCTGCCTCTCAAAGCCGCGGTTTTTGGCTGCCGGCTTTCCATCGACCTCAACCTCGCCGCTGAAGCTGTGGCGCTGCTGATGCTTCTGGCAATCGTTGGCCTATTCAGGAATTGAAGACCGCATCGCGCCGGCTACTGATCCGCGCTTTCCTGGGAGAGAAGGTTCTTCTCAATGGATGGCGGCGGCGCCTGTGGGACCGGCGGCGGGCCATTGGGCGCTATGGCAAACGGCTCAGGGCCCATATGGCCGCGGTGACAGGTTCCGCAGGTTACCGGAAGGCCGGAACTGTCGATCTTTGCCACGTAATCCACATTGATCTTCTCGGTCATGGTGTACATGAGACGAGCAGCCGATTTCATTCCTTTTGAGTCATCGGCAAAGTTGAGCCGCGGGCGGCCGTCGGGCCCCTGGCTGTTGGGATCCGTTGCGTGGCACGATTCGCAGCCCGCACCGAGCGCTGCGGCCCACTGCTCCATGATCTCGTGGACCTGTTGGCCGGTCGTATCTTTGGGCAGCACCTTCAGGTTGGCCGGCGCGGGGTAGACGCGGGGCTCAGGTGGCGGCGGAGCGCCGGCGCTCTGCGGGCTGCCCGGCGACTGTGCGGCTGTGGCGGCCGCTATCAGCAGAGCCGCCACGGCTGAAGTTAAGGACAGGAATGATGACTTCACGGGAACCTCGTTGCCGCGTGGAATATTGATCTCGGACTCAGCCTTCACCGCCGTTGCAAAGACAGTCTCCCGCCTACCATGCGTCCTTCTGCTTTTGTTGCTTCGACCAGAGATAGTCGGCAATCCGGTTGATGTCTTCGTCGCTCAGCACGTGCTTCCACGAAGGCATGTAAAGCGGCGGGGCCGGCCCGGCGGCATTATCCAGCGGAGGCACCCGGCCGTTGCGAATGATGCCGATGACCTCGTCCTTGGTGTAGTCGTCGGAGACGTGCAGCAGCGAAGGCACCTCGCCTCCCTGCGCATTGGGATTGGCCACGCCTCCCTGCAACTCTGTCCCATGGCAGCCCACGCAGCCGAAGCGCGCAAAGTCCTGCTTGCCCGCTTCGATGGCGACATCCTCGGGGGTCATCGTCCGCGTCTTCTTGGACAGGATCAACTGCGCATCCTCCGGAGTGGCGGAGGCCAGATAGGCTACCAGCGCCTTGCGGGCATTGGTCTCAAGATCGTATTCCGGCATGGCGCTGCCCGGATACACGAGCTCGGGATTCACCAGTTGCTCGTCGAGCCATTCGGTCGAGTGCCGCTTGATTACGCCGAGCAGATCGGGAGCGGTCTTTGCTCCCACGCCGCCGATGGCATGGCAGGCGATGCAGTTCTTTTCAACAAACAGTTGCCGGCCATACTCCGCGCTGGGAATCAGGCGCACGCTTGAGAAGTAGCTGCCCATCTCTTCGTTGGTGAGCGAGAGCATGTAATAGGTAAGGTCGCGCGCCTGCTCTTTGATGAAGTGGAAGTTGGGCATGGCGGAGCCGGCGGAAACCGCGTTAGGCGCAAGGAAATGTTTCTCAAGCCACTCGGGAGAACGGCGGTTGGCACCCTCGCCGGTCAGGTCGGGGCCGATGCTTCCGCCCACGCCATTGAGCTTGTGGCAGCCGCGGCAGCCCTGGGTTTCAAAGAGGCGCCGGCCCTCGGTCAGCTCCGGCACGCCGGGTACTTCGCCCTCCTTGTGGCATCGGCCGCAGGAGGCGCGAATATAGTCCTTTGAGAGCAACGGGTTTGGCCAGAACGCGACATTGCCGTGCGCGCCCTCTTTGTCTGTCGCCAGCCCCTGGCCGCCATGGCAGATGGTGCAGCCGAACCTGGAGGGAACGTGCGGTCCCAGCCCCGCATGATAACGGAACGGCTCCGGCGCATCCTTCATGGTGGGGTCTTCCACGCCCAGATGGCACGTGGTGCAGCGGTCCACGCGCTGCAGGCCGGGGAGCAGCACCTGGTGAATCTCGGGCGGCGTGGCCAGAACGGCGGCCTTGGTCACCTCATTCGGTTCGCCTTGCGCCTCAAGTTGCAGATAATCTCGTTGATAGGTCTTCCACGATGGCGTATTGGCTTGCCATCCGGCCGCCAGTATGAGAGCCAGCGCAAGAAGACTGAGCGCAAAGAAAGTGATTTGCAGTTTGCGTTCCATTACTCAGCCCCCCCGACAACATGTACCCATGGTGGAATCAGCGCCCACCCCGGTCCGCGGAAGAAGGTTCCCACGACGATCAAGGCGAGATTGGCGAATACGAAGATTGAAAAGAGCAAGAGAATCATCTTGCGGTCGCCGAGGCGGCGGCTCGGGTTCCTGTCAAGATACGGGATGGCAAGCAGGGCCAGCACCATCAGTGCCGGCGCCACCACGCCGCCCAGCAATGCGGAGTGGCTTACTAACTCCTGCAAGCCCAGAAAGTACCAGGGCGCCTTGGCGGGATTCGGCGTCTTTGCCGGGTTGGCAAGTTCCTCAAGAGGCGCGTTCAGCAACAGCGACATCGTCATGACGGTGGTGACCGTCGCCATCAGCACAACGGCCTCGCGCACAAAGGCGTAGGGATAGGAGAAGACCGAATCCTCTTCCTCTTCGGGAGTAACCGTTTCGAAAATGGGCTTGCCGGTGACCACTTCCATCAGCCCATAGGTTTTCTCCTTCGACGCTGCCGCGGCTTGCAGAGGCGCGGATGCAGCCGGCGCGCCGATGGTAACGAGCGCCTCCGTCTTCGGCTTCAGCTTCCAGATGGGCCGGGAAAGCCCACCATCCTTGCGGACCCGCCAGAAGTGAACGATGGTGAGCAGAATCATGAGCGCGGGCAGCACGGCAACGTGCAGCACGTAGAAGCGAATCAGAGCTCCCTCTCCTACGCTATGGCCGCCGAGCAGCAGTTCGCGCACCTGGCCGCCGATCAGCGGAGCGTAGCTGCCGATATTGGTTCCCACCGTGATGGCCCAATAGGCCAGTTGATCCCACGGCAATAAGTAACCTGTGAACGACAGGCCCAGGGTCAGCAGCAACAGCAGAACGCCGATCACCCAGTTGAACTGGCGCGGCTTCTTGTACGAGCCGGTGTAGAAGACCCGGCACATATGAAGGAAGACGCAGATCACCATGCCATGCGCCGCCCAGCGATGCATGTTGCGCAGGAAGGGTCCCATGAAGACCACAAACTGAAGATCCTTCATGTCCTGGTAAGCCTGCGGCGGATAGGGCCGGTAATAGACCATCAACGCAATCCCTGTGGTCAGCAGGATGAGAAAGAGAAAGAAGGTGATGAAGCCCAGGTAGAACGTGTGCCTGAACTTCATATTCTCTTTCTTCACCTTGGCGGGATGGATGTGCAGCCACACGTTGAGAAAGACCAGCTCGGACTTTCCCTTGTCGGTGGAGAGCGGATCCCGCCGCACGATCGATTGCCAGATTTCGCGAATCAGATTCATCGTTACACCATCAACCGGTAAGTGGGCGGTACGACCTTGTCCTTGTCCACGCGAAGCTGCCCATCGCGAGCCTGCGTTACTTCAAACCAGTCCAGGGCGCGCGGCGCGGGGCCATGCTGCACCGAGCCGTCGGCCGCAAAGACGCTGCCATGGCATGGGCAATGAAATTTCTGATCGCTTGAGAAGTGCGCCACCGTGCAGCCCAAATGAGTGCAGACCGCGCTGGCCACGGAGAATCCCTTGTCCCGGTCGCGAAAGACAAATATCTTTTCGTCAACCAGAAATGTAGGAGGGCCGAAGGGGAAGTCGCCAGGCTCGCCGATCTTGAAGGTCTGCGGCGGCTCATAGAAGACACTCGGCATCAGGAAGCGAACCACCGCTCCCAGGCTGATTGCGACCGCCGAACAGAGCGCGGCAATACCAACCGCTCCCCAACTCCACTTGAAAAACTCCCGTCGATCCATGCCCTTGCACCCCTATTCAAAGACTTCGCGTTCCTGCTGCTCCAAAGCTTCCATGGTGATGGCCCCGGTGGGGCACCGCGCGGCGCAGAGGCCGCAGCGAATGCACTTCTCTTCGTTCTTGATGATGGCGCCCGCCTGGCCGGCCTTTAATTCGGCGGCAGAGACTCCGTAGCGGCTTTGAATCAGCGCGTCGTAGCGCGCGTCGCCGCTGACCTGCACAAGATCCACCAGCCGCAGGCAATTCTCCGGGCATACATCCACGCAGCCAGCGCAGAGAATGCACTTCGAGCCGTCGAAGATGGTGTTCACCTGGCAGTTGAGGCAGCGCAGTCCTTCGGCGCGGCCCTGTTCCTCGTCAAAGCCCAGCTCCACCTCGGCGATTCCGATGCGGCGATTGGCCGCCAGCACCGGCATCTTCTGCCGTGGCGTTGAAAGGAACCCGCGCGGCATCTCCCAGTCAGTCAGGATGCGGAAGCGGCTCAGCACCGTCTTCTTTGTCTTGCCGCTGAGGAAGACATGAATGGAGCGCGCCGCTTTGTGGCCGTTGGCTACGGCCTCCACCAGAATGCGCGGGCCAAAGGCCACATCGCCGCCCGCAAAGACGCCGGGGGCGGTGGTCATCAGGTTTTCGTCGATCTTGAGAATGCCGCGCGGCGTCACCTGCACACCCTCTTCGCCGCCTAAGAATGAGAGGTCGGCCTGCTGGCCGATGGCCAGAATCACACTGTCGCAGGGAATGATCTTTTCCTCGTCGCTGAATGCGGGATTGAAGCGGCCGTTTTCGTCAAAGACCGTCAGGCAGCGGCGAACCTTCAGGCCGGTCACTTGGCCGTTCTCGCCCACAATCTCCTTGGGTCCCCAGCCGTTGTCCACCACGATGCCTTCGTGCTCGGCCTCGTCCACTTCGCCCTTCCATGCGGGCATCTGGGCGCGGGATTCGAGGCTGACCATGTCCACTTCTTCGGCGCCGGAGCGCAAGGCCATGCGGGCTGCGTCGAAGGCCGGCTGCAGGCCTTTTGCATCTTCATCCTGTTCCGCAAAGCCAACCGATTCCTGTACCAGCCGCACCGCCGCGCGCGCCACGTCGATGGCCACGTTGCCGCCGCCGACGACCACCACCCGTTTGCCCAGATCAATCTCAAAGCCCAGGTTGACGTTGATCAAAAAGTCGATGCCGTTGTAAACGCCGGCCAGGTGCGCGCCGGGAATGTTCAGTTCGCGGCCCTTGTTGAGCCCCGTGGCCAGCAGAACCGCATCGAACTTTGAGCGCAGCTCAGCGAAGGAAATATCGCGTCCCAGCGTTACGCGGGTATGCAGCGTGACACCCATCGCCAGGATGTTATCCACTTCCATCTTGATAATCTCGCGCGGCAGGCGAAACTGCGGGATGCCCAGATAGAGCATTCCGCCGGGGACCGGAGCGGACTCGAAGACCTCCACCGTGTACCCGAGCAGGGCCAGGTCGTGCGCGCAGGTGAGGCCGCAGACACCCGCGCCTACAATCGCAATCCGCTTGCCGCGCTTGGGCGCCGGAGGCAGCTTCTTCCGCGCCGGATCGTGGCCCGCGCCCAGGTTGTGGCGATCGGTTGCGTAGCGCTTCAGCGCGCAGATGGCGATCGGCTCGTCGATTTTGCCGCGCCGGCAGTTATCCTCGCAGGGGTGCGCGCAGATTCTTCCCAGCACGTAGGCAAAGGGATTCGGCGCGCGGGCCAGAAGATACGCTTCCTCATCCTTCGATATCCCGATCGCCTGCACATAGCGGCCACATTCCGTATGGATCGGACAGGCGGAGCGGCAGGGAATATTCTTGTCGAAGTACTCCTGGTCCGGGACCGTGATGGAATAGCGCATGAATTCCCCAATTCTGACAGTCTTTCCGCTACGATAACCCGAAAACAAAGCCAACAAGCAGCTTCCTGTCGAAAAAATCCCGGCGGGAGGCTCTAATTCTCGCCGGGAATTGAAGGAACGCTACCTCATACAACGTAGTTGAGGCCGCCAGAGCGGCAACCGCGCTCTAGTGCTTAGACTGCATGATTTGGCAATTATTACCGGATAGGCGCGGGCGAGGACGCCCGCGCTACAGCCGGTCTGGAGACCGGCGCTACATTCCAGCCATTACCACTTCATGCGGTCATGGTACTAGTGCTGCTGCGCCTTCAGCTTCTCGATCTCCTCATCGCTCAGCGACTTGAAGAACGCCGACAGGTTCTTGTCCTTGCGGTTTTCCTGGTCATAGGCCAGAAACTCGTAGATCGTCTTTCCCTGCGCGTCGCTGATACCGGAGTTCGGCTTATGCATCATGCGCTTCACATAGCGGCTCCACTCTTCCTTGGTCATGGTGGTGTTGATGGGCCGCGCAATGGTGTGGCACTTGGAGCACTTGTCAGTGAAGACCTTGTACCCCTTCTGCTGCTCGGCCGGATAGCTTGAAACGTTGACCTTGTCGGGTCCCTTGTCCTGCGGGAGAACAACGTTCCCGCCGCTCTGCGCCGCCAGAAAAATCGGCGCTGTCAAACCTGCGATCATCATCGTGCGAATTGCTTTGCGCATCTTCTCTCTCCTTACCACATGTACCGGATATCCAGCCGGAAGAGTTTGTCGGTCGTGCCCGTGAGGGCCACCGGGTCGCCGTCGTGCTCCTGATTATAGGCGGCGCGCAGCACAACGTTGCCCAGCGAAGTCAGGGCGTGTTCGCCGCCGACGCCGAAGGCCCGCGTATGCATCGCCGGGTTGGCGGCGATGGTTTGTGTGCCACGGTCAAACCTCGCGTTGATCACCGTTCCCGTTTTGAGGTAGTAATCCGCCTCGCCGCGATAGGTATTCGCGATGTAGTGCGACATCGGTCCGCCATCGGGAGGCATCCAGTCATCCTGGCCGCGGATGTAACCGCCAAGCAGATCCAGCTTGTCAAAGAACAGGTAGTTGCCGAAGGCGCCCACTCGGTTGAGATTCGCCCGGTAGGTGAATGGATCATTCCCGTTGTCCGGCGTCTGAACCTGATCCTTCGACCCGCGGTAGAACATCGCCGTGACGCCGCCGTCCGGACCGAACCAGTAATCGGCGTCCGCCCAGACATCCTTTGCATTCTTGGTCGAGCCCGCGAGAATCTCGCTTCCGTCCGCGTTCAGTCCATTCGTGACCTTGGCCGAGACGGCAAAGACTCTCTTGAAGTACGGCGATGCCCAGGTGTAGCCGGCGTCCACCCCCACCGGATGCTGATCGAGCGTGAAGTTGATTGGATCGACATTCGTCAGCGTATAGGCGGGATCGGAAAAGAGGTTGTAGAACATCGCCGCCCTGGTTCCCTCGCCCTCCTGCATGTGCATCTCGCCGGCCTTGATGAAATAGCTGCTGTTGGCCTTGCCGGCCGTATAGACGCCGAAGCCCTGCTCCAGTTCGCTGCCACCATCCTGGTAAAGCTCATAGTGGCCGAAGTAGGAGAAGCCGGTCTCCGGCACCGGTCCCGCCACGAAGAGCGCGGCTTCGTCCAGGTTGAAGCTGGAACAGGAGGAACTCGCCGCTGTGTCGCTGCCGCATGAAGTCGAGGGGGAAGCCGAGGTAGTGTTGCCCGTATCGGCGACCGTCTTGTCGTCGGTGACGCTGGCCTGGAGGATCAGTGCGAATGAGTTGATGAGGCTGAATTTGATGTCCTTGTCCAGCTCGGTGATCTTGGGCGCGGGCTTGGTCCCATCCATCTCGTCCGGGGGCATGCGATAGCCAAGGCGCTTGAACATGTAACCGTTCTTGTTCAGCGCCGGCGGAATCGTGTGGCAGGTATAGCACTTGACGCCATACTTCCGGGCAAACGCCGGAATCGCATTCGCTGGCTGGGGCATCAGCAGGATGACGCCGATGACCATCAGAGTTGTTTTTACACCCAGGGTCCAGAGTTTCATGTGCGGGAGCTCCTGCACTTCTCTCTTGCAGTCAGGGAGCCAAAGTCCGTCTTCTTTTGTATCAATAAGTTAGATGTCTGTCGTCCCGGCAGGTGGGGATTCTATTCCCCGGTCTCCTGCTCCATCTGGGGAATGGATTCCCCAGGGTACTGCTCTTTCTCCCGCCGCAAAAGCGTGTAAAAGGTCTTCCGGTCCACACCGGCCTCGCGTGCGGCGGCGCTGAGATTACCCCCGCAGCGGGCCAGCACGGCCTGCGCGTAAGAGAGTTCAAAGCTGGCCAGGTATTGTTCCCGCGCATCCTTCCAGGCAAGAGAGGACAGGTTTCCGGCGGCCTCCGCGGGCGGCGAATCCTCGGCCAGGTCTCCCGGCCCCAGCACCCCGCCGGAGTTGAGCGCCGTCAGCCTCTCCATCACATTCTTCAACTGGCGGACATTGCCTGGCCAGCGCTCCCTCAGCAGCGCCTCATAGAACTGCGGTGAACCCGACAGGCTCTTGCCGTAGCGGCGCGAGAAGCGCTCCAGAAAGAAGCGCGCCAGCGGTGGAATATCCTCCGGCCGTTCCCGCAGAGGCGGCAGTTTGACCGTGACCACGCTCAACCGGTAGAAGAGTTCTTCGCGAAAGGTTCCCGCCTTGATCTTGGCCGCCAGATCCTGGTTGGTCGCGCACAGGATGCGGCAATCCACTTTGATGGGAGTCAGTCCGCCCAGCCGCCGAAGAACCCGCTCCTCCACAAAGCGGAAGAGCCGGGTTTGCAGCTCTACGCTCAGATCCCCGATCTCGTCCAGAAACAGCGTTCCGCCATCGGCCGACTCGATAAGCCCCTTCTTTGTTCGCTCCGCGCCGGTGAAAGCGCCCCGCTCATAGCCAAAGAGTTCGCTCTCGATCAGCGACCCCGGCATGGCGCTGCACTCGACGGGCACGAATGGCCCATCCTTGCGCCGGCTCTGGTCATGAATGAGGCGGGCGGTCACCTCCTTGCCGGTGCCGCTCTCGCCCAGAATCATCACCGTGGCATCGGTAGCCGCCGCCCGGCGGCACTTCTCCATCTGGTCGAGCATGGCGGGGCTGCGTGTCTGCGCCGCATCCGCCTCGCCCAGCGCCTCCAGGCGCCCCTTCAGCGTCTCCACTTCGCGCTCCAGTTTGGCGTGCGAGAGCGCACGCCTGACCACCAGCAGAAGATCCTCGCGCTTGAAGGGCTTTTGCAGATAATCAAAGGCGCCGTTGCGCATGGCCACGACCGCCCCCTCCACCGATCCAAAGGCGGTCAGAAAGACGATGGGAAGCCCTGGGTGAGCCTCGTGCAGCCGGGCAAAGACCTCTTCGCCCGACATCCCCGGCATGCGCATATCCAGCAGGACAAGCTCCGGTGGGTTTGCCAGGCATTCGGCAAGGCCTTTGGCCGGGTCCACGAAGACACGCACGGAGACGCCCGGCAGGCGCAGCATCCTCTCGATGTTTTCGCCCAGCGCGGCTTCGTCGTCGATCACGAGGATGCGGCTCACTCTGTCGTTCCTCCGGCAAACCAATGATAAGGCTGGCCGCGGGTAAATCGCGCCGGGGGCAACTCGACCACGAAGCTGGCGCCGCCGCCCTCCCTGGCTTCATAGCGGATGCGGCCATCATACATATCCAGCAGGCTGGCCGCCAGAAACAGCCCCAGCCCCAGCCGCTCCCGCCCGCTGCTTTGTGTGATGAACGGCTCGAAGAGGTGCTCGCGAATCGCCTCCGGCACGCCCGGCCCGTTATCTTCAATCCTGGCCACAACCTTGGCGCCCGCCGTGCGATAGGGCTCAAGCCGCACCCAGATCGTGCCCTCCTCCCGGCCCTTCAGAGCTTGCAGCGCATTACCCAGCAAACCCCTCACCACCTCGCCGATCACGTGCTCGGGCACATCCACCCGCGGCGCATCGCCGATCTCCTCCACCAGATTCACTCCCTGGCTTTGGGCTGCGGGCCGCAGCGCCCCGAGCGCCTCCTCCAGCGCCTTTTGCGGAGCGCAGGCTTCAAAGATCTCTCCGCCGCGCTCGCGCCGCAGCGCCTGCAACAGCGTGCTGGCGATGCTGCCCATGTAGCGCGTCTCCTTGAGCATCCTTTCCAGATCGGCGCAGAGGGCCGCGTCCTCCTTGCGCTCATCGAGCAGCACTTCGATCCGCCCCGCCACGATCGCCAGCGGATTGTTGAACTCGTGCATGAAGCCGGCGGTGAACTGGCCAAGCAGCGTCAATTGGTGCGAGAGCCGCGCCTGCCGGTCGGCAGCCTGCAACTCCTCCCGCAGCCGCGCCGTGCGGTACCGGACAGTCTCCAGTTGCATTTTCAATTGCGCCGCAGCTTCCTCAGAGCCTGCAGCGCGAGCCGCCAGACCGGCCCGCTGCCGATGCAGATACAGAAGTGCGGGAACGGGCGCCGCCAGAACGGCGAGGATTGAAGCAACGGCCCTGGCGAATGCGGAACCAGGGAAGATCCAAAAGGAGATGCCCAGAAACGGCAGAACCCAGGCTCCGCTCAGCCAGAGCATGGGCCAGCTCCGCTCTTTGGAGCGTCCCTGATCCCCGTCCTCACCCGGCTTCCCTGACATAATCACTCAAGTGTAGTGCCTCCAGCAGTCGGATATCGACAGAACGGCAAATGCACTCTTCCTCACATCCCCTCTTTCCTTCGCTTGTTAGAAACCAGATGCCCCGGAGAATCGCCGCATGGGTCTCCCTGTTATCGACCAGGCGCTCAGCGCATTTGCCGCGCGCGCCGCCATAACCCATGGAAATCGCGCTCATGCGGCGGGAAAGTTCATGCGTTTTGCAAGGCTCTTCTTTTCATTTGGCAAAATAGTTGCATTTGGCCGACGGTTGCTTTATTGTCAGTGCGACTTAGCCTGGGATAGAGAATCCACCATGAAACTTCACGAGCGGTCCGTGACGATTGTCGCAATCGCGGCGGCATTTCTGTCTCTGGCGGTTTCCGGAATCGTAATATGGCGCGTCGAGCGCGCCCTGGGCAAGTCGAGGCTCGACGCGGCGCAAAAGGAGCTTCTGGCTGTTGAAGAGCGTCCGCTGGGCGCGCTGCCGAATCCCGGCTTCGAGGGAATCTGGGCGCCGGCGGTCTTCAAGAGCGCGGCCATCTTCCAAGAACGCATCTGCCTGGCCGGTCCGGCGGGACTCTATGCCTACGCGGCCGATGGAACGCTGGAGCATTTATACCGCGTGGGAATCGACCTGCCTGCCGCTCCCCTCGGGCAGATGGCGGTGGGAATGCTGACGGATTCCCGCCAGCCGGAGTTGCTGATTGCCACTCTGGGCGAGGGCGTTCTCGCCTTCGACGGCCAGCATTTCCGGCAGATTCGCGCCTCTCAAGCTGAGGCGCGCGCCGTCACGGCCCTGCTGCCGCTCAACTCCGGCCGGCTGCTGATCGGCACGGCCAAGCTGGGGCTGCTGATCTATGACGGCAAAACGCTGAAGCGATTCCACCCCACAACCGACAATATTTATGTGACGGCCCTGGCAGGCTCGGAGGCCGAACTGTGGGTGGGCACGCTGAACGACGGCCTGCTCTACTTCCATGGCGGCCAGACCGAGCGTATTGGCGAAGAGCAGGGACTGCCCGACCGGCGCGTGGAGCAGATTGCGCTGGGCGCGGGCCGGGCTTACGTGGGAACTCCGATGGGCGTGGCGGAGGTGCGCGAGGGCAAGGTTGCGAGGGTGCTCGCCAAGGGAAGATATGCCCATGCCTTGCTGGCCGACGGAGATTCGCTGCTGGTGGGCCAGGTCGAGGACGGAGTCATGCGCGTCTCCCTCTCGGGGCAGGAGAACGACGTTCATGCCCGAAGGCCGATTGTGGCTCTCGTTCATGACGATGCCGGCGGCTCGGCGAGCGGCGCCGGAGAATACACGGCCGCCGCGGGCGTGACGGTGGAGCAGTTCCTGGCCGCCGGAGAGAGCCGTTATGCGCTGGCCACTAGCGGGTTGCTGCGCCGGGAACCCGATGGAGAATGGCGAAAGATTCTGGGCGGCGGCGGCTCGCAACTGACCGACAGGGATGTTTCCGCGCTGCTGGTAGCCTCTGACGGCCGTCTCTGGGTGGGCTACTTCGACCGGGGGCTGGATATTCTCTCCGCCACCGGTTCCGCAGTCCAGCACGTGGAGAATGAACACGTCTTCTGCGTGAACCGGATTGTGGAAGACTCCCGGCGCGGAGCGGTGGACGTGGCAACGGCCAATGGACTGGTGATCTTCGACGCTGCCGGGCGGCAGAAGCAGGTGTTGGGGCGCGAGGATGGCTTGATCGCAGATCATGTCACCGACGTGGCGATCTATGACGGTGGCGCGGTGGGCGGCGGGATGGCGCTGGCGACTCCGGCGGGAATCACCTTTCTTGATGACAGCGGCGCGCACAGCATTTACGCCTTTCAGGGCCTCGTGAACAATCATGTCTATGCCCTGGGCGCCAATGGAGATGAGTTGGTTGCCGGAACTCTGGGCGGGCTTTCGCTGCTCACGGCCGGCTCAGTGCGCAGGAATCTGACCACCGCGACCTCCGGCCTCAAACATAACTGGATTACCGGACTGGCCGCAGTGGGCAACGAGTGGCTGGTGGGCACCTACGGAGCGGGCGTGATGCGCCTTGGGGCCGACGGCAGCGTGACTCCCACCGAGGCGACGATTCCTGGGCTGGTGGTGAATCCTACCGCCATTGTCGCCGACGGGCGGCTGGTGCTGGCGGGAACGCTGGGCCAGGGTTTGATGGTGGGCGACGCGACAGGCACCCGGTGGCGGACGGTCACCGCCGGGCTGCCGTCGCTGAATGTCACGGCATTGGCCATTCACAATGGCGTGGTATACGTGGGCACGGAGAACGGCCTGGTGAAGATCTCCGAAGAAAAGCTGTAGCGCGAGCGGAGTTAGCGGCAGTTAGCGGCTGAGAGGTATGGAATGAGAGTTACGGGTTGGGCGTTGGGGCTGTTGCTCTTGATGCGGATAGCGGCTCATGCGGATACAGGCGTGCTGATTCCAATGGACAAGCAGGCGCCCGATCCAGCGATTCTGTCGCTCACTGAGATGCAGGTAGAGATCACCATCGACAACGGCGATGCGCGCGTGTGGATGCGCCAGGTCTTCACCAACCATACTTATCGTCCTCAGGAGGGGAATTACATCTTTGCTTTGCCCGGCGGAACCACCATCAGCGACTTTGCCGTCTGGGATGGCCCGGTGCGCATCCCCGCCGTGATCCTGGAGCGCAAGCGGGCCAAGGCCATCTATCAGCAGTTGAAGAGTCAGGCCATCGATCCGGGACTCCTGGAGCAGGGCGAGCGCACCGAGGACGATGCGCGGCGAAACTCGATCTTCAGCGTGCATATCGTTCCCATTCCGGCCTACGGCACCAAGCGGCTGGAGATCGAATACCACGAGCACATCCCGGTGGCGGCCCGGAAGAGTTACTTCCTGCTGCCCCTCAAGCCGGACGATTACGCCAGCCAAAAAGTAGCCAAACTCACCATTCACTTTGAACTGCACTCGGCCGCGCGAATCAAGGATTTCGCCTTTCAGGGCCATCTGCTGCCCTTCCATATCGAGCAGCAGGATGAGCATACGATCCGGGGCACGGTGGATGCGGCCAACATCGAGCTGGCCGAGGATTTCTCAACGGTATGGGCGCAGAATGAGAGTCAGAACGCTCTGGAGGTGATCGCCTACCGCGATCCGAACCCGATAGCTTCCCTGGCGATGGAACTCGCCAGTTCCGAAGCCGCGGTGCCCACGCAGGCTGACAAGAAAGGAAAACAGAAGCAGCCGCCGAACGCTCCGGCGGAACCGGGCTTCTTTGAGGCACTCGCGCAACTGAGTTCGCCTCCGGCAGCCGGAACAGTCGGCGGGCAGGGCGGCCGCACCGTGATCGTGCTCATGGACACTTCGCTTTCCATGCAGTGGGAGAAGCTGGAGCGGAGCTATGCGGCGGCGGCCAAACTGCTGGAGAGCCTGGGGCCGGAGGACAGATTCAATCTTCTGCTCTTCAATACCAAAGTTGACAGCTTCAAGCCCGCGCCGGTCAAGGCGGATCTGGCCACCGTCAAGGCGGCGATGGACTGGCTGCGGCAGAGCCATCTGCGCGGCGGCACCGATCTCGGGAAGGCGCTGGGCGAGGGGCTGAACCAATTCGACTCAACAGACCCGGCGGCCGGCGCGGCTCTTGTGCTCCTGACGGATGGCGAGGTCACGCGGGGGATCATCCAGAGCGGCAAGCTCGCGAATTGGTACGAGGCGAAATGGAAGCAGATTCCCGCCGAGCGCCGTCCCAAGACCGATGTCTTCGCCGTGGGCGACGACGCGAACCTGCCCTTGCTGCGAATGCTGAGCCGCAATGGCGGGGTGATGGAGCAGGTGCTTTCCACCGAACCAGTCGACTACAAGCTGGCGGCCTTTCTGGGCAAGGTTGGCCGGACTCCGATTGGCGATCTGCGGCTGGCGGTCGCTCCGCAGGCAGCGGCGGATAAGGTGTATGCGCTGGAAGATGCGGTCTTCGATGGCGGCGAAGGACGCTGGGTAGGCCAGTACTTCAAGCCGCAGAAGAATGTGAGCTTCAGCGTCAGCGGCCAGCAGGATGGCCGCGGGCTGAAGGCCGAAATCAAGGCCGATCTGCCGGCGCAGGCCCTGGAACACGACCAGTTGCCGCGCCTCTGGGCCGGCGCGCGCGTGCAAGCGCTGCTCGAAGAGATTGAGCGCAATGGAGAAACCGAGGACGCCATCAATGAAATCATCCGGCTCTCGCGCAGGTACAAGTTCGTCACGCCCTACACCTCATTCCTGGCCGCGCCCCGCGCGCTGCTGCGGCCGCGGGTGATTCGGCCCGGCGACCCGGTCCTGCGCGTGCATACTGACAAGGCGATCGTCTCGGTGATTGCTCTGTTTCCCTTTGGCCTGGAGAAGCCGCTGCGTTATCTCTCCGGCGAGGATGTGTGGCAGACCCGCTTTCTTGCTCCCACGGATATGAAGGACGGCAGCTACCCGGTGCGGCTGGTGCTGCGCGACGTCAACGGAGAGGTCTATCGCGAATCGAAGAGCTTTGTGATCGCCTCGACTCCGCCCACAGTCAAGGTGCATCTTGAACGGACGCGCTACCGGGCTGGCGAAGCGATTTCGCTGAAGGTAAGCGCCTCGCAGAGCACGCGGACTCTGACGGCGCGCGTGGAAGGACTGGCTCCGGTCAGTCTCCACTGGGATCGCGAGCAGGGAGCAAGTACAGGCCAGATCGTGCTGCCGCAGGCCTTGCCCGCGGGCGAGTATGTGCTGGCGGTGGCGGCGGAAGATATGGCGCACAACCTGGGCAGTGCGGAGGTGCGAATTGAAGTGGTTCCGTGATCGTAACCTTAGGACGGATGAATGCAGCTCCGGCGCAACCAAGCTGAGGTTTGCCCTGGGAGCGGCGGCTCTCGGAGCCGTGGCCCTCACCGCATCGGCCTCGCTGCTCGTTTGGCAAAACCCCGGATTGCTTCTGGGCGCGGGCAACGGCCTCTCCCGCTGGATGGAAAACGCCGAAGCCGGTTCGGGCGTCGAAAAGGCGCTCTACCGGCTGATGAAGCTCCCGGCGAGCGAGGCTCTCTACCGCAGGCCGCCCCGCGAGGCGCAGACGGAATTGACGGCGCTCATCGGCGCCAACAAGAGTGGCGCCGCTCTCTATTCGCTGCGCGCGATGGAAGACGAAAAGGCGCTGGACTTTGAGGCCGCCGAACGCGACTGGAAGACCTGGGCGCAGAGGGCCGACGACAAGCCCGCGGCGAATCTGGACCTTGCGGACTTCTATGAGCGCCGGTTGAAGCCGCAGGAGGAACTTGCAGCCCTGGAGGCCGTGGGCCAAGCTCCGGCAAGCCCGCGCGAACGCCGGGCGGGGGCTGAATCCCAGCAGTCGTGGAAGGCCTGGGAGCGCACGCTGGGTGTGGTGGACCGGTTCGCGCTGCCGCGCGCGGCCGCTCAACGGGAGTATGCCGGCTGGGAGCAGCGCTATCCGCGGGAACCCTCCGTCTACGAGCGCGAACTGGCCTTTGATCTCGCTGGCAAGGACTTTCCCTCGGCATCCGCGTTGATTGACCGCTACCGCAAGGCCTTCCCCGAAGACGCATCGTTTCCCGTCAGGGCCGAGGCGCAGTTGGAAGCCGGACGCGGCTCGGCAAAAGACGGCTTGGCGGTCTTTGATCGCAGCTTTGAGCCGCTGTGGCCGGCAGAGTTAGTCAAGAGTTACTTCGATCTGCTCGTCAGCGGCCATCAGACGCTGAAGACCCGCGATGCGCTGCGGGCGAGATTAGCCGCCAATCCGGACGGCGGCGACAGAGACTTGGACGCGCTGAAGGATGCGGCCAAGCTCTTTTACATCTTTCAGCAGCAAGGCCAGCTTGAGACGGCCAAAGCCGTGCTGGCCGGGTATCGCGAGCGCAAGGACGCGCGCGGAGCCGCATGGAGCGCGGACGAGTTGTATTCGCTGGGCCGGTTGCTCGAAGATGTGCAGGATTTCCCCGAAGCCGCGCGCTACTACTATGCTCTGGCCGCACTAAAGCAGACTGACAAGCAGGCTCCCGATGCGGAGCAGAAGGGACTGGCCGGGCTGACGCGCATCCTGCTCACCGCTCCCGAGCAGCCGCTGCGCCTGGGCGCGGGCAATCTGGCGCTCTATAAAAGCATTGCCGCCATGGACCGCGGCCCCGGCTACCTGAACGGAATTCTCTCGCTCTTCTTCAATTCTCAACAGCCCGATTCAGAGTATTCCAGTCAGGACCAGCTTGCTGTTCCTTACTTCCATCGCGCCAAGGCCGCTGAATTGCTGGCGGAGATAGACCGGCGCTTCCCCAATGCGCCCGAGAGAGCTGAACTGCACGCCCGGCTGATGGACGCCTACGCCGCCTACAACGAAAACGATGCGGTGATCCGCGAGGGAACTCTGTTTCTGGCCGAGTTCCCCGCCGACCCGCGCCGGGTGGAAGTGGCGCTCCAGGTGGGCGATGTCTATAGCCGGACAGATCAGCCGGAAAAAGAGTTTGCTCTTTACAAGAGCCTTCTGAAGGAGCTTGCGGCCAAGGCGGACGGCGTTCCCCTCGGCGAGCTTCATGACCAGTCAGCTTCGGCTTACAACAGATCAGCTTCGGCGTACAACCGATCGGCTGGCAGACGGACGGTGCGGCAGCCCCGCTCGGGCGAGTATGCGCAAGTCCTCGACCGCTATCTCTCGCGCCTGGTGGCGATGCAGAGATTGCCCGATGCGCTCGCGCTTCTGCGCGGAGAACTGGATCGCAACCCGCAGGACCCCGGCCTCTACGAAAAGCTGGCTCAGTTTCTTGAGCAGAACCGCCTGGATGAACACGAGGAGGAGGTTTATCAGCGGGCCATCGAGCAATTTCAGTCGACCAGCCTCGGCATGGGTTGGTACGGAAAGCTGGCCCGCTTCTATCTGCGCCAGAGACGCAATGCGGATTACAGCGCGCTCTCGCATAAGGTCATCGGAATCTTTTCAGGAACCGATCTTGAGGAGTATCTCAACCAAGCTCCGGCGCCGGACTCATCGCTCGCGCTGGAGGTCGACCGCTATGCTCATGACCGCTTTCCACACGACCTGACCTTCGTCCGCCATCTGCTTGGGCTTTATCGCAGCAATCAGCACTATGACCCTGTGTCGGCGGAGAGGCTTCTCTGGGAGCACTGGTCGGAGTCCGCTGATCTGCGCGACCAGTTATTTGAAATGCTCAGCAGCACAGGCAGGCTCGATGCGCAGCTTTCGGCGCTGCGCCAGCAGGCGCCCGAGATTGACAAGGCGAACTGGGCCGCTCTGGCGCAGTCGAACCCGGCGGCGGAGCGCTTCTGGCTGGAGTCGTGCCTCTGGCAATCCCGCTTTGAGGCGGGCGTTGGTGCCGCCGATGCGCTGGCCGCCGTATACCCCGCCGATGAAGCGCTGGGCCGCCAGGCGTCCTCGCTCCATCGCTCGCTCGCTTACTTCCATCCGGAAGAGACCGACAAGGCAATCGGGATTGAAAAGCGGCTGCTCAGCGCGAAGCCGGACGATCTGGAAACATTGGCGCGGATTGGAGACATCTATGCCGACCGCGGACGCATGAAAGAGGCAGCGCCTTACTGGATGCGCATGGCCGAGGTGCGCCCCGGCGATCCCGGCGGCTATTTGCAGTCGGCGACGGTCTTCTGGGATTACTTTGATTTCGCCTCCGCATCGACTCAACTCCGCAAGGCGCGCGAGCGCCTCAGGCAACCTGCGCTCTTCGGCTATGAGGCCGGAGCAATCGAAGAGAGTCAGGGAAACATGCCGGCAGCGATCACCGAGTATGTCGCCAGCTCAATGGGCGACAAACCATCCGGAGAAAGCCGCGGCCGGCTGCTGGAGCTGGCGCTCAGGCCGGATCTGCGCGCAGCCGTCGAAGCCGAGACAGCCGGATTGCTGAAGACGGCAGCACCCTCGAACGCGGCCATCGAACTGCGCGTCAGCGTGCTCGATGCCCAGCACCGCACATTGGATATGGCGCTTGAGTTGAAGCAGGTGGTCGCGCAGACCGATTCGTTTGACGCGCTCGACGCCATTACCGACGCTGCCCGCTCTCATGCCTTGCCGGAGGTGGAGCAACTGGCGCTCGCCCGGCAGATCGCGCTTACTGAAGATCCAGGGCGCAGTCTCGAATTGATCTATCAACTGGTGAATCTTCTCGATCAGCACAATCCGGCCGCGGGGGCGGCGGAGGTGGATGCGATCTATCGCGAGCACGGCAAAGTCCTCGGAGTGGTGCGCGCCACGGTGGATTACGACTGGGCCCATGACCGCAAGCCTCTGGCGGTGACCGTTTTGCTGGACTCGGCCGAGGCCTCCTATCCCGAACTCAAGCAGAAGTTCCAACTGGAGGCCGCGCGCAAACTGACGGAACTGGGCGAGTATCCGCGGGCAAAAAAACTGCTGGAGACCTTGCTGACCCAGAAGCCTCTCAATGCGGAGATCGAGGCGGCGCTGGCGGACAACTTCGCGCGCTCCGGCGACAATGCGGGGCTGGCGTCCTTCTATCGCGCGGAATTGGCCGCGGTGAAAGCCTCCGCCATGGAGCATGTCGAGAAGACGGCGCGGCTCGCCGAGTTGCGGCGCGGCATGATCTCGGCGGCCAGCCTGCTCGGCAACTGGGGTGATGCGGCCGATCAATACGTCGAGTTGATCAACGCCTACCCCGGAGACGAGGGCCTGACCCAGGAAGCCGCGTTGATGGCCGGCGCGCGCGGCCAGCGCGAAAAGCTCATCGCCTTTTATTCAAAGACGGTGGAAGCCTCACCCCGCGACGCTCGCTGGAGCATTGTGCTGGCGCGCCTGCAGACGGCGCTCGAGGATTATCCGGCTGCCATCGAAGCCTACGCCAAGGCAATTCGCATTCGGCCTGAACAGAAGGATCTGTACGAGTCAAAAGCGGATCTGGAAGAGCGCCTCCACAGGCTCGACGATGCCGTCGCCGACTACGAACAGCTCTACAAGCTGAGCTACCACGATCCGCAATGGATGGTCAAAGAAGCCGAAGCGCGGGCCCGCCAGGGACGGAACGCCGACGCGGTGAAGGCGCTCGATGAAGCCTGGATCGCGGGCCGCCCGGCCAAGGCTTCAAATTACGTCGAAGTAGCCACGCGGCTGGAGCAATGGGGACTGCTCGACGAAGCGCGCAACTATGCCGAGAAGTGCGTGAAGATCGCCGGTCCGGATCTTCTCATCGATCCGGGAAGCCAGCCGTGCGCGGTGATCTATGCGCGCGTCATGGCGCGGCTGCGCCAGAGCGATGCCGCATTCACGCGCCTGGCCATCGCTCGCCAGCAGGCGGAAGACGTTCCTCTGAGCGCGGTGGCCGAGCAGGTGGTCAAGCAAGGCTTCGGCGCGATCACTAATGAAGATTGGCGCAGGCAGAGGCTTCAGCAGCGGACCGAGCAGGCGAAGTCCGCCTTCGCCGAGGCCTTGCGCGCCATGGCAACAGTGGTGGGCGAGTCCTACACGCCAGAGGAGAAGGCGCAGTTTGCCGCGTGGCTGCAATCCAAGCGCGCCACAGCCGCTGGCGGAAGCGAATTGCGCGTTGTCTATCTGCCCGCGATGCAGGCTGCGGGCCTCAAGGATATGGAGTCCAACCTGCTCTGGGAGTTTGTCGAAAGAGGCGGAGATCCGCCTCGCGGAGAACTGAACGAGTGGCTGCAACTGCAACGGCAGCGCGTGAAGTTGGACGGCGTCGGCGCAAAGCTGGAGGAGTATGCCGCAGCGCTTCCGCCTCATCAACAGTGGGCGGTTTGGCAACAGGCGGCGGAGGTCTATCGCACGCTGGGAGATGACGCCGCGGAGCTTCGCGCTCTGGACAAGATGTCGGCTGGATCTGGATTCAGGAGCGGTGCGCGCTACTACAAGCTCTTGCTCGCCGCGCGTCCTCTGGATCTGGTGTGGCTGGCCACCCCCAGGCAAAACTCAAATGCGAATGATGTGGCGCAGTTCCTGGTGGCGAACGGGGAACCCGATCTGGCGTTGGCAGGCATTGCCGCCCGGTCAAATGGAATGCCTCCGGTTTGGAAGGAGGCTTACACAGGACTGACCGGGTTGTATCTGCGCCAACATACTTCGCCGGTGCGCGAGGGATTCAACGGCGCTCTTGGAGGAGACGCCACCATCGGCGAGCGCATCGCCCATCCGCCGGATCGCAATGAGCAACTGGCGGGCGAGATCTGGTTCTACTACGGCTCCCGCTTCGGCGAGTACCTCGACGAAGAGAAGGATGCGCAGGCTGAGAGCTATCTGGAGTCGGAACTGGAGCACACTCCTGAAAGCGCAAATGCGTATGCGCAGCTTGCGGACTACTCCGCCGGGGCCGGCAGAGCCGACTCCGCGCTGGCCGACTACCAGCATTCGCTCGACCTCAAGAGCGATCAGCCTTCCATTCTCGACCGCATCGCCGTACTCGAGTGGAAGCAGGGCCGGCCGGCCGATGCGCTGGCCGCGTGGCAACTGGCCGTCAAGCGGCTGGCCGCCGAGATGGATGCTCGCCATGTGCCGGAGAGCTTCTGGAGCGACTTTGCGCAGGTGTTGCGCGATGTTGCCGCGCACGGCCAATATGCGGCAATCAACGAGCAGGTGGATGCGATGTTGCGCGTCTACCTGGCGCGCAACGGCGAATACCGTGTCGAGCCGCTGCTTGAAGCCGGCTATCATGCCCATGGCGATTCAATGGAGTGGCTGTTGGGAATCACCTCGGCGGCAACCGACCCGGCCAACGTGCTCAGTTCCATGCAGCAGGGCAAATGGATTGCCAAGGGCCAGTTGAGCCAGCTTCTCGCGCACATCGTGGAGCTGGAACGGCGCAAGGCGCAGACCAATTCCGGCGAAGGCAACTGGACGCCGGAGGATCACGAGCCTTCCCTGATCTCGGCGCTGCTCGACGAGAAGAAGTTCGCCGAGGCGCGCGCGGAGTTGGCGAGGATTCCGGAGGGAAAGCGCAATTCCTGGCCGTGGCTCGATTCGGAGTTGCGCCTGGCCGATGCGGAGGGCAGGCTGCCACAGTTGGCGGCGCAATGGAAGAAGCAGCCGGAGTCCGCGCCCGCATCGAACTTTCTGCAGAGCTCCGTTCAGGCTCTGAGCGCGCCGTCGAAGCGGATCGTGATGCGATTCGTCTATGAACGGGCTCTGGATGCCCGCGAGTTGACAGCGCCCAACTTCCTGGGACTGGCGGCCATCGACCTCGAAGAGGGCGACGCACCGGGCGCGGTAGCCCTGCTCAAGCGCTTGACGCTGATCAGTGCCAATCCCTACGCCGATGCGGATTCCGCTGCCAGCCTTTTGGAATCGAAACACAAATCCGCTGAGGCGCTCCAGTTTCTTCAGCCTCTGGCTCAGGCCTTCCCCTGGGATGCGAGTTACAAAGTCAGGCTCGCTGTGGCTACGCTTGCCGTCAATGCAATATCGCAGGAAGCGCTCACAATGCTGACGGCAGTGGCCGCTGATCCCAAGGCCACCTATGCGCAGCGGCTTGGAGCGGCTAAAGCGTTGAAGGGCCACGGCACAGCAAACCCCGCAACCGGCAGCGCGGAGCTGGATTTGCTGGCGCGCGGCGGCTGCCCAAACGCGGAAGAGGCAAGCAAGCCCTTCTTTGTAGAGGCTCGCATGGCCGCCGCGGCCTGCGCGGCCAATGACAAGGCGCGGGAAGACCTTTTGCATGAAGCGATCGCCGCCGCGCCGGAGAACGGGGAGTTGCGCCTTCAGTATGTGTCAGCCGCCTTTGGGGCTGGCATGGACGCGCGAGCTCTGCTAGCCGCGGAGCCGATTCTCGAAAACGGCGGAACCTTCTACGGGCAACGCTTTGCGCAAGGGTACGACTCCTTCCACAACCAGGGCTACTACGGCCAACAAAAGATTCCCTCTCTTTCGAAGCTGAAGCCGGAGGATGCGTCCAGGCTCTCCTGGCTCGCGATTCATGCCCGGGAAAAGCGCCATGAGAACGATGAGGCGCTGACGCTGGCGCGGGGCGCGGTCCAGGCCGAAGCGGATGCATCGCGGCTCAAGGCCTTTGCGCAGGAAGAAGATCGCCTTGAGACCGAAGCGGCCCGCGAAGAAGAGAATGCGGCGCGCGCGCCCAAGATCCATGCCGAGATGGATCAGGACCGCGTGGTGCGCCCACGATTGCTGCCGGGGATGCCGTTCACTCCCAGGAAGGCGGCCCACAGCGAGGAGGATGCGGAATGAAACTACGCCTCTCAAAATCGGTAAGTGTGCTTCTGCTGGGCTGCGGAGTTGCTTTCGCGGTCGGCGTGGTGGAGCAGGCGATCAAGCCAAAGCCCGAGTTGCCGGCCTTGCTCCCCGAGGGTGCATTGCTCTCCATCGAGGCGCGCGACTTCAGCTCTCTGTTGCGCGATTGGAACACGTCGGAGGAGAAGCGCGCCTGGCTCTTGAGCAACAACCATGCGGCCTTCAGCAACTCGCGGCTCTTCACGCGGCTCTCCCAGGCGCAGGACGAGTTCTCGGCCGCGGCCGGCCTTCCCGCCGACGGCAGCCTGCTTGAAAAAGTTGCGGGCAAGGAGAGTTGCCTGGGGCTTTATGACATCGGCAATCTCGAGTTCGTCTACGTCACGCGCCTCGACCAACAGGAGATCGAGAACAGCCCGCTGTGGCAGACGCGTTCGAAATTCGAGCAGCGCACTGAGGCGGGAACCGCGTTTTATGTGCACAAGGACGCCCACTCCTCGCGCACTGCGGCCTTTGCCGCCAGGGATGGATGGCTGATCCTGGGCACCAGGGAAGATCTGGTGGCCGGCGTTCTTGACCGCTTCGCTGGAACAGCCTCGCAGAACCTCGCCGCCGAAGGATGGTTTGCCGATGCCGTGAAACAGGCCGCGGGCGAGCGCGGCGACCTGCGCATGGTGCTGAACCTTGACAAGCTTGTCCGCACGCCCTACTTCCGCAGTTACTGGATTCAGGGCAACATCACTGAGATGAAGCAGTACCTTTCAGCGGTGAGCGATCTGTATCGCAGCAGCCAGAGCTATCGCGAAGAGCGGGTGCTGGTGCGCCGCGCCGGACCGGCTGCGCCCCTTCAGGGAGATGTCAGGGCCATCGCCGCGCTCGCGCCCGAGGATGCGGCCTTCTATGCGGCCCAGGCCTCGCCGGACCCGAAGGCCCTCCTGCAAAGCCTGCGGGACAATCTGCTCGAGATGCGCCCGGAGCAGCAGGCAACCAGGTACACCTATGCGCCCGCGGCGGCCCAGGCGGAAAACGCCGGCAGCGCCGCGCAACTCGACATTCCCATCGACAAGGCGCCGGTTGCGGTCAAGCAGGTGGATGCCTTCGAGCCTCTGCGCGCGCTTCTCCTCGCCCAGCAGCCGGATGCCGTGCTGGAGGTCTATTCCACGCGAGCGCCGAAAGATGGCGTCTTTGTCTCGTTGCAGACGGCGATGGTCGTCTCCGCCCCGCGCAACTGGGATGAGGATGCGGTGCGTGAGGCGCTCACGCAGGCGCTCCTTCCGGGCCTCACTGCCGGAAAGCTCGGCGCACAATGGGAGAAGCGAGCCGGCTCGGAAAAACGCGCCGGCGCAGCCGGCGGCTACCTTGCGCTGGATGGCGCCGTGCCTCTTTACGCCGCGGTGAACGGCAAGCAACTGCTGCTGGCCAACGATTCCATCCTGCTTGAAACTCTGCTGGCGCGCTCCCAGAAGGCCAGCCCGGCCGTAGGCGATGAGAACCTGACCTATGCGGCTCTCTTTCGCCACACGCAGGAGCAGAGCAACTTCCGCCGCCTGATGGCGCAACTGGATCTTGCCGGGCGTCGCGGCGGCGCCGACCCGCAAGAGGAAACTTCGGGGGGCGAGACCCCGGCATTCTTCTCCGGAGATGTGGCCAGCTTCAGCCGCGCCTTTTCCAGGGTAGAGTCGGAGCGAATCGAAGAAAGAGACCTGGGCGCCAAAGTTGCGCAGACGGTTACCTATCAATGGACCCGCTGACGACGGAGCCGCCACGGCTGGCAACAGGGCTGTGGTTCGCGCGGATAACCGCTGTGGCGGGCTCGCTCCTGCTCTTCGCCGCTTCTCCTGCGCCGGCGCGGGATGCGGGTGAGCCACAATTGTTTTCCCAATCGGCAAAGGCCGTTCTCGAGCGCAAGTTTCCCAGCCCGGCTATCTCCTACCTGCTGATGGACGCATCAGGCGCGGTGTTGGCCGAGCGATGGATCTCGCCGGCTAATCCCGGGCCGCCGGACCCGGCGGTTGCTGACCCAGCGCAACTGGCCATCTCTCCCGGTTCCCTCGTCAAGCCCTTCCTCGCCATCGCCTATGGAGAGCAGCACGGAGGCCGTTTTCCCATGGTGCGCTGCCTGGGCACGCGGAGCCGCTGCTGGCTTCCCTCAGGTCATGGAACTCTCGGTCTTGAAGAGGCGATTGCGCAGTCCTGCAATGCATACTTCCTTGAGCTGGCGGCCAAAGTGGATCGCGGACGCGCGGCGCAGGCCTTCGCCCGCTATGGACTTGCCGGTCCTGCTCCCGAGGCCTCAACAGAGAGCCTTGTGGGGCTGGGAGCCGCCTGGAAAGAGCCTCCGCTGGCCCTGGCCAGAGCCTACCTTCAACTGGAAAAGGAGCAACAGTCGCCAACGCAGAGCAGGATTCTCAGTGGAATGCTGGCCTCGGCTGCGCGTGGCACGGCGCGCGGAGTGGACGCGGCACTGGGCCATGATGCCGCCCTGGCCAAGACCGGAACGGCGGTCTGCTCGCACCGGCCTCGGGGGGCCGCGGATGGTTTCACCGTCGTCCTGTACCCGGCCGCGCAGCCTCGCTTGTTGCTCCTGGTGCGCGTCCATGGCATCACCGGCGCGCAAAGCGCAGCGGTCGCCGGAGCGATGTTGCGCTGCCTCGGAGGCAGTGAGCAATGATGGGTAACTCAAAACCCAATAAGACTTCAGCCTCTATCTGCATCGGACTGCGCAGGCTCGCGCGTTGGATTCAGCGCGGCGGCCTCGTCTCCCTTCTGCCTCTCCTGCTGCTCGCCGCTTCATCGGCAAAGGCGCAGCGGGAGATTCGCTTTGGCGTGCTGGGCCTCTTCCATCCCATGGAATTTGCCCTGGAACCGGCGGACGGACAGGTCCTCTCGGTTGCCGCGCAAGACGCCGCGGGGAAACCAGCGTGGGTACTCAACGGCGAGCATGGCCGCCAGGAGCTGGCCTTTCGCGCCGAGCATGGCCGCGTGGTTGTTGGCGCGCGCTCCGCCGTTAGCTTTGCGGTTACGGCGCGCGATGGCGGAGCGGTTGCCTTTCGGCTCACCGTACCGGGCAAGATTCATCGCGTCTATCGGGGCAAACTCACTATCGAGATCGGCGGCCAGCCCCGCAATCCCGAACTGCTGGCCGTGGTGAGCATGGACCGGGAGACGGCAGTGGCCTCGATTGTGGCCGCCGAAATGGCCGAAAGCTCCCCTATGGAAGCGCTGAAGGCGCAGGCTGTCGCAACACGCTCCTTCCTAACAGCTGGGGCAAGGCACAAGGACTTCGACTTTTGCGACACAACCCATTGCCAGTTCCTCAAGTCGCCGCCTCCGCTCGCGAGCCGGGTCTCGGCCGCCGTCGAGGCCACGCGGGGCCTGGTCATTGCCTATCGCGGCAAACCACTGGCGGCCATGTACTCCAGCCGCTGCGGCGGCCAGACGCGCAGCCTCCGCGATGTCGGCATGGAGCCGGGAGCGGAATATCCCTACTATGCTGTGCCGTGCCGGTGGTGCCGGCAGCACCCATTCACATGGCGAAGCAGCGTCGGCGGCAGCGGGCAAGCGCCTCAACCCGGCAATGAACGCCAACGGATCTCCGAAGCGCGGCAATGGGGCTGGAGTGCGATCCCAGGCAGCGATTTTAGTGCCACCGGAGACAGCTCAGGCTGGAAGCTGGAAGGCCACAGCGTCGGGCACGGCGTAGGAATGTGCCAATCTGGCGCGGCCGGCATGGCTCAATCGGGCGCGAGCTTCCGCGAGATTCTCTCTCATTATTATCCGAATACATCGTTAATCTCCGAGCCGTAACGATGCTCGCTGGCGGAGGCAGGACGGCGCGGCAGCGGCTCTGCTTGTTGCTGGCGGCGCCACGAAATGCACCTTGTTTCGTGCAAATGTACCCAATTTCGAGCAAATGCTGGAATTGCTGGATCCGCAAACCACACAGAATCAACGCATTGCCTTGGTAAAAGCGAACAAAGAGGGAATGGACCCCCGGGGTGTGCTTTTGCGTCACAGTTTCACCGTTTCACCGCAAACAGGGGGGTGGACTTTCGCCACGGCCCACCACGCGAGGGCGCTGGTCCACCCCAGGCGCTCGCTTGGCGCAGGGGGCAATTGGCGCTCCTGGCGGGCGGTCGAGTCTCTGCTGGCTCACAACCTAGCAGATGGATTCAAAGGTACAGGGGGTCTCTCTCGGGGACCAGTGGCCGGTAAGGCCCCGTTCTCCTGACTACTTCTATTGTCCGACGGAGGGAGGTTATTTTATGCAAGCGTGCTGCATTAAACTGCCCTGCCGCATCAACTGCCGCATGGGCTCGTTATCGGCATAGACCCGCCACTCGGCGACCTTGCCATCTTCGATCAGCGCCCGGAAGGCTGCCTGCGTCTCCCAGCGGTTCTCCGGCCGCAACAGATCGTCCGGCGCATAGGTGCCCTGCGCCATGCCCAGCATTACCACCACCGAGCCGTTGGTGAAGCTCTCGTCGACGGCAATCGAGTAATCGGGAACCATCCTGAAGTATTCAGTCCAACCCTCCCGCATCTCGTCCCGCCCCTCCACCTCGACGCCCATGGAATCGACAAAACGGTGCTCGGGAGTCATCCACCCCACCATCCCCTCCACATCCCGCCGGTTGATCGCCCAGACAAACTGAAACGCGACAAACTCCGCAGAATCCTTCATCCCGTCATTGTATGCGCGACGGGCGCACCGGGCAGGAAAATTGCATGAACTCAAGACAGTTCATCCGCATCGTCCGCGGTCTCAAGTCTGGCTCAGGATGAGCGGACAAAGGGAGAATCGACCCCCGGCCGGTGGCGGGCTCTGGGGCGCCGGTCCACGAAATGCACTCTCTTTCGTGCAAATGTACCCTATTTGGAGGGAATGCTGAAAGATCAAAATCAGCAAGTTGCTCACAATAAATACTTTCCGAAGATAAAAGCGAAGAGATGAGGAATGGACCGGGGGGGGGGCAGATCGCATCACAGTTTCACGGTTTCACGGTATATAGGGGGGGTGGGGTGCCCAAAGGGGGTGGTACGGACCGGGCAGATCCCTGACAGATCAACCCGTCCTGGACTGCCGACCCAACTTCAAGGTAGCAGGATGGCGGAAATAATCTGCAAATCAGGTTCATGCGATTGCCCTGCATCCCCTGTTTAGTTGGACACTGACGGGAACGAAAAGGTTCCTGGAGGCAGGAGGGTTGCCTCGGCGTGGGATCTTCAGAAGACCCACGAGCCGAATCTGTGGGCGGAGGCGCGTCTTTTTGGAAAGGGCGCGATCACTTCGGTGGATACGGCTACCTTTCAGAAAAGCGCGGAGTACGCTCCGGCCTATCCATGGGGACGGGTTCTGGCGATCTTCGAGACTTTGCTTACTTCCTCCCTGTTTGCGCCGTTTCTGCTTGCGATTCGGCGGCAGTTCAGGCGATAGGGAAGCTTTCCGGGGCTAAAGCCCGCGGTGATTATGTTGGCTCAATGCGGGGGTTGAAACCCCCGCCTCCCTCCGTGAGAGGCGCTTTCTCAGGGGCTAAAGCCCAGCATCATTTTGGTCCCTTTGCGGCACGACTGAAGTCGTGCCCTGATACAAAGCCTGTTCATGCAACCAGCTCTGAGTGGTATACCCTCTCAGAAAGCGAGGCGGCTTAAGAATGGGAACAACGAAGCAGTATCGTAGCAACCTGATGGCATCGATTCACGAGACTGCCGAGGGTCTTCATTCCGCCGGGGTGATGGACAAGCGGACGATGCGCGAGTTCGACGAGCTTTGCCTGACGCCGGTTCAGCCGCTCGCTCCCGACGAGATTCGCGCGCTTCGCCTGCGCGAGGGAGCCAGCCAGGCAGTCTTTGCGCGCTATCTGAACGTGACGACCGGCCTTGTGAGCCAATGGGAGCGCGGCGAAAAACGCCCGCAAGGCACATCCCTCAAGCTGTTGTCGCTGGTTGCCCAGAAGGGGCTGGCGACTGTCGCCTAGGAATTGGTCATGACCCGGCGATTGGCGCCGCCGGCGGCGGGTAGAGGATGTCTCCCAGCGCCTGGTAGCGGCCGCCGTAGAAGATGAGGGCATACTCCCGCACCGCTGTGCTCACGGGCCCTCCGAGGCAGATGCTGGCCAGCAGCGCGAAGCCGAATGCAAGGACTCCGAAGAAGACTTCGAGGATGATGGCGACGATCGCAGAGGCGCCTGTGGCGTCCGCGAAGGCCGAGTGGATGCCGTATTCGATCGCGGCAACCGATCCGGCCAGCATGAGCCCCGGAATCAGCAGCAGGATGAAGACACCGATCTCCGCAATCACCGGCAGGATCAAGCGCAACAGCGCGTAGACGGCGAACTGGCGCTTCTCCGCCGTAATGCGATCCCACACCTCTTCCCAGGCTTCGCCGGCCGTTGCGTCGTCCAGGGCGTAGTGCGGCAGCATCCAGTCGCGCAAGATCACGTCGACCACTACTCCGATCAGCGCCAGAAGGAGGATCACCGGAATCAAGGGCAGCACGAGAGAGAGCAACAGCCCCCAATCGGGCTGGCCTCCGGGCTGCATCTCGTGAAACAGCTTCACGAACCCGGCTACGAACGGAAGCGCGGCCAACGTTACCAACAGCAGGTAGCAGAATCCCACCCCTATATTCAGCCAGAAGAAGCGCATCGCCTGCTCGCGATAGAGCCGCCAGCCCGGACGAATCTCTTTGGTGGCGTGAATCAGGCAATGAAAGAAGGCGAAGCGCAGGCGCGTGACGAGATAGAAGATCACAATGGACAGGACGATAGCCACCAGGACGGCCGCCACGATCGCCGCGATCCACTCCGGCGTGAAGGTGAACGGCACGCCAGCAATGGACCCATGTCCCGACGATGGACCGCCGTGCGACGAAGAATGGAGATTGCTCCCGACACCTTCGGTGATGATGGCGACCAGGCCGAGCTTCAGATAGGTTCCCCAGCGAAATGGCCTGAAGAGGAGATCCCTGGTGCGTTGAATGGCGGGCGAAACGGAATCCGCGGCAGAGATAGGGAGCATGGGTGACCCTCCAGAGAGTGACAGCGTAGCACAGAAGTACGCAAGGCTCAGGCTCGAAGTTCCCCCGCCTGACGGGGTCGGGTGCTCGCGGGCGCCGTTCGCCAACGGGATGCCAGAGAATCACCCGCGAAGACTAGTCAGAGCACTTTCACTGTTCCTGTAATGCAAGGATCGTGGTATCCCACCCATTCCGCAGAAAAACGCGGAATGGATGGGGCACGGAGGTCTAGAGTAAAAGCGAAAATGACTAGATGCCGGAGCGATCGTCCGCGCGCGAGTCAGGATCCTTGGGGAGCAGCAGCCAGGCGCCTATGGCGGAGAGCATCACCAGCGCTACGGCCAGAGCATTGCCGTGCAGGCCGAAGATCTGCACCGCAACGGCGGTTGCGACGATGAAACATCCGCCCCAGAGACAAAAACCGGCCATCGCGCGAAGCGTCTGCCGTACCCATGGATCAAAGGGAAACGGCCGTGCCGCAGCGCGGAAAGAGGCTAATGGATCCGCGTAGTAAACGCGCCCCAGATAGATCAAACAGCCTCCCAGGGTGGCTCGCAACGCCAGGGCCACGATGGGATGAGAGAGGATTCCTGCAAAATCGTTCATGTCCGTCACCTCAGGCTGTCAAGCCAACCTCCCGCAGCGCGCTCCCCCTGCCGCATTCCAGGGCCGCAAGCTGACCGCTGAGCATCTTCTCTTTAATTGGACACTGAAGGGGAAGAAAAGGTTCCTGGGGGATATTGCAAGACCGGCGGTGTGCGTTTCATCCGCGGGCTGGGGGAAGAATCTCGCTTGTCGCGCAGCCTGCCAAGGCCCACCACGCGTCGAAGGCGGCCAGAGCCCGCTCGCATTGGAGGCGGTGGCGCTCCTTTTTGTCGCGAACCCGCTTGCGCAACTGCTCATCGAACGGCTCCAGCAGGTCGAAGGTGATGTTGGCCGGTTGAAAGTCCCTGGGGTCGGCGTGGGTGATGTAATACACCAGCGAGCCGAGGGCGCAGGCGCGCGGGGCAGGCTCAGGTTCTTCGCCGCGCGCCAGCGAAGCCGCGTAAATCCCCGCCAGAAGCCCGGTGGCGATGGATTCCGTGTAACCCTCCACGCCGGAAAGCTGCCCGGCGAAGAGGATCGGGACTGGTTCGCTGCGCCCCTCCGGGGCGGTCTTCAGCCGGAGCAGTTCGTCAAGCAGAAGAGGCGCGCAGATGTACGTATTGCGATGGATCTGCCCGTAGCGCAGGAAGCGCGAATTTTCAAGGCCGGGAATAAGGCGCAGCACGCGGGCTTGCTCGCCAAACTTGAGATGGTTCTGGAAGCCGACCAGATTGTAGCTGTCGGCGCGCAGGTTCTCCTTGCGCAGTTGCACCACGGCCCAGGGCGTCCGGCCGGTGCGCGGATCGCGCAGGCCTACCGGCTTCATCGGCCCAAAACGCAATGTGTCGCGGCCGCGGCGGGCAAGAACCTCAATGGGCAGGCAGCCTTCGAAGTAATCGAGCTTCTCCCATTCCTTGGTCTCGGCGGCTTCGGCTGCCAGCAGCGCATCCAGAAAGCGGTCGTACTCGGGGCGGTCCATCGGGCAGTTGATGTAATCGGCCGTGCCCTTGTCCCAGCGCGCCGCAAAATACACCCGCTCCATGTTGATGGAGTCAGCCTCGACGATGGGAGAGATCGAGTCATAGAAGGCGAGATGTCCGGAGCCGGTGATGCGCTCGATCTCGGCGCTGAGCGCGTCTGAAGTCAGCGGGCCGGTGGCCAGGATGGTGAGCGCGTACTCTTCTTTTGCCATGTCGAGGTGGGTCACCTCTTCGCGGAAGACGCGAATCGCCGGCTCGGCGGCAATCGCCTCGCCAATCCGCCGTGAAAACTCGACACGATCCACGGCCAGCGCGTGACCTGCCGGGACAGCGGTCTCATCGGCAATCCGCAGCAGCGCCGAGCCCGCCCGCCGCATCTCCTGCTTGAGCAGCCAGGGGGCGGTGTTTGGCGATTCGCTCTTCAGAGAATTCGAGCAGACCAGTTCGCCGAACTCGGTGGTTTGGTGAGCCGGGCTCAACCGGGGTTTGCCGTCCACGAACGCTCGCATCTCGTAGAGGTCCACCGCGCAGCCGAGACGCGCCGCGGTCAATGCCGCTTCCGGGCCAGCCAGTCCGCCGCCGATGATGCGGATTCTCATGGCGCGGATTCCGATGGGGTGGACAGAGGTTGGGGTTCCTGGTCTCCCACCCTTTCGCAAAGAACGCGAAAGGATGGGGCACCCAGCTGATCTTCGGCCGACCCGGCAATTCCGGCCAGCCGTTTCAGCGCCTCGCCGCTGACGCGTACATTCCGCCACTCATCCAGGAACTCGGCTCCCATCGCCCGGTAGAACTCGATGGCCGGCGCATTCCAGTCCAGAACCTCCCATTGCAGCCGCGGACAGCCTTTTTCCACCGCGATGGCCGCTACCCGTTCGAGCAGCGCCTTGCCAATTCCCCGGCCGCGCAACTCCGGCTCGACGAAGATGTCCTCCAGGTAGAGCCCGGGGCGCCCTAGCCAGGTGGAATAGCTGAAAAAGAAGAGGGCGAAGCCTGCAGCCTGGCCGTCGTGCTCGGCGAACAGGCAGAAATAAAAGGGATTGGGCCCAAATCCGTCCCGCTCCAGGTCCGCTTCGGTTGCCGTGACGGCCTGCGGCTCGCGTTCGTAGGCGGCCAGCGCACGAATGAAATCCAGAATCCGTGGAATATCTCCTCGGGTTGCGGGGCGAATCGTGGTTGCCATGGTTTGATTCTAGTGTGTGATACAGGCCACACGCAGCCGGCCGCTGGAGGCATTACCATAGGGTGTTGAATTGGTGGCGTGATCCGGCGTCGGCTTCCGAAGAGCAGGCAGACTCGCCCTGAGGCGGGGCCAGGGGATCTGCTCCAGTTCAGCAATGGTGTTGGCAGCCGAGTGCGGCAGCGTCTATTCCGCCTCCGCTCTTGTGCTGGACAGCCGATGGGATTTAACTTGGGTGCTGCGGAGAGGGATAGTTCCCGCATGGGTTTCCGCGTCGCGGTTCGCTGGTTTTCAGGTGCGACCGGCCGCTGAGACCGTCCGATTTTTTTGATGGTAGTTGCACCACCCCTGGCGTATGCGGGAGTGTTTGCCGGCAAAATATGACTTTTATGAGCGGCGCGGGCTCTGTGGCCCGCGCCGCTCCCAAGGAGAAGCAGATGAAACGCACGATTCCACTTTGGCTCGGCCTGTTGGCATTCGCCCTCTTGCCCGCGCTTGCGCAAAAGGCAACGCCCATGGGGAAGATCCATGGCCACGTGACCAGTCCCGCCGGAATTTCGGAGGTCAGCGGCAACATTATCCTGTCTACCGACGGCGGCCACAACATCAAGTACACATTTCCGGTCTCCTCGACCGGCGACTATGCAGGGGAAGCGGCTTCCGGCACCTACATGGTGATCTTCCGCGAGCTGGATACTCCGTCTGACAAAATCGTCGACTCCTTCGATAACGTCAAGATCGTGACCGGCCAGGACACGCTCCAGGATCTCGACATGTCCCGCAAGGAGTACATCGACAAGAATCTGAATGCCGAGCAGAAGAGGAAGCTGGAGGAGATCAAGAAGCAGTATTCGAAGGACAGTGAGGTCGTCAAGAATCTCAACGGCGACCTAGTGACCGCCAGCCACGATTTCAGTGACGCAGACAACGCGCACAAAGCGGCGAAAGCGGCTCTGGGCGACAGCGCCTCCCGGGATGATGTTGATGCCAAGGAAACCGAGATCAAGGTCGCGAAGTTTTCCGAAGTGGAAACCATAATGCTGAGGGACACCGCGGCCAAGCCTGATGCTTCTCCCCTTTGGATTGCTTTGGGCGTTGCGCAGATGGGCCTGGCAAGGACCAAGAACGATCAAAGCAAGTATGATGACGCGGAGACGAACTTGAAGAAGGCTCTTTCCGTCGAGGCCGCGGCCAGCAAGCCGAGCGCTGCAAATCAGGGTAACGCCGAAAGGGATCTGGGCGAGATTTACGCGCGCACGAGCAAGGTTGATGAGGCGAATGCAGCCTACGACGCAGCAGCCAAGTTCAATCCTCCTGGGGCAGCATCCTACTATACGAACGAAGCGGCGATCTTTGTGAATGCAGGCAACGGCGACGCCGCGGCGGCTGCCGCCGATAAGGCCATCGCTATTGATCCAAAGCAGGCGCTTCCCTACTACCTCAAGGGCCAGGGTCTCATCCAAAAGGCAGCCATCGACCCCAAGACGAACAAGATGATTCTGCCTCCCGGCTGCGCGGAGGCCTATCAGAAGTATCTCGATCTGGCACCGAACGCATCGCCGGGGGACGCCCAATTCGTTGCTGATGTGAAGGGGATCCTGGCAGAGGCCGCGCAGGTGCACAATACCGCTTACGGAGACGACACTTCGAAGAAGAAGAAGAAGTAAGCCGGTTTCCGGTTTTCCCGAGGGGCGCTCCCGGTTGCCGGGCGCGCCCTTCATTTCTCAGGGGAGATTTGGCGAACAGCCTCTGGAGAAACCCTCTACAATCCATTCCATGAACTCCGCTCTGCCCAGCTACGCTCAGGCCGCAGCGCTGGTGGCCGCTCATGCCGCGCAACTGGGCCGGCGTCCGTCTGTCATGGAGCCAATTGAGCTGGGCCAGGCATCAGGCCGCATCCTTGCTCAGCCACTCCTGGCCGACCGCGATCAGCCCCCCTTTGCCCGTTCCACTCGCGACGGTTACGCCTGCCGCGCCGCCGAGGCCTCCACGCATGATCCACTGGCCGTTGCCGGCTCTGCCCGCGCGGGAGATCCTCCAGCCGGCCCCCTCAAGCCCGGAACCGCCTGGGAGATCATGACCGGGGCGCCAATTCCCGCGGGAGCCGACGCGGTGATGATGCTGGAGCATGTGAAAACGGCCGAAGGCGCAAAGGGCCACAAGATCAGGCTGCTCTCACCGCGCACCCTCAAGCCGGGCGAGAACATCGTGGCTCAGGGCGTGCAGGCCCGCGCGGGGGACGAACTGCTTTCCGCCGGCACAGAGATCGGGTTCGGTGAGATTGCCCTGGCCGCGGCCTGCGGCTACGCTACACTGAAGGTCTTTCGCCGGCCCCGCGTAGCGATTCTCGCCACAGGCGATGAACTGGTTCCCGTCGAGTCCACGCCGGCTCCCGGCCAGATTCGCAACTCCAATGCGCCCATGCTGGCCGCTTTGGTTGCCGGCGCGGGCGGCGAGCCCTGGATCCTGCCGAGGGCAGCCGATAACGCACAGGCCCTCGACAAAGCGCTGGCGCGGGCCGCGAAAGCTGATCTCCTGATCATTTCCGGCGGCGTTTCGGCGGGCAAGTTCGACCTTGTCGAGCCTGCCTTGGCGCGCATCGGAGCCCGCTTTCAGTTCACCGGGGTTCGCATCCAGCCCGGCAAGCCGACGGTCTTCGGCGAACTGCCGCGCAAGAAGGCAGCCGGTTCGCGGGCGCTGCCGTTCTTCGGCCTTGCCGGCAATCCCGTCTCCACGGCTGTCACCTTTCTGCTCTTCGCGGCGCCTGTGCTGGGTGCATTGGCCGGGAACCGGGAAGCGCGACCCCGCTTCGGTCTGGCCCGGCTGGCCCCGCCGGTTGAGCGCGGCGCCAAAGCGGGACTGACGCGCTTCCTGCCTGCATTTTGCGACTTTGCAGTGGCAGAGGGCCAGCCGCCGCAGGTTTCCTTTGTCCCCTGGCACGGCTCAGGCGACCTGGTTGCCCTGGCCCGCTCCAACTGTTTTCTGGTTGTGCCGGAAGAGGCGCACGACCTCGAACCCGGCTCGCTTGTATCGATTCTGCTTTCGTGAAGTGTACCCTGGTGTTCAGACTGTATGACTTGGTAATTGCTCCTGGACAAGTGCGGGCGTGGACGCCCGCACGACAGCCGGTCTGGAGAACGGCGCTACAAGGAGGAGTCTTATGCCCGAACCTTCGCATTCGCAGCTTTCCCATTTCGACGCATCCGGCCAGGCCGTCATGGTCGATGTCAGCGCCAAGCCGGCCACCCGCCGCACCGCCCGCGCCTCGGCCTTCATCGAGCTCTCTGAGGCTGTTCTGGCGGCGCTGCCCGGCAACCCCAAAGGCAATCCGCTGGAGGTTGCCCGCTTCGCCGGAATCCAGGCAGCCAAACGCACGGCCGAACTGATTCCCATGTGCCATCCGCTGGCGCTCACGCATGTAGACGTGCAGGCCGAGATCGTCGCAGGAGGCGTGCGGATTACGGCCGCGGCCGCTGCTGTCGGACAAACTGGCGTCGAGATGGAAGCTCTCACCGCCGCCGCCGTCGCCGCGCTCACCGTCTACGACATGACCAAGGCTCTGGACAAGGGGATTGTCATCCGCGAGATTCAGCTTGAAGAAAAATCCGGCGGCAAGAGCGGAGATTTTTTGAGACACCGGGGCCGCGCCTAGAGCAAAACCAGGGATGCTATGTCCTGATTAGGCTGGTCCAGGGTCGCCGCTCCCTGTTGGTCGCGTCGACTTGAGTGCGTTGCTCCGGGATAAGCCTTCCCTGGTTTTGCTGTGAGGCGCTCTTCTATTTGGGCTGCGTGGGCTTTTCCCCGGCGGACGGCACGGCTTCGGGCGGGTGCGGGCCGGCATGGTCTTGCTTGGGCGCGACGAAGGGCTCGGGGCCAATGTGGCCGCGGTGGCAGGTGCCGCAGGTGACCGGCGCGCCGGAGTTGTCCACCATGCTGATGTAGTTTTCGTTGATGTCCTGGACCATCTTGTACATGAGGCGGGCGGTGGACTTCTCCGGCCGGGAATCATCGGCAAAGTTGAGCCGTGGCCGGCCGTTGGTCCCGATGTTGGTGGGATCGGCGGCGTGGCAGGTGTTGCAATGCGTGCCCAATGCAGCTGCCCAACCTTCCATGATCTCGAGCACCTGGTCGCCGGTGAGAGTCTTGGGCAGGACTTTGAGGTTGGTGGGGGCCGGATGCGGCTGATCGTGCTCCTCGTGCGGCGGAGCGCTGGCCGCAGGCGGTTGCGTTGGGGCGGCTTGAAAAGCCTGGGAAGCAGCAGAGACAGCGAAAAGGGCCGCGGCAAGCAGGACAGCGGCGGAGACGGGCAGGGTCAGGAAAGAGGTCTTCAAGCGGATACGTTCCTTGAAATTGGGATGATTTTTGCCGTTCGAGGAGATTCTACAGAAGTTGGACCCGTTTTGCGGTCAACCTTTTGGCTCCGGAGAGGCACGGATGACCTGGAAGGGCAAAACGCAGCGCCAAATCCACGGCCTCGTGGATGCCGATGCGCGGCGTGACAAGCACTTCGGCTACCTGGTAGCCGTCGTCGCGCACCTGGAGCGGCGAAAAAGGGTCGAGCAGGTCCATTTCGTTGTGCGCCGCGCGGGTGAGGCCGAGCGCCTGACAGAGCCGGCTGGGGCCGGAGGTGAGCTGCCGGGCCAGTTTCGCGTTGAGGGGCGCACCGGGGGCCAGGCCACGATTTGCCGCCATCCGGTCAGCTCCGGCCACCGGCTCCAGCGCGCGCAACAGCACGCAACCTGCCCGGCCCTCCGTCTCGCAACTGATGTTCATGCAGAAGTACCGGCCATAGATCGAGTAGACGTAGGCGTGGCCGGCGCGGCCGAAGAGGACACGGTTGCGAGGCGTGGGACCGCGATATGCGTGGGCGGCCGGGTCGGGCGGATCGCTGTGGGGGCCGAGGTAAGCCTCGACCTCGACGATCCGGCCCCCGAGCAGGCCGGCATCCGTGAGGTGGAGGAGGAGCTTGCCGAGCAGACGCGGGGCCACCTGCTCCGGCGGGGCCTCAAAGAAGGCGCGAGGAAGCAGGGTGCCCGGCAGATGAGAAGCCAGGCCGTTTTGGGGAGAACTTTTGGGCGATTCCATGTTGCAGCCCCGACCTTCCCTCAGGGGCTAAAGCCCAATTTCTTATTAGCCATCTTGCGGCACGACTAAAGAGGCTGCGGAAAAAGGGCACTCAAGGCCCCAAAGTCCCCCAAAAACGTCCCTCAGGGGCTAAAGCCCTATTGATTCTATGGGCTTTATCGGCACGACTAAAGTCGTGCCCTTTCAAAACAGAGGCTTCGATTGAGTTTTTCCGCAGCCTCTAAAGTCGTGCCCTGACGCTTCATGCGGCCCCGGACGAGTTTTTCCGCGGCCAATACAGCCGGTACCCTTCAGAGCATCAGCTCTTGCGGAACCTCGTTGCGCCCTATTTGTGCGATTTCTTCCATTCCTTCAGCAGGGCAAGCACTTCTTCGGCGTGGCCCTCGGGGGTAACCTTGGGGAAGATGTGCAGCAGGGTCTGGTCGGGTCCGATGACGAAGGTGGTCCGCTCGATGCCCCAGACCTTCTTGCCGTACATGTTCTTTTCCTTCAGCACGCCAAACTGATTGCAGACTTTCTCGTCTACATCAGCAAGGAGTGTGTAGGGCAGGTCGTACTTGGCGCGGAATTTGGCCTGATCCCTGGGCGTATCGCGGCTTATGCCCAGCACTACCGCGCCGGCAGCCTGAAGTTTCTTGAACGTATCGCGGAAGCCGCAGGCCTCGATGGTGCAGCCCGGAGTGTCCGCTCTGGGATAAAAGAAGAGTATGACCGGCCGGCCGTTGTAGGTGGAGAGGCTGACGGTCTTGTCCTCGTCGGTTTTGAGGGTGAAATCGGCGACTTTCTGGTTCAGTTCCATGGGGAAGCACCTCGTATCTTGATTGGAGGGCCACTGGTGGCCATCAGGTTCGATTATTTCCGAGGCAGGCGGCAGATGTCATTGGGTGGGGCGGGTATTTTGTCAATGAGGCGAGCGGCTCTGGCGGCGGGTGGGCTCGAGTTTTCGGGTGGAATTGGCGAAAAGCATTCCTCCGGGGCTAAAGCCCGGGTTGATTCTGGCGGGCTTACAAGGGGGTTAAAACCCCCGTCTCCCTCCAGATCGGGCCTTTTTGCCTCCTGTGCAGGCGGTTTGCTGGCCGGAATTCTGACCTGTCTGCCGGCTTGGTCCCAATACCCTGGCCAGATGGCGAAGAGCAGCAACGCCGCGCCCGAGCTGCGGGCCATCGCCGTGCTCGAGTGGACCGGCGAGGTAAGCAGCCCCAAAGCATGCCGACTGGTGCCTGTGGCTGTCCTGGACGGAACGCGGATCGAGGGGGACCAGCTTCAGGATGGCGGCATCTACCTGGCCCGTCCCCAGCCGCTGGCGCTGGCCGGCGAGGTCGAATACGAACTGGAGCAGAACGGCAAGCCGATTGGCCTCTTTGACATTCGCAACGCCGCCCAGGAGGAGGGCTCGTGGGTCGGCTATGGCGCCTGGAAGCAACTTCCCGCTCCCAAGCGCAAGCCGTCAATGGAGGAACTGGCGAAGATGACGGTCAACGATGAAGACAGCGACCAACCCGTCCTGCACCGCAAGCACCACGCCGACGAGGGATCGGCGGGAAGCGGGAAGAGCAGCCCTGGGAGCAGCGGCGGTTCAGGCGGAAGCTCAGGCGCCGACGCTCCAGCGCCGGCCGTCGACCCCGACCGGCCTACGCTGCACAAGAAAGACACCAGCGGCAACTCAGCTGATACAAGCGCTCCCGCCACGAGCTCTACCTCCGCTCCCGATTCCGATTCCGGTCAGCCGACGCTTCACAGGAGGGATTCAAGCGACAGCGCCTCCAGCGGCAACGCGCCGGCGAGCGACCCCGACCGCCCGGTGCTGAAGAAAAGCAAGAAGAAGGCGGAAGACACCAGCTATGTGGATTCGTTGCCGGATGTCACCGATCCCGACCGGCCCCGGCTCCTGCGCGGCAAACCCAAGGGCAATGGCCTGGATGTGCTTCCGACCCTGATGGGGCTTCCGGCTGATATGCAGCAGGCCGTTGCTGTTTCCGACGCAAAGAGCCGTCCCGAGCACCTGTGGAGCTTTAGCTGGGCGAATCCGGACGATGAGTTGAAGATGAAGTCGGCCCTCGAAGAGATCGCCCGCGATGCCCTGGGGCTGAAACCGCCGCCCGTGCCCAAACGGACGGTCCCCCGCAGGAAGGCCCAGCCCGCGCCGCCGATCTTGCCTCCACCCCTCTTCGACGAGCGCTTCCGCGTCTTCGAGCTGGCCTACGGCTCCGGCGCAACGCTGGTGCTGTCGGCGCGCACCGATGGGCCCCTGGCCCAGCAGAAGTTCGTCACGCTCATCGCCCAGCCGGACCTCTACGGCAATGTGCTGGTGCTCAAGAAGCACGTCACCGACGGCGCGCATCTGGACGACACTCCGCGCATGAGGCTCGTTGACGCAGTGGATGCCATGGCCGACAATCGCGGCGAACTGCTCTTTGAGCTGCGCGGCGCAACCCAGCGCCAGTTCGCCCTCTACCGCATCCTCCGCGGCCAGGCCGAACAACTCCTCGTCACCAGCGGCGGGGAGTTTGGGACGGAGAGCAGGGAGTAGGGACTAGGGACTAGGGACTGGGGACTGGGGACTAGGGACTAGGGACTAGGGACTAGGGACTGGGGACTGGGGACTGGGGACTAGGGACTGGGGACTGGGGACTAGCGCGGTGCGAACTGTCCAAACTGGCGCCGCGCCAGGGTCCGTAAGGAACGGAAACCGCTCAATTTGGCATTTTGTGTGTAAAATTGCTCACATCTTTTTCCTTTTTTGTGGCTAGGCTGAAAGAAAAGACGGGGCTTTTTTCCCGATCTGTGAAAGAATCCAGAGATGATGGAGTTTCCCAAAATCATTCAGGGCGGCATGGGGGTAGGCGTCTCGAACTGGCGCCTGGCCAACGCTGTCGCCAAAATCGGCCAACTCGGCGTGGTTTCCGGCACAGCGCTCGATTCGGTCCTTGTCCGCCGCCTCGCCGATGGCGACCCCGGCGGTCACATGCGCCGGGGCCTGGACGCCTTCCCCTTCCCTGAGATGGCTCAGCGCATCTGGGAAGAGTACTACATCCCCGGCGGCAAGGCCGCGGTAGCGCCTTATCCGCTGCCGCCGATGCACCAGCGGCGCGATCTGCGCAAGGTGGTCGAGCTGTGCATTGTGAGCAACTTTGTCGAGGTCTATCTGGCCCGCGACGGGCACAAGAATCCCGTGGGCATCAACTTTCTTGAGAAGGTGCAGATGCCGCACCTCTCCTCGATCTACGGCGCAATGCTGGCCGGCGTGGGCTATGTGCTGATGGGCGCGGGCATCCCGCTGCACATCCCCGGCGTCCTGGACGCGCTTGCCGGCCTCCGTCCCGCCGAGTACAAGCTCAGTGTGACCGGCGCCGCGCAGGATCAGGACACGGCGATGAACTTTGATCCCGCCGATTACGTGCAGGGACCGCTGCCGCTGCTGAGTCGGCCGCGCTTTCTGGCGATCGTCAGCTCGAACACCCTGGCCACCACCATGCTGCGCCGCGCCACCGGCCGGGTCGACGGCCTGGTGATCGAAAGCCCCATCGCCGGCGGGCACAATGCGCCGCCGCGCGGCAAGTTGATGCTCAACGCCAACGGCGAGCCGATCTACGGCGAGCGCGACCAGGTCAACCTTGCGGATCTGCGCGCGCTGGGTGTTCCCTTCTGGCTGGCCGGGGGCTATGGTAACGCGGAGAGCGTGCGCTATGCGCTGCGGGAGGGCGCCGCGGGCGTGCAGGTCGGCACGGCATTCGCCTTCAGCGAAGAGTCTGGCATGAGGCCCGATCTGAAGAGCGCGCTGATCGCCCAAGCGGCGACCAACTCAGGCGTCGTCTTCACCGATCCGCTGGCATCGCCTACAGGATTCCCCTTCAAGGTGGCGATCCTGCAAGGCTCGTATTCCGATCAGTCAGTGGCCGAGGCGCGGACACGGGTCTGCGACATCGGCTTGCTGCGCGAGTCCTATACCACGGGAGAGGGCAAAATCGGCTACCGCTGCGCTGCTGAACCGGTGGCGAATTATGTGGCCAAGGGCGGCAAGGTGGAGGAGACGGTGGGACGCAAATGCCTTTGCAACGCGCTGATGGCGAACATAGGCCACGAGCAGAAGCGCAAGGATGGCTCCGTGGAGCCGCCGCTGGTGACCGTGGGCGACGATCTGAATACCGTTGCGCAGTTCCTTGCGCCTGGCCGCACGTCCTATAGCGCCGCGGACGTGGTTGCGTCTCTGTTGAGCCTGGCCGGGAGCGAGGTCAACGTCGAGCAGGAAGAGCCGGTTCTGGCGAACGCATAGAGCGGAAACGGCAGAGCTGTTTCGGGCAAGGTCAGAGAATTGGAGGGGTGGGCATTTCCGCAAGGAAATATCCACCCCTTTTGCATTGGCGGGAGGGCAGCGCTCTTCGGCTTGCCTTAGCTGGGCGGCTGGGCTGCCGCACCAGCACTGGGTCCGCCGACGCGAAAGACGCGCGGAACGCGTGCCGCGGGCTCCGGCAGGGCCGGGAAAGCCGCGTGCGGCTCGGTCTGGTACCAGTAGGCCGTCGAATAAAAATCGTCTGACCGGTGGTTGGCGTGGCCGTGCTCCATGGTCACGCGAATCGATTTCTCGAAGGTGATGGGACTTTCCGTGTGCCAGCGGTAAAGGCAATAGCGGCCGCCAATCCGCTCCGGGTCCTCAATGTATGGCGCGCCGGTGTGCTCGTAGCCGAAGGCCTGGCCGCCGAAGTCCCACGCTCCGTTGTAGTAGTCCTCGCTGCCCGTGCCGTTGATGGTGGGCAGCGAATCGCCATCGATGAAGATCATGTCGTCGCCCTCGCCGAACCAGCCGTGCTGGTTCTGCTCGACGGCGTGGGTCACTCCCAGGAAATGGCCCTTCCCCACAGCTTCCAGAAAGACGTAATTGTCCGCGCCGTCCAGGTTTTTGCGGCCGTTGACCTGGGGCTCAAAATTATAGGTCCAGTTGTCGGCCGTGCCTTTGCAGGGCGCGGCCTGGCGGTACTGCGCGTGGAAACGACCCACATCGCCGGGCAGGCTGGGCAGCATCACATAATCCACCGCGAAGTAGAAACTGTCGGTGGGCGCCTGGCCCTCGTTGGTCACCGTGATCCGCGCCGAGCTCGAAAACGGCATCTGAAAGTAGGCGTTGAGCGCTTTGATTGGCGCTACGGCGGTCAGTGCTGATTGGTAGATAAAGTACTCGCCCAGTCCCAGGCCGAAGAAGTCGCCGATGGGAACTTCGACCGAGGGTGTGCTTTCGCCGTCCCACCAGGCGTGCAGGACAAGGTTCTTCAGGTGCATCGGGTCCCGCGAGTTGATGGTGCACCAGAGATGCGTCACCACGCCCGCGCCGGAAATGTCAAACAGAGATGCCGACTGGCCGGGCGCCACGGGGACAAAGTCGGCATTGCCGCCGGTGCGGTCCCAGCTTGAGGAACGGCGGGCCTTGTAATCGCGCAGCCGGGCCATCGCGAAAAGCTCTTCGGGAGCGGGCTGCTCGGGCGGATGCGGCGGTTCCTTGATTGGGGCTCCGGCGACTGGGGTTTCGGCAGCAGAGGCACCGGTGGCGTTGAAGCCCAGCAGTCCGGCGGCTGAGACCCCGGCTATGGAAGCCATGGCGCCCAGCAGCTTGCGCCGCGCGGGCAAGCCTTCATTTGCGTTGGACGAATGCATACAGCTAATCCTCCTGGCGGTCGAGTTCTGAAAGCGTGTTGTAGTCCCGAGCGCCGGCGTTTGTCAAACCGGGAGGGAACCACTCACAGCCGCGCGTCGACCGCACAGGAGAACCATGTGCCGCCAATCCCGCGGCGGCAATCAGGGCAAGAGCGGCTTTCAGCCTTTGCGCTCTTTCAGGTTATGGCTGTCGCTGGCCTTCAGAGTCATGCCGTAAATGGCCTTGAACTGTTCGATCTCCTTGAGCGTTTGTGGAGAAAAGGGAACGAGCTTGCCCTCGAAGGCATGGAGGACGATTCCCTCCAGCAGGTCGCCAAGGGTGATCTCCTTCAATTCGGCGACGGCCTTGAGGACCTTCAACAAGCGTTTTTCCATTCGGACGCCGGTCTGGACGCGCTCGACGACGACGGGTTCGCGATTTTGCTTTTCTTGCGGCATAAAGCCTCCTTGCTACAACAGTACCAATGTACCACGGTACATAAACTTTGTCAACCCTTCCTCTTGAATTTCCTCCTGGAATCGCGCCCGGCTGGTTCGCGCGGTGCGCCCCGGCCTGTTATGGTCAGTGAGGAAACTCTGGTGTAAACAGACCCTCAATGAATCCCCCATAGGACCCCGGGCATGTGGAAGCGTTGGCGAATCCGGATACTCTTGTTTTTGGCCGTCCTCGGCCCCGGATTCATTACGGCCAACGTCGACAATGACTCCGGCGGCATTCTCACCTACTCCCAGGCAGGCGCGCAATACGGCTACACTCTGCTGTGGACGATCATTCCCATCACCATTGCGCTGATCGTGGTGCAGGAGATGTGCGCCCGCATGGGCGTGGTTACCGGCAAGGGCCTCAGCGACCTGATCCGCGAAGAGTTCGGGCTGCGGCTCACGTTTGTGCTGATGGTGCTGCTGGTGGTGGTCAACTACACCAACGTGGTCACCGAGTTCATCGGCATCGCCGGCTCAATGCACCTTTTTCATGTAACCAAATTCATCTCCGTGCCATTTTGCGCGCTGCTGGTCTGGTACATGGTGGTGAAGGGCAACTACAAGAGCACGGAAAAAATCTTCCTCATCGCTTCGGTTGTTTACATTGCTTACATTTTTGCCGGGGTGCTCTCGCAGCCGAGTTGGCACGATGCGCTTTGGGCGACGGTGCAGATGCCGGCCAAATCAGTGTGGAGCGACAAGGCCTATATGTATATGGCCGTCGGGGTGGTGGGCACCACCATCGCGCCCTGGATGCAGTTCTACCTGCAATCGTCGATCGTGGAAAAAGGCATTCGCGTGAAGGATTACGCGGCCTCGCGGCTGGACGTGATCGTCGGCAGCCTCTTTACCGACATTGTGGCGTGGTTCATCATCGTGGCCTGCGCGGCCACGCTCTACGTGCATGGCATGGGCGCGATCCAGGTGGCCAGTGACGCGGCCGAGGCGATGCGCCCGCTGGCCGGCGATTACGCATTCCTTCTCTTCGCATTCGGCCTCTTCAACGCTTCAGTCTTCGCCGCGTCGATTCTGCCGCTCTCGACGGCCTACACGGTCTGCGAGGGCTTGGGAGTGGAGAGCGGCGTGGACAAGAGCTTCAAAGAGGCGCCGTTTTTTTACTGGCTCTATTCGCTGCTCATCGTGGGCGGCGCACTGACCGTTCTGCTGCTGCCTGACGCGCAACTGATCAATGTCGCCATCCTCTCCCAGGTGCTCAACGGCGTTCTGTTGCCGGTGGTCGTGATTCTGATGCTGATGCTCATCAACCGCCAGGATCTGATGGGCGAGCACAGGAACTCGCGGTTGTGGAATGTGATTGCCTGGAGCACCAGCATCATCGTGATCGGGATGACGATGGTGATGCTGTGGGGGATGATGCCGGGGCACTGAGGGGCTGCGCCTCCAGCGATACGCCCAGGTATTAGAAGCGAAACCTGAGGTACATAATCTAAATGCAAGAAGACAAACGCTGGAATTTTGGCGGGAACTTTTTCCGTCGCAGAATCGTACAAAATCCCAACACTACTGGCCGAATCGCGCGAATATCTCAACTTCCTGTTGGCGCTTAGCGGCAACAGGCGTGTGAGTGCCGAACATAAATCGAGACGAAAGCGGTTGGAATGACAAGTATCGAAAAATCGCAGATCAGATACGCGCGGCTTGCGGGCTTCATGTATCTCTTCCTTATCGCGGTCTATCTGTTGGGTGTAATGATTACCAGCCGATTTGAAGTTCCCGGAAATATTGCGGAGACCACACATCGCGTGATGGAACATGAACTGCTCTTCCGGTTCGGACTGGCACTGGGATCGCTCAACGCTTTGTGCGCCGTGCTTTTGGCTGTAAGCCTTTATGTGGCTGTCCGTGTGATCGACAAAAATCTGGCGCTGCTGGCTTTGGCGTTTGAATTGGTCTACGCAGCCGCGGGCGCTGCCGCGAACCTGATCGATTACGCCTTTTTGAAGCAACAGATGGACGCATATTCCTCTGGAATCCTGGACGCGAAGCAGTTAACGTCTCTCGCGGATTTGCATTCGTTCCTGGATGCGGCGGCAATGAACATAGTTTGCATTCTGTATGGCGCGGGGTCCATTCTCTTTTTCTATCTTTTTCTCAAAGCAAAAGCCATTCCGCGAATCCTTGCCGCATTGGGACTGTTTGGGTCTGTCCTGGTGCCGCTTACCGGCTTTGCCGGCCTCATTCTTCCGCATCCATCCAAGCTGCTGCAACTGGGATGGCTGCCCATCTTTGCCGCGGAAGTTTCCGTCGGCCTGTGGCTGTTATTCAAAGGCATAAACCTTCGGTCGCGGAGAGACGAAACTCTGTCATAGGCGAACGGCTCGCCCGAATTAACGTTGGCTAGCGTTCTCGCGGCCAAAAGGAGAAGATGAATGATATATTCCGACAATGAGAAATCGCAAATCAGGTACGCAAGACTTGCAGGCTTCATGTATCTGTTCGTCGACCTTGCCTATGCGTCGGGCGTCATGATTGCCAACCGTTTTGAAGTTCCCGGGAATTTCACAGAAACTGCCCATGGGATTATGAGGTCGGAACTGCTCTATCGTATCGGACTAACAAGCGTGTTCATCGGGGCCTTGAGTACGGTTTTCCTGGCGATGGGGCTATACGTGACAGTCAAGCCTATCGACAAGAATCTGGCGCTGCTTGCGCTCCTATTTAGACTAGTGGAGGCTACGATGTTCGGGCTACTGAGTCTTTTCAGTTTTGTCGTCTTGAAGGTTTTTATCGGCTCTGATTACACGAATGCACTTGGATCGAGTCAGCCGTCAGTTCTTGTGAATTTGTGTACAGCTGTATATTCGGATGGATTCCTCGTGGCCGGTTTGTTTTTTCTCATGGGGTCCATTCTCTTTTTCTATCTGTTCCTCAAATCGACCTATCTTCCAAAGGCCCTTTCGGCTTTCGGTCTTTTTGGATCGCTGTTGGTGACGATCACCAATTTTGCTGATCTCCTACTGCCTCAGTATCACAAGATTCTGCACCTCGGCATTCTGCCTTTGGGGGTCGCCGAGATAACTGTTGGCCTGTGGCTTTTGATTAAAGGCGTAGACCTCCGGTCGCGGGAGAACGGAACCAAGGATTCAGTTGCGGCACAATCCATGAAATAAGTGAGATCAAATCTGGAGAACTTTGAAATGACAAATGCTGAAATCGCAACATCGTCGCCGCGCAGCAACGCCAGAATCGCCGGCATGTGGTATTTAATCACAATATTGATCATAGTAATATCATCCTTGGCTGGCGGCGGATTTACGACTACTGTGGACAGTATCCGCCATCCGTCATTCTGGCTGGGATACGCTGGCGACCTCGGCATGATCGTCAGTTATGCTGTCGTAACAGCTTTATTCTATTACTTGTTCAAGCCAGTCAACAGGAGACTCTCATTGCTCGCGGCATTTTTCAGCCTCTTGGGATGTGCGGTCCAGGCTTTCATCAATGTATTTCACCTTGCCGCACTAGCCCTCCTAAGTGGTGGGCGAGATTTGAGCGCATTCAGTCCGGAACAATTGCGTGTCCAGGCGACGATGTTTCTTGAACTCTATAACCGGGGCTACGGCATCGCCATGGTGTTTTTCGGGTGCTATTGCCTCCTCATCGGCTACCTTATCTTCAAGTCGGCCTTTCTGCCGCGAGTTCTGGGCGTGTTCATGGCGTTTTCCGGCTTGGCTTGCCTGACCTTTCTAATCCCCCCGTTTGCAAACGCTCTCTACCCTTACAATCTGGCCGTCGACGCCCTCGGGGAATGGGCGCTGACGCTGTGGCTTCTTGTGATGGGTGTGAACCCGCAACGATGGAAGGAGCAGGCCAGCGCCGCACTGGAAGAGTAATCGCCGAGTCCGTGAGGCCCGCAGGGCAGTCTGCCCCACCGCAGGCGGCTACAGCAGCTTCCCCGCCACGAGGTCGCGGATCAGCCCGCGGTCGGCGGCCAGGAATTCATAGCTGCCCAGGTCTTCGAGGCGGACCCAGCGCACCTGGTGATAGATGCGGCCTTCGATCTCGCCGGAGAATTCGCGCACGGCAAAGAACTGCAAATCGACGGCGCCGCCGTGGCGATAGTTGTGGCGGACGTGGGTGACGCGGGGACCAATCTCGGCGCGAATGCCAAGTTCCTCGTCCAGTTCGCGGGCCAGAGCCTGCTCAGGGCTTTCGCCGGCCTCGATTTTGCCGCCGGGAAACTCCCAGAGCAGCGCCATCGGCTGATTTGGACGGCGCTGACCGATCAGAATCTCGCCGCCGCGCACGATCAGCGCCGCCGCCACGAAGCGAAGCGCGGGTCCGGAAGGCCGGGGACTGAGATTCTGCTGAACTTCTTCCACGTTCCTAGTGTAGTCGTGCCAAAAGGGTTGCGGGTTCGAGCCGTGCATCCCCGGCTCGGCGAGGTGGAGACCGGCTGGGTTGCTGCTGCGGAAAGGCCTGCCGGCGAAGCGCCTATTCGCCTCCGACGGCCGCCTCAACGTCCCTGGCAGCCTCGGGCCGGAAGTAGCCCCAGCCGCGCTTGGCTGCCGC